>Ga0209742_10000024_pt1 | contig 82674 bp, 78 predicted proteins | sample DeeMarSeWOR38_10_FD_187462 | JGI IMG/M metagenome (GOLD analysis project Ga0209742, IMG submission 187462) | Marine sediment microbial communities from White Oak River estuary, North Carolina - WOR-3-8_10 (SPAdes) (version 2) | ecosystem: Environmental > Aquatic > Marine > Intertidal zone >...
ATGTGCGCCTGTAGCTCAGTTGGATAGAGCAACGGACTTCTAATCCGTAGGCCGCAGGTTCGAATCCTGCCAGGCGTACCATTTTCCAAAGCTCCGGAGTCATTTGCCTGGGAGCTTATTAGGTTGGAGTTAACTGAAGCTAAGTAAAGGTAGGCCTCTCGTTCTGCCTTTTGAGCGTTAGGCTTTCTTTTTATCACGTATCGTTGATATTAAATAACAGGACTTACTGGAAATCACAAGTTTTTTCTTCATCATATCTATAGCCGGTAGAGAGCATTTTAAGATCAAGACGTTACAAATCTTAGCGTCTCAAATAAGTGTTTGACCGCAGTTTCAAACTCTCTGGTTTCAAAATCAACGAATCTCGTTTTGCTTTCTTCAGCAACGGACCCAGCGAAACAACTCTCGCCGCCTTCAAAGTAAATACGGCAACACTTGCGCTTTTCGTCTAGCCGTGTTTCAAAACCGCCATCTCCCCGCTCAATGAAGCGGGGCATTGATGCACACATTAATCTGTTAAAATCAAGACGTGCAATCCCGCGCTCACGCGGGAAACCTGATCTGGGGCTTTAGAACCACTTCTAATCACTCTGCTTTCAAGGAAAAAGCTTCGTCAGGGAAATCTTGAGATCCGGCGATCGCGATAACCGGCAATGACCATATGGGTATTTTGACAGGGGGCGCGATAAGAGCGGCGAACTAGCCGATAACGGTCTTATAATATTTTACCCCGACCCGATAGTCGGAAACCTCATGAGGTTGCTGCTGTTGGCACCATCGAACTTCTGCAAAATAGCCTTCATAAAGCTCCGTGTGCAGGGCATCCGGCGAATAATTTTCCATCATGATATAAATGTCGGAACCCGGGTCAACCGCTTCCGGTGTTTTAAAACACATGCCTTCCTTTGAATAGTTACACATCACCGCATGAAAGAAATGATCGGTATCATGATACGCATAAACAATCGGGGCCTCATTGTCGTGGCGTTCAAACACCCTTTTTTCGTCTTTTTTCTGCATAGGCTCCCCTTTTTAATCGGGGTTTATCGGAAAAGGATGTTTCCAGTTCTGACACGCAACCATTATAAGGTGATCTGACATGCTAATCCTGCATTATCGAATAAAGACGCCACGATGTCAAATCAAAATATAGTGATATCAAACAAATGGATGATATCTGGCTTCTCATGGATGGGTCTGATCCGTCTTAAAGGTGCCGTCCGATCGGCGATTAAGTTCCGGCAATTGGGTGCCGGTCATTCAGATAGCGGCTGGCTTTAAAGACATGGCGCACATCTTTTTGTAGTTCTACGCCGTTCGGAAATAGCACCCGGCAGACCGGCCCCGCATGCATGCTTCGCTCTTAAGTTTGGCCACTAAATGACCGATAAACATTTTATATTTAAAAAAGGATGGATATTTTTTAAGTATTTTAAATTATTTTGGATTTTCGTTCAGGTTGTTTTTCGCAAGAATTCTCAGAGATCCTGGAAGGAGAATTGGTAATGGGTGCAAATAATTTAGTTTTTTTGGAAAATTTAGAATGGTTTGATAATACCGGCCAGGAACTGGTCCACCGCCTGCCGGAAGAGGGCTCCGGCGAAATCAAATTTGGCGCTCAACTCACTGTCAGAGAGAGCCAGGCCGCCGTTTTTTTCTACAAGGGCAAAGCGGTCGGCGCGTTCGGTCCCGGAAGGCATACGCTGAAAACTGCAAATATTCCTATCTTAACCAAAATCGTCAGCTTGCCCTGGGCGGGCACGAGTCCCCTGCGCGCTGAAATGTATTTTATCAACATGAAAGTATTTATTAATTTAAAATGGGGCACGCGAGACCCCGTGGCCTTTAAAGATTCTGAACTGGGGTTGATTCGTCTGAGAGCCTTTGGCGTATTTAATCTGCAGGTCGTCCAACCGGTTCTGTTTGTCAACAGTATAGTCGGCACCCAGGGGATGTTCACCACCGCTGAAATCGAAGAATATCTAAATCGCGTTATCGTTTCGCGTTTTAACGATCATATGGGAGAATCAATTGATTCGGTTCTGAATCTGCCGTCAAAGTATGAGGAATTGTCCCAGGGGCTTTCGGAGCGGCTCACGGATGATTTCAGTCATTTCGGTATTCGTCTCACCCATCTTTACATCAATTCAATCACTCCGCCACCGGAAGTGCAGCAGGCGATTGACGACCGCAGCCGTATGGGGGTGTTTGATGATATGAACAAACTCATGCAACTGAAAGCGGCGATGGCCATGGAAAAAGCCTCTGAATCTGAAGGCGGCTCCGGTATGGGGATGGGAACCGGGCTCGGGTTAATGATGCCGGCGATGTTTGCACAATATTTTGCCGCCGCCCAACCACGGCCCGATAAGAATGCACCGGATTCAAAATGCCCTGAATGCCGCAATTCCATACCAGCGCATTCAAAGTTCTGCCCGGATTGCGGCCATCAACTTCTGGTTTTTGAGCAATGTGCGCGCTGCTCGAAAAACCTCACGCCCACAGCCAAATTTTGTTCCCGTTGCGGTCACCCGGCCTCAGAAAAACCCGAAAAAAAATTCTGCCCCAACTGTGGAAATGAGAACCTGGCCGAGGCTGTTTTTTGCAATGAATGCGGCGAAAAGCTAGGCTGATGTCAGTGCCTTAGCTGCCGGCTTCTTGCTTCTGGCTGCTGGCAAGGGCCTGACAACTTAAAAAGACCTGTTTTGCAAACGACTTGCAGGACCTAACGCATGGAGATACGCTGATTAATTTTCTGATTGAACACCAGTGCCCGCAGTGCGGCGCACCGGCCATTATGGAAGAAACAGACCGGCTCTTCGCATGCGAATTCTGCAAGGTGAAGTCTTACCTTGTCGTCAAAGACGTTTTCCGCTATCTGCTCCCATGCAAGGCACCGCAGTCAAAAGAATTGCTGTTTTTCCCCTACTGGCGCTTCAAAGGCATGCTGTTTTCCTGCGCAGGCAACGGTTTAGCCCATAAATTTGTCGATGTGAGCCACCAGGCCGTTTTATCTAATAAGTTCCCGGTCAGTCTGGGCCTGCGCAGCCAGGCATTGAAGCTTAAATTTATAAAGCCCGAAAGCGAGGGCCGATTTTTTAAACCCACCCGTTCTTTCGAGCAGGTTGTCAATAATTTCGAAGATCGATTTGGCAAATCTTTGCCCAAACCTATTCTGCACCAAGCCCATATCGGCGAAACCGTCAGCCTGATTTACGCCCCTTTTTATGTACAGAAGGGGCTTTATGATGCTGTCCTCAACCGCCCGGTGGCTGCAACGCCGCCCGACGGGCTCGAAATTGAGCAGCTGCCCGCCGAAAGCCCGGATTGGCCAATTCATTTTATTGCGACCCTATGCCCTCACTGTGGCTGGGATCTGGAAGGAAATAGGGATTCGCTGGTTTTGCTGTGCAAAAATTGCTCATCCGCATGGTATGCCGTCGGTGAAAAGCTAAAGAAAATTAAATTCGGCAAACATGCAAGCGATGAAAGCGATGCAATCTATCTGCCTTTCTGGTGTATTCGGCCTGAGATTGCGGGTATAAATCTCGATAATTATGCCGATTTGATTCAAGTTGCCAATATCCCCAAAGTCGTTCAGCCCGAATGGAAGCAAATCGGTTTCCAATTCTGGGTTCCGGCTTTTAAAGTTCGGCCCAAAATCTTTTTGCGTCTCTCAAGCCATTTAACCCTGTCACAGCTTCAGAACGAGCTCAACAAAGAGCTGCCCGAGCGTCGCCATCATCCCATTACCCTGCCGGTAACAGAAGCCATCGAAAGCTTAAAAATCAATCTGGCCAGTTTCCTTAAACCCAGAACCCGACTGGCCGACGTCCTGCCCGGAATCAACATCAGTGTCAAAAGCGTTGCGCTGCTTTACGTTCCTTTCATTGAAAAGCACCATGAATTTATCCAACCCGATATACAATTTGCCATCAACAAAAACACGATGGCACTATCTGAAAATTTATAATCCCATTCTTTCGTCAAATAGTTAACGCTTAAGGTATTGACTGACATTGATAAATCAAATGAATCATGCCATATATAGGCCATGGCGAAACCTGCAGCACCTTCCCCGGATGCCTTGATTGACCAATTTTTGAACTATTTACTGGTCGAAAAAGGCCTATCACAAAAAACGCTTGAAGCTTATAGCCGGGATATCATCCGCTACCGCAATTTTCTGTCAGAAAACAAATCGACCGCTTTTTCCGAACACGATACGCCCTTGATACTGAAGCATTTAATTCACCTCAGAAAAACGGGGCTGGCGGCACGTTCAAGAGCAAGACATCTGGTTGCCATCAGGGGATTCTATCGATTTCTGGTTCAAGAAAAAATCCTGCGGAAGGATCCCGCCCGTTTGATTGATCTTCCCAAGACCGGCTTAAAATTACCTCATGTTTTATCCCCTGCAGAAATTGAACTTTTACTAAAAGCGCCGGATACCAGCACTCCCATCGGCATCAGGGACGCAGCCATGCTGGAACTTCTTTATGCCGCCGGCTTGCGAGTCTCTGAACTGGTCAAATTAAAATTACAGGACATCAATCTGGAAGCCGGATTTGTCCGAATCTTCGGCAAAGGTTCAAAAGAAAGAATTGTGCCGATCGGCTCCCACGCCAGAGAAAAAATCAATACCTACCTGAAAACCACCAGATCCGAGAGCTTAAAGCAACGCAGCAGCCCGTACCTCTTTATTGCCCGTCCCGGCAAACCGATGACACGCCAGGGATTCTGGAAGTTGCTGCGACGTTATGGAATACTGGCCGGACTCAACAAAAAAATCACGCCACACAGCTTGAGGCATTCTTTCGCCAGTCACCTGCTCGAAGGCGGTGCCGATCTGAGGGCGGTGCAGATCATGTTGGGCCATGTAGATATTTCTACGACCCAGATTTATACGCATGTCACACGCGATCATCTTAAAAAATTGCATCAAAAATTTCATCCCCGGGGATAGGTCAACTGAAGTCCCGCAACAAACCGTGACATGCAGGTGTATGGTGTGGATAACAGGGACGAGCAACGATGCTTGGCTGGGCATTCGTTCTCATGCGCTTGCTCGTCTTTGATACAGGTATTTTGGAGGCAGGTTTTATTCGATGCGACTATCGATTCTGGCAGGCATCGGACAAAAATCTACGGGCTCTAAAGACGAAACAAAAATTTTGCATGGCGGGCAAAATTTTTTAGGTTTGCCTCTCCCCGTCCAGAGCATTTTCATGCGATGATTGCTGCCACATTTGGGACACACGCATTTTACCGTAAGGGATTCTCTCAATTTGATCTGATGAACAAATTCATCCTCGCCTTTTAAACACTGATTTCTTTTGGATGCGGCCATGTTGATATCTCCTTAGGCAATAAATTAGAATCATATTTTTGGGCCTGTGCTCAGATTCCCCCCTTTGCTTAAGACCGCTCCTTTCCACGCCATGGCTCTATTTATTCTTCGCTTTATACTTTTTTAAAAGATCGCTAATGGCTTCTTCGAGTAAAGCGCCCAGAGATTTGTCCAGATCGACTGCTAAGTGCTTGAGCGCTTTGAGTTTGCCTTCGTCAATCCGGGTTGAAAAAGTTTTCTTTTTGCTCATGCGGTAAAACTTATATTAAATAAAAATATAAATCAAGAAAAAAATAAATAATAAATAAATTTTATTTTAATTATATAATTCTTGCAAAAATGCATGTCATCCCCCAATGACATCGCCATTTATTTTTTGTTAAAATGATTGCGAAATTTACGGCCTAAATTTACGGCCTAAATTTCATAAAATCTTTACCTTTGCATCCTTTTTTGTTATTTTCTCAAGTTGTTTTTGCGGTACCCATCATTCTAAAATAGGTGAACCATTTGAACGTTGCGCTTATCATCATTGGATTTCTTTTGGCCGTTGCCGGCATGGTTGGGTGCATCTTGCCCGTTATACCCGGGCCACTTCTCAGCTTCTCCGCCCTTATACTTCTTTCCTGGATAAAAGACTGGCAGATCTTCAGCCAGACCTTTTTGGTTGTCATGGGCATACTGACCGTATTGCTGATGCTGTTCGACTATATTGCCCCTGGGTTGGGGGCTAAAAAATATGGTGCCTCGAAGCGCGGCATATGGGGATCGGCAATCGGCATGATCGTCGGAATATTTTTCATTCCGCCCTGGGGCATGATTGCGGGCGCTTTTATCGGTGCCCTGGTTGGGGAACTGGCGTCCGGAAAATCGGGTCGCAAAGCCCTGCGCGCGGGCTGGGGCATACTGATTGGAAATGTATTTGGCATCGGGTTGAAACTGGCCTTCACCGCAGTTGTTTTGTTTTTTTATGTCAAGGAGATGTTCTAGAGCCTATCTCAAAAATAGGCCTGAGTGCCCATGGCTAAGATCAGCTTCTATTTAGAATAGAGCTTGCAGGTCTCGGATCGCTCTCGTGCCCTGTCATAGAGCAGGCCCCTGTTTTTTCTTGACCTTTAGCAGTCATCTGTTTTAATCTTCTGAATAAACTTTGTCCCGGCGAATGTTCCGGAACCCACGCCAATAATTTTATAAAATGGAGAGGAGGATCACGCTTTGCCGAACGGAGTCGTAAAATGGTTTAGTAATCGAAAGGGATATGGCTTCATTGAGCAGGAAGACGGTGACGACATATTTGTGCACCATTCTGCGATTAATATGCAAGGATTCCGAACGCTTGCTGAAGGAGATCGGGTCTCGTTTGAGATTGAAGTCGGCGAGCGGGGACCCGCTGCAAAAAATGTAGAAAAACAATAACTTTAAAATTTACGCGGCATTTAAAAGGCATCTCGAAGTAGTGAATCGAGATGCCTTTTTTTATAAGTAATGGAAGGCAATCGCAGCGTGTCGTTTGGCCTTTCGTTTCAGGTATCCGGTCTTCTCAAAAACATTTTTCTTTTTAAGGTAATGGATTTCAAAGGTGCTTCTTAAAAAAAATAAGCTGATCGCTTACCGCTTTTTCGAAGTTATCTCCAATATAAATGTCAAAATGGCCGATGGGATAGTTTATCACTTCTGCATATTTACCCAATTTTTTTTCAGTTGCTTTCGCCGCACTGATAGGAATAATGCTATCAAACTCGCATACCTGGAGCAGAACCGGACAGTGTACATTCTGGGCATGTTTGACCGGTCTGTATTTATCTCCCCGGATATTGATGCGCGCACAGACTTCATTAACGAAATTCTGCGGTGCAAATTTTGTAAAAAACTCGTAAGCGTCTGGGGTAGTCAAACAGGCAATACTACCCGGTTTCCCTACAATGGGGATTTTATGGGGCGAAAGCCCTAACAGGGACCTAAGGTAGTCACGTTGTCCGTGCATGACCATGCGAAGCAGGTACCCGATTCCTGCTCTATGTAACAAAAACTCTGTTGAGGCCCGACCATCCAGCCCGGGACATTGAGCAACGACACAGGCGATCTGGTTGTCTTTTGCAGCAGTGACGATAACATGGCCACCACTCATAGAGGTGCCCCACAGAGCAATTTTAGCCGGATCAACCTCCTTTAGTCCTCGCGCAAAAGTGACAGCCGCCGACCAATCTTCCAGCTGGTAAGGAATCCAGATCAATTGCCGCGGTTCCCCACCGCTTTGACCCCAATGCCGGTAATCAAATATAAGCACCGCAAAGCCAGCTTCCTGATAACGAATCGCGTAGCCATCCAACCCCATATCCTTGGTTCCCCCAAATCCATGGCTCATAACGATACAGGGAACCGGGACCGACAAATTACTAGGCAGATACAACCATGCGCTTAATAGCGCGCCTTTGACTTCAAAACTCACCTCTTTTCTTGTCCAAGATGGTTTTGAGCCGACTTCATCGATTCGTTGCTTTCCTTGTTCAAGAGGTTGCGCCGGGACTTTAAAGCCAGGAACAAAGGTCACGATTGATAGATAAACAACAATTATTCCAACGAAAATTCCAAAACCTTGAAGAATCCTCTTGGCAATTTTCATTTATCATTCCCTTTAACTCAGGTTAAGATATGTTATTTTCCGGCCTGAATTGCCTGCCGAGGCGCAGCTCATCAGAGCGAAGACTGGTCCTCCTGCGGCCCTAAACTGTTTGCCGCGGCGAAGCTTGTCAGAGCGGACAAGAGGGCTTTTGCGGCCGAATCTGTAAAGTACAAAAAAATTACCGGGTTTTTGCACCGCCTCTGTGTGCTTTAATTTTACCTGCGGGTATGCTAAGTTTCGATTATATATATTACAAAATCAGATTTATCAACTCGGTTTGACTTCACTGCCTCGGGAACCTGAAAAACTGGAGACGCTGGAATGAACATGCCGGCTGAAAATCATTTTGATGTCATGATCATCGGAGCCGGACCGGCAGGAGCCACGGCTGCCTTTATCCTCGCCGAGGATGGCTACCGGGTCGGCATTATTGAAAAAAAAAGGTTTCCCAGATTCAAACTCTGCGGCGGCCTTTTAACCCAAAAAACGGTTGAACTGCTTGAAGATATCTTCAACACCGCAACAAATGATCTGAGGTCAGAGGGCATTATCCACTATCATAGCCATTCCTATGGTTTTGGTGACTGCAACGGAAATTTTCTGCAGGGGAAACTAGTTTTTCCCTTTCATTTTGTGAATCGTGAAATTTATGACGCTTACTGGCTGGATAAGGCAGTCAAAGCCGGTGCAAAGGTATTTTTTGAAGAAAGTGCAGTAAATATCGAAATCTTCGAAGGGAAAATCACCACCCGAACCGGAAGGCGATATGCGGGTCGTTATATCATTGCGGCTGACGGTGTGTTCAGCATGGTTCAATCTCTTCTGTACCGCCGCGGCCTGTTGAAATGCCGACGCAGAAAACATATCGCCGCGGCATTAGAATTAGCTATCCCCCGAAACTGCATGTCTGATCCCAATGATTACCCTTGTATTTATTCTGGGTATGTTCCTTGGGGATATGCCTGGTCATTTCCCGGACCCCAATACCAGGTTTTGGGCATGTGCTGTCTCAAACAAAGAACGTTTCTATCTTTTAACTCTCGCTTTGCTCGTTTTTTAAAAGACCAGGAAGTTTCGCTAAAAAGTTTCTCTAATCCCAAGGGATATGGGCTGCCCTACGGCAATTACATCCGTAAAGCGGGTTATAATAATATCCTGTTAATTGGAGATGCCGGCGGGTTTGCCGATCCGATACTGGGTGAGGGCATATATTATGCCCACAGAAGCGCTCAGCTGGCAGCTGAAGCGATCAAACAGTCCTGCAGAAATCCGGTTGAAGCCCACAAAATCTATGGACAGCTTATCAAAGAAAATTTCATTACGGAGCTCAAGTATTTGCGAATAATCCGGTGCTTTCTTTTCTCATTACCGGTTCAGCCACAGTCAAAGCTGCTGCGATTGATGTTTAAAAACATACCGCGCAAACTAGAAAAAGCAGTTCAAAGAAAACGCTCCTTTAAACTGCTTCTCCCAGATACCCGTAATTAAAGCGATACCAATTTTGATTATGCGCCGACGTAAATTCCTCTGCCCACTTTTTTAATCTTGCCTTCTTTGGACGCTCTGAAAATAATATTTCTAACTTTTTTGTCTTCGAATCCGGTTTTTATTTTCAGAGTGGGGACATCAACGCCTTTGCGTGATCTCCGGACAATACCCAAAATTTGTTGTGTTGCAGTCATTTTCGCCCCTTTTTTTCTGGCAGTTACGCTTTTACTTGCAACGCCACGCCGGCGCTTTGTTTTTAGGAGTTTCCGTTTTGCCTTTTTGACTGCTTTAGCTTTTTGGGGCCTTTCATAGGCACTTAACAATTTTTCCATTTTCTTCTCAAGTGCTTTTATGTCTTTTTTGACTGCTTGTAAATCGCGTTTCAAAATAGCCATGATGTCTTCCTCCTTCAATTTTAAACAACATTTATCTTCACTTGCTCATTTGTTATGTCTATCTATTTTAACAAAAATTTTAAAGAAAACAAGCCCTGGCAGTTAAATAATATAAAATTCCTATGCGACCCACATTGTGGCTTACGTTTCAAACGACATAAGCGTTTAAACCAACCGGCGTTGGCAGCATTTTTTCTTCCAAAGAACATTTAACGAGTAAAGAATTTTTGACTGAAAAAACATCGCTGAACGATAAATTTTTTCAAAAAATCAGAGAAGAAAAATAAGGCTAGCTCTTTTTGTCTATAAGAAACTGCAGGTATATTTTTACTGACTATTGACAGCAGCATGATCTTATTGTTGAAAACATGATCGTTGTAAATTCAAAGGAGCATATAATGTCACAGATCATGGCATGTAAAAACCAAAATGGAATTATAATGGCAGCTGATAGTCCCGCGGTAGATTTTGACCTCAAGGGCCAAATGGTTGGATACGGTATAATGCGTCTTTATCAACTGACGCATAGCACAGCGATCCTTATAGGAGGAAATGCTGCAGGGGCAAACTGTACAAAAAATGAAACTGGCGATATTGGACGGTGATGAATTAGCGGCAGCGTACAGTGTGCCCCGCCTGATTGCTCTGGAATATCAGCTGAACCGGATGTGCAAAAATAATGAGCGCCTGGATGGAATTTTACAGCTGATCAAAAATCATCCTGAAAAACAAAGTGAGGTCATCACCGAGATCTCAGGCCCATTTCTTTGGCGTTTATCACACGAGATGGGTTTCAGAAAGTCTAATGATCTTTGCAATCAAGCCTCTTGTAATAATCATCAATTTTGATATAAAAATTCTTTTTATGGCCGCCTACTAATTTCCAAAATTCAACGCTGAAGCGCTTCACACGAATAAAAAGCATAAACGGAGAGACCGCATGAAATTGACCGATCTGGCGCCGCTGGACAAATGGATCGAACTTGAAGAAAATATTCATCAAAAATCCGGCTTGGATGTCAATGTGTTTGATACCAAGGGATATCGAATATCCGATTTCAAAAACTGGGCCAATCGATTATGTCCTGAAATTAAAGCAACCGATAAAGGACAGAGTTTTATCTGTGCTCCCGCCCATATGAACATTGCTAACCAGGCCATGCGTTCGAGGCAGCCCGCCGTTGAAGAATGCGATGCCGGCATGCTCAAACTGGTTGTCCCCATATTCTTAAGCGGCGAATATATCGGCGCTGTCGGCGCATGTGGTTTCCTCCTCGATGATGGCGAAGTGGACAGCTTTTTGGTAAATAAAATGACAGATATCAGCGAAGATCGGGTGGAAAAATTGGCCGAAGGCATCTCCGTCATCACGACTGAAAAGGCTGAAAATCTCGCCCGATACATTACCGCTCTGCTTAAAGCGGTCGTGGCAAATTACCATAGGCACTCCTAAGGAATTGATTTCATGTACAAAGCGATCCTTTCAATTTTAGGGCAGGACCGACCCGGTATCGTTGCCGCCGTTTCCAAAGTGCTTTTCGAACAGAATTGCAACATCGAAAACGTCAGCCAGACAACACTTCAATTTGTATTTGCCGGCATTTTCATTGTCTCCATGCCAGGAAATCTGTCTATCGACTCGCTGCACAGGAGTTTAAACGCAAAAATGGCACCCCTGGGGCTTGATGTCCATATCACCTTGCTTGACCCCGATGCAGCTCCCCTTTTACCGCCGCCAGGTGAAGCCTATATCATCACAACCCAGGGACCGGACCGCAAAGGTCTGGTGGCCGGTATCAGCGAAGTGATCGCTCGCTTTGGGGGAAACATCACCAATCTGCAGGCTGTTTTTAAAGGTGGAGATGACCCCGGCGCCAATATCATGATTTACGAGGTCGACGTCCCGCCGCAGACCGATCAGCAGGCATTGAATCGTGAATTAAAGAAACGGGCAAATGAATTAAGACTGGAAATTGATATTCAGCATCGCAATATTTTTGAAGCCATGCACCGCATTTAATAGCAGGCAGAGGACAGAGAACAGAATTCAGATTGAAGGTGGCCGTTGTCTTAAGTATCGTCTCTGAGCACCCAAATTTCTTTTCTCTGATTCCTGTCATCTGATATCTGACCTCTGATTCCTGAATAAAGAGGAAAAAATGCTGACCCAACGAGAAATTCTGTCAACCCTTGAAATGCTTAAAAATGAACATCTGGATGTGCGCACCGTAACGCTGGGCGTCAATTTATTGGATTGTGCCAGCCATGATCTGGTAAAACTAAAAAACAAGATCCATACCCGCATCTCCCATTTTGCAGGCAATCTGGTTAGCGTCTGCAATCAGATCGGTGAGAAATACGGCATTCCGGTGGTCAACAAAAGGATAGCGGTCAGCCCGATTGCCGTGGTGGGTGCAGCCATGTCATCTTCACAGCTGGTGGATGTCGCCCGAATTCTGGATGAGGTTGCCGCAGAGGTTGATGTCGATTTTATCGGCGGATTTACGGCGCTGGTCGAAAAAGGAACCGCCCGCGGTGATCGGGCCCTGATAGAAGCGATTCCACAAGCCCTGGCAGAGACGCGACGGGTGTGCGCTTCGGTAAATGTTGCCTCGACCAAGGCCGGCATCAATATGGATGCGGTTTTATTGATGGGCAAAGCCATCAAACAGGCGGCCCAGCTGACCGCCGCAAACGATGGAATTGCCTGTGCAAAGCTTTGCGTGTTTGCCAATATTCCGCAGGACATCCCTTTTATGGCCGGAGCCTATTTAGGCATCGGTGAAGCCGATGCGGTTATCAACGTCGGTGTCAGCGGGCCGGGCGTCGTAAAAAATGCCGTGGATCGGGCCCTGGAAGCTGATCCCGCGCTGGACCTGGGACAGATCTCAGAGCTGATCAAAAAGACCGCCTACAGGGTTACCCGGGTCGGGGAACTCATCGGTCAGGAAGTTGCCGATCAGCTCAATATCCGATTTGGCGTGGTTGATCTTTCCCTGGCGCCGACACCCAACGTGGGCGACAGCGTCGGGGAAATATTCCAGAGTCTGGGGCTTTTGAGCATCGGGGTGCCCGGCACAACGGCGGCCATGGCATTGATCAATGATGCCGTCAAAAAAGGCGGTGCCTTTGCCAGTTCCAGGGTGGGCGGATTGAGCGGTGCGTTTATCCCGGTCAGCGAAGATCTGAATATATCCGAAGCTGCCCGTAAGGGCCATATCGGACTGGAAAAACTGGAGGCCATCACCGCGGTGTGTTCGGTGGGGCTGGATATGATTGCCCTGCCGGGCGATACCACTGAAGAAACCATTGCCGCCATTATTGCCGACGAAATGTCGATCGGCGTCATCAACAATAAAACAACCGCTGCACGCTTAATACCGGTGCCCGGGAAAAAAGCCGGCGACAGCGCCTATTTTGGAGGGCTGCTGGGGCAATCAACGATCATTCCGGTTAACAACGGACACAATCCGAATCCTTTTGTTCGACGTGGCGGTCTCATTCCGGCTCCGATACAAAGTCTGACAAACTAGAAGCCGTCTCAAACGAGATGGCTTCTAAAGTAGCGCATCATCGAAGGATACCCGGCAAACTTTCAAACCGGTGATTTAAATTTGTGTGCATGACAATGAATAATCCGCTACCGCCCCATCGCCATCCGGTTTTATCCGTCCTGAATCGGTCGGTGCTGATCGATGTATTTAAATATCTGGTTGTCGTGGCCGCTTTTACCTGGTTCATGCTAAACGGAACCCGACACCTGGGTTATAACTGGCAATGGTACCGGGTGCCGCAATACATTATTGCCTCGACCGACAGCCAGACGGTGCCGGGACCGCTGGTTCAGGGGCTGATGATTACCATTCGCATCACTGCAATCAGCCTGATACTGGCTTTTATATTCGGGTTAGCTTCGGCTCTGATGCGCCTTTCGCGCTCATTTCTGGCCAGAGCAACTGCCCGGGGGTATCTAGAAATCATCCGCAACACCCCCCTGCTGGTGCAGCTTTTCTTCATTTATTTTGTGTTGTCTCCAATATTGAATATCAGCGGTTTCGCATCTGCCGTTCTGGCCCTGAGCCTCTTTGAAGGGGCCTATGCGTCCGAGATATTTCGGGCCGGGATCGTTTCGATCCACCGGGAACAGTGGGAAGCGGCTTTTAGCATCGGTCTCAATACCTATCAGACCTATCGGCTGATTATTCTGCCCCAGGCGCTGCGACGCATTTTGCCGCCCTTAACCAGTCAGGCCGTTTCACTGATCAAAGATAGCGCTCTGGTCAGCACCATTGCCATTTACGATATAACCATGCGCGGGCAGACCATTATCGCCGAGACCTTTATGGTCTTTGAAATCTGGTTTACGGTTGCCGCCATATATCTAATAATGACTCTTGCCTTATCAGCAGCGGTCTTTTACATGGAAAAGCGCTTTAAGATAGAGACATGAGGAAATCATAACGTCTGTAAAACATAAATGGGCATTTTATTATTTTCTAGCAAATCACTTTGATCATGAAAATAGGAAATTATATAAGCGCGATTTTTTTTGCTGTTTTTGCGTTTTCGACTCTTCGTAATTTCGTGCTTATTTTTAATCCCTGTGGTTCGGTCCACACAACCGGGTTATTATGAAAGGAGGTTAAGCATGAAGAAATTTATGCCAACTGCCTGGCTCTGGGCTTTGTTTACTGTCTGGGTCATTACGGGTCACGCACTTGCGGGAGAACTCCAACAGCAGCTAGTTCAGGAAAGCACCATCGAGCAGGTCATGAAACGCGGAATGCTGCGGGTGGGCATGTCCACATTTGTCCCCTGGGCCATGAAAGATAAAACCGGCAAACTCATTGGGTTTGAAATCGATGTCGCCACTCAACTGGCGGCTGATATGGGGGTGAAGGCAGAGTTCGTCCCGACCAAATGGGCCGGGATTATTCCGGCGCTGCTGACAGGCAAATTCGACGTGATTATCGGCGGCATGAGCGTGCGGCCGGATCGCAACTTAAAGGTCAATTTCAGCGTCCCCTACGATTATGCCGGCCAATCCATCGTCGCCAATAAAAAAATAGCCGCCGGCTTCAACCGCCTGGAAGATTTCAACCGGCCCGATGTGACCATCGCCGCCAGGCTGGGTTCAACGGCTGCCGACGCCGCCAACAAGTTTATGCCCCAAGCCCAAAAGAAATTTTTTGATGATGAGGCTCAGGTGATCCAGGAAGTGTTAAACGGCCGGGCACATGCAGCTGTAGCATCTGCACCGCTGCCTGCATTTCAGGCGATCAAGTATCCCGATCAACTGTTTTTGCCCGTAAAAGGAACTTTTACCAAAGAGCCCATCGGTTTTGCACTTCGCAAGGGCGATTTCGACACGCTCAATTATTTCAACAACTGGATCCGGGTGACCGAAGCCAGAGGTTGGCTTGCAGAGCGAAAACACTACTGGTTTGAGACGAAGGACTGGGAAGACCTCATAAAATAGGTTCAAGGTGGTCGGCGGCAAAACTAAAATCACACGAATGGATCTCGTTTTAGGCGCACTGATCTTTGCGGCAGGAATCTTTCTTGTCTATAAAGTTTCAGCGGGTCTGAACTACCGGTGGAACTGGACTGCCATCCCCCAGTATTTTTTCCGTTACGATACAGAAGCCGGACACTGGGTGCCCAACATTCTGGTAGAAGGGTTTCTGACCACCATCCGCTTGAGCATCTGGGCCACCTTCTTTGCCACGCTTATTGGAATCGTAATGGGAATGTTCCGCGTTAGCCGAAGTCTTTTTAAACGCCTGCTGGGTGGAACCTATGTCGAATTGATCCGCAATCTGCCGCCGCTGGTATTAATTTTTATTTTCTATTTTTTCGTCAGCGACCAGATCCTGCCGTTTCTGGGTGTGGAACAGTTTATCCGAACCCGTGGCGAGAGCACCCGGTTTGTGATGACGGTCTTGTTTTCACGCCCGCCCCTGTTTACCGCCTTTATTTCGGCGCTGATCACCCTTTCCATTTTTGAAGGCGCCTATATCACCGAAATTGTCCGGGCTGGAATCCAATCCATCGAAAAGGGCCAATGGGAAGCGGCCGATTCGCTGGGTTTGTCGAGATGGCAACGCATGCGACTGGTTATCCTGCCCCAGGCTATTCAACAGATCATGCCGCCTTTGGCCGGACAATTCATCTCAACCATAAAAGATTCTGCCATCGTTTCGGTGATTTCGATTCAGGAGTTGACATTTCAGGGCATGGAGTTGATGTCGACAACCTATTTTACTTTTGAAATCTGGATCACCATCACTGCCATGTATCTAATCCTGACGCTCTCGTGTTCTATAGGAGTCGCCAGACTCGAAAGCACCATCAGAAAAAGGGGGACATAAAAAAGACCCGAAAATTCTTAATTTTCGGGTCTTTTTTATCTATAAGTGGTTTAAAAACCTCGGATCAAGTCCAAGGGCAAGGCGTCCGGCCGATCGGGAAAGTCGTTGTTCCCAGCATCCGTGAGTATGTAAGCATTTACCGGAGGCCTGTGATGCACCTCAGTGTAATAGGATCGATGCGAATCCAGCTTCGCTGGGCAACGCAGCCATTGGGCTTTAGATGGGGTTTTGAAACCACTTCTACTTAACGGTGACAACCGGACACTGTGCCTGAAGGATTACATATTGAGCTGTGGATCCCAGCAGTAATTTTCCGACTTTGGATCTGCGTTTGACCCCCACAACGATTTGGTCAATCTGGTTCTCGTTCGCAAATTCAACCAGGTCCTCACCGGCCGACAGCCCGCGGATTAATAAATGCGTGTTGCATTCAATGCCGCCATCCTCAAACAAAGACCGAGCATACTCCAATCCGCGCTCCGCCTGCTCAATGTCTTTTCTTTCAGACTCGGTCCCTTTCTGCATCGAAGTAACCACTTCAACCGATGCACCAAACGCCTTTGCCTGAGATTTCGCCAGGTTTAAAGCCTCTTTGGCCGAGCTCGTACCGTCATACCCCACCAATATCTTCATCACGATCCCCTCCATTTTCTGCCTGACTAAAGCTGCAATGTTTCGGTTTTCAAACGAATCTTTTACGTCCCAAGTTGCCTGGAGAACTTCTGTCCGGTTTTTCTCTTAGCATAGACCCTTTCAATTATCCACTAAAACTCACAGAATTCTGCGGCTATTTCATTGCAGCGATTACGGTTCGCATAAACGCCGGCAGATCATCCGGGGTGCGGCTCGTAATCAAATTGCCATCAACGACAACTTCCTGGTCGACCCATTTGGCGCCGGCATGGACAAGATCATCTTTTATCGCAAAGAATGAAGTCACCTTTTTGCCTTCCAATATTTTCGCCGAAGCAAGCATCCATCCGGCATGACAGATAGCGGCAACCACCTTGCCGCGATCAAATAGGTCTTTCACCAACTGCACCATCTTGGGGTATCGTCGCATGATATCCGGGGCATATCCGCCGGGAATCACGATGCCGTCAAAATCAGCCGCAGATATCTGATCGATACTGACATCCACCTTGACTTCGGTACCGGGCTTTCCCGTATACGTTTTTGCGCTGCCCGACCCCACCACGATCACTTCGGCACCGGCCTCCTTCAGGCGGTAATAAGGATACCAGAACTCAAACGTGTTAAACATTGATTCCACCGGAATCGCCACTTTTTTTCCTTGAAGTTCCATCGTTAACTCCTTTTTCTCCTTAGGTTGGCATTCCAAATTGAAAAAAGAAAGGATTTTATCCAATGTTGGATATCATCTGTCAAAAAAATATATACATCTTTCCTTTCATGTCCATCGCTGGCAGGCCTTAAATCGTTTTCTAAATTAAACGGGCAGATTCGGATTAAAAAATCAAGGTATAGTGCTGATATCTAATCAAATACACCACAAAATGTGTTTTCACGTGAAACTTGCGCTCTTGTTTTACCGATCTTGCTGGGATAAAATAAGACGCGGCTGTGCAGCAAGTTTCAGTTGTATACCTCCGCTTGTTATACACCACGAAGATCACGAAGGATATGAAAGTCGAGCAGGGAAATTCAATCATCTTTCCTTTGTGATCTTCGTGCCCTTCGTGGTTATGAGAATGCGGCTTGGGCCGGATGCATAACCCTAAAAGAGAATTCATCTGCAAAATAGGATGACTGAAAATATCAATTCCGGATTTATCATGATTCGTATCACCCAGACATTATTTATTGATGAAAGCGAAATCCAGCTGGATTTTATCCGTTCGTCAGGACCGGGCGGCCAGAATGTAAATAAAGTGGCCACTGCCGTTCAACTGCGCTTCAACGTGCGCCAATCACCCTCCCTTTCTGCCGAAATAAAGAATCGGCTGATTCGCCTGGCCGGTAAAAAGATGACTGAAGATGGCATCCTGATTATCAAGGCCCGGCGGTTCAGAAGCCAGGACAAAAATCGCAAAGATGCCATCGAGCGATTGATTGAGCTGATCCGCCGGGCATCCGTCACACCCAAACCGCGGCGCAAGACACGGCCTTCAGCAGGAGCTGTCGAACGTCGACTAACGGCCAAAAAAAAGCGCGGTCAGATTAAACGCCGGCGCCGCGGGGTTGAGTACCCTGAAGATCCTTAGAAATGGCTTAACCCCCCCATCTAACGTCTGATAACGGCGTTGTCCCGCCCGAGTTGAAATACTCACGTACTTACGTGTACGCTCCGTTTGCAACTCGTGGGACGCCTTGTTCTCGAACGCGATCTGAGGTTTTGAAACCACTTCTAGACGAACAATACCCTTGACATCGGGTTTAAACATCCCGTAAAAATCAATTTCCCGCAGCTGGCTGCCACAATTTGTGGCATGAGGTCTTTTTAATCGCTTGTGCGCACTTAGCGTTCATTTATGCCGAGAAAGGTCTTGCGGATGCAACCGATATCCTGGCAGGATTTTGAAAAAGTTGAACTGCGGGCGGGCACCATCACTCGGGTGGAGGACTTTCCGGAAGCCAAAGTGCCGGCCTACAAAATTTGGGCGAATTTTGGTGATTTCGGCATCATGAAGTCCAGCGCTCAGATCACCAAACTTTATGCCAAGTCGGACCTCCTCGGGCGTCAGATCATCGCTGTGATCAACTTCCCGCCAAAACAAATCGGAACGTTTATGTCGGAATTTCTGGTAACCGGCTTTATACTCGGGCAGGGCGAAGTTGTGTTGGCCGAACCGCAACGCCCGGTCCCCAACGGCACCAAGCTCGCTTAGTACATGACAGTAAAATTAGCGCATCAAAATAGCTATCTTATCGGGGTTATTTCCGACACCCACGGGCGCATCCCGTCCGGCGTGCCGCAAGTCTTTAAAAATGCCGATCTCATCATTCACGCCGGTGATATCGGTGATCAAGCGGTGTTGGATCAGCTGACAAAAATCGCCCCGGTTGTGGCTGTCCGGGGAAACATGGATTTCGGCAAGTGGGCCGGGCAACTTCCGGAGACAGAAGTTATTGAAATCGGCCGAATCGTTCTATATGTGCTTCACATCGTAAACCGGCTGAATGTCGATCCGGAAAAATCCGGCTTTAAAGCCGTTATCAGCGGTCACACCCACCGTCCGGATGCATATGAAAGCAACGGGGTTACGTTTATCAATCCGGGGAGCGCGTCATATCCGAAGTCCGGCGAGCCGGGTTCCGCGGCTTTGATCGAAATTAAGGAAGATCGCCTGCTCTTAAAACGCATTGAGCTCAAAAACTGAGATCGTCGGAAAGGAGAATTTAACAATGGGGGGACTGTTTGGCTGTGCGTCAAAAGATGACTGCCTGAGAGACCTTTTTTACGGCACTGACTATCATTCCCATCTCGGAACCAAACGAGGGGGGCTGGCGGTGCAAAATTCAAAAGACTTTTCGCGCTCGATCCATAACATCGAAAATGATTATTTCAGATCCAAATTCGAGCCGGATCTTCCCAGCCTGCACGGCCACAAAGGCATCGGCATTATCAGCGATCATGATTCCCAGCCATTGATTATCGGTTCCCATCTGGGAACTTTTGCAATCGCAACGGTCTGCAAAATTAACAATATCGAGGAACTGGCTGCCGACGCTTTTAAAAACAAACGTCACTTTTCGGAAATGAGCGGCGGTGAAACAAGTCCGACCGAACTGGTGGCCATGTTAATCTGTGCGAAGGATTCCTTTGAAACCGGTATCCAACATGCCCAGGAGGCGATCAAAGGCTCCTGTTCAATGCTTCTGCTCACTGACAGCGGTATTTATGCAGCGAGGGATAAATTGGGCCGCACACCGATTGCGATTGGGAAAAAAAATGGCGCTTTTGCGGCTGCGTCAGAATCCTGTGCTTTTCCCAATTTGGGCTATCAAATTGATAAATACCTGGGTCCCGGAGAAATTGTCCGAATAACCGCCGGGGGGTGCGAACAAAGAAAACCGCCGCACGACCAAATGCAGATATGCGCTTTTTTGTGGGTCTATTATGGATACCCGGCGACCAGTTACGAGGGAATCAATGTGGAAGCCACCCGCAACCGCTGCGGAAGAGCCCTGGCTCAAAATGACCGTGTTGCGATCGATTCTGTTGCGGGCATTCCGGATTCCGGTATCGGGCACGCCATCGGATATGCCAACGAAAAAAATATCCCCTATGTCCGGCCTTTTGTTAAGTACACGCCGACCTGGCCCCGCAGCTTTATGCCCCAGAACCAGAGCATCAGGGATCTGGTGGCCAAGATGAAACTCATCCCAATCAAGGAGCTGATCGAGGGCAAGCGAATCCTTTTTTGCGAGGACTCGATCGTGCGCGGCACCCAGCTGCAGGACACCATTCAAATCCTGTACGAATACGGCGCCAAGGAGGTCCATATGCGCCCTGCCTGTCCGACGCTTATTTACCCCTGCGATTTTCTGAATTTTTCAACATCCCGTTCAACGCTCGATTTGGCCGGCTGCAGAGCCATCGCCGAAATTGAGGGAGCCGAAGATAGAGATTTAGCCGAATATGCAACGGCGGGATCGCAAAAAAACCTTGCAATGGTGGATAATATCAGACAACGGCTGAAGCTGACTTCCCTGCAGTACCAGAAACTGGAGGACCTGGTGACGGCCATCGGTTTACCGAAAGAGAAACTGTGCACCCATTGCTGGGATGCCAGCAGTTATTTCTAAAAGTGGTTTTTAAACCACTTCTCATTTGTTCGCCTAAAAATCTTAGCAGCCAGCTGATTTGGGCGCTAAGAAATCTGCAGCAGAAAACACTAAAGATGCTTTAAAATAACGAGCGATCGCGGTGCGCGGATTGAAGGCAGTCGGTAGTTTTCGACTTCCAGATCGTACAGATCCCTGGGAATCGCTGTGCGAACTGCATCCAATTCTTCTTGGCTCAGCTCCCCTTTCATCGCAATGATTGTCCCCTGCGCTGCCAGCATCGGCAGGGCGCTTTTTACGAATGGTGCCAGGTCGGACAGGGCCCGGCTGATAATGACATCAAATGAATTCGCTCGCTGAGGGGCTTTCAGGAGGTTTTCGGCGCGGATTTGAAGGGCCTCGATATTTTCCAGATGCAGGGTCCTGAGCACATGTTTCAAGAAGTTGACTTTTTTGCCAATCCCGTCGATCAGAAGCACCGAGATGGAAGGCTTTAAGATTTTAAGAGGGATGCCCGGAAAACCGCCGCCGGAGCCGATATCCAGCACACTGGCCCCGTCGGGGATGAAACCGGCAGGCGCCAATGAGTCCAAAAAATGCTTGACCGCAATATCACGGGGATGCGTAATGGCGGTGAGATTGATTTTGCGGTTCCAGTTGATCAACTCGGAAGCGTGGGTGGAAAATGCGGCGGCAATGCTTTCGTCGATTGCAATGCCCAGCCTGCGGCCACCATCAACGATAAACCTTTGCCACTCCTTCGAACCAACTTCCATTTATCGAAAACCCGCCAAAACTTCTAACTTCTAAATTCCTTGTTCGACATTGGATATTCGGCCCTTAACCCTTAACCTTGAACCCCGACCCTATTTTTAATTAATACATACCCGCCGCACTTCAGCCAGATCGGTGAGCCCCTTAAAGACTTTCATGATGCCATCCTGTCTCAGGGTGGACATGCCTTCTTTCATCGCCTGGGCAAAGAGCAGCTCCGTATTGGCCTGTTTTTTGATCATCAATTTGATCTTGGGGGTTCCTTCCATGAGTTCATGAATACCCATCCGGCCGCGATAGCCGGTATTGGAGCAGGAATCGCAACCGACCGGCCGGCAAAGGGTCATATCCGGATCATACTCGATGCCGGTTTGCGCCCAATACTTTTCGCCGTAATCCACGTATATCATTTCAAATTCATCTTTGGTCAACGGATATTCTTCCATACAGTCCTTGCACATGCGCCGGGTCAGCCGCTGGGCCAATACGCCGAGAAAGGCATCGGAAAAATTAAGGGGATTCAAGCCCATATCCAGCAATCGCGTAATGGTTTCCGGCGCACTGTTGGTGTGCAGGGTGGAAAAGACCAGATGTCCGGTCAATGAAGCCTCGATGCCGATGGAAGCGGTTTCTTCATCCCGCATTTCACCGATCATGATGACATCCGGATCCGCCCGCAGGAAGGCCCGCATCACCCGCGCAAAATCCAATCCGATCTTGGGTTTTACCTCCACCTGACGCAGCCCGCTCTGGGTGATTTCAATCGGGTCTTCCGCCGTCCATATTTTAATGCCCGGTTTATTAATGTAACCGAGAATGGCATGCAGGGATGTGGTTTTACCCGATCCGGTGGGGCCCACCGCTAAAACGAGGCCGTAGGGTTTGGCGACGATGCGTTTCATCACTTTGGTGTTGCGATCGGTCATGCCCATATCGTCGAGTTCCATCGCACCGGCCGAAGCCAGGATTCTCATGACCACATCTTCAAATCCCCCTTGCGTCGGCAGGGTTGCTATGCGGAGTTCGAAAGTTGGGACGCCTTTGCGTCTGAATTTGATCTTTCCGTCCTGGGGCAGTCGCCGCTCGGCGATATCCAAATTGGACATGATCTTGATTCTGGAGATAATACCGCGAACCATGGAGTTGGGGACCTTCAAGTACTCCTGGCAGACGCCGTCCAGCCGGAAGCGAATCAAGGTCGATTTGGTAATCGGCGAGGGTTCGATATGAATATCCGATGCATTTTTTCGATAAGCGGCAATGATCACCTGGTCCACAAGCTTTACGATTTTGCCGGAAGCCTCGTCGTAGCCTTCATCCTTTATCTCTTCTTCTTCCTCTTCTTCAAAGGAAACATCCGGCATCAGGTCAAAATCATCAAGGGATTTTTCGACTGCTGGTTTTTCAGCCGTGTCCGGCCCCCCGTCAAAAAACTGTCTGATGAATTGCTCAATGTCTTCACGGATTGCTACGGTAAAATTAACCCGGCTGGTTTTCATCAAAGCTTTGATATTGTCGGTTTTATTCAGATCCCGCGGATCATCGACCAGAATTTCGACCCCGTCCTTGTCCCAGCTCATCGGGACCCAGTATTCGTTGAGCAAAAATGCTTTTTTCAGATTGGTGAGCAACTCGACCGGCGTCTTAAGGGAGGGATCATATTCACGAAAAGTGGTGTCGTAAAAAAGGGAGAAAGACTTACCGATAGCGGTTTTGCTGATTTTATTATGCTCAATCAAAACAAATTCCACGCTTTTTTTCATCTTTTTGGCCAGCGCAAATGCCTGCTGCAATTGGTCGGTGGTCACCAGCTTTTCCCGTAACAGGTAGTCGTATTTCGAGCCGGTGGTGAATGTGGCCGCAACTGAATCCATACGTTTTTTGATATCGGCATTCTCGGGGAACAGCTTGTGGGCATGTTTGTAACTATCAAGGGCCACTTCGCGATGATCGCGTTTTTCCATTTCCTGGCCAAAAATAAAAATAACGTTAGCCAGCTCCGGTTTCTCCAGCTTGAGGTCCTCAAGCAGGCTTTTGAATTCATCGGATGCCTTGTTGGGCGAGTGCAGTTTTAGCAGGCTTTCAGCAATCTCCGGAACAATTTTACTGTTCGGATAATCTTCTTTAAACAATTTGGCATATTCAGGAATGGCCTCGCCGTATAAACCCATCTCTTTGAAAGCCGATGCACTATCGAGAATGGCGGGGACATCTCCCTGAGTGGACAGGCGTTCGCGCAACATGGTAAGATCTTTTTGTGAAACCCCCTTGGGGCCGGGTTGCTCGTCACTGTCAATTTCCTGTCTAAGCAGTCGAATGCGCTTCTCAATTTTGCCGTAGGTCTGGGTATCCTGCGGCGATACGCTGCCAAGTATCTTTTCATAAATGCTGAGCGAATCTTCAAATAAGCCCATTGAACGGCAAACTTCGGCTTCATTAATTTTGGATTCGATATCCGTTTTCATTAATTTTCATATACCTTTCATGTGGAATATCTTGTAAAAAGGCTTTGTTCAAAAAAAGTCATCACGATCGTGTTCAGCGGGCCTTTTTTTTAAAAAACCTTCCCAATTTTTTGCCTGATTTCGATTGTTTCAGCGCCGGTAAAAGTATATCACAGTTTAACCGAATCATCGCAATCGGTACAAACAGCGCCATTAATATGACCAGGTATCCAATCTCTGTTTTGCGGATGTAGATCCGCCCTTTTTCAAAGACCAGATCGGTTTCGCGCATGCCCTCCAGGGATTCGATAAAAGAGCTCCAATCCTGCTGTTCCGGATCTTCATTAACCGGAGATTTGAATTCTTTGAAAATAAGATCCCCTTTAAGCGAAAATAACATCATCCCGCTCACACCTTCGGTATGTAAAATATCAGTAAATAGCTCTCGCATCAGGTTACATTTATTCGCTGATCACTCGAAGAATTTTATCCCTGGGGCATTTGGGGTCAACGGTAATGACGGTGGTCTTCTGACCCGGTATCAGAATGTAATCGTTTGTGTCGCCTTTATCGATGTAGCCGAGCGTAAAATTACCCAATTGGAAGAAATCGCCGGCCTTTGAAAGTTGAACGACGCGGCTGTCCCAGAATTCATCCTGATATAGATCTTCCAGACCGCATTGGGGGCCGATTTCTTCTTCGATTCTCTGCTTGAGCCTTTTTAGCCGATCGGCAGGCTCCACGCCTCCGGACTCGATCTGCTCCATAACGCTTTCAGGTACTTCTTCCGGCGCTTCTTCGTCTTTGCGCCGCATGGCCTCCAGAATGAGCGGCTGCAAATCACTTTGTATTTTGTTTTCCTTTAAGGCACAGCCATTTTGGATGGAAAGATTGACGGCATCCCAGGAAAAAATTTCATGGGCTGCGGATTCGCCCTGCAGATTGTTCACTCTGGCATCCAGCAATTCGCCATCGCGAAAAAACAGAATGCCCTTTTTTCCTCCCGGTTTTTCTTCCAGTCGAATCGTACAGGTCTTCTGCTCCATTTCAATTAGCTGCAGAAACATTCCGGATGAAACATTATGGAGGGTGCCGCCTTCTGATTCCTTTCTTAAAGTTGTCAAAATCTGGCGAGCAAGATTCTCGATTAAAAAGGGTTTGGCAATATATCCAACAGCGCCTCCTTTGTGCGCCAGCTGCTCCATTTCAGGAGTGCTATAACCGGTGATAATAATGACCGGTATGTCCGGATAATGCTCCATGATATGGGCCAGCAGCTCAAAACCGTCCATATTGGGCATTTTTAAATCAGTGACCACCAGCGAAATAATATTTTGTTTGAGGCTCTTGAGGGCCTGCAGGCCGTCTTCAGCCAGTAGAATCGCAAACGACTCCTGATATTTCTTGAAACCCTCCTTGAGGGCATGCAGCATTTCAGTGTCGTCATCTACCAGCAGGACATTTTTAATCATCGGTCTCCCTCGCTTTCATGCGACCAAGAGGCTTTTTCAATATCGACGATTTTAATTCCGGCTACATAATCCATCGATTCATACTTTCTAATTCTACCTAATTTATCGGTAATATCATTCATTTTCTTTATCTGATTGTGGACTTTGACGATTTTCGGGTAAAACCGGCTATCCTTCTGTAATCCCGATAAAATTTCATTAATCAGGTTATTGATGATCGTCAGCGGTTGATTCAGTTTATGAGCGACACCGCCGGCCATTTCCAGAACTCCTTGAAACTTTTCATTCCTGGCCCGTTCTTTTTGCCGGGCGATAATTCGCGTGACGTCTCTGGCGATGCATTTGATGTGATTTGTGCGCCCGTTGTTTTTTATCAAAAATGCCTGGCATTTAAGATGGTGCATTTTTGAGTTTACATCCAGAATCGATAAAATGGTTTCATTGCGGCCCATTTTAAATATATCGGCAAGAAAGATAAGAAAGAGGTCTCGATCAGCGGGAGCCAGAAACTCGGATAGTGATTTGCCAAGCAGTTTTTCTTTGGGTGCGCCAAACAGGTCTTCGGCCGCCGGATTAATATTTATCAGTTCTCCACGAAGATCGAACAAAAGGACAATATGGCTTAGATTCTCAACCGGCCCTTCTAGCTGGGGCACTTCTGAGTCCGTATCGATGTCTGAGGTAATTTCCTTCAGGATACCATCCAGATTAATAACAATACCGTCGTCGTCCAGGATCGCCTTGGCTGTAATGGCACACCATATCGGAGTGCCATCTTTTTTCTTGAGGGCCAGGGGAAGATCGTTGATACGGCCGTTTTGCATAATGGCATGAATAAAATTTCCACGATCTTTTTTGTTCTGGTAAAATTCTATAACCGGATAGTCAATCAAATCCAGAGCGGAGTCAAACCCAAACAAATCGGCATAGGCGTAATTACAATAAACGATTTTGCCTTCAATGGTCGTGCGAAAGATGGGCACGGGAAGACTGTCAAAGAATTCCGCATACCTTCGGGCCGAATAATCTCCAGCATTTATCAAGTTTTCGCCAGCCATGGGTCCAAACCTTGATTTTGGAATATGGAATCCTCCGCAGGAGGGTTTCTTAGGAAGTATGCCGCTGGGCGGGTCCAAGACCCAATATCTGAACAACGCCTACACGCCAATGCGATCATAAACCGACATCGTACTTCGCCAATTCATCGGCATATTCCTTCGTCCACAAATCCAACTCATCAATCAGGGCGGCCTGCATTCCCAATTCCCGGGCCATCTCCTTTACCGCTGCAACGACACCGTCAACCAGATCTCTATCACTGACCCGGCCTGAAAACGTAATTTTTTGTTCGGCGTATTCAAATTCACCGGCAAACGGATCGAGAAAGGTAAAACGATCAGCATTTTCCACAAATTTTTGCTTGAGCAGCTTCTGAAAGTCCGCCTTTTTATTCTTTTTACGGACCACCTTCTCGAATATACCCAGCAATGCTTCCAGCATGACAATCGCTGCTTCTGATTGGATGACTTCTTCAGCAACCGGTTGATCGTCGCTTCGGGTGTTCTTCAAGGAAATCCGACAAACATTAAAGTTGCCGCCCAGTTCCTTGGTTTTCTGAATAAGCAGCTCTTGATTCTTTTTTGATGGACTTGGCGTTCCGTTGCCCCAGGAATAAGAACCGCCCATAATTTTCCCGTTTATCAGAAAAATAAGACCGTTTTCATTGCCATTGCTGATGGTCACGTCAATGTAGCCGGTCAGTTTTTCAGCGCCCATCTTTTTAATCAATCCCTCGAGGTCCGTAAATTCAGTACTGAGATCTTTATAGATTTTTTCCGCTGTCGGAATACTGGCCCAATAGTAGACTTCTTCAGGTTCGATTTGGTATATAGTTACAGTGAAATTATATTCGTTGCCGGCCGCCAGAAGACGTTCAACCGCCTCGGTCCCAGAAACAGCAACTTCTTTATCCTGAAAAAAACCGCTGACCAGATGGTCCTGATCGAAAAAAATAACACCCTCAGCAGAATGCGATTTGAAGTAAATGCCGCCCGAGCCGATCTCACCCTGAAAATGCTCTAGCAATTTCCTGATGTCTAAATAGTAAATATTTAAATTTTCGAGCACCGGTTGCTGTTTGGGAATAACAACCATTTTTTACCCCTCAGGAAGCTCTTCTTCGGCGTAATCGTTCAATTGACAGGCGGATACTATCCTGCATTCTGGAAATCGCTTCGGCAAGCTCTCCGATTTCATCTCTGGATTTCGTTTCAATTTCGATCCCGAGGTCTCCAATACTGATGCGTTCAGCAATATCGGTCAGCGATTTGATTTTTCCGGTGAGGCGATGCCCGTAAATTAAAACAATAAGGCCAATCAACAATATCGTTCCGCCAAGTATGGCCCAGGTGATCAACCGTGTTTTTTCAGTTAGCAGACTGGCCCGGGTCTCCATCAGTTTTACCGGCCCTGTGAATTCATCCAGATAAGTGGTGGCTGCAACCACAAAGGGTGTTCCGGCAACCGGAGTGCATACCATAAATTTTTCGCGGAATTTTCCATCTTTATCCTGCCAGGTGTAATAACCCAATGATCGTTTTCCGCCTTTTACGCCGGAGAATATTTTCCAGAAGCCCGGGAAGTTTCTACCTAGCGATTCTTTAAGCGTTGACATGTCTATCGCGATGATTTTGGGATTCACATGAGCCCATGTTCGCCAGATATTGTCGGGATCCGGCATCTCGTAAAGCGCCGTATAGCCCGTTAAGCCGACTTTCTGAACAGCCAGGGTTTTAAACCCCATATCATTCATAAAGTCTTCTTTTTTAAGTTCAGGGTGCGCCAGCAGATACAGCCGGCACTGAATGGCAACGGCTGTTGAAAGATCTGCAATCTTTTCTTCCGCCATCTGATTAACGATTTTAGTACTTTCATTGGTCAGTAATGCGGACATTTTGTCGAATTGCCAGATATACAGGAAACTCGCCCCTATCATAAGTAGCAACGGAACGAAAAAGAACAGTAGCAGCATTTTGGTGCGCAAATTCATCGAGCCGAATTTGCGAGCCGGTTTAACCGGAATGCGTTCAGCGGCAGTGCGGTCCAGCTTAATTTCGGGCCTGGTCGAAGGCGCTTCCGAATCGGTCGACTCAATGGCGGTCTCGGTGATGGATAAATCGACCTGGGCAGATGCCGCAGGCGCAGCTTGGGGTTTTGAAACCGTAATCATATGCGTGCATACGCGGCATTTAAACCGCGCGGCGGTGCCTCTAATTTTCGAAGGGTCAATCCGGTATTTTTTTCCGCACTCCTCACAGATAACAATCATGACTGGGCTCCTCTGGAATAAGTTCTCAAATAATCTGGCTAACTCAACAAGTCCGCGGTTGCCATAAAATATGGATTCTAAGCTTTACGGCCAGCGCTAAGATTACGCTTAGGCCGGCAGATATTTTTTTTCACGTATCTTCGTGGCCAGCATCTTAAGAAATACAGTCTTTTTTTCTTCGCGTCGGATCTCCTGGGCCAAAGTATCGATCAATTCGGCTGCGCGATGGGCGGGAACTCCAGACAGTTCATATCCCATATTTTCAACTTCATCTTCGATCAGGACCTGGGCAATAGGGCCAACGGCAAGAGAAAAATGAGCCACCAGATAATCGAAAAAGTCTTTGTCCAGCATGACAATTTCTCGATCGGCTTTTTCGACGAGCCCATTTTGCATAAGTTTAGCAATGACATCACGCATGGAGCTCATGTTCATCCCGGTTTTTTGAGCCACCACAGCCAGCGGGGCTTTACCGTCCAACTCCATAAAAACGGAAAGCATTTTATGATCAAGTTGGAATTTTCCAAGGTCCTGGCGGACGACACGCTTAAAAACCATGGCGGATAATTCGCTCGACGAAAAATCCATGTTTTACCTCACCGGTGTCATTTTCGACTCATCGGCCAGCTAAGGCACTGTGCTTGATCAGATGTGCAGCCCTTTAGTTCGCGGGGCTCTTGAGCAAGACCTGCTAGTATTTAGATTGGTTCTAATAAATTACAGCGCTAAATCGGTCATTGTGATCAAAACGAAACAACCCGATGCAAAGCATCGTCCCGAGCGAAGTAGAAAACCCTTCGAATGACTCAGGTGGGTCGCCATATGGCGGATCAAATTGCTTCGTCGTTTAGAGCCTCGCAATGACTCTGCCAAGTGAGAACGTACGGGTTTAAAAGGAATTTTACTTTGATTTTTGGAGCATTCGCAATTCCTGTTTCAGGGCATTCAACTCGGAATGAATAAATTTTTTGAGTGCTGCAACCGCTTCGGCCAGATCGCCATAAGATTGAGCTGTGCCTTCAGCCGGCGACAGATTTTTTTTAACGGCTTTTTCAGGAACTTTGCGGTGAGGCGGTGCGGCCCCTTTCTTTTGGCGCGCCTTGAGCCGAGCATCACCTGCTTCGGGTGCTGATATAACTTCTTTTCGACCTGCTTTTGCTGCCTTTTTCTTTGAAACCTGATTCCTGAGTTGCTTATATTTGTTCATTTCAAGTTGAAGCAATTTTTGCTTCTCCGCTTCAGTCATCGCTTCCGATAAAACCACCTCTTCCAGACTAGAAAAAACCGAACTCAGGATTTTAAACGTTTTGGGGTGGGCATTCCCACGATTGGTCTTAATATAGACACCGAGAGATCCCAGAAGTTTAAGAAACGTTAAAATTATTTTTTGATCTTTATAGGTCACTTTCAGATCGTCTATTTGAGATAGAAAACCGGCCAATGCTTCTTCGGTAATTTCCCAGTCGATGGAAAGAACCAGATTTTTCAGCTCTGCAAGGGGATAATCATCCGGGGCTTGCTCGTCATCAGTCTCGTCTGCAGTTGCTTCTTCTAAATCCAAAATTCCCTCATCGTCAGTGAACAACTTTTTTTCCTGCGATTTATTTTCCTGCGCGACCTTTGGTTTTGCCTTAACAGAATCTTCTTTGGCAGAAAAAGGATCATTTTCTCCAAAGAGATCATCCAGGCGTTTTGCAATTTCAGAGTCTAATTGGTTGTCTTTGGATTTATCGACCAATTTATCCCCTCCTATTTCAAGTCCCTTTTTATGGACGCCACTGTCATCGAGATAATTTTTTTCAGAGTTGTTACAACATTGGTTCCCTTCAGAGCGCTGGCCTTAAAAGACGGCCGCTTTAACTGACTGTTAAGGTCTTTTTCAAGAATATCGGTCGGAAGCAGCGGAATTCCCTGCTCTGAAAGATCGACCTTGTTATACTGGATGACACAGGGAATCCGAAAAATGCTTTTTTTATAATTGGCAAGATTTTCCTGCAGGTTTTTTAACGACAAAATATTTTTTTCTCGGCGCACAGCCATGGAATCGGCAACAAACACAATGCCATCCACCCCTCTGAGAACTAGCCTGCGGGTGGCATTGTATTTCACCTGCCCGGGCACCGTGTATAGCTGAATTTTAACATCATACCCATTGACGACACCGATATCGAAGGGCAAAAAATCAAAGAAAAGCGTGCGATCACCATGGGTTTTAACGGTGACCATCTCGGTGTTGATGCGATTCCTGAATTTTTTATAAATGTATTCCAGGTTCGTGGTTTTGCCGCCTCGACCGGGGCCGTAATAAACAATTTTTACCTGGATTTCTTTATTTTTTAGATTTACAAATGCCATGCGATATATAAAAACTCAAAAAAAACAAACAACCACCGCGAAAATGCCAAATGGTTGCCGGTTTTAAAGTGCCAGGAGCGGTTCCAGTATGATTTTCAACTGCTCAACCGAATCGGCAACTTTCAGTCTCAAAAAGCCAAGAGAAATGTCGTTGCCAAAAATGGTGATCAGCAAAAACTCGGTCGTAATTTTATTAAAATGGATATTTTCTTTTTTGCCTTTATGAAACAGCAACGAAAACTCATTTTCGCCGATGATTTTAGCCATTGCGCTGACAGCACCGAAATTGCCAGCCGCTAAAGCCGCGAGCGAATAAATATCATGCTGTTTTTCGCCATTATCAAGGTTCGCAATGATGTTGCCAGCCATATCAATCAGAAAGACACAGCGGACCCCATTCTCTATAAGATCCTGCTTTAAAATATCCTCTATTCTATCCAGCTGTTTTTGACCAAGCGTGTAAGACAATGGCTCCTCCTGGATCGTATGATGTGCGATTTGACTGATTTGCTCTTAAATTCGGTATCTTTTAAAAAAACTTTAATATTATTAAACAGATATCTCTGATACCGCCCAAAAAGCCTAAAATTTTTTTATACAAGCCTTATGTTTCTTAAATTACAAAAAAAACACGATTTTAGCAAGCTAAATATTCGATTGTCGGAAGCGATCGATCAGGGAACCAAAATCCGGAAGGCGCCGGACTAAACCTTTTGAAGGGTACGGGTCGCGTCTTTTTTTGAATCAGACAAATCCATTTCAATTAAAACTTCGTTGCCGGATTGGGTGGATTTCTTTAAATTGGGGTAGCGTTTCTTAAAAACCTGGATCATGGCGTTGTTCTCCCGCAGAACCGATGCCAGAAACCGCGTATAATTATTTTCTTTGGCGATATGTTCAAGCTCTCCAAGCAGATATGAGGCAATTCCCATGCCCTGGTAGTCTTCTCTCACCACAAAAGCAATTTCAGCTACCTGTTCGCGTTCAAAAGCATAGGTCCCAATGGCAATAATCTCTTTGTGGCCACCTTTTTGAACCAGCCCGACAAGAGACATGTTTTTGCGGTAATCTACGCTGGCCCAGTGTTTTTGGACAATCTCATGGGAAAATGAACGCATGCGATAAAAAAATCGCATGTAAATCGTTTTTTCCTGAAGCGAATAAAAGAAATTCCGATAGGCAATTTCATCCGAGGGCAAAAGCGGACGAAACTCTGCCGTTTTTCCGTTTTTCAGTTTAAACGTACTCTTATAGCTCTCCAGAAAAAGCAGATCTTCGGAGGAGGGCGGCAGCTGGTCGCCAAATATATAATGGCGCTTTTTGGCCACTTCGATGAGCTGCTCGCGGAATTTTGGATGGGCGATTTGTGCCAGTTCCATAACCCGCTGATAAATGCTTTTACCCTGCAATTCAGCGATGCCGTATTCGGTGATGACAAAGTTGACATCTCCGCGGGTGGTGGCGACCCCGGCACCTTCGCTTAAATGCGATACTATTCGTGAGACCGAACCGTTTTGGGCCGTCGAGGGTAAAGCGACAATCGAAAACCCGCCCTTGGACATCGCGCTTCCTCTTAAGAAGTCGACCTGATCGCCGATGCCGCTGTAAAACAGATAGCCCATGGAATCCGAGCAGATCTGACCGGTCAAGTCCACCTCAAGGGCTGAGCTGATTGAGACCAGATTATCATTGCGTGCAATCACGGTGGGGTCATTTACAAATTCGGAAGAACGGAAATAAAAAGCAGGGTTGTTATTGACGTAATCATACAATTTTTTTGAACCCATACATAAAGAAGCCACCACCCGGCCCGGCAACAGTGATTTTCTGCGGTTGGTAATCACCTTTTTCTCAAATAACGGCAACAGACCATCGTTGATGAGCTGGGTGTGCAGTCCCAGGTCATTTTTCGTGTCCAAATACTGCATGATGGCATAGGGTAGATGGCCGAATCCCATTTGAAGCGTCGCTCCATCATCCACCAGCTGGGACACAAAATGCCCGATTCGTCGAGCAATTTCGTTATCTTTTTCAGCGGGCCGCATCTCCACCAGGGGCTCTTCGTGGGGCACCAGCCAGTCGATTTCATCGACGTGTACGAAGCTGTCCCCCCAGGTGCGGGGCATGAGCGGATTGACCTGAGCAATCACCAGCCGAGCGTTTTCCAGTCCCGAGCGCGTGATATCAACCGAAACCCCCAAACTGCAATAACCGAAGGTGTCCGGTGGGCTGACCTGAACCAATGCGACATCCAGCCCGATCCGGTGGCTGGCAAAAAGCCTGGGAATCCGGGACAGATAGGCGGGGATATAATCAATTTTGCCTTCAAAAGCGGCCTTTCGCATACTGTCGCTGATAAAAAACAGTTTAAGAGAGAATCTTCGCCGGAAGGATTCATCGTCGATGTACTTTGAAAAAGTCGAGGATAGCATTTGATAGACCAGAATATCCTGAATGGTTGATTCGTTTACCATGGCCTTGATCAGATGCTGGGGTTCACCGCATCCGGTTCCAATAAAAACCCGGCTGCCGTTTTTAATCTTGGAAACCGCCTTTTCTGCGCTGATAACCTTATGGGGACACAACCGCATTAAGTCCATTGTCATACCTCGCTGAAAACATCGATTCGAGAAGTGGTGATCTTTTTGATTTAATTACAATAATACGAATCCGAGATAAATCAACAATGATTTGTTTTCTTGATAAAAAGTCCCTATACTATAACCCATCTCAAAGATAGAGTTTTGGTTCCAGATCGCGGCGGGACCGAGTTTCCCCGCAAAGCGGGACTTCCCGTCTGGTCAAATCTTCTTTGTGGGTCGTAAACCGCAGACAACCTGTGCGGGTTGTCGAGGATTTAAAACGAGGTACCAACAAAGATATGGGGCCAAAAGACATTTTTGAAATGGGTTATAAAAGGCAGCAAGGCGACGGTACCCGGCATCATGAAATCCTCTAAACCCAAAAGCCTTTTTCGTCCGTTTGAAGAGCTCCAGACACTTTTGGAAGCCAATTCTGTAATTCTTAAAGACGACGGCGGCGATTTGCAATCGAATTCACCGGATCCTGAAGAAGATCCGGAAACTGACCGGGCGCTCTTTGAAGCGGCCATGGCGGATGTCGCAAAAATCCCTCAAAACATCTGTGCCAAAAACCATTTGAAGCAACCGGATGTTACGGGACCCGGAAGCACGGATGAATCGGAGACATTGCACCATCTGGAAAATCTGATTAAAACCGGCAAAGGATTTGTCGTAGCCGATACATCCGAATATGTCGAAGGAATCGGCTATAATGTAAATCGCGAAATCGCCAAACGGCTTCATAACGGTGAATTCTCAATCCAGGGACATATCGATCTGCACGGTTTGACCGTTGAACAAGCGCGGCAAGCCTTTGAAAGCTTTCTGCAAGAAAGCATTACCAGCGACAGGAGAATGGTTTTAATCATTCACGGTCGCGGCCTTTCTTCACCGGCAAAGCCAATTTTAAAAACAAAGGTGATTAAATGGCTCACCACCGGACGCTGGCGCAAGTGGGTCATGGCATTTACCAGTGCACGATTGTGCGACGGGGGTGCGGGCGCAACTTATGTCCTTCTGAGGAAGCGCCCGGCAACCAGACGATATAAACGAAGAAAGGCTCGCAGATCCAAAAAATTGCTTGACAAAAGCCAATCTGATTATTAAATACTGCCGTTTTACAATTCACCGTTTTTATCTACCCCCATCGCGAACCATTGCAGATGGGGGTTTTTAATCCAAAAACCAAGGAAAGCCAGATGAAAAAAAATATCCGAAAAGTCAGAAACATCGGTATCAGCGCCCATATCGATTCGGGGAAAACAACCCTGACCGAGCGTATTCTCTACTATACCCAGCGCATTCACACCATGCACGACGTCAAGGGCAAAGACGGCGTTGGGGCCACCATGGATTCCATGGAACTTGAAAAGGAGCGCGGCATTACCATTGCTTCGGCGGCCACCTATTGCGAATGGATGGGCCATGAAATTAACATTATCGATACGCCCGGCCATGTTGACTTTACCATCGAGGTCGAACGTTCCCTAAGGGTCCTGGATGGCGCCATACTGGTCCTTTGCGCCGTTGCCGGGGTTCAATCTCAATCCATTACCGTCGATCAGCAAATGAAGCGCTACAAAGTCCCGGGCATCGCTTTTGTCAACAAATGCGACCGCAGCGGTGCCAGCCCTGAACGCGTGGTTCGACAACTAAAGGAAAAACTGGGGCATAATGCCGTGGTTATGCAATTGCCCATCGGGCTGGAAGCGGATTTTGCAGGAGTGATTGATCTGGTCTCCATGAAAGCGATCTATTTTGATGGTGACAAAGGCGAGCGGGTCCGACGGGAGGAAATTCCGCCGGATTTGATGTCGGCCGCTAAGGAAAGCCGGGAATTGCTCATTGATCAGGCTTCAGTATTTTCCGACGAGTTAACCGAAGCCATTCTGGAAGAACAACCGGTCAGCGACCAAATGATTGTTGCCGCTGTCCGTCAAGGGGTTGTCGAACGACGGCTGACGCCGGTTTTCATTGGATCGGCTTATAAGAATAAAGGCATCCAACCGTTGCTGGATGCGGTAACCTGGCTGCTCCCCTCTCCGCTTGATATCGAAAATCAGGCCTTGGACATGAACGCTGGAGAGCAAACGGTTGCGCTTTCCAATGATAGCGACAAACCCCTGGTTGCGCTGGCATTCAAGCTGGAAGACGGGCCTTACGGGCAGTTAACTTATATCCGTGTCTATCAGGGATCGCTTGCCAAAGGCAATACGATCATAAACGTCCGCACCGGAAAAAAAGTTAAAGTCGGCCGCTTGATCCGCATGCATGCCGATCAGATGGAAGATATCGAGTCCATACCTGCCGGCTATATCGGTGCATTGTTCGGTATTGACTGCGCATCGGGAGACACCTTCGTCTCCCCTGGAATCAGTTTAACCATGACGTCCATGTATGTGCCGGAACCGGTGATATCTCTGGCCATTTTTCCCAGGGACAATAAATCGGAGATCAATGTTTCTAAAGCCCTGGGGCGATTTACCAAAGAGGACCCGACCTTCAAGGCTTATGTGAACGAGGAAACCGGGGATACGATTATTTCGGGAATGGGTGAACTCCATCTGGAAGTCTATATCGAACGCATGCGGCGTGAATATCAAGCTGAAGTCGACACCAGCCCGCCCCGCGTCGCTTATCGGGAAACCATTACCCAGAAAGCCGAGTTCGATTATATTCACAAAAAACAAACCGGTGGTGCCGGTCAATTCGGCCGGGTTGCCGGATATATGGAGCCGGTGCAGGATGAGGATTTTATTTTCGAAAATAGCGTCGTGGGCGGCTCAATTCCGACCCAGTTTATCGCCGCCTGTGAAAAGGGCTTTAAGAATTGCCTGCAAAAAGGCCCCAAAATGGAGTATCCGGTCACCGGGATTCGGGTGGTGATCAATGACGGCGCTTCCCATTCCGTGGATTCATCTGATATGGCCTTTCAGGCCGCAGCCCGCGGCGCTTTTCGGCAGGGATATGCCAAAGCCAAACCGGTTATTTTAGAACCCATCATGAAGGTTGTTGTGGAAACACCGACCGATTTTCAGGGTGCGGTGATGTCGACACTGAACCAGCGAAGAGGAATGATCGTGGGTTCACAGGATGAGGGCCCTTTCAGTGTCATTGATGCCCAGGTGCCGTTATCTGAGATGTTCGGCTATTCTACCGATTTGAGGTCGGTGACAAAAGGGCAGGCCCAATTTACGATGGAATTTCTCTCCTACAAACAGGTTCCGCAATCCATTGCCGAGGAGTTGATAAAAAAGGCGGCTGAAGAAAAAAAGAATGTGGCTTAGTATGGCTGAAATAAAGCGCTTTAAAAATACAGATTCTTTTGTTAACAACCAAAGAGAGTTTGAGTTTGACGACCAAGCATTCTCTTTCCGGGGGACCGAATCTCCGAAAAAGATGCCGGGAATCGGAACAGGCAATATCTGTTATATGAGAGAAAGGAATATCAGCATGCTGAAAAATGAGCTCATATTAAAAAATCCGTTAAGACGGATGGGTTATGAAAGCGATGATATTCTAAAAGGAGGGGAATTTGGGGCAGTGATGGCGCGCGCCGGCGTTGGAAAAACCGCCTTTCTGGTTCAGCTGGCTTTGAACTGCATGCTCAGAGAAAAAAATGTGTTGCACATCAGCCTCAATGATCCTGTAAAAAAAGTAAACCTGTGGTACCAGGAAGTTTTTAATCGGATTGCAACGCAATATGCAATCCATCAAAGTGCTCAACTTTGGGATACGGTTCTGCCCCATCGGTTTATCATGACGTTTCGGGTGGAAGGCTTCAGTGTGCCTAAACTTGAAGAACGACTGACCGACCTGATCGAGCAGAATATTTTTAAGCCGCATGCCATGATCATTGACGGCTTGCCTTTCGACGATGCGATCCAGCAGGGCTTATTGGATTTAAAGAATCTTGCGAGCAGCCAAGGCATGCATGTATGGTTTACCGTTCGAACCCACCGTCATGAGGAACCCGGCCCCGACGGCACCCCTGCCCAGTTGATCCAAGTCGCCGATCTGTTCGAGGTTGCCATTCAGCTGGTTCCGGTTGGAAAGCAAATTCAAATAAAAGCGTTTAAAGGCCCCGGCTCGCGGGGGGATCAGCCCGATTTGATGCTGGACCCCGCCACGATGTTAATTCAGGATCAAGTCTGAAATCCAGAAAGCCCGCCAATTGATTTTTTTGATGCGATTGCCTGTGTTTCCATCCGGGTCTGCAGCCCGCATGTTTGGATTTGAAATAGCTACTGAGCCAGATAGCCGCCATCAACGGGTATGACTGCACCGGTCACATAGCTTGAAGCTTCAGAGCATAAAAAAATGACGGCACCGACAACCTCGGATGTTCTGCCGAAACGTTGCAGCGGAATTTGTCTAATCAGAGAGTCATGCACCTTGGTGGACTCTCTGAGACCGCGGGTCAATTCTGTTTCCAGATAATGGGGTGCAATGGCATTTACCCGGATATGATATCGCGCCCATTCGAGCGCCAAACTCTTGGTCAACAGAATTACCCCGGCCTTGGAGGCACAGTAAGCCGGTGCCCGCGGCACCCCGGTGATCCCTGCTGTTGTTGCGACATTAACAATGGCACCGCCGCCGCCAGCGATCATCTGTTTGCCGATTTTCTGGCAACACAGGAATGTCCCTCTCAGGTTTGTCTCCACAACGCGATTCCACTCATTGATCGTCAAATCCTCGGTGGGCGTATAACTTAACTGGGAGATGCCAGCGTTGTTCACCAGAATATCCACTTTGCCGTATGCTGAAAGCGCGCCGGCGGCTAGCGCATCGACCTGGTTTTCATCAGATATATCCGTTGTAAAAGCCATGCAATTTGCTCCCATGGCCTCGATGCGCTGCGCTGTTCTTTTCGGATATTCGATATCGGCTAGTATCAGAGAGGCGCCGAAATGCGCAAGCCCCAAAGAAATGACTTCCCCCAGACCTTGAGCTGAACCGGTGACCAGAGCGATTTTCCCCTCACAGCTGAACAATTCTTTCATGTTCAAAATCCTCATCTGTTGACGATATTTGGCGCTCGCCGGGAAATGAGTAAAGCCGGATTTAGGAGATCAGACTTTCCGGATGGCACATTGAAGTGATTTTTGGTCCGGATAACCCATAATGGGCTCCCGGCAGGTGATATCGGTTAGCAGGTTGCCGTTGGCCTCGCCGCCCCAACCATGCGGTACCAGTACGATTCCCTCTGCGACGCGATCATCGACCCTTGCCTTCATTACCACACGACCGCGATTGGTTTCTATGGTCACCCGGTCTCCGTTCTGGATTTCGTATCTCCCGGCGGTCTGCGGCCCGAGCTCACAGAGAGCTTCGGGAAAAAGCTTGTTAAGAGACTTCACCTGCCGATGCTGACTGTGGGTGTAATAGAGGTTGCGGTTGCCGACAGACAAAATTAAGGGAAATCTTTTCAAAAAGGCTTTATCGGCTCTCAGCGGCCCCCTTTCCGGTTCCAGGAAGGTTGGCAAAGGATCAAACCCCGCTTTTTCCAAGGCCTCGCTGTAAATCTCTATTTTACCCGAAGGGGTGCGAAAATGCCCCTGCGGGGTTTCATATGATTTTGCCGCATAAAATTCACCCTGCGGCTTTTGGTTGAGAAGGTAGTCAAAGGAGAGCCCTGAAGGCTGCAGCATAAAAGCCACGAACTCTTCCTCTGAAGCCCAGGGGAAATTCTGCGCGATGTCCAGCCTTTTGGCCAGCTCGGTTAGAAAGCGCCATTCGGACCAGCTTTCGTTGAGCGGTTCGATACATTTTTTACGCAGCATCAGAAAAGGGATGCAGTGACACACATTATAGGTATATGCCACTCCCCATTTTTCCAGATGAGAGCAAGCCGGTAGCACATAATGGGCGGCTTTCGCTGTTTCGGTCATAAAAAGATCATGCACCATCAGAAGATCTAGTTTCGCAAACGCTTCTTTAAAGGCATTGCTGTCGGGCAGAGAAATGAGCGGATTGCCGCCCACGATCAGAAAAGCCTTCAGCCTGTCGGGGATGCTTTGCGGTACGAGGGTGACGACGCCATAGGGGGTTTTACGGCCCCAGAGTTCAAAAAATAAGGGGTACTGATCCGATCCAACCGGATCGCTTCCGCCTAAACTGTAGCCGGGATTGCCGAAACGCGGCGTCGGGCTTGTCACCCAGCCTCCGGGGACGTTGATGTTGCCGGTAATGGTTTGCAGCAATGCAAACGCCCGGCTGTTCTGAGTGCCGTTGGCCGTCTGGTCTTGTGTACAGGTCCCTTGGAAGATGCTGGCCCCTTTGGTTCCGGCGAACAATCTGGCCAGCTTGCCAATATCATTTGCAGAGATCCAGGTAATCTCCGCAGCCCACTGCGGTGTGAATTGACCGATATGGGCAACCAGCTTTTCGAAACCCAATGTATGTTTGGATATAAAGTCACGATCGTATAGATTCTCTTCAATGATCACATTCATCATGGCCAATGCCAGAGCCCCGTCTGTGCCGGGGCGGATACGCAAATACATATCAGCCTTGTCGGCTAAAGGGATCCGTTTGGGGTCAATGACCACCAGTTTGGCGCCTTTTTTAAGATTTTTCCTCATGAAATACTTCAGGGGAAAGTCAGACTCATCCGGGTTGTGGCCCCAGAGGATATAGAGGTTGGCGTCTGCTTCCTCGGTGGGATAGCGGCCGAAGGTCATTTGACGTGCACGAATTCGCATGCGATAGCAAATGCTTTCCACTGAAAAAAAGTTGGGGGACCCAAAACCCGACCGCAGCAGGTGAACCAGGGTCGCCATCTCAAGGTTCTCCACGCCGATGGAACCGCAAAAGAAAGCCAGCACGTCGGGGCCGTATTCTCGTTTAAGCCCATCGAGTTTTTCGGCAATTTCATCCAGAGCCCGGTCCCATGAAATGGCCTTGAAATTCCCATCGACACGTTTCAACGGTGTTGTTAATCGATCCGGGCTGTAAACAACCTTCAGCGCGTTGGCCCCTTTAGGACAGAGTCGGCCGGCATTTAAAGGGTGAGACTCCAGACCGTTTATTTTAATTGCTTTTCCGTCTTCGACGGTCACCCGGGTACCGCAACTGTGGTAGCACAGCGTGCAGTCGGTATATATTTCCTGTCTTTTGGCCATCGCCTTACTCCTGGCGTTGCTGAATCAAGTTAATTTCTTAATCACGAAAACACGAAATTTCAAAAGCAAGAAATCTTTTTTTGCCTTCCGCGTTTTTGTTCTTTCGTGCTTTCGTGGTTGATTTTTTCAAGCTGGCTATCCCAAGAGCCAAGACGATGTTTCGTCCAAACGGAGTTGCGATATTTTTTTCCTCAATCGCGCTTTGCATGGCAATCCGTGCACTGCCTGTAAGGGGCTTCCGTTCCTCCTTCCCTTGCAAGCTTCTGGTGACAGCCCTTGCAGTTTTTGTGAAAAGCAATATTCAGCTTCCTGATCTTGCCGTTTCTTTTTGACGGATCGTGGCAGGCGGAGCACTTCTGAACAGGCTGACCTTCTTGCCAGACGTTATGTCCGTCTTTATAGTCATGATGACACGCGCTGCATTCATCAACATAACCCTCGGCATGTTCGGTGTGGGAAAAATAAACTGATCCCTTGCGATCGGTTCGGTAAACCTTGTTTTCGATGAAAATCTCATCGGGAACTTCCTGAGCTTCAGTGGCCGTGCTGAACGCGGCTGTCACAGAAAGAAGACCGAACGCAATGCTAAAAATAGAGGCCAGAACCCGACTCCAAAAAACCCGCTTCTCATTCCGGCCATTGAACCCCAGATTCATTACACCCTCCTCAACTTGGCTAATCGATGGAGTTTGCAACATACAGTTGCCCTGCTTTTCATAGCAATTCAACAGTCAAAAATCAATTTAAAACACGAACCCCCTTTTCATATAAAAGTGGTGCAAAAACCTCAGATCAGGTTTCCCGCTGGCACGCAGGATTGCACGTCTTGATTTTAACAAATTAAGGTGTGCATCAAAACCCCGCTTGCCAGCCAGACTTCACTTCGGATCTTTTTAAATTAAGGTGCTCGCCCCCCGCCGAAAGCGGCGGGATTTTGAAACCACTTCTAAAGCGCTCGAGGCGTCTCCCACCAGCCGATAATCGAACCATGTCGCTTAAACCAGAGCCGCTCCCGGTGTTCGATTTCTCTGATCCAGTCCCCCAAACCCGAAGCGTGATGGATAATCAGAGGCGTGCTGTGCGGCGGCAAAATATCGTTTTGCAGGCCGTAAAGATATATGGTTTTTTTAATATGGGCGTCGGTTTCTTTGCTATCCCAGGCCGTGGGGTGAATGAAGCCATGGTTGGCCCCCTCTTTGCTGGAATATCCGATGTGCTCTGAGAATTCTTCTTTTAGTTGCCTCATCAGACGAACGGCCTGCAGATTCTTTTCGACGTTCAGCCCCTTGTTGAGATTTCGCAATATGGTGTCGTCAAATGATTCAAATCCAATTGAACTTAAAAGCAGGTAAATTCCAAGTTCAGCTGCCATACGCAAAGCCTGCCGCAAATGGTGAAATCCTGAGACGAACCAATCGGCCCTCAGGGCAAGATTGATTTGGGAGAGCTTTATGCCATGTCTATGGACTTCTGTGAACAAATTGAGGAGGTCCGGCAGCGGGTTTTCATTGATGAGTTCAAAAGGTATCTTGCGCCCATTTCGAGTTTGCGGCAGGCAACGAATTTGACTGATTACCGTCTCTATATTGAGCTTTCCGTAAAAGCCTTTGTCCACGGCCACATCGCAGAAGCTGCAGCCCTTGAGACGCAGTTTGACGCTTTGTCCCTGCCCGGTGGCGATCGAAGCAGGATAATCGACCCGTGCCTCGGTTGTCCGGCTGGCGTAAGGACAGCCGATATGCTGAAGAACCTGGCCCGTTGAAATCCTTAAAGGGGTGATCCCGTTCTTTCCCGGTAGGTAGATATTATCCCAGCACACCTTTCGTAGATACTTCTCGTTCCATCCCTGGGGGGGATTATGCATGACGGCCGCGTGACGGTCTTTATATAAAATACCGGGCAGTTGCGGCCCGTCATTTTCATCAAGGCGTTCCAACAGCTGGATCACCTGCTCTGCCGGTCCGTGCAGACCGAAGCTGAAATTTTCGGATAGACCGTTAAATCGATGCGGATGTTTTTGCCAGCCATTCTCTCCTGAAAAATCAACCCCCGCCTGGGGACCTGCAAGTATGGTGACCGCGCCTTCAGCCTTCAGCTCTCTGGCCAGGGAGAAAAGATCTTCGCGGCCACTTAAAGCCGAAAACCCGATAATTGGGCGCTGCGGTCCAAAATAGTCCGCCAGGAACGTTTTAAGAGAGGCCTTGTCGTCTTCTCTGGCAACTCCGATGACGATACACCCAAAAGGGGTATGGTCGTTGATAATGGTGGCCGCCATTTGCGGACCCAAGAGTCCGTATGTCTCATTTTGGAAAAAGCTGGCGATAATCGCCATTTTTTTTCCGGAGCCGGATTCGATTCTGGGCAATGTCATGTGATTACGAACCCAAAAGGTGGTGAGGGATGGATACGAAGTCTAAGTCATCTGACCGGCATGCTATCCGGGGATAAAATCAAGCAGCGCGCCCAAAATTTGCGGAGGTTCCCGAATTGAACGGGAACCTCCGTGGCAAGCGAACTAAAACCAGGGGCTTCTTGCTAAAAACAGATCTCTACTCCCTATAACTGCGCTTCCAAAGCAGCAGCCTCTTTACCGGCAGCCGAAACCCGTTCCGCGGCAGTCCTGCGCTTTGAGGTGCATATTTCATCGGCCTCAATAAAATCGACGGCCTTTACTTCACAGAATCTGACACACTGCGGATCACCATCGCAGAGGTCACACTTGAAGACCTGTTTGTCTATGGCATTAAAATTCATGGCGCCAAAAGGGCATACACCAACGCATGAGCGGCAGCCGATACAGGCATCATAGTCAACGGATATCCGGCCAAGGCTTTCATCACGCGAGATGGCCTTTACCGGGCAGACATTCATACAGGGTGCATCCTCACATTGCTGGCATGACATGGGAATGTAAAGGCCTTCAGCCTCCCACTTCATCACCCGGATCCGGCTCCTTATCGGATTGGAGATTCCATCATGCGAAACAGCGCACACCAGCTCACATAACCTGCAGCCCGTACACTTGTGGTAATCGATATGTAGCGCTTTTGCCATTTATTTCCTCCTATCTAATTGAGCAAAGAATGCTTAATAACGTACTAAAGTAAATGCGACGGCTCTTTTTGCAGGCCGAGTTCTTTCAGGGTCTCCGGTTTGGGAACACCGTCTGGGTCGAGCCCTTTGTGTTCGTATAATTCATCGATCATTTTGATGAATTTTTCCTTATCGATCAGTCTACCGACGACATCGATGGCACCTCTTCGACAGGGCTCATCAAAATAGCGATGGTTCAGCATATCCCCTTTTTCAAGGTCGTCTCGGATCAGCCCTTCCCTTAAATTAAATAGCCTTTCGAGCATGTTGTTGCGTCTGGCCACTTGCCAGATCTCTTCCGGCGTCATTTCAAGACCGGTATTATAATAAAGCACCTTGGACCAATCCTCGAAATTTGGAAGGGTGGCCCCCAGAAATGTCGTGTGATATTTGCAGATACCGAGACTATCGACTCCCATATAACAGTTTTCGTGCCAGAAGACCTGCCATGGTTTGCCGATGTATTCGGTGTGCTCGGAGCTCAACGGTCCGTCATAGGCGACCGGGTTGCTGTAAATCTTGCGCAACACATCTTGCGGCAGATGGTAGAGATCGATGGCCGGTCTGCTCCTCAAATGATCAGACCCTCTCGATGCCGTGGCGATATTGAGTGCCAGCCCCGGGGTCGCCCGCTCATCGGAATGCAGATTGCTCATTCCTTTGACCTGAATGAGATAATCGAAGGACTTCTTACCAATCTTTTTTGAAGCTGGAATTCCCCCGTCAGCAAGCGTGTCGCCCAGCCAGCCTTTACGGTAACAGATCCGCTCGATCATTTCGATGACCGCATCGTCATTGCCCCATCTCAAATCCAGCCCATCGGTCTGTTTGCTGGTGATAATGCCTTTTTCATAAAGCTCCATGGCCCAGGAAATGAGGCTGCCCGTTTCCAGGTTGTCCATACCGAACTGATCGACCAGATGATTGCCCACCAGAACCGTAAGGGCCCGGGGGGTATCCGTCTCACCACCGAATGCCCCCTGGGAAGTGTATTCCGGCCCCTCATCATATTTCCCGGCATAAGGGCCTTCCGGAATTTTATACTGGGCTCTGCAATGCACCTGGCAGCCGTAACAGCCGGTCATATGGTAGGGACCCATGGTCTCTTCGGCAATTTCATCGATACGCTCGGGTTCAATGTCATCGGCATATTCGCACTGATTGTATTGAAAATTGCGGCAGCGGACGCCTCCCCAGGAATTGGTGGCTCCCCAGATAAAAGCAGTCCCTAAGGCACCCTGGGTTTGATTCACCTTGGCGCTGACGATTTGATCGATGAAACGCTTATTGTACTCCAGAGCCTCAGCCGGACGGGCGATTTTTATATCCATGGTTCCGCGGGCCGCCACCGCCTTGAGGTTCTTGGAGCCCATGACACATCCCATTCCGGTCCGACCGCCGGAATTTTTAATGCCGGTCATGACATTGGCAAACCTGACCAGATTCTCGCCGGCAGGGCCGCACACACAACTTTTAACTTCCTGATCCCCCAGGTCTTCCCTGATGGCCCACTGGGTATCAGGTACGGTATTGCCCCAGATTTCCCGGGCGTCTCGAATCTCGATTTCACCGTTGTGGACATAGATGTATACCGGATGTTTGGCTTTGCCCTTGATGACAAGGTGATGAAAACCGGCCCAGGCCAGTTCGGGTGCGAAAAAACCGCCCATATTCGCACTGCCGAGCAAACCGGTCAGCGGCGATTTGGCCATAACATGGGTTCTGGCCGTGGCCGAAGCACACGTGGCCGTCAGGATACCCCCACTGATCATAAGTGCGTTTTCAGGACCCAGGGGGTCACATCCCTTTTTGGTATGGTTATAGAGCAGATATGCATCCAACCCCCTGCCTCCCAGAAATTTCTTTCGAACCTCAAGCGGGATCGGTTTGGTCTGGATATCGCCTGTAGTGAGATCAATATACGCGATCTTTCTATTTAACGGCATATTACTTTACTCCCTTCTCTTTTAATTTAGCTTCTGCCAGTTTTCGATTGACATCCCAAACCGGCCCGCGAATCCGGGGCAGATTGGGATTGACCCAATGGACCCGGTATTCCATTCCACATGTCGCGCATTTGGCGGTCTTTTTTCCTCTCTCCGGCTGAATTCTTTCCATGCAGGTCGGATTGTGGCATCTGAATTTACCATATGTCCGTGTCTTTCGCAGACTCTCCGCCGTTGATAGGCTTTCATTTTCTGTTGCCATAATGCTCTCCTTTGTTTCTTCTATCGACGTTTTTGTGATTGCGCCAAGCCGATCGACTTGCCGCGAAAAAAGCGATTTATCTCGAAATCTTCGTTTGCGGAATCCGCCTGGTCCGATTTAAGTAAGCGGCACCTTAGCGGTCAGGAACGCTTTTCAGCCGTAAGCTTGGTTCATCATCGTGAACCTCATAACTAATAAATTTTGATACCATATCGATTCATTTTGTCAAGGGGAAATATATTTTTTTTTATATTTTACAGTGGCATTCCATTATAGCCGGCCGCCCAACACTGTGGCCGTGATCCAGGGTTGACATCGGCTTTGAGCGGATGAATCGGACACATTCGTTCAATATGATGAACAATAATTTGCCATCGAACCCACCCTTCCCTTTGTCCGGAGCAGATAAAGACGCCCAGCCCCATGGATTATTGGTGAGCCGTTTTGCGGGTTTCGCCGGATTCTTTCGGGCGTCGGTGCCAAGGAGACATTTGATGCAATCTTTCGCCCAGTTTGGTCTTCCTGCAGTTCGGACAACATTTTATACAGTCACTGTCAAAGATCAAACCAATTTTTTCCATCTGGGGCTCGGGTGCAAAATAAGCGCCGCATCGCTCGCAAGCATCGAGTTCGACGGAACTTATCTTTCTTTTTGACAAGACTTGCATGAACCGTTTTGCACTGATTTCATGCCGCATTTCCGCCGCGTTTTCCGGGCAGACGCGGACGCATGACGCGCAACAGATACATTGAAAGTGAGCGTATTCGAAAATCCGCAAATGATCCCGGTCGTGGGCTTCAAGGGTTTCCGTGGGGCAATTCTGGACACATGACGCGCAACCCGTGCATGATTGTAAATTCAAGCGCAGTTGATAAAAGAGGAAAATAGCCATCAAAATCATGGCCTGCCCGCTCAGCATATGAATGATCACCATGTTATTTCCCAAAAAGTCAATGGAATCAAACGTGTCGTGAGTCAAAAAGTAGCCGGTCAGGAAAGGCAAAGCGGCAATGACGACCACTAAAAAGTCTTTGATGGAGGATTCCCTGCGAATCCTGCTTAGGATTAAATGCCTGAGCAGAAAATATACAGCAAGGGTCAATAAAATCAGCGTCATCCAATCCGCCCAGGCGTCCGGCAAGGCCGACCAGTCCCATTCGAACCTGGATTCCGACCACAAAATGATATGACCACTCAATCCGATCGGAACAGCGAAGAGGCAGATGTGGAAAACATAACGAAGTAAGGTATAAAGGGGTTTTTGGGCAAATGCTCGGTGAAAAGGCAAAAAGGAGCGGGTGATATTCTTTATGATGTGAATCGGTCTTTTTTCTTTATTCCTGCTGCTGTTTTTTATAAGCGCCCATACAAAAAATAAACTCCTGATCAAAAGACCCGCCAAAAACACCAGAAAGACAACCCACGACACAGGACCTTCCAGAATGGAGTAAAAATCCATCTTGCATTATCCCCCTAAAAGAAGATGGTCATCGACAAAACGCTCCAAATCAGCAGGACGTTGGATGTTCGTTTGTTCATTATTATGAACTACTTGTCGGGCGAGCATAGCATAATGACGGGGTTTGTCAAGGGGAATGTCTTGTCCTTTAACGGCTTGCTTTTGTTTAAAAATAACATTCCATGGGTAATTGAAAATGGGTGTTGACAAACCCGGTCCTCGGATTATAACGTTATAAAAAAAGTTTATTATGGCGAACAATCATGAAACGGTATGGCGCACCCTCAGTAAAAAAGGCGTTTGCTATTCTTAGTGCCATTTCTTCATCCAAAGACGGTTTAGGGGTGAGTGAATTGGCAAGGGATCTCAACATGGCCAAAAGCACGGTCCACGGCATGACCTCTGCCCTGGAAGAGGTGGGGGCCGTTATGAGAGATCCCCAGACGAAAAGGTTTAAACTGGGCTTCACCCTTTTTGAGGTCGGCCGTTCGGCCTACTCCCAGATCGACCTGAAAACCTCGGCCAGACCGGTGATGGAAGAGCTGATGGAAAAGACCCAGACATCGGTCTTTCTGGGTATCCTCAATTGGGACCATGTGACCGTTTTGGATATTGTGGAATCAAGACAGGATTTTAAGATTACAGCCCCGGTCGGCACAGCCATACCGCTTTTGGCGGGAGCCGTCGGCAAGGCCTTTCTGGCATCCATGGACCAAGATCAGGCTTTAAAGGTCATCCAATCAAAGGGACTGCCCCGGTTTACTGAAAATTCCATTGTCGATTCGGAGTCGTATTCTCAGGAGTTACAACAGGTCAGGCAAAACGGGTATGCCGTTGATGATGAAGAATATATTCTGGGTGTCAGGGCGGCGGCAGCGCCGCTCATGGGATTGGGTCAATTGAAGTCAGCCATCTGGGTCGTGGGGTTTAAGGCAAGCTTGGACGAAAAAAAAATGAAGCGCATTGCCAAGGAAATCCAAAAGGCCGCCGCGGCCATAAGCCGCCGCATTCAAGATCAACTCCTGTCCAAAAAAAAGCACGCGAATTAGTTGCTGTAGAAAACCAGAGACTTCACCGTGACGGGAAATACCTGACCGGCGACCAAAGGTTCACCGATATCGATCCAATCTCCTTCTTTAAGCGTGAGTTCGTCGAGTGACAGCAAGTTCGTTTTCAAATCCGTTTCTCGCCGAATGACACTTCCCACACTACATGCGATATCCGTTTCAAAAATCAATATAATGGGCAATTGGTTGTCGATTGAACGGGGCAGCGCCGCTTGAATGGATTTTGCGAATAATTCGAGTTGCGGATATGATGCTCGGGCGGGATCCTTAAAGTATAATGCGACAATATCTTCGCCTTCGTCCAAATCAAATCTCCGAAAAGAGGTCTTTATTTGGGATATGACATGCTGGAGACTCAATCTGGATTTATCGACATCCACCCGAATGACCGGCACATTTCTTATTGGAAAAGAGAGCTTATCATCCATGAAGCCCGAAGAACCCGAAATCGATAATGAATATGCACCGGCACCAATGACGGTCGCGCGAATCTTGCTCGCCGGCTCTATCACCGGGCAAGCCAATCTGGGTGTCAGCGCAATGATGTTATCGGCTAAAATTTTCCCGATATCGTCATAATGGTTCGTATTCCCATACATCAATTCGGCCACACCCCCCGAAAAAGAATATTCATCAATGCGATCTGGAAAATCCAGATCACCGGTTAACATTAATTGCCTGGCTAACGCGGATCTTGCCGGGCCGGTAATGACCTCAAATAAGATTTCAGCGAACTGCTTCGCTATTCTTTCTATATCCGGTCTGATGATTTGATCGCCAATTTTATAATGCATCCCCAGGTGTTTCATCACCCGCATGGCCGGCTCGTCAATGCGCCATATTCTGCCTTGAGGATTAAACCCCAGCAGTCTGCCTCCTACAGAGATACAGCTGGTCGATATCGTCTCTCCATCTTTTGATATCGCTATGTTGGACGTTCCGCCACCAATGTCACAGGATAATATGGTTTTGTTGTCGCGTTTTGACCGGGCCGCTGCGCCGGAACCCATGGCAGCGATCATGCTTTCGAAATTGGGCCCGGCGGTAGCCGCCACAAACTTTCCGGCATCATTGGACAGCATTTCTGCTATTTGCTTGGCGTTTTGCTTCTTGGCGGATTCTCCCGTCAGGATAACCGCACCGGTCTGGATGTCCGCAGGGTTAATTCCGGCTCGATTATATTCCTCTTTGAAAAACTCGATTAGCTTATCAATATCGATGGTGACATCATCCAATAACGGTGTATTGATGATTCTACCCTCATAGACGATATTTCTTTCCTCAATGTTAAAACGGCGAGAAACAGAGTGCTCATCTCTTTTCAGCAACAGTTTGGAAAAGACCAGGTGACTGGTCGAGCTTCCAACGTCGACACCTACAGAAAGTATTTCAATTTCGTTGATTTCCATCGCCCAGACCCGTTCTTACCCGGTTGCGCAGGCCGGCCGCTCCGCCAGGTTTCCAATCTTTTAAAGTGTGAATTTGCTCGTAACAGTGCAATTTGTCCATTTTCTTGAGCCGGGCGACGATCTGCGTCCAGGCGCAGGGAATGCCCTGTCCGACTTCGCAATAGCCCCCTTTTGAGCCGCCGCAGGGACCGTTAAAAAGGCTTTTGGCGCATCGCGCAATCGGGCAAATACCCCCCGTATGGATCAGTATGCAGTCCCCGCAGCCCTTGCATTTTTCGGTCCATATGCCAGGTTTATCCGAGGCTCCGAGAAAAGTCGTATTCAGCGCGGGGATCACCGGCAGGGGTTCGAATGCATCTGCCAGGGTTTGAACACCGGCACCACAGGCAAGCGATAACACGGCGTCCGTTCCGGCGGGCATGTCCTGATAGGCAAGCACCAGATCCCGTTCACACTGTCTGAGAATCGAGCCGACCACAAATTTCGGCGGCGTGCCTTGATAATGCCGTACCTGGTCAAGTTCACGGCTGAGCTGTTCCGCCTCCCTTTCGCCGCCCGATAAACAAACCGTGACGCAGCTGCCGCAGCCAAGGACAAGTACTTGTTTATAGGTTTTAATCGCTGATACAATTTCTTTTAGCGGTTTTCTATCGCCGACAATCATTTTTCCTCCGGTTTGGACCCAAATTGAGCGATTGTCTGGATTGAACGCTCATTTTAGGTCTGTCTTTGCCCTGCTCGGCAACCCGTATGGCCACTTCGCAGCATAGTAACTTTGTCGATGCTTTGAACAGAGGCCTTCATGGGTTGAATTCAGCTTGCTTTCTATTCGTTGCCTGTAGGCCGGTGAATACAGCGGTTCACCACATATCTGACAATGAATCAGATCAAGCGTGATCACATCATCCCATTGGCCGGTCAAGAGGTGTTGAAACTCGATGGCATCCTGCGGGCATACCCGCCAGCATTGTCCGCAGCGGGCGCATTGGGTCATACTGTGTTTAAGGGTCCGCCTGCCGTTCTGATCGACAAAGGCCAATGCCGCAGCCGGACAATTTTCCACGCAGGCCAGGCAACCGTTGCAGTTCTGATTGACTCTAAAGTAAGACATATTAATTCACCGTGATAGGGAAATAAGACTTAAAGTCACAGCAGTATGAAAAATCCGAATATCGAAATCCGAAACTCGAAACAATATTAAAGATCGAATGCTCAAAATTCAAAACAAAAGCAGTTCACATTCTTTGCCGTTGATTCCGTTAATTATTGGGGTGTTTTTGATTTATAAATGCGTCACTTTTGCTGTTGGGCCCCGCCGCGCGGCGGGATTTCGCATCTAATCTTGCTAAATTTATTGTGCTCAACAAGCCGCACAAGGAATTTGCAACGAGGCGTACTTCATGTACGTCGAGGAAGCCATTCCGCGGAGAACACAGCCCAGCGGCAAAAGGGGCCATTTAGAAATCAAAAACCTAGCCGCCGCCGACCAGAAGCATAATCTTGACATGATCGCCTTCTTTCAGCGGCCGCTGGGAATACCCTTCTCGCGGGATAAATCCCTCATTGTTGATCATCACCTGGATGGTCATATCCAGCTCGCCCTTCTCGTCCAGCAATATTTTTCGAGCTTTTTGGCCGTGCCGGTTCACAATATGTGTGATGATGTCCGCCACGGTCCCATCGGGCATATCCAGATGGGTCTTTTTCCCGATTAACTTCGACAGCGTCGGCAATCCAAGGACTTCTAATTGGATTTTCAATGAACACCTCCAATAAACAAATAGTTTCGATATATGAGCGTCACGTTTTGACGTGACTTGAGGACCGCCCCTAAAGGGCTTGAGGTTAGAAGTAATATATTTTACCTCTAGCGAAGCGATCCTCGAGTGGAACGCTCCTCTAGTCACCGCACGCAGTGCGGGGACGATCCAATAACCCCCCTTGGGATTAACGCCCATAGCGACGTGTCAATTCGGCGTAATTTTCCGCGGCCTCCCGCATGCGATCAGCGCCCAACCGGCTGGTTTCCACATAGTCGACGGCTTTTGTATCGCAAAAGCGGACGCATTGAGGCTCCCCGTGACACAGATCGCATTTGAAAACTCGACCGCGCTTCGGATTCCATCCCATGGCACCAAAGGGGCAGGCTGAAACGCACATCTTACAACCGATACACCGATCGTGGTTGATGCTGACACTGTCCAGTTCTTCATTGCGGAAAATGGCTTCTCTGGGGCAAACAGCCATGCAGGGCGCATCTTCACAGTGCTGACAGCGCATGGGAATATATGGGCTGGGGTTATCCCATTTGACAATATGAATACGCGCCAAGGAAGGACTGCTCACCCCATTGTGTTTAACCGAACAAACCAGTTCGCAGTTCCGGCAGCCCGTGCATTTTTCCGGGTCGACAACCATTATTTTCTTGCCCATCGTTTACCCCCAGCCTCAGCGCGGATGGTCACAATTTGCTGATATCGAGTCGTCTCAGGAGTTCCGGTGTCGGAGTACCCGATTCATCCCATTCATGTAAGCGATAATATTCATCCAGCATGGCTTTAAACCGATCGCGATCAATGCATTTGCCCCGCACTCCCGGCAAGCCCAGCCGGGTCGGTTCATCAAAATAACGATCCGGCAGCCAATCATCGGCGCGGGTCATACCTTCTCGCAGATTGAAAAGCCGCTCAACCGTGTAACTTCGATTGGCACAGTCCCAAAGATCCATCTCACTGAATTCCAGGCCGGTATTCAATTGGACCAACCGGGAAAACTCCCTAAAGGCCGGATGGTTGGGACTCAAAAACACCGTATGGTATTTGCAGATCCCCAAGCTTTCAACCGCCATATAGCAAAGTTCCTGCCACATCACCATGCGGGGCTTGCCCTCGTATTCGCCGAAGTTGCTGGTCAGCGGGCCGTTGTAGCCGTCCGGACGCCGGTAAATCCGATCCAGGACTTCCAGCGGTAAATTGTATAAATCGATGGCCGGCATACCCCGCAAGTGGTCCGAACCCCGTGAAGAGACGGCGACACTCAGCGCCAGCGCCGGAGCCGCACGTTCGTCGGTGTGCGAATTGCTCATTCCCTTGACATGAATCACGTGTTTCAAGCTTTCAGGCCCGAATTTCTCGGCCGCCCGCAGAGGCCCTTCGGCCAGAATATTGCCCAGCCCCTTGCGAAAGGCAACCTGTTTGATCAATTCGATTACCACCGCATCGTTGCCCCATTCCAGTTTCAAGCCATGGGTGTCCTCATCCGTGATGATCCCTTTTTCATACAGTTCCATGGCCCAGCCGATCATGCTGCCGATTTCCAGGGTATCAATTCCGTAATCGTTTACAAGGTGGTTGCCGAGCAGAACCGTATCCATGCTGCGGCATCCCACTTCAGCGCCGAATGCCCCCAGGCTGGTAAAATCCGGACCCAGAGAGTAGGCTCCGGCGTGCGCACCTTCTTTGATCACATAGCGGTGCCGGCAATGGACCTGACAGCCGAAACAGGCATCCATTCCGACGGAGTGTTGATCAAGATTCTCGGCTTCAAGTTCTTCGCTGTTGGGAAGCTGATTGTATTGAAAATTGCGCGTTCGGACCAGCCCGGTGGTATTGGTGATGCCGAACATGAAGTTTGTTCCCCAGCGCTGCATATTCTGGGAAGCCTTGGAAGCAATGACCTGGTCGATGGCTTCTTTATTGTACTCCAGAGCTTCTTCGGGGTTGCTGATCTGGATTTCCATGGTCCCGCGACAGGCAACGGCCTTTAAATTTTTAGACCCCAGCACAGCACCCATGCCGCTGCGTGCGCCCGCATCTTTGCGGCCGCTTATCACGCTGGCATAGCGAACCCGATTTTCACCGGCCGGACCAATACACAGAATTTGAGTTTCTTCATCGCCCAGTTCCTTGCGAATCATCGCCTGGGTGTCATAAACCCCGGCCCCCCAAACGTGGTCCGCATCTCTGATTTCAACCTCGCCATCATGGACATAGATATATACCGGGCGGTTCGCCTTGCCCCGTATGACAAAATGATCTATTCCGGCCCAGCGCATCTCCGGGGCGAAAAATCCTCCCATGCTTGCCGATCCGTATAAATTCGTCAGCGGTGACTTAGCTGCAATATGCGTCCGCGATCCAGATGAGGCCAGCATGCCGCCTAGCAACCCGGCACTGATGATGACGACATTGTCAGGACCCAGCGGATCGCACCCGCCGGGGGTATTGGCAAAAAGCAGGTAGGCATCCAGCCCCCGCCCGCCAATGTATTTCCGCCGCCAATCCATTGGAACCGGTTCTAACGCTATGGTTTGAGAGCCCAAGTCAATGTAGGCAATTTTTCGATTTAATGCCATAATTTCTCTTTTGCAGCCCTTCCTAAAGAACGCGCCCGCCCAAAAACAAACGGCAGCATTTACCAAAAATCCTGGTCAAGGGATAGATGCTCGCACAGAGCTAAAAATTCTGGCTGGATCATAGAAAGGTCGACGACAGGACAGGTGATTACCGGTGCCATTCAAAATCGATCGTCAAACAGTACTTTGGCATTGTCCAGTGCGTCGGTGTAGATTATTTTTCCCCAAAAAATTATACTTAACTATTCCAGACGCCCAGAAACGTTTTTTCATCAGGGGGTGCCGGATACGACTCCCAAACGGGTCCTCTGACTCTGGCAGTTTTCGGATATGGCCAAGAGAGGCGCCATTCAACGCCGCATTGCGAACATTTTGCGCGCTTGACCCCCAGCTTGGGTCTGAATCGGGTATGGCACGCCTGACAGCGAATTTCACCGTCCCGGGGACCTTCCATCACTTTATTTATTTTCATTTCTTATTCCTTCGATTTTCCTGTTTGAAATAGCGTATCTTGTAAAATTTAAACGCCGGTCCAAAGTGTTCATTTAGATGAACGTTTTTCTGTATATATATTGTAATATCAAAAACTGTTTGTCAAGATTTTTTTTTAAAAAGTTTGATTTAGCTGAATTTATCACCAATTTTATATAAAATATAATAAAAAATTATCGTTCACTATATCGAACTTTTATAAACTAAAAATTCAAACATCAGCTTTAACAGCGGCAAAGGCGCGTTAGATGACCCTGGCAGGCTGATAAACCAAACAATAAGACATAAATGCCCGATGACTACACCCATTGTCTGTTATCGGGCAAAAAGCCCGACGGTCGGGGATTATCTATAGAGAATTTCGTCGGAAACACAAATTTCTTGACAACCGGCCACGGTTCATATAGCTACCACACAGTAGCTACTTCATAGCTACCAGCCTGCTTCTGAATAAAGATGATTGTCATTCAGGATCGTTGCCAATCATCGCCCACGGCATCTATTTCAAAAAAGCGCTTAAACCGTTCTTCTCCCGAATTTCAGGAGAAGCAGCCCACAAAAAAGGAGGCCTACAATGAATCGAAAAGTTAGCTTACTCTGTCTTGCGCTGGTGTTGGCATTGGTCTGGACGGTACCCGTATTTGCCGCCGACCCGATTGTTATCGGCGTTCCCACTTCTTTGGGTTTTCTGGAAGGCAAAGAGGCCCATAAAGCGGTTCAAATTGCGGTCAGCGAAATTAATGCCAAAGGCGGCGTCAATGTCGGCGGCACCAAACGACCGTTGCAGGTCGCCGCAACCGATCTGCGGGATGCCGCGCCCGGCGTTCCGGTTCCCGAAGCCCTGCTTGGACTTGAAAAAAATATACTGGAGCAAAAGCCTACAGCTATCGTCGTCGGACCTTTCCGTTCTGAGGCATTGATAGCGGGCATGGATATTATTTCCAAATACAAGGTACCCATGTTGGGCACAGTCGCCATGAGTCCTGGTTCTGAAACGAAGATTAAAGAAGACCCTGAGAAATACAAGTATATTTTTCGATCCTGCTTGAACAGCATTTATTTGGTCAAATATCTCGCTGGAACCATGTCGCAAATCAACAAAGAATTCGGATTCAATAAAGTGTTTGTTATGCATCAGGATGTGGCCTGGGCCAGAGGCGGTGCAGGCGCAATGCAAAAAATGTACTTCGAAAAGGCCGGCTGGGAAGTATTGGGGATGGAGGCTTATCCTACGGGAACGACAGACTTTTCATCAGGATTGATGAAAGCACGCGCTGCCGGCGCCCAAGTAATTATGCCCATTTTTGATATGCCCCAAAGCGGTATTCTTGTTAAACAATGGAAATCAATGAAAGTCCCTGCTTTAATGTTTGGATTCATTTCCCCCCTGGCCGGATCCAAAGCTTGGAAAACTTTTGACGGTAAAATTGGGGGAGGAATGAATTGTATTTTTGAAATTGGAAATTCTATTGCTTCTCCGAATGTACCTAAATCTGAGGCATTTTTTAACAAATATAAACAAACATTCGGCACCTATATTCAATCCGGGCATGGTGTCTCACCTGCTTATGAATCTGTTTATATACTCGCGGAAGCGATTGAGCGCGCCGGCAGCCTCGATCCAGATGCTATCGTGGCAGAATTGAAAAAAACAGACCGCATGGGTATACTGGGACGGGTTCGGTATAGCGACACCAATCAGGTTATTTATGGTCTCAATCCCCAGGAAGAGGCAGTCGGTGCGGTTATCCAATGGACTGAGGATGGTAAACAAAAAATTATTTTTCCCGATGCCCTTGCGACAGGAAAAATCCATTTGCCTAAGGGCTTGAAATCTTTAAAATAAATATCGAAAGCCCGGGCATTCTATCGCAGTCCCGTTGTGAGCATTATTGAATTAGGGGAATAATGGAATATTGGGGTTGTTGACTTCATCATTATTGACCAAATGAAAACTGGTCAAGATGGATTCGTATTAACAAATTTAGCTTTATTTTTTTCGCAATTTCTTTTGCGGTATCACCCCAATATTCCAAGATTCCTTTTTCTGTTTCTACAGTCTTTGACGCGATCCCGCAAAAAGAAATTTATATAAACTTACGGTCTGTTAGCAGAATTGGACTTCAAAACATGTTTGTTGGCACGGTGGTGTACGCTGTCATAAACAGTGTTATTCTGGCATTATTGGCGATCGGCTTTAATTTGACGTTCGGCATCAGTGGCGTGGCCAATTTTGCCTACGGGGCCTTGTACATATTCTCTGCCTACCTGAGCTGGATGCTGCTAAATCTAATCGGCCTTCCGTTTTTTCTCTCAGCTATCATATCCATTTTAATAACAACCCTCTTGGGCGCAATGATGTACCGATTCGTGCTGCAACGGGTGCGAGGCCAGGCGCTTTCCGAAGTGATTGCGACCTTTGGCATCGGCCTGGCGATACTTGAATTGTTCCAGTATCTGGGCTTTGTTGGATTTGAATACACCCTGCCGGTATTTATCGATAATAGCTTTATGATTTTCGGAGCCTACGTGGATATGCAGCGCATTCTGATCGTGATCGTCGGTGCGGCACTGATCATTTTTCTGTGGTTTTTTACCCACCATACCTCTCTCGGACTGGCCTTCAGGGGAATTGCCCAGGATGAACGCACCGCGCTGAGTCTGGGAATAAATTCAGATCGAATCGCCACGCTAAGTGTATCCTTTGGCGCCGGGCTTGCTGCAATTGCGGCCACCATTATCATTCCACTGGGAAGCATTTCTCCCAGCGAGGGATACGATGTGCTTATTAAAGCACTGGCCGTGTGCATCATCGGTGGTCTTGGCAGCACCGGCGGGGTGATTGTGGCCAGTTTTGTGATCGGATTTGCCGAACGGTTTACCGACAGCTATATCAGCTCCCACTGGACGATGATTGTCAGCTTGGCTGCCATACTGATTGTGCTCAGCGTCAAACCTTCCGGCCTGTTCGGAAAACAAAAGGAACTGGAAGAAAGAATATAAGGAAAAGAAGGCGGAATTTGGAATGCGGAATGCGGATTTAAATTCAGGGGGTTCAAAACAAAGGCGCAAAGAACGCATCGATCGGGGTATTAAGGCCAGATCCAGCGATGTGTTTGCCCTGTCATCCTGGCGCGAAATGCTCTATCTGGCTGCACCGAGGTTCATACCGATCGTCGGCTGCCTGATGCTGCCCCTTGTTCTGGGCATATACTGGCAAAAGGTCCTGCTCAGCGTGGCGGTTTTCGCGCTGCTGGCGATCAGCTGGGATATTTTAGAGCAAAGCGGCATGATATCACTGGGGCAGGCACTTTTTTTCGGAATGGGAGCCTATGCGGCCGGCGTCTTCAATCACTATTTCGGCTGGTCGCCGCTTTTAACCATCCCCTTTGCTTCCCTATTGGGTGGAATGATCTGCACGGTCATTTTGCTTCCGGTACTGCGACTGAGGGGCATTTACTTTTCCATGGTGACCCTCATCATCCCGCTGATGCTGGTGAGGATTGTCGAGGCGACCAAGATCTTCGGGGGCACCGAGGGATTGAGCGGCATTACGCCCCTGCCTTCAAAATGGCTGGAACTCTATCTGATTGTCGGTGCCCTGCTGGGCGCTTTGTTTGGCTTTCGCCGCATGATGGGTTCAGATTATGGCCTGGTTTTAAAGGGCATCAACGACAACGATCGTTCCGTCATGAACGCGGGCATCAACATTTATTGGTTCAAGGCCCAGGCACTATTTGTCGCCAGCAGTATCGGTGCTTTTACCGGAGCCTTTATGACTCACGTTTACATGTTCGTGGGCATGCCGGTGTTTGCTCTGGACTATTCCATCCTGCCGATAGCGGCCGCTGTTGTGGGCGGGCCCGGAACGATGGCGGGAGCCACCCTGGGCGCTTTCATTCTGGTTCCCCTTTCAGAAATATTACGCGGAATCGGCGGACTGCGCATTGTGATCTACGGGCTGTTTCTGGTGGTATTCATCGTCGCCCTGCCGGAAGGCATCTTCCACTACATTCAGCGCAAATATCACCAGTTTGAACGCTGGGTGGAGGTTTAGACATGAAACCATCTCCGTTGCTCAGAGTCGCCGGTCTTTATAAAAATTTCGGTGGGGTCCAGGCAATTCAGGATTTGAGTTTTGATCTTGCCCAGGGAGAGCTTTTAGGCCTGATCGGCCCCAACGGATCGGGAAAAACGACGGCTGTGAACCTGATCACCGGTTTTGTCAAACCCACCGAAGGTGAAATCATTTACCGCGGACAGAACATCAGCGGCCTGCCGCCCTATAAAATTATTCGAAGAGGGATCGCACGCACCTTCCAGATGGTCAAGCCCTTCTATCAGTTGCCGGCCTACAAAAACATGATCATTCCGCTGTATTCACCGCGGGTCAAAAAAATGGTCGGCGGAAAATACGGTGACCGGGATGCGGTGGCCTTGGACCTGCTCGAAGAGGTGGGATTTGAGCGCGATGCCTTTGTGGCCTACAAAAGCGCCAGTGTGCTGCCACAGGGCTACCTCAAGCGCCTGGAGCTGGCCAAAGCCATCGCGCTGCAGCCCGATTTGATCATCCTGGATGAGCTGTTTTCAGGCCTGAGCCTGGCTGAAGTGGCCAGTATCGTCCCGATCATCGAAAAATTGCGCCTGGAAGGCAAGACGATTATCATGATCGAGCACCGCTTAAAGGAGCTTTTCAGAATCGCCGACCGCATCATCGTTTTAAATTTCGGTGAAAAAATCGCGGAGGGATTATCAAACGAAGTCATGGAGAGCGATGCCGTTAAGAAAGCATACTTAGGCGCAGAAGCCTAGAAGTGGTTTCAACACCCCATCTAAGGCCCAATGGCTGCGTTGTCCCGAGCATTGAAATGTTCACGTACTCACGTGTACGCTCCGCTTCCAATGCTCGGCACGTCTTGCCCTTGAACCTAATCTGAAGTTTTGAAACCACTTCTACTAATTTCGAGTATGTATCTATGCTTTTGAGGATTTGAAGATGCTGGAAGTTCAGAATCTGATGGTTTTTTTCGAAAATGCCCTGGCCATCAACGACTTAAACATGCAAGTCAACGAAGGTGAAATTGTGGGTGTCATCGGCTCAAACAGCGCCGGAAAAACCACTTTAATGAATTCTCTCTCGGGCCTGATCATCGACATGCGCATCAAAGAAAAACGCAGGGGCGGCGAGCGCATCACCGTTTACGGAAACATCATTTTCAACAGCGAAAATATCACCGAAACCCGCCCCGATGATCGCGTTAAAATGGGTATTGTGCTTTGCCGGGAACGCCACCCGATTTTCCCCGAAAGCAGCGTGCTGGAGAATTTAAAAATCGCCGGATACCTGAAAAAGCGGTCGGAAATCCAGGAATCCATCGCTAATGTTTTCGAGCTGTTTCCGGCTTTGATCCAATTGAAAACCCGCAAGGCCGGATTCCTAAGCGGCGGGGAACAACAAATGCTCGCCATCGGCATGGCGCTGGTCGTGCGGCCGAAGCTTTTACTGCTGGATGAACCGCTTCTGGGCTTGAGCCCGATGATGCAGCAGGTGGTCGTGGGCGCAGTAGTTCGCCTCAAACAAAATACAGGCATTACGGTCGTGATCAGTGAACAGTTTGCCCGGCCGGTCTTGCCGATAATCGACAGAGGCTATGTGGTGGAAAACGGGATGCTGACCCTATCGGGCACCGGCAAAGAGTTAATGGACAATCCTGAAATAAAATCCGCTTATTTTGGAATCTGACTTTCTCCGATGGACAAAAAAACAGGCCCCAATATTTTTACAGCTTTCAACGAAACCGCCGCACTAAGGGGAAACAATACGGCTGTCGTTTACCTGGGTACGCGTTTTTCATACCGCCGGCTTAAAAACATGGTGGACAGTTTCGCCGGCGCTTTGAACCATGCCGGTTTGACGGCCGGGCAGAAGGTCATTATTTATATCCCCAACAGCATCCAGTGGGTGGTGGCCTGGCTGGGGATCCAGAAGATCGGCGGCATCTGTGTTCCGATTACTCCGATCTACACGCCTCACGATCTCAAGTATATCGCCAACGACTGTGAGGCCGAGGCCATTGTCTGCGCCGACACCAATTTTGGTTATGTCACCAGCGTGCTGCCGCAGACGAATCTCAAAAAGGTGATCGTCACTAAAATGGCCGATTTACTGCCCTGGTGGAAACGCGGCTTTGGCTATCTATTTGATGTCATCCCGCGGGGCAAAATTGCCCTGGATCAAAATACCTATTCCTTTCGGAAATTGCTGTCCCAGTTCCGCAAATCATCTCAGAAACATCCCGCTATATCACCGGATGGAAATGACGTCGCTGAAATTCTTTATACCGGCGGCACCACAAAATTCCCCAAAGGGGTCCCTTTAAGCCATAACCTGTTCCTGATTTCGGCCCGGGAACAGATTACCATCAGCAAATCCTTATTTGCGCCTGAAGAAAATGTGATCCTGGGAAATGCGCCCCTTTTTCACATCCTGGGGCAGACCTGCGGCCTGGCGACGCTTCTGGTGGGCGGCACCCTGATTCTGCAGCCCAAAATCAATCTTGATGCGGCTCTGGACGCCATCCAGCGCTTTAAAGCCAGAACCATGATCGGGGTGCCCACCCTGTATCGTATGATTTTAGAGCATGACCGCATCAATCAATATGACCTGAGCACCGTGCAATACTGGTTCAGCGCCGGTGACCTGCTGCCGGTTGAAGTCGGCAAACGATGGGAGCAAAAATTCGGCAGAAAAATTCTTCAGGGATACGGAGCCACCGAAACCTGCGGCGGGGTTGCCATGTGCCCGGTTGAAATAGACAATCCACCCAAAAGTGTGGGGCGCATCGTGCCCAGCAAAAAGATCAAAATTGTTGAACCTGCATCTCTCAAGCCGGTTAAGCCCGGAGATCCCGGCGAGCTGCTGGTTTCTTCTGAACATATGGTAACCTATTATTTGAACAAGCCCGAAGAAACCGCCGAATCCTTCATCGAATTGGATGGCACCCGATGGTACCGCACCGCCGATGTCATGTCCATGGATGCAGACGGAAACCTGTATTTTGTGGACCGCACTGTAGATACCATCAAACACAAAGGATATCGCGTGTCGGCCTCTGAAATCGAATCGGTCCTTCAGGAGCATCCGGCGGTCATCGGCTCCTGCGTGGTCGGCGTACCGGATGAAAAAGTGGGCGAGCGGATCAAAGCCTATGTGGTGCTCAAGGAGGATATAAAAGGCGTCACCGGCTATGAACTGATCAAGTGGTGCCGCGAGAGCCTCGTTGCCTATAAGGTCCCCCAGTATATTGAGTTCAGAGACATGTTGCCCAAGTCCAAGGTCGGCAAACTGCTCCGGCGTGAAATCCGTGATGAGGAACAGCGCCGCAAAGAAACGAGGTAACCCGTGCCGGATGTGCCCACCACAAAAGTCAGCTCTGCTACCAGAGAAGTCGCAATCAATCGCAGTCTGCCGACTGTAATTATCGGAGAACGCATCAACCCGACCGGTCGTAAAAAGCTGCAGGAAGAACTCAAGTCAGGCAATTTTGAAACGGTCATCGCCGATGCATTGCGCCAAATTGAGGCCGGAGCGGCGATACTGGATATCAACGCCGGTGTTTCACAGACCGATGAACCCGCGTTGCTGGTGAAGATGATTGAGGTGGTAACCGCTTTGACCGAGACTCCCCTCTGCATCGATACGGCCAATGTCAAAGCGCTGGAAGCCGCGCTGAAAGCCTATTCAGGCAAAGCCCTGGTTAATTCTGTCAACGGCGAAGAGAAGAAACTGGAGACCGTTTTACCTTTGATCAAACAATACAAAGCGGCAATCATCGGCCTGACCATGGACGATGAGGGCATTCCCAAAACCGTGGAAAAACGTATCGAGATTGCCGGTAAAATCATCGATCGCGCCGTCAAGTCGGGCATTGCACTGGAAGACATCGTCATTGATCCCCTGGCGATGTCGCTGGGCGCCGACGATCAGGCCGGCAAAATGGCGCTGGATGCGGTCGAAGCGATCGTCGACCGTTTTGGGGTTAACATTACCATGGGCTGCAGCAATATTTCCTACGGCATCCCTGATCGTGAAACGGTTAACGTCGCCTTTCTGTCCATGGCCATTCGCTGCGGCCTGACCTGCCCCATCACCAATCCGCTCACCGCTGGCGTAGTGAAAGCCATACTGGCTGCCGATTTATGCATGGGCCGCGATGCATATTCAATGAAATGGATTCAACATTATCGCCGCAACCGCTAATCGGATTCCCCCAACAAATATTAACCGACAGATCAGATAATCCTTTATAGCCCTTTCTAAAACGAGAATATTTCTAGAACCCATCATCTCCTGCAAAACTCGCGATGGCATGATAAAAATATTGTTGACAGGACAAAGGTTTTTATATATTCCTTTTATAGAATATGGTGAATCGATGAAACCTTTTATAAAAGTCATGAAAGCGCTGTCGGACCCGAATCGCGTTAAAATAATAAAACTGCTCCAGCTAAAAACCATGTGTGTTTGTGAATTGCAGGGTGCTTTAAAAATCTCCCAGCCGAGCGTTTCCAAGCATCTCAAGCTGCTGGAGGAGGCCGGGCTCGTAAAAAATACGAAAGCGGGTCTCTGGGTCAATTATTATCTATCGGACGGTGCCGCAAGCCCTTATGCTGCCAGTCTTTTGGGAAACCTCAAGCACTGGCTGGAGGAAGATCCGGAAATAATCGATCTTGCCAAAAAAGTTCCACTATTAAATCGTGAAGAACTTTGCAGGCGGTAATTTTTTTTAAATAAAATAGTTATATAAGCATATAGTTATATTTTTAATTCTGTTCGGTGTTTGAATGGCAGAGCGCACCAAGTTTATCTGGATTGCATCGTTTTTTTTGACCAGCTACTTCATACCCTGGAGTCATCCTGTGGTTCGGGCATCGGGTGTTGAGGCGTTCATGATGCTTCAAGAATATGCCCGTGAACATGTGCTCACCTGTCTGATTCCAGCATTTTTCATTGCGGGAGCTATCGCGGTTTTTGTTTCGCAGGCGTCCGTCCTTAAATATTTCGGTGCTCAGGCGCAAAAAATTCTGGCGTATTCAGTGGCCAGCGTTTCGGGAACCATCCTGGCGGTGTGTTCCTGCACGGTTCTGCCATTATTTGCCGGCATATATGCACGCGGGGCGGGCATTGGCCCGGCAACGGCTTTTCTCTATTCCGGGCCGGCAATTAACGTACTGGCTATTACCCTTACCGCTAAAATATTAGGCTGGCAGTTGGGCCTGGCCAGAGCCATCGGGGCTATTGTCTTTGCGATCACCGCCGGTTCGTTGATGGCGGTCATTTTCCGCAAAGAGGACATGACCCGGGCACAAAATCAAATTTATCTCCCCGACCCTGAAAACTCATCAAGAACTTTGACTCAGGATGCCTTTTTTATATTGACCATGGTTTTAATTCTCGTATTTGCAGCCTTTGCCAGACCCGCGCAAGAGACCGCAGGACTATGGGCGGTCGTTTTCGCTGCCAGGTGGTATATTACTGTTGGGCTTTTAGTCATCCTTGCTGCAATGCTTAAAAACTGGTTTACCCGCGATGAACGCATCCTATGGGTGGATTCTTCCTGGGGGTATATGAAACAGATATTCCCTTTGTTGGGGGCCGGGGTCTTGATTGCCGGCTTTATGCTGGGTCGCCCGGGCCATCCTGCACTGATTCCGGAAAATTATATCCAGTCTTGGCTGGGCGGCAATTCAATAGAGGCCAATCTCTTTGCTTCAGTTAGCGGTGCGTTGATGTATTTCGCCACGCTTACCGAGGTCCCTATCCTGCAGGGACTTATCGGCGCCGGCATGGGTAAAGGCCCTGCCCTGGCACTTCTTCTTGCCGGACCGGCATTATCGTTGCCCAATATGCTCGTTGTCGGTGGCGTGATGGGAATCAAAAAAACGGCCACATTCTGTTTCCTAATCGTTTTACTGTCTACCTTGGCAGGCTTTATTTACGGTCAATTCACAGGCTAAACAAAGAAAACATTCGTAATCCAAAATAACACCAAATAAGTAGAAGGGCCCATTATCATGACTGAAAATGAGATAACGCAGGTTAAAGTTGGACGTCATCGCATGGGCATAATTGGATTGAAGCATGTTTTGGAGGAGTTTTCACAGGAGCATGATGATCGGTCTGACAGTGAAGTCAGCGCCGAACTGATCCGGCGGTTGTCTAAATTTAATTATATACCGAAGAATAACCTGGACGATTATAAACAGGCTTTTTTGCGGGAATTCAAAAAATTTGTCGGGCAGCCTTGTGCGCGCGATAAAATAGAGGGATTGGAAGTCAAGGTGTTGGGCGGCGGTTGTCCCTGTTGTGACGACCTGGAACAGGATCTGATGGCGGTAATGACTGAAATGGAGCTTGCCGCCGACATCGAACATGTCACCGATCCGGTTGAAATCGCAAATTATGGCGTAACGGTTACACCTGCTCTGGTTATCAACGGCAAGGTCAAAGCCGTCGGCGCGATGCCCAAAAAATCACAACTCAAGGAATTGTTAAGCGACGCTGTTGCAAAGCATCAATAAATGTAAATGAAAACCTATCTGATTCTACAAGAATAAAAAATGGAGATTAAAGTATTAGGGCCTGGCTGTGCCCGATGTAAACAGACAGCGGCGCATGTAAAAGAAGCCGTCGCTGAGTACGGCATTGAAGCCAATATCGAGAAAGTAACCGACGCAATGGAAATTGCCGGCTACGGCGTTTTCGGCACCCCTGCAGTTGTAATCGATGGCGATGTCAAATGTGTTGGCAAAATTCCGTCAAAAGAAGAGATAGCGGCATGGTTGATTGAATAGCAAATTCAATCTTCGGGTTAGATAATTCAGTAAGGCTTCGTTTGATTAGAAACCGGATCGCAGATTTTCATTCTAAGCTTAATAATACCTGATATATGGAGAGGGCTCATGGCAGATGCTTCTGTGAAACAACTTTCATTTCTCGATCGCTTTTTAACGCTTTGGATATTTCTGGCCATGTTTGCCGGTGTTGGCGGCGGTTATCTCTATCCTGAAATCCGAAGTATTATCAACCACTTTCAGGTAGGAACAACGAATATTCCGATTGCCATCGGCTTGATTCTGATGATGTATCCGCCGCTGGCCAAAGTCAAATACGAACAACTGGGCCAGGTGTTTAGAAATCTGAAAGTGTTATCGCTGTCTTTGGTTCAAAACTGGATAATCGGACCGATCTTGATGTTTTTGCTGGCGATCACCTTCTTATCCGGCCAGCATGAATACATGGTGGGGTTGATTCTCATCGGTCTGGCACGCTGCATCGCCATGGTCATTGTATGGAATGATCTGGCTGCCGGAGACCGGGAGTACTGTGCCGGACTGGTGGCTTTTAATTCGATTTTCCAGGTCCTGTTTTTCTCTGTTTATGCCTATATCTTTATTACGGTCGTGCCGCAGTGGCTGGGGCTTAAAGGCGCGGTGGTCGATATCTCCATCGGCCAAATCGCCGAAAGTGTTTTCATTTATCTCGGTATTCCATTTATCGGCGGGATCATTACCCGCATCATCGGCTTAAAAACAAAGGGTATTCAATGGTACGAACAAAAATTTATTCCGAAGATAAGTCCGATCACGTTGATTGCTTTACTGTTTACTATCCTGGTGATGTTCTCGCTGAAAGGGGAATATATTGTTCAGCTGCCGTTTGATGTGATTCGCATCGCGATCCCCTTATGTGTTTATTTTGTGTTGATGTTCTTTGTCTCTTTCTTCCTGTCCATGAAGGTCGGTGCCACTTACGAGCAGTCCACCACCTTGAGCTTTACAGCCGCTTCGAACAATTTCGAACTGGCGATCGCAGTAGCGGTGGCGGTTTTCGGAATTGATTCGGGGCAGGCGTTTGCTGCGGTCATCGGACCGCTCGTTGAGGTTCCGGTGCTAATCAGTCTGGTGAATGTGGCCTTACGTTTTAAGCGCCGCTACTTCCCGTATACTGTTGAAATGCCCACCGGCATCTGCCATGTCACCTGTGAACCCTGAAAGCTTTCTGCTGGCTGCTGGCTTCCTGTCGCTGGCCTTTTTGGTTATGAATAAGTTTGCTGCTTAAATCATTATTTTTTTATCGTGCTGTTTCTAAATTCGATTTTCCGATAGCCAGAAGCGAGGTGCCGGTAGCCAGAGGCAGTTTACTTTTTTGTAAACCGCCTTTTTATTTCGCGCTTGAGTATTTTACCGGCCGGGTTTTTGGGCAGATCATCCACCACAATATATTCTTTGGGAACCTTGAAACCGGCCAGGTGCTTCTTTAAATAGGCTTTAAGCGCTACCGGATCCGGGTGCTGTTCTTCTTTAGCGACAATAAAGGCGGTTACGCGCTCGCCGTATTCTCTATCCGGCAGCCCGACCACCGCGCACTCCTGAACCTCCGAGCGGGTGTACAAAATTTCTTCAACTTCCCGCGGATAAACGTTTTCGCCACCGGTGATAATCATGTCCTTCAAGCGGTCGACAATAAATAGATAGCCGTCTTCATCAAAATAGCCGATATCCCCGGAACGAAACCAGTTTCCCCGGAATGCGGCTTTGGTTTCTGCGGGATTGTTCAAATAGCCTTTGGTAATGTTCGGCCCGCAGATACAGATCTCACCCGACTCGCCCGTCTTAAGGGCCCGGCCCTCAAAATCCCTTATTTGAACTTCCACCAGATCGATCGGGGTGCCGACCGACCCGATAATGTGACGGTAGTAATGATTATAGGTGACCATTGCAGCGCTCTCGGTCATGCCGTAGGATTCATGGATGGCTATACCGGTGCGCGCCTTCCATTCCCGCACCACTTCAGCGGCCATGCTGGCTGCCGCTGAAAAACAATAGCGAATGGATTTAAATCGCTCAGGCAGATCCTTCAGGTTCAGCAATCGAATGTAAATGGTGGGAACGGCATAAAATTTGGTGATTTGATGGCGTTCGACGGCATCGACGGCTTTTTCCAGGTCAAAGGCCGGTTGAACGATTAATCCGCCCCCGCTGGAAACCGTGGAATGGGTAATGTGAACCTGGGCAAACACATGGTTGAGGGGTAAAAAACAAAGAGCGCGATCCTTGGCGGTCGAGCGCTCATAATGCGCAATGTTAAAGGTGGAGGTCTTCAGATTTTCATGGCTGAGCATGGCCCCTTTTGGGATGCCGGTGGTGCCGCCCGTATACAAGATTGCGGCGGAATCCTGCCTGCGGCGATCGACGATTTTAAATCCCGAAACCCCTTCGGATGCGAGCCGTGAAAACGAAATTTCTGCACTCTCGCTGATCACCCGTTTCGGGCAGCAGCCCTCAGGGAGTTCAGCTAAATCGGCAAGTTTTTCATCGGATGTAAATATCGCCTCGGGTTTGCAGTCCAGTAAAACTTTTTCCAGCTCCGTTTTTGTCAACAGATGCGAAAAAGTGACCGCCACCGCACCGACTTTGAGTACACCGAAATAAAACGCCAGCCAATCATAGGAGTTGGGCGCACACAGCGCAACATGGTCACCGGGCCGTATTCCCCTGCCCAGCAAGGCCGAAGCGATCCGGCTGGCATCCTGATTAAATTGCTTGAAACGAATGGCATTTTCGTTTTCGATAACGGCAATGTTCTCCGGAAAATAAAAGGCTGAATTTTCCAGATTGGAAGCAATGTTCATTTTAATTCCCTTTTATGGTTGCCTGGAAATCTCCAGCTGAATACGTCCAGTCGTTATTTCACCACGAAGAACACGAAGATCACAAAGGCAGAACAGACAAATTTAAAATCCCTCTTCGTGTCCTTCGTGCTCTTCGTGGTTGAAACTGCTTAACTCGGGCTTTCTGCGTAGCCGTATTCCCTTTTATTGTTGGATAAACGATTCGCACCGCCAGTTCCAAAGCATGAAATAAAGAAAATTGCAATACAAACGGCAAAACAGGCCCATTTTTCTCTTTCCAAATCCGTTCAATGGATGCTAAGAAACAGTGCGGTTTTTCAATTTTCAGATACGGTTATGCATGAAGCCAAATTAACGCTCTAAAAACCAAGAAGTGCACGAACAAAGGACGGCTGAATTTCCCCGCTCGTCTTTCGTGGCCTTCGTGATCTTTGTGGTGCGATAACAAGCGGACCTGTTCAACTGGAATTTCCCAGACAACCCCGTTTTCAAATTAGTAGAAGGTTCTCTGAAACAATGGTAAACACAAAATCCCGATTCATAAAAACCCCCGGCGAATCAAAAACGTTGATGAAGGTTGCGCTGGGACAGGAAAAGGCCGATTTGGCCATTATCAATGCCCGGCTGGTAAATGTCTATACCGGTGAGATACTGGAAAATTGCGCCGTCTGCACGAAAGGCAAATGGATTGCCTATGTGGGCAGTGATCCAAACGTCACCATCGGACCCGGAACAGAAGTGATCGATGCCGGTGGCCAAACAGTGATCCCCGGGCTGATCGACGGACATACCCACCTGGCCTGGCTGTGCAGAATTGACGAATTTTTGAAATGCGCCCTCAAGGGCGGGACCACCACAATTGTCACAGAAACCTTAGAAGTGTTTCCGATAATCGGTTATCGCGGCCTGATTGACTATCTGGAATCCTTTAAGGATCAGCCGATTAAAATATTGGCGACGGCACCGGTGGTGATATCTATCAGTCAGGCGGCCCGGGGGATTTCGAAAGAAAGCCTTCAAAAGCTTCTGGAGCGCGAGGACATTATCGGTCTAGGCGAATCCTACTGGCAGGCAGTGCTGCAGGATCCCGACTGGCTTCTCGATTTGTTCGAACAAACCCGGCGAACCGGCAAGACCCTCGAGGGACATTCCGCCGGCGCCAGTGAAAAGAAACTGGCAGCCTATGTCGCCAGCGGCATATCGTCATGCCATGAGCCCATCAACGCAGAACAGGTCCTGGAGAGGCTTCGGCTGGGGCTGCACGTCATGATTCGGGAGGGCGCGGTCCGCAAGGACCTCGAAGAAATCTCCAAAATCAAAGACCAAAACATTGATTTGCGTCGTTTGATCCTGGTGAGCGACAGCATATCGCCGGACGATCTGCTGGCGAACGGTTATATGGAGGCCATCGTGCAGAAGGCAATCGATTGCGGATTTTCGCCGATCAACGCCATTCAGATGGCCACCCTGAATGTTGCCGAGCATTTTTCGTTGGACCATTTGATCGGCGGCATTGCACCGGGCAGATTTGCCGATTTGGTGATCATCCCGGATGTTGCCACCATTGCCGCACAGGTGGTCGTCAGCAACGGACGGGTTATCGCCCGCAATGGAGAATTGCTGGCAGCTCCGCGGTCGTATTCCTATGCGGCCGACAGTTTAAACTCCGTTAAACTGCCCCGCCCGCTGAAGCCCGCCGATTTTGTGATTCGCACACCTGAAACGGTTGCTAACGTTAAGGTCCGCGTGATTAAGATGGTCACCGATCTGGTTACCGCTGAAATCGGGGAGCACCTTGCGGTCGACAACGGGCAAATTGGCGTCGATCCAAATCGGGATATCGTCAAAATCGCGGCAATTGATCGAACCCACAACCCCGGTCGTCTGTTTGCCGGGCTGATCAGGGGATTCGGCTTAAAATCCGGTGCCATGGCCTGCAGTGCCGCCTGGGATACCACCGATATCATCGTGATCGGCGCAGATGACGGCGATATGGCAACAGCCGTCAACCGTATTCGCAGTCTGCAGGGCGGTGCCGTTGTCTGTAAAGACGGCAATATTTTAGCGGATCTGCCATTGCCGCTCTTCGGCCTTATTTCAGATCTGGCGCTAAAGGATCTCATTCAGCGTTTTGACGAGGTGAATCGCGCAGCACGGAAACTGGGGGTCTCCTTCCCGGAACCGGTTCTATCCCTGATAACCTTGACCGGAGCGGCGATTCCCTATTTGCGAATCTGTGAGGAGGGGCTGGTGAATTTAAAAGACGGAAAGGCACAAACGCTTTTCATCGACGAACAGAACATGGGGCATAATTCTTCTTGAATTTAGGCGAAGCGGCATTAGAATACATGTTGAATTCTATTCCTATTAACCATTTTAACGATGGAGAAACCCAAACATGACTGCAAAAGACTTACTGGATGGAAAACGGGTGCTGGTGGTGGACGATGAGCCGGATGTGCTGGATACCCTGGCAGACCTGCTGCCCATGTGTAAGGTCGTAAAAGCATCAAATTTTGAAGAAGCCAGCAATTATCTGGAAAGCGAGTATTTCGATCTGGCGGTTCTGGATATCATGGGCGTTGAGGGATACCAGCTGCTGGAAATCGCCAATCAAAGAAATGTCACGGCGGTTATGTTGACTGCCCATGCCCTCAGTCCGGAGAACGTCGTCAAATCCTACAAGGAAGGTGCGGCCTCCTATCTGCCCAAAGAAGAGATGGTCAACATCGCCTCTTTCTTAAACGACGTGCTTGATGCCCAGCTAAAGGGCAAAAGCACCTGGTCCCGCTGGTATGACCGCTTGGGAGGCTTTTTCGAAAAGAAATTCGGCGCAAAGTGGCAGGAAGACGAAAAGGATTTCTGGGAAAAATTTCCGTTTTATTAAAAAGGATTTTCAGGGATTAACAAGTTCAATTTCAACGCGTCGATTCAACTGCCTTCCTTCTGCGCTTTTATTGCTGGCGATAAATTTTTGAGAACCATGACCAAAAGCCCGTATTCTGGAAGGTGCAATCCCCTTTCCGGCCAGATAACTTTTAACCGCATTGGCCCTGATTTCAGAGATCATTTGATTGTAGGAGCCGGAACCCCACGAATCCGAATAGCCATTAAGTAAAACTTTAGTATACGTATTTTTTCTGAGAATTTCAAAAACCTGATCAAGTTTTTTAATTGCTTTCTCCGAAAGATCATTTGAATTTTGTTTGAAAAAAATTATGAAAACCGAGTCGGTGGTCATTTTTGCAAATCTTGTAAGCGTCTCTGCCTGGGCTGGGCCGTTTTGGTTGACCTCGGATTCACCCGGTGCGGTCCCCTGAATTGAATTATCAACAAGATCTTCTTCGGTAATTTCCGGTTTAACCCCTTCGCCGGTTATGGACTGAACATCAGCCATAGCCAAATTTTCCAATGATTTTTCATCACCAATCGTGCGATTCAGGTTTTGATCGATATAACCGTGAATTTGTTCTGAAACTCTTTTGTCCCAGACACCCACGGAGCCGGTTCTAACAGAAACCTGTGAATGATCCTGATCCATCCTTACAACTTCGATTTCAACCGGTGTGTCATCAGGGCGTCTGGCTTTAATTTCAGTTTTTAATTCATCAGATATGATTTCAGATACGGGTATTCTTAATTTTTCCAAAGCAGTGCCGCTGGCGCGAACGGTGTCATGATATTCCGATTCATAAGTTTTTGTCAGCTTGCCGTTTAAGTAAGCGAAGGCACCGGCACCAGCGGCACCAATTCCAATCACAGCCACTGCGCAGCCATAAAGGCTAAAAACGATTAAAAGGGATAACCCTAAATTAAGATTTATGAATCTTTGTCTCATCTATCGAGCCGGCACCAATATAATTTCTATCCTGCGATTCTGTTCTCGTCCTTCGGGTGTCTCGTTTGTTGCAACCGCCTGATAAAAACTATACCCGCTGGCCGTCAGTCTTTCAGGTGCAATATTCCCTTTCTCCTGCAAAAACCGGACGACTGCAGTTGCCCTTGCTGCCGAAAGTTCCCAGTTTGTTGGAAATCTATCCATCAAAGCGGCGCCGATTTGAACATCATCGGTATGACCCTCCACGATGATATTTTGATCTTGGTTAGCTCTGAAAGAGTCTGCTAATGTTAGTAAAACTTCCTGGCCCTTTGGTTTGACCATCACGCTGCCGGAATCAAAGAGAATCTTATCTACAAAGGTCACTCTTAATTTTCCTTCGATCTCCTCCAGTTTGATGTCCTTTTGAGCAATTTGCTCTTTGAGGCTGGATTCGATTTCCCGGCGAGTTTTCTCTAATTCTGAAACTTCCGCCTCTTTTTGTTTGACGGCCAGCTTTTCCTGGTTCAACTCGGCCTTCAACCCCTCGACCGTATCTGAAAGACGATCTTTTTCGACTTTCAAATTAAATATTTGGGCCTGGAGATCTCTTTTGTCCTGTTCCAATTGTGCCTGAGTTTGATTCGAGCTGGTTTCAAGTTCCACATACTTCGATTTCGATACACATGAGAAAATCAGAAAAAAGCACAAACTCAGGGATATGAATGCGATTTTTTTAAACATGTTCGTCCTCCTTCTTCGTATTTGATTTAATCAGATATAGTAGATATTCTGTCAATTTTACAGCGATGATCGGAATATAGCAAGGTTTTAAGTGGGCGACATTACATCGTCGGTGATGGGATTCTATGATTTGGGCGTTTGCGCTCCAACGAGAAGTGGTTTCAGCCGTACCCGATAGTTTTTTAGCTATCTCTTTCGATAAACGACCAGGCCAGATCGCTGATTGCCCGGGTGAGCCGGCCTCTCTCCAACGCCTGGGTTGAGCTGGCCGTACCCATCAGCCCGCGTTTGTAGACACCCTGGCAAATGCTCGCCAGACGGAAAAAAGCAAAGGCCAGATAAAAATCCCAGCTGGGAATACCCGGCCGGCCGGTGCGGCGGCAGTATTCTGCGACAAATTCCGACTCGGTAGGAATCCCTGATTCCGGCCCGCAGACACCCTGCAGACTGGGGTTGCCGGCCATCGTGAAGTGGTAGGGACCACAACTATAGGCCAGGTCACCGAACGGATGCCCCAGCGTGGACAGCTCCCAATCAAGCAAGGCCAGGATTTTGGGTTCAGTCGGATGAAACAGCATGTTTTCCATGCGGTAGTCGCCATGAACGATACAGGTCATATCATCCGGCGGCACGTTTTGCGGCAGGTAATTCATGAGGTGTTCCATGGAAGGGATCTGATCGGTCTTGGCCGAGACATACTGTTTGGACCAGCGCCCGATCTGGCGGGCAAAGTAGTTGCCGGATTTGCCGAAATCGGATAGCCCCAGGGCTTCATAATCAACCGAATGCAGGGCGGCCAGCACCCGGATCATCTCAAAATAAATCGCTCGCCGTTCCCCGGGTGACAGCCCCGGAAGCGTGACATTTGTAAACAGCCGGCCTTCAACATACTCCATCACGAAAAACGCCGTTCCGATCACCTTCTCGTCCTCACACAGCAGATACATCCTGGGTACGGGCACATCCGTGTGCTCAAGCGCCTTCATAACCCGGAACTCTCGCTCCACCTGATGCGCGGACGGCAGAAGTTTGCCCGGCGGTTTCTTGCGCAGCACATATTTTTGATCACCGCAATCCAGAAGATAGGTCGGATTGGATTGCCCGCCTTCAAACTGCAGGATCCGGATCGGTTCGGCAAAACCATCCAAACGCGTTTTCAGGTATTTCGCCAGGGCGGCTTCATCGAAACGGTGCGCCTCCCTTACCGGCGTAAGTTTGGCTTCAGTGTTCATGATTCTTTTCCCAGTTCCAGTCTGGCGATGACCTCGCGATGAACTTCATCCGGGCCGTCGGCCAGCCGCAATGTCCGGATGTTGGCGTAAGCCCCGGCCAGCCAGGTGTCATTGCAGACGCCCATTCCCCCGTGGGCCTGAATCGCGCGGTCGATGACCTTAAGCGCCATATTGGGAGCGACCACTTTTATCATGGCGATTTCGGTTCGAGCCACTTTGTTGCCGACCGTATCCATCCGGTGGGCAGCATACAGGGTCAACAGCCGAGCCTGATCGATCTCACAACGGGAGCGGGCAATATCCTGGCGGATCTGGCCCATTTCAGCCAAGGGCCGTCCGAAGGCCACGCGGGTTTTGACCCGGCGACACATCTCCTCCAGAGCCCGGTCTGCCACACCAATGGCGCGCATGCAATGATGAATCCGGCCCGGTCCCAGGCGCCCCTGGGCGATTTCAAAGCCTCTGCCCTCTCCCAGCAAAATGTTAGATGCTGGAACCCGTACGTCTTTGAATACGATCTCGCCGTGGCCATGGGGGGCGCCGTCATAGCCGAAAACCGGCAGCATGCGGGTTATTTCAACACCCGGGGTGTCCCGTGGCACGAGGATCATCGATTGTTGCCGGTAGGGATGCCCGTCAGGGTCGGTTTTGCCCATGAATATAAAAATCTCGCAGCGCGGATCTCCGGCACCGGATATCCACCATTTGTGGCCGTTGATCACATATTCATCGCCGTCGCGCACGATGCTGGCCTCGATATTGCGGGCATCCGAGGAGGCCACCGCGGGTTCGGTCATACAGAAAGCAGATCGAATTTTGGCCTCCAATAACGGTTGGAGCCACTGGTCTTTTTGCTCCGGCGTGCCGTAGCGCACCAGCACTTCCATGTTGCCGGTATCCGGTGCCGAGCAATTGAAGACCTCTGAAGCCCAGTACACGCGACCCATAATTTCACACAGGGGAGCATATTCGTAGTTGGTCAGTCCGGCACCGTACTCGCTTTCCGGCAAAAAAAGATTCCACAGCCCCTCGGCCCTGGCTTTTTCTTTGAGTTCTTCGAGAAGCGGGATCACCTTCCAGCGATTGCCCTCATCGAGCTGCCGAAAAAACTCCGGCTCATTGGGATAAATGTGTTTGTCCATAAATGCCTTGAGCTGTTTCTGAAGGACCGTGGCCCTGTCTGAAGACTCAAAAAACATGATTTTTACCTCCTGCGCCTTTAAATCGGTTTATCGTCCGCACACGGGTTTATTCTAAATGTCAGGTGATAGTCGATTTATCATTGGTACATATTCAGGATAAGTGCTGAGTGCTGAGGACTGAGGACTGAGCAAAAAAACTTACTCAGGGCCTGACCATTTCAACATAACATGCCTGCCCGCCATAGCTATAGCGACGGCGGGTCGGTTTCCGCCATGAATAGTCCCCTGAAACCATGAATTTTCGTTTTCCGTCGTGAGCTGGCAGGGTCCATTTTCGCATCTTTCTATAACCATTTGCCCTCCGGCCTCAGCACTCAGTCCTCAGTCCTCAGTCCTATGTTCTAAGAAACCTGACACCTGAAACCTAATCTTTTATAATATGACACTAGCTGATCCGGAAATGCGACTCCTCAAACTCCGGCCGACCGGCAAAGCGCTTTAAAAATTTCCCGGGCAGTTTTCCGACGTTTTTAAAAATGTTCGGATCGACATCGATGCCGGCCCGCTGAAAAGCTTTGACAATCGAATCCGGCTTGGGCGGGCAGCCCTTAATGGGAATCATCTGCCGGATGCGATCATTTTCCTTGTGCGCCTGGCACATGCATTTGCCAAAAAGGATGGTTTTTTTCTTGTCCCCGGCGGGCTGCATGACTTTTCCGCTCAAAACTTCAACATCACCCCAGGGTTCACCCTGCCAGGCTCTGGCTATGGCATATATCACCGTGCGGGTCAGTCCCGAACAGTAGGTGCACAGGCTCAGGTCGTACTTGTAATAGGAGAGCCCTTTGACCCCCATTTCTGACATCGGCATCGGCAAATGGTTGTCGGCGGTATAGGGAAAGTCATATTGATGGGGCACCCTGACGTCTTCAATGGATTCACCTGCAACGTCAACATCGGAAAGATCAAGCGGACGCTTACGGTTGCGGGCGGCATGAACCAGGTGGGGCACATCCGCGGGATGATGCCCCAGAACCTCAGCTCCGACCATGTCGGCGGAGAGCACATCGGCCGATGCGACCAGCAGGTTGCTGCGGTGCATGGTTCCGTCGATATTGGGCCCGCGCTCTGAAGTATAGATGCCGTCGAGCAGGGTCAGCATGGGCGGCATGGGATCGGCCAGCCGGGCCACCATAAAGTGCAAATCTTTTCGAGGGCCTGTACTGTGGCATTTTTTACGTGAAGGGATGTCGATCATTCCTTTCAGGTTTTTGATTCCGAGACTGACAACCGTCATGCTATGGGTTTTTAAAACCGGCAAATCCACGACAAAATCGGACTCCAGAATATCGGCATTAAATTTGAGGATCACTCCGGCCCCCAGATCGATCTTTTTAAAAGGCCGCTTCCAGATATTGAGGAGCTTGACGCCATAGCGCTTGTGCAAAGCCGTGTAACCCAGTGTTTCGAACGCATGTTCCTGATGATCGGTGGCCTGCGGGGGGCGCAATACGGTGCCTTCGCCGATGACAATGTCATCGACACCGTATTCTTTCAGCACGATCACCATATCTTCAATCACGCGCGAAGTCGTGATCACCCCGTATTTGGGGAAATTGGCTTCAACGGTCCAGAAGACGATATTGGGCTTGATGAAAACCTTGGCTTTGGGGGGCAGATAGTCCAGGCCGCGGCAGAGTTCAACCGCTTTGCGGACCGATTCCAGCGGACGTTCATACCTGACAATGGATACGAGCGAGTTGGGTTTCATGTGCAATTTCTTGAGTGAACCTCTGTTATGTGAATTCACCAACAAAGAAGCTACTCAAGTTCACATAGACAGTCAATGTTTTTTTTGTGAAATTTATAATTACATTGAAAATTTTCAGCATTTTATCAAAGCCCTCCTTTAAAAAACAACTTGACAACAGATTGTAGATATTAATATATGGTTTAAACCAAATCACCATTAAGCTGGTTTTATCAGGTCCACTTCTCTAGAAGTGGTTTCAAAACTTCAGATCAGGTTCAAGGGCAAGGCGTCAGACCGATCGGGAAAGCGCAGCATACACGGGTATGTGAGCATTTACCGGAGGACTGCAACGCAGCCATTGAGCCTTAGATGGGGTTTTGAAACCATTTCTAAACATTCGCTCTGGATCTTGACCCTATGGCGGCTGGCACGAATCGTAAGACCTCTAAAAACAACCGGATTCTTAAAAATCCGGTCAAGGCCGCTGCCATTTTAAAAGCGGCCGAAAGCATTTTTGCCAAAAAAGGTTTTCACGAAGCCACCATCTCCGAAATCGCCCGAAAATCAAAAGTCTCCGAAGCCACCATCTATGATTACTTCTCTTCCAAGGAGGAATTGCTTTTCTCGATCCCGGCTCGCACGACCCGGCAGTATGATGAAAAAAATCGCGAAATTTTAAAATATATCCAGGGCGCCGCCAACAAGCTGCGTTTTTTGATCTACCGCCATCTGGGACTGTATGCCGAAAACCCGGATTACGCCAATATCGTGATGCTGATCCTCAAAGGTCATCGCAACTTCCAAAAAACCGATGCCTATAAAATCGTCCAATCCACGGCTCGAAAAACCCTTCATGTTTTAGAAGAAGGCATTCAGAGCGGAGAATTCCGCCCCGATATTCAACCGCATCTGGTACGGGCCATGATCTGGGGAACAATCGAGCATCTGGTGACCCGAAAGTGTTTGCTGGGCAAGCCCGCCGACCTGCTGGGCCTGGCAGATGACATCATCGCTACCATTTTTCAGGGGATTGTGGTACAGCGAAAAGAGCCCTTCATAAACCTCAGAGTAAAGATAGAAGACAACCTCAAACCGAAAGGAGGCAGGTCATGAAAAAACCTGTGATTCTGATGACCGTGTTAATGGCGTTTTTGCTCGTCATGGCGATCGGCTCTCCCGTGCTGGGGGCCGACACCATCAAAATCGGCGTCATCGGCCCCATGAATTTTCTGCAGGGGAAAGGGCATTGGAACGGCGCGCTGATGGCCCAGGATGAGATCAATGCCGCCGGTGGTGTCCAGGTCGGCGACAAGAAAATGAAGATCGAGCTGGTCAAGGCCGATTCCAACGAGTTCTTGAGCATGACGGATGCCACCAATGCCATGGAATTGCTGCTCACCCGCGAGAAAGTCAATTACGTTGTCGGCGGATTCCGGACCGAGGCGGTTCTGGCGATGCAGGACATTGCCATGGATTATAAAACCATCTTTTTAGGCTGCGGCGCCGCCACCAAAGAAATCTGCGACCGCGTCGGCCAGGACTATGACCGCTACAAATACTGGTTCCGCATCACACCGTTTAACAACCTTTTTCTGGCCAAGACCAGCTTTATCCATCTCGCCACCGTCGGCGGCATCATGCGCAAGGCCGTGGGCATCGAGAAACCGAGAGTGGCAATCGTGGGCGAAAAACAGGCCTGGGTCGAAGCCATGGTTGCGGCCTCGGAAACAAATATTCCCAAACTGGGATTGGAAGTCGCCGGCGTCTGGCGGCCGTCGCAGACCGCCACCGACGTCACCGCCGAGCTGTCGGCCATCCAGCGGGCCGATGCCCACATCATATTTACGATATTTTCCGCCACGGTGGGTGTGACCTTTGCCAAACAGATCGGTGAATTAAAGATCCCCGTGGCCCAGGTGGGAATCAACGTCGAGGCCCAGAAAGACGGTTTCATGGAGGCCACCGGCGGCATGGGCAACTATGTCATGACCATGAACACCTATGCGCGGGGTGTCGAGTACAATGAGCTGACCAAACCATTTGTGGAAGGCTATATCAAACGTTTTGGTGAAGTACCAACCTACACCGCCGATACCCACGCAGCTATTTTGATGCTGGCCGAAAGCATCAAGCGGGCCGGCAGCCTGGATGGCGACAAAATTGTTCCTGTACTCGAAAAATGGGATGAAAAGGGGACCACCGGGCAGTTTAAGTTCGATCAAAACCATGATCCGGTCTGGGGACCGGGCTATTTGACCAGTCTGGGTGTCCAATGGCAGGAAGGCAAACTGGTGGGGGTCTGGCCGAACAAGTGGAAGGCCGCTCCGGAAGCACCCGAGATTACTTACAAGGGCATCGTGCCCTACAAACTGCCGCCATGGTTCATCGAAAAATATAAAAAATAGCGTCTCTTAATCGCTGCCCCTTTTTGCAGGCAAAAAGGGGCAGCATCCATTTTAATGATGATGATATGATATATGATATTATCCTGACCACTTTGATCAACGGCAGCACCTGGGCGCTGCTGGCCATCGGATTCTCATTGATCTTCGGCGTCGCCCGCATCGTCAACATTGCCCACACGGCCTTTTACATGGTGGCTGCCTATTGCATTTTTTACGGCACCTATCGCCTGGGTGTTCATCCGGGCCTGGCGGTGCTGATGGCTATCGTCCTGGTGATGGTGCTCGGATTAATATGTTATAAACTTTTCATCGAGCCCATCCGCGAGCACGAGGCCGCCGTGCTGATTGCCACCATCGCGCTGGCGCTGGTTTTTCAGGAACTCGTGCTGCTGATCTTCACCGGCGACTTTCGAACCGTCCCCGCGCTGATTGCAGGTTATCTTGAAATTTCCGGTGTTAAAATCGCCTATCAGCAGCTGCTGACGATTGCGGCCGCCGGCGTTATCCTGGCCGGCGTGTGGACGTTTCTGGCGAAGACCCGTCTGGGCCTGGCCATCCGCGCCACCGCCCAGGACAGAGAAGTCGCCAACCTGATGGGCATGAACGAGGCCCGGGTGGCCATGCTGACCCTGGTGATCTCGGTCGCCCTGGCGGCGCTCACCGGTGCGGTGGTGTTGCCGCTTTCGGTCCTCAATCCCCATATGTGGATGGGGCCGTTGATCATGATGATGGCGGTGGTGGTTCTGGGCGGATTGGGCAGTATGAAGGGAAGCTTTGTGGGTGCCTACCTGTTGGCGCTTTCCGAGGCCCTGGTGGTTTTCTTGATCCCCAAAGGCGCCTTTTTAAGAGAATCGGTGGCCTTGTCGATTATGATTCTGGTGCTATTGCTGCGGCCCGAAGGTCTTTTCGGCGTTGCATTTGAAGAAGAAAGATAACTATGGGACTTCTGGGTTTCTATCTGCGCAAGCTGGTAACGATTTTTAAAGGCGAAATATTTGTTTTGCCCAGCCGGATCGTCGTGTTTGTTTTCGTTGTGGTGTTGCTCTTATTTCCGGTCCTGATCGATGATCCCTATTTGCTGCGCATTCTCACCCTGGCGAGCATCTTTGCGATTTTCGCCGCCAGCTGGGATCTGTTATCGGGTTTTACCGGTCAGATGAATTTCGGCCATGCGCTCTTTTTTGGCGTCAGTTGCTATACGGCGGCGCTGTTGAACCTGCATTTTCATATCCCCCCCTGGGGCACGATCCCGCTGGGGGCGCTGGCAGCCGTTCTGGCCGGTTTGATCATCGGGATTCCGTGTCTGCGGCTGCGCGGCACCTATCTGGCGTTGACGACGCTGGCATTTCCGATCATTTTGATGGGCATCGTTTTCGCCCTGCCGGATCTTACCGGGGGGGAACTCGGGCTTTCGGGCCTCGAGCGCCTGGCCAAATCCCGCGTGGCAGCCTTTTATATTAATGTCATCCTGATGATCGCCCTGGTTGCTACCATGTGGAAGATCACGGATTCCAAAACCGGCATTATTTTTCATGCCATCCGCGAAGACGAGGTCGCCGTCAGGGCCTCCGGCATCAACACCACCCGCTATAAGCTGCTGGCCTTTTGCCTCAGCGGCTTTTTTGCCGGTATTTCCGGCGGGCTTTATGCGCATTACATGCGCATTGCCGGACCCTCGACCCTGGAAGTTTCGATGTCCTTTCAGGTGGTGATCTGGTCGGTATTCGGCGGCATCGTGACCATCTGGGGACCGGTGGGGGCTGTCTTTATTTTGTTTCCCCTGTTGGAATTTTTCCGTTTCTGGCCCGAAGGCCGCCTGCTGATGTTTGCTTTTGTTATTTTGCTCATCCTGCTTTACATGCCGGGCGGATTGTTGCACTGGATACGCGATAAAATCGAAAGCGAATGCCCCCGCTGCAAAATCCGAAATATCGCCACGCGCAAGACGTGTCGCATATGTTCAGCGGAAATGCATTAGAAGCTATCTCAAAAATGTCTTTTGGCCCCATATCTTTGTTGGCGCCTCGTTTCGAATTCTCGACAACCAGCAGGTTGCCTGCGGTTTGCGATCCACAGACAGGATAAGATCAGATGGGGAATCCAGCTATGCTGGGAAACTCGGCCCCGCCGCGCTTGTCGCGGCGAAGCCATGCCTTTCGCATGGCGAAGACGGAATCTGAAACCAAAATCCTATTTTGCAGATGGCTTCTAGTAGTTTTAGAATTTTTAATACGGCAAAATTATTGCGAGGTTTAAAATGGAATTTAAAGATGTTTACCTGTCCAAGCCCTGGCTGGATAAATATCCCGAGGGAGTCCCTCACGAGGTCGACGTCCCCGAAATTTCGGTGCCGGCCCTGTTTGACCAAATGGCCGATAAATACAGCCAGCAGGAAGCGCTGATCTTCTATGGCAAGAAGATCAAGTACAAGGAGCTCAAGGCACTGACGGATCGTTTCGCCGCCGCCCTGACCGATCTGGGTGTGACCAAAGGAACGACCGTCGCATTGTACCTGTTGAACTGCCCGCAATATGTCATTGCCTATCTGGGAGCGCTAAAAGCCGGTGCCAGGGTGACCCCCATCAGCCCCGTGTATACCAGCAAAGAGGTCAAACATCAGCTTGAAGACAGCGAGGCCACCACCATCGTCTGTGAGGATATCCTGTATGATAATGTCCAAAAGGCCGGGGTTGCTCTGAACAACATCATTCTTTCCAATATCGGAGACTATCTGCCGGTCATGAAA
>Ga0209742_10000026_pt1 | contig 77879 bp, 87 predicted proteins | sample DeeMarSeWOR38_10_FD_187462 | JGI IMG/M metagenome (GOLD analysis project Ga0209742, IMG submission 187462) | Marine sediment microbial communities from White Oak River estuary, North Carolina - WOR-3-8_10 (SPAdes) (version 2) | ecosystem: Environmental > Aquatic > Marine > Intertidal zone >...
AGGATTTTCTTAAACACGCCGGATGCCCTCGATGCCTTGGCATAAAAGGCAATCCTCACGCAAGATCATGGTAGTCGCTGATTGGCCAGTCATCTGTTGCGTCACCCATATATTAGGTATCAAGGATGTATGCCGGTAACCTGCATGGCGACATCGTTGCAGACAACAGCCAGCGGCGCCAGCGCTATTCAGCTATCCGGTTGACGCGCATCAAAGGATATCGACTATTAATACGGTAATATTCGCGGGAGAAATCCGGAAAACCTGAGGACTCTACTCAATGGCGAAGGTACTGATCGTTTACGGCAGTGGGTACGGCCAGACACAAAAAATCTCTGAGTTTATTGCAGAGCGACTACGTGAACGGGGTATAGAGACAGATACCCTGTCGGGCAACCAATTGCCGCGAAACCTTTCGCCTGAGTCCTACGATGGCATTGTTGTCGCGGCGTCGGTACGAAAGATGAAGTACCAGAAATATATTGTTTCGTTTGTCCGTAATCACTTGCAGCTGCTGCAGAAACTGCCTTCCGCCTTTGTTTCGGTTTCCATGGCCGAGGCGGGAGGCCATTTTCAATCGCAATGGCTTGAAAAATTCAGCAGCGACTCCGGCTGGAGACCTGTCGTCTTCAGGAGCTTTGCCGGGGCCCTCGACTACCGCAAATACAATTTCATTACGCGCATGATCATGAAGAAAATTTCGCAAAAGACCGGCATGAATACCGATACCTCGGCCAACCATGAGTATACCGACTGGGATGCCGTGAGACAGTTTTCTGACGAGTTCGCCAGTAAAGTTAGTTGAGCATCCTGCCCCGTTCACGGGAGCATATAAAATAGTTATTGCGGTTCGCGAGGGGTAAACTACCTTTATTACCAAGGTTAACGAATAAAACAATATTAAAGAGACCTGGCATGGCAAAAATACTGGTTGTTGACGACTCAGCGACGATGTTGACTGCAACAAAGAAAATTCTGGAGTCCGCAGGTCATCAGGTGATCTCGGCCGGCAGTGGCGAAGAAGGCATTGAAAAGGCCGCAAGCGAAAAACCGGCGCTGATTTTCATGGATGTGGTGATGCCCGGTATGAGCGGATTCGAAGCGACCCGGAAAATTACGACCAGCGCAGATACCAAGGACATCCCGGTTATCATTCTCACCACCAAGGACCAGGAAACCGACCGGGTCTGGGCCAAGCGTCAGGGCGCGATCGATTTTTTCATCAAGCCGCCGGATGAAGCAGCACTACTGGAACGGGTCAAGTCACTGATCGGTTAGCTGGTTCCAGCCGGTATTACCTGCAAGCGATGGGTGACCACAACAACGATGAGTACGCCCGCTGAAAATCGAAAACAGACCGGAGTGAAACTGCTGCTCGGCGGTATAGCCCTGGCCCTCTCCGGCATCGGCTTTGGCGTCGCATGGAAAACATGGATGGCCTACCCGATGGTAATACTCGGATTACTCGCGGCGGGCATGGCCGCAGCCATTTACCTCATCAGCAATAACGACAACGGCTGATCAAGGTCGCTACCTCAAATATCACGAATCTTCGTGATCTCCGGAGAGAGGTAGGTAATACCAAACAAGGCCAGGCCATTACGAAACGCAATCTTCTCCGCCACGTCCGGCGGCAACTCCTTTAACCATCTGCGATAACGGCTGAGAAAAGTGCGGAACTGGTACCAGTATTCAACATTATAGGTACCGCTTCCCAGGATAAAACGATCCGGGTGACGCAGTATCAACTCACGCCAGCGCGGATCCAGTTTGCCCCGCGGCGCAATATCTCCGCGATGCGATATCTCAATCCACAGCTTGTGATGCTTGTTCAGCACCTTGTTGATTGTCTCCGGCTGGGTAAAGACTCCCGCATGGGCCCAGAGGATGCGCACCTGTGGACCGAGCTTGAATAGCTGGCCCAGCGCAATCGGATCCGAGCGAGCATGAAGCACGAGGTTGCGCTCCACAGCCAGCGACACCATGCGCCTGACAACGGGCGTATTGACCTGACCATCGTAAAGGAAGAATTCCCCAATTCCCCGATACGGTCGGTTCCGGATTTCCTGCTCGATGTAGGCCTGGATCTTCGGATTGTTGAACCAGGTATCACGATCCTCGCGCGTGAAACCCGGCACCAGCATCGGAATCACACGCTCGGGATCACGCCGTTGCAATTTCCAGGTGCCTTCGTTTGGTGTGCTGGCGACCAGTAACCACGGGACATTGAGTTCTTCGGCGGTATTCAGCACCGCATCCACTGAAACACGGCGCCAGGAATTTTCGTTGTAGTGAACCTGCGCATCAAAAATCGGTGGCGAGTATCGCGGCTCATAGAAAAGAAACAGAACCAGCGCGACGGGGAGACTCAGAAACACCAGCGCACGCCCGATCAGGGTTCGGGTAAAAAACTGGCCCATCAGCCCAAGCCAGGACTTGATGCGATTCATGGCCAATTCTCAACCTCCCTTGCGGTAGATGAACGTCAGCGATTATACCCCGGCTGCACAAACTTTAGGCAAGCCCCATGACACCGTGTTGCAGCGCCGGGCCGTGGCACTCGAAATAGCGTCGTTCCCCGGTAGCCGCTTTTCTACTACGATCGTGCTAGTGAAACAGAGAATCATTGATTACCATCAGGACGAGGAAGGTCACTGGGTAGCGGATCTCGCCTGTGGTCACACACAGCATTTGCGTCATAACCCGCCGTGGACCAGTCGACCATGGGTAACCACCAAAGAAGGTCGCGACCGGCACCTGGGAACCGAACTGAACTGTAAAGATTGCGACAAAGACCAGGCCAGCGCCGGGTAGATTCGCAAGGAGATCGGCAAAGTCCACGCGGGCTGCTTATAATCGAGGCCTCGATTCGCCTCCCGCGTCGGATGTCAACAGCAATTTCGATTTAAGTCGTGACCTGCGCCAATCTACCGTCTGTCGCGATATTTAAATATAAATTTCGCGGCTTTGCCCATAACCCCGTAATTTAATTACATATTAGTTAATTAGTAGGTAATTATATTGTCATAGCGTTATTGTATTTGTAAGTTAGAACAGATATTAAGTGTGCGGCGATAAAAATAGTTAGCACAATAATAAGAACGGACTATCCAATAGCCGCCTATGAAATTTATAAACACGATAATGATGATCATCACATAGGAGAAAACAACGATGGTGTATACCAAGAAGTCACCCGCGTTGCTCGTAATAGGCATCGTCATGCTCGCGATCTGGTATCTCGCACAGAGCGGCATGATGAATGGCTACCTTGAGCATCTCGCAATGGGTAAGAAATACAAAATGCTGGGAGAGCTGACCACGCTGCCGCTGTACTTTGGCGCAATCGCAGCCGTTCTCGGCGCATGGCAACTGTTTGGTAGCCATAAAGAGGGTCATTTTGACTACTATTCATCCACGATCGCAGGTGGCATGTTTATTCTGCTGATTGCCATGCTGGTGCGTTGGTTCATTGCACCGGAAGTAGCCGTCGTCAGTACTTCCATGGGCAAGGTCGGTGAAACAGGCAAATACATACACAAGCTGCTTGGCCTGAACTACGTCGTTCTGGGCATTCTGGCCGGTATCGTTATTGTCAACGTATTCAAGGTTCCGGAGTGGGCACAAAACGGTGTGCGCCTGTCACGTCTGGGCCTGAAAACCGGTGTTATCCTGCTGGGCACGCTTTACAGTGCGGCAGAGCTGAAGAACCTGGGTGGACTGTCCATCGTCATGATCGGTTTCTTCGTTCTGGGTTCTGTTGGTATGACCCTGTGGATTGGCGCCCGTCGTAACATCCCGAACTCCATGGGCGGCGTACTGTCTGCCGGTATGGGTGTCTGCGGTGTATCGGCAACGGTTGCCGCGGCCCCGGTCGTACAAGCCAAGTCGGTTGAGATTGCATACACCATCGGTACCATCCTGCTCTGGGGTGTCGGCTGTATGTTCATCTTCCCGATCGTCGGTCACCTGTTTGGCATGAGCTACATCCAGTTTGGTGCCTGGGCCGGTACCGGTATCCTTAACTCTGCTCAGGTAGCAGGTGCAGCCCTGGCCTTCCAGCCGGACGGCATCGAAACCCTGAAAGTTGCAGAAATCTTCAACATCACCCGCGTACTGGTTCTGCCGATTATCGTTCTGTGGCTGGCCGTGTGGTACGTGCGTCGTGAAGAAGGTGCACAGAAGGTGAATGTTGGTGAAGTTATCTTCGCCAAGTTCCCGGTATTCGTACTTGGTTTCATTCTGTTGTTCGCTCTGTCGACCACCGGTATTTTTGCTCCGGCCAATCACTACAAGGGCAAGTACTTCAACAACACGACTGACTTCAAGGAAAGCAAGCTGCTGAAGGCTGAAGACAAGGCCACGTTGCAGGCGGAAGCCGGCAAGGTACAGCGTGAAGATCGCAAGGCCGCTCTGGGTCGCCTGATTGAAAATGGCAAGGTCATGTCAATCGACGACGATGACGTCCTGCGCGGTCTGGTGAACGCCAAAGTGATGTCCAAGGATGCTAACAAGATCCTGAAAGGGGCACATAAAGCTGTTCGTCACACTGCCAAGAAGGTGAAAGCCTTCCGTAACTGGATTGTCTGGTTATTTGCCTTCGGTCTTACCGGACTGGGTATGCAAATTACCGTTGCATCCATGAAGCAGGCAGGCGGTCAGCCGGCAGTAATCGGTGGTATCGTAGGCGCGACCAAGGCAATTCTGTCACTGGTCGTGGTACTGATGCTGATTGGTGACAAGGTCTAACAAAGGAGATCACAATGTCTGAGAATAAATATGATCGTGGATCAGCACTGTCGATCTTCGGCAGTGACCGAAAAGAAGACTTCATGGCTCTGGTTTTTGCTCTGATAATTGCCTTTGCTGTTTATGTCTCTTACTGATCTTGGTAAATAAGTAGTAAACTGGCGGCGCCCGTGTAAAACGGGCGCCGCTTTTCTTTCTGTGGTGAAATTATGGAATCAGCAAATAATATACTGTTGGCAAGTCATGGTACCGAGGGTGCCCAGGCTGCCGAACAAATGGCAATTGAATTGTGTAATACCGGTGGTCACGTACATCACCTGATCGTTGTTCCCAAGCGTCTCTGGGAAGGTATGACCGGTGATGACTGGCTAAATAATGGTTCGACGCGCGACACCTTTCGTCGTTACCTCGAAGACCAGCTCTCGCAGGAGGTCCAGGAACACCAGGCCCGCGTAAGCGAGGCCGCCAAGGCCAAGAATTTGAACTACACCACCGAGGTTATCGTTGGTGAACCGGAAGAATGCCTGATCGACACCAGCAAGAAAGAGGCCTTCGACCTGCTGGTGATGGGATCACCCCGCCCCAAGGGTGTCGCTGGCCTGAAATCACGCATGCTGACCGATTCCACCCGGTCGCTCGGTGTCCCGACCGTCATCGTGCCTTACCCCGATGAATGAGATGGTAAAGATGAATGAGATGGTAAATCCGACCGCGGCAGAAGATGCCGCCTGGGCCGCGATCAACACGCCACTATCAGCAGAGCAGTTGCGAGAGTTCTGTCTCGACGTCGAGCGGCTGCTTCGCATCAACCCGATGCTGGAGTTCAGTGCCTTTAAATCGCTGGGCGACAATCGCTACTCCATGGCGGGGCGCAACATCAGCCAGGAAATACCGTTCGAGTTCGACCTCTCCTTTGCGGTAAAAGAGCTGCCCGACGGCATACAGATCGATTATGACTCCGGCGTCAAGTCAAGCACGCGACTGACCATCGAGGACGCCTTGCAGGGCTCGAAACTGACCATTACCGATGCCTACGAGCGCCTGCCGGCCGAAGACCGCGAGCAACACCTGAAAGAGGTGGACCGCAGCCTGGTACGCTGGGCCGAGTATCTCCAGCGTTACCTGGTCAGCTGGCAGCGTTGGCACCGGTTTGGTCCCTGGCGCTGGTATATGCGCCGGGTATGGCAGCCAATGAAGCCCATGGCCCGCCGTATTACCTACATCCTGCTGTGGATCAGTGTGGTCGAAGTGGCACTTATCGCCCTCGGCGCCGCCATCTGGTACGTCGAGTACCGCTAACCCACCCTCTCGATTTTCCTGTTTGGCCGTTTTCTGGTGCAGCGAGAACTTTCGCTGCACCAGCGTCGCGCCAACACCAACCCGAAATCACCACCGATCGTGTATTCCGCGCAGGTACGGTTTTTGCAATGCATTAGGGACTGCTAATACTGCGAAAACGTATGCTCGGGGGCTACGGCGATGAAAAAACGACTGAAATCTCTGCTTGAGAACGACTTGTTTCTGCTCTTAATAAACGGCGTGCTGGCACATACTGCCTTCACCGCGGTGATGATATTTGCCCTGAATGTGCCGCCTGAGGCCATTCTGGAAATCGGCCTGCAGCAAGTGCTTCTGGTCTTTGAGGGTTAGTCCGCCCTGGCCCGGTCTCACGTGGCCAATGCAGTGTCGGTCTTTATGCCTACCAGTCGCCGCGTTCTTCTTCCTCTCCGTCGGCATGTCTGGCAAAACGACCCCGGTCACGAGAATGAACCTGATCGTTCCGAGGCCAGGGCCAGCCACCAAACGCAGTTCGCCGGTAATCGTCAAAGGCTTGCTGTATCTCATCACGGGTGTTCATCACGAATGGCCCGTACTGCGCCACTGGCTCTGCAATCGGCCGACCCTGGAGCACTAGTAGTCTTGCCGGTGCGTCGCCATTTTCAATGTTTGCCGAAGATGCAGCATCCAGCTCAATACCGTTCCTGACGTCAATTGTCTCGCCATCGACCGCGAGTGATGCCCCCTCAAAAAAATAGACCACCCGATTTACGCCCGACGATGCTTCCGGCAGCGACCACACGGCGCCGGGATCCATGCTGACGATCCAGATCGCGACTTCATTGTCGGGGTTTGCTGCCCAGGAATCGGGTGGTGGCGCGAGCGACGACACTGCCGCAATACTGCCGGCAACCACCTCGATGTCGGTAACCCGTCCGGCTTCGTCCTGATGTTTATGGTGAGGAATCTCGTCACCCCAAAGCATGGCAAAATGCGGCGGCACCATCTTGTTGGCCGCCGGCAAATTCAGCCAAATCTGGAACAGCTCCAGTGGATTTCCCTTTTCCTGGTGCAGCAACGGGAACATTTCCGAATGTTGTACGCCTGCCCCGGCGGTCATCCACTGGGTGTCGCCGCCGCCATAGCGCCCGGCTGCGCCCATGGAGTCGGCATGATCGACGATTCCTGTCTGCACGATGGTTACCGTCTCGAACCCCCGATGCGGGTGTACGGGAAACCCTGGCACCTTGTCGCCGTGATACATGCGCCAGCCATCACGCGGCTCGAAATCCTGCCCGATCACTCGGCCCTGCAGTGAGGCATCCGGGCCCATTTCATCGTTACCGGCGGGATAGGCATCGTCGTGATGCACACAGAACAGAAATGGGTCCAGGGTCGGCCATTGAAAATCGAGCGGTATCAGTCTTTTGATCACCTAAAAACTCCTGTCTAAACCTGAGCTGATTCGAATCTATGTTGTCCGGTTGCTGCCGGAGAACATAGCGCCATCCAACAGACCGATTCCGCCGTCAACCAGCAGCACAATGGCGATCAACCAAAGGCTTGCACGCAGCAATCGCTGATAGGTCTTAAGGTTCATGCGGCGGCGCAGACGCATACCGAGCCACAGTGTCAGCAGTATCAGCGGCAGTACCCAGAATGTGATTTTTACGGTGTTCCAGTCAAGCGCATTGTTGGCGATAAACCCCAGAATCTGGCCGCTTTTACTGACGAGAAAACTGATATTGAAAACCGACACCATCAGCAGTGGATTCATCCGGGTAAACAGCGCGTAGACGACGATGGCCGGCGCGATGATATTGATCATGCCGCCCATCAGCCCCAGGCCCAATCCGAGCAACGCCATCTGCCAACGCGGAACATGGCGCTCGACTTCCGCTCCCGGTAGCCGGTCTGCGATCAAATACACAACCAGCACAAGTGCCAGCAGCAAACGCAATGGTTCCGGGTCAACATTGAGCATTACCTCGGTACCAAGCATGCTGCCGACAATGGCAGCGGCAGGAATCGGCCAGTAGCGCCTGAGCGCCTCGCGCCAGTGCTGCTCGCCGGCGATGCTGATGATATTGATACTGACCGTCGGCACCAGTGTTAACAGAACTACCCTGGGTAACTCCATAAACAGGATCAGCGCCGGCGTCGACAACATCGGAAATCCGAATCCCAGCACGCCGTGGATAAACGCACCAACTAGCAATATCGGCAAAAACCCCAGATCAGACATCACGCCTCCAGGCGGTGCACACTGTTCTCGACGCCATGGACCTAGAAGAAGCGTCATCAAAGCGTAGTAAGCCTTCGTTTTTCAACATTTTACCGCTCACCTCGGCGTCTTTTGGATTTTTTCGTATCGACAATAGGCCATTTACCAGTAGCCACCCTGCCATATTGGGTTAATAATGGCTCGTAGAAAAACGGCTGTAAGCTGGTCAATAAAAACAACCACTGTAGTGAAGGAGGCGGCATTATGAAAATGCTTTTAAAAGTGTTGGTCGCAGCAATCCTGGCAGCAGCTAGTATTCAGGCATTCGCTGAAGAGTACGTCATCAAGTTTTCTCATGTCGTAGCACAGAACACACCGAAGGGCCGGGCAGCCGATCTTTTCGCCGAGCTGGTTCATAAAAAAACCAACGGCCGGGTAAAGGTCGAGGTGTTTCCCAATTCCCAGCTTTACAATGACAATAAGGTACTGGAAGCCATGCGGCTCAGCACCAGCAAGACTACCGGCATCATTGCAGCACCAAGCCTGTCAAAATTCGTAAAGTTCTCCGACACGCTGCAGGCGTTCGACCTGCCCTACCTGTTTGATGACGTCAATGATGTCCATAAACTGGTGGACTCGCCAATCATGGATCGCATGACTGATGGCCTTGGCAGCAAGGGCTTGCGCGCACTGACGGTGTGGGATAACGGCATGAAGGTATTCTCCATCAAGGGTGACAAGCCGTTGAAAGAGTCACCGGACGACTTCACGGGCAAGAAATTCCGCATCCAGTCGTCGGACGTCGCTAGCTCGATGATTTCCAATCTTGGCGGCACCCCACAAAAGCTGCCTTTCAAGGAAGTGTACACCGCGCTGGCACAGGGCGTGGTTGATGGACAGGAAAATGCCTGGTCCAACATATACTCGAAGAAGTTTTTCGAGGTGCAGGATTACATCTCGGTATCCAACCATTCCTATCTCGGCTACCTGGTTGTCGTCAGCCGCGATTTCTGGAGCGGATTGCCCAATGACATTCGCTCACAGGTAAGTGAGGCCCTGAAGGAAGCTACTGCGGCCAACCGGCGTTTCGCTGCCGAGGCCGATACCGCCGACCGCCAGAAGATCGAGAAGGCCGGTTATGCCAAGGTAGTGGAAATGTCTGCCGCTGAACGCGGCGCATGGCGCAAGGCAACGGCACCGGTGTGGAAGGAATTCCGCGGCAAGATCGGTGGCGACCTGATCGATGATATCAGCAAGCTGTTGGGGCGCTAGACACAGCTGCCGTTCAATAACTCCAGAAAGGTGCGATGCGTTTTAACCGCTACATCGATCTTTTCGAAAAATACATAATTACTGTTGGCTTTGCCGTCGCCACGTTGGTGTTGTTTACCAACGTGGTGCTTCGGTATGTGTTCGATACCGGTCTGATCTGGGCGCTCGAGTTTGTGCAGTACCTCTTCGCCTGGGTGGTGCTTATCGGAGCCGCTCACGGAGTAAAAGTCGGCATTCACCTGGGCATCGATATCCTGCTCGAAAAACTGCCGCCGCGATTGCAGCGCAGCGCCCTGATTGCGGCGATCAGCTGCTGTATTATCTTTGTCGCCATCGTCGACTATGAATCCTTCTGGTACATCATTCGTATCTATCAGTGGGGCGACCTCACTGAAGACTTGCGGATACCGCAGTGGATACCCTATCTCGCGATCCCGGTTGGCATGAGCCTGATGCTGTATCACTTCCTGGTAGTGGGATGGGAGATAGTGTCAAACAAACGCGACAGTATTCACGTCAGGGAACAACACCAGGTACTCGAGGAGCTGGAGAAATGAGCGTAGCGCTGCTCTTTGTCGGCCTGCTGGTACTGCTACTGATTGGAGTGCCGATTGCTATCAGCCTGGGATCGAGCAGTCTCGCCTATGTCATGCTGGCGACCGAAGACTCCCCGGTAATCATTGCCCAGAAACTGTTTGATACCATGGAGCACACCACGCTCCTGGCAATTCCGTTTTTTATCCTGTCCTCACATTTTCTGACTACCGGTGGTGTATCACTGCGTCTGATCGACCTGGCCAAGGCTACCGTGGGCTGGATGCATGGTGGTCTTGCTATGGCCGGCGTCGTAGCGTGTATGCTGTTCGCCGCCATTTCCGGTTCTTCACCTGCGACCGTGGTTGCTATCGGATCGATCATGATCCCTGGCATGATCAAGGCAGGCTATGACCCACGCTATGCCGTGGGTGTCATCGCAACCGCTGGCAGCATGGGGATACTGATCCCACCCTCGATTCCGATGATTGTCTATGCGGACGCCGTAGAAGAATCCGTCGGCAAGATGTTTATCGCCGGCATTCTTCCCGGGTTGTTGATGGCTTTTCTGTTACTCACCGCGACCTGGATTACTGCCAAACGAATGAAGATGCCGCGCGAGGAATGGCAAGGCTTTGCCCATCTCGGCAGGTCATTCGGTCGTGCTTTCTCCGGGCTAATGCTAATCGTGATCGTGGTGGGCGGGATCTATGGTGGCGTGTTTACGCCCACCGAGGCGGCAGCAGTTGCCGCAGTCTATTCCGCCTTTGTCGCGCTGTTTGTGCACAAAGACATGAGCTTTGCTGATATCCCGAAAGTCATGCTGGATTCGGCAAAAATGACCGCGGTAATCATGTTTATCATTGCCTGCGCCATGATCTTCGCTCACGTGCTGACCGAGCAGCAGGTGCCGCAAGACCTGTCGCGCAAGGTGATCGAGCACAACCTGAGTCCCTGGAGCTTCCTGCTGCTGGTAAATGTAATTCTGTGGTTTGCCGGCGACTTCATGGAACCATCATCAATTCTTCTCATCCTGGCCCCGCTATTCCATCCCATCGCGCTGGACCTCGGTATCGATCCGATTCATCTCGGCATCATCATGACGACCAATATGGAAGTGGGGATGATAACGCCACCAGTGGGCCTGAACCTTTACGTCGCGGCAGGGCTTACGGGGATGAGCCTGGGTCAGGTCACAAAGGCGGCATTACCGTGGATGTTCGTTTTGATATTCGCCCTGATCATCATCACCTACGTGCCGTGGTTTAGTCTCTATCTGGTCGGCCTGTTGTTCTGACATTCTGTTACTAACGGTCGATTCTCAAACAGGGATGAGCACGAACTCATATTCGATTTCAATCGTATCCGCCACAGCCAGCGTTCCACCCAGTGTGGTAAACGGTGTAATGGCAAAGTCGCTCTGACGAAGCAGGAATTTTCCACTGGCGGTCAGCTTCCCTGCCTTGTCCTCAATCCGCACCGGTACCTTCATCTCTCGTCGAACGCCGCGCAAGCTGATGGTCGCCAGGAGTAAACCGTTTTTGGCCGTGCCTGAATACCAACTACCCTGCACTTCGATTGAATGGAAACTGGTGATATCCAGCACTCTCTCGCTCAACATGTTCTTGCGCGTCCCGTTGCGCGCCGATTCGCTGACCGGTTTTGCGTATCTCCCCCCGGCCTCGCGCCTCAATTCCGGATCATCAACGACCAATGCATTTACTGGCAACCGCAATTCCAGTTGTGAACGAGCCGGATCGGAGGCTACGTACCTCGCTGTACCAGTTACCTGCCGCGTACTGATCAAATGGTCATGCCCCAGCACCCGGGCAATCCCGGCGCGCGAGACATGGATAACAACAATAGAGCTTCCGGACCGGATATTGTAATTAGCGGCTACGGCCAGCGATGCGCTAAACAGCACAGCCACAATTACCACAGATACGAGAATGGGCTTGATCGTTCGCAATATTGCTACATTTTCCATGGCACTGGACCGTTCAGCATTTACCTGGTCTTGATAGTACTTTGGGCGTGGACAAGTTTCTTCCTGAGCGCCAAACGGATTCACTACGGACATTACGGGGACTGTCGGTCGATCTGGTGTGTGCTAGCATTCGCTATCTATAGCACATACGGTTACGCCATGAGCTTTGCTGACAGCGCCGACGCCCTGATCGAGGCCGGCCGCATTCTCCACGACAAGGGCTGGGTACCCGCAACCAGCGGCAATTTCTCCATGCGCCTGGACGGCGAGGAGATGGCGATTACTGTCTCGGGGTGGCACAAGGGGGAGCTGACCCGCGAAGGTATTATGCGCGCCGATTTGAGCGGCAACTCACTTGAGGAAAGCAAGAAGCCTTCTGCCGAGACCGTCCTCCATTGCCAGCTATACCGCAGATTCCCGGACATCGGCGCAATCCTGCATACGCATTCGATGAATGCGACCCTGATTTCGCGCTTGTACCACAACGAGGTAAAACTGGAAGATTATGAACTGCTCAAGGCGTTTCCAGGGGTTACCACCCATGAGTCGACCATGACCGTTCCGGTGCTCGCCAACGATCAGGACATTCCTCGTCTGGCCCGGCACGTCGATGAATACATGGATAGCCATCCTCCCGTTCATGGCTATCTCATCGCCGGTCATGGGCTCTATACGTGGGGCCGTGATCTTAAACAGACCATGCGTCACCTGGAAGCATTTGAATTCCTGTTTGCCTGTGAACTGAAACTACGCGAGGTAGAAAAACCATGAGCCGCTTGACGATTTTTCAGGATAGTAATCCGAATACCCATGAGGACTTTACCGAGTACCAGGAAATTACGGATCGCCTTGCCGCGATCGGTGTGCAGTTCGAGCAGTGGCAGGCCGATCAACCGCTGCCTGACGATGCTGATCAGCAAGCCGTGCTCGCTGCCTATCATGAGGATATCGAGCGCCTGAATAGCGCACATGGATTCACGACGGTCGACGTGGTTGCGCTCGGCCCGGATCATCCGCAACGGCAGGAGATGCGCGCCAAGTTCCTGAACGAGCACACTCATGATGACTTCGAGATTCGTTTCTTCGTCGATGGCAGCGGTATTTTCTACATTCACAAAAACGATCACGTCTATGCTGTACTGTGTGAAAAGGGCGATCTGATTTCGGTGCCGGCCGATACTACGCACTGGTTCGACATGGGCGAACATCCCAATTTCAGGTGCATTCGCTTTTTCACCGCGCCTGAAGGCTGGGTCGGAAACTTCACGGGTAGCACGATCGCCAGTCAGTTCCCGACATTTGATCAACTGACAGGTCATGCATGATCAAGGCAATCGTTACCGACATTGAGGGCACAACCTCTTCGCTTTCCTTTGTCAAAGATGTGCTGTTTCCCTACGCCAGGAAACATCTTGCTGATTTCGTACGGCAACACCTGAACGAACCGCCAGTACGCGTCTTGCTGGATCAGGCTAACGCCGAGGCCGGTGGCGAACTCGACGATGATCAGGTGGTGGACCAGCTAATTCGATGGATCGATGAGGACCGCAAGGCGACGCCGCTCAAGTCCCTGCAAGGTCTGATCTGGGAGCACGGCTACCGCAACGGCGACTTCACCGGCCACGTCTACGCGGATGCAGCGGAAAATCTTCGCCAGTGGCACGACCACGGTATTCGCCTTTACGTCTATTCCTCAGGGTCCGTCTATGCCCAGAAGCTGCTTTTCGCCCACACGGACTACGGCGATCTGACACCCCTGTTCAGCGGATACTTCGACACACATATCGGCCACAAGCAGGAAGCTGGAAGCTATCGGCAAATAGCGCTTGATCTGGCCCTTGCCCCGGATGAGATCCTGTTTCTCTCCGACATCAGGCAGGAGCTGGATGCTGCCGCGGCGGCCGGCATGCAGACCTGCTGGGTGGTGCGCGATCAGGCGCCGAATACGGAGGCAACCCACACGCAAGTCGAGAGTTTCAACGGAATTAACATCTGACCCCTGTCACCGACGCTGGTCCGGCTCGATCAGCGTTTTGAATCGTTTAGATCGAAAAATTTCTATTTTCCTCCAATTGTTTGGCCGCAATACTTTCGCTGCTTTGACGGCAAGACACTAGAGGAGAATCGTCGTGAAGAATCTGAAAACCACCTTATTACCTGTAATCGCAATAGCACTGCTGTCCGCTGGCTGTGCGACTACCGATACACCCAACAAGGCCAACTACGAGCGCGTTCTCGGCGAGGCCCATGCCGCATTCGACAAGAGCAACATGATGAAGGCCGCCTGGTTAACCGCCGAAGATGCACTGGACGATGCCAAGAAAGCCGCGGAAGCAGGTGACTGGGAAAAGGCTATGAAGCTGGCCAACAAAGCCAAGGCTCATAGTGAAATTGCCCAGCAGCAGGCAATGGCCGAAGCCAACGCCACCGCAAATTTTCTCGAATAAAACTACCTCCCAGGGTATGACTCGAATCTGGCCCCGCTTCGGCGGGGCTTTTTTGTGCTGTGCTATCCGCAAAACTTTCTTGTACGAGATCAGCGGTTGACGTCTGCATGAGCGGGCCGATTAAATAGCCGAATGAACCTGCTTGTCGCCCACTATCCTCTCCCTTTGTTGATCCTGTTTTACCTGCTTTCTGCAGTTGCTGTCGGTGTCGCCGCCTATCGCGCGCCCTGGTTTCATCTAAAGGAGACCGAGTCACTGAATATTTTACTCGCGGTGACGGTTGGCATCATGGTGGTATGGACCCTGCGCGCCGGTTTTGCCCCCGGTCTCGATATTCATCTCGTGGGTGCTACCCTGCTGACGCTGATGTTCGGCTGGGAATTCGCCACCCTGGCCATTGCCCTCGTCCTGACCGCCCACACAATATATGCCGGCACCTCCTGGTTCGCGCTGCCGGTTAATATGTTACTCGTAGGCGCGCTGCCAGCCCTGGTGTCTCAGGGGATTTTTCGTGTCTCGGATACGCGTCTGCCAAACAATTTCTTTATCTATATCTTTGTTTGTGCGTTTTTCGGTGCAGCGATTGCCGTAGCGATTGTGGTGTTCACCACTAGCGGAATTCACTGGGTTGGCGGTACCTATGAGTGGGATTATGTATGGCAGAACTACACTCGCTACGTGCCACTGGCGATGCTTCCGGAGGCGTTTATCACCGGTATGCTAATGAGTGTATTTATTGCCTATCGGCCCGAGTGGGTAAGCAGCTTTGATGATCGCCGCTACCTGGACAACAAGTAGCAGGCTGATGGTTTACGGAGCAAGGCGGGCAATCTGCCAGTCTCCTGACTCTCTTCGTGTGTAGATAAACCGGTCGTGCAGACGATTGTCGCGACCCTGCCAGAATTCGATGCTCTGTGGCACTACCCGGTAGCCACCCCAGAATTCCGGCAGCGGCACTTCGCCCTGAGAGAATTTCTGCTTCAGTTCCTCAAACTTCGCCTCAAGCATCGAGCGGGAGCTGACGATCTCGCTCTGTGCCGACGCCCAGGCACCAATCTGGCTGCCGCGTGGTCGGGTGGCGAAATACTTCAACGACTCGGCGGTCGTAACTTTTTCCGCGAGTCCGGTGATTTTCACCTGGCGTGCCAGGGGTACCCAGGCGAATAGCAAGCCAACCCGGGGATTGGCGTCAATGTGTTTCGCCTTTCGGCTGCCGTAGTTGGTATAGAAAACGAAACCGTTCTGATCAAAAAGCTTCAGCAACACCGTGCGCAGGTAGGGCTGCCCATCCGGAGAGACCGTCGCGACGGTCATGGCCGAGGGCTCAAAGATGTCAGCCTGGTGTAGTTGCTCGTACCACAATTCAAACTGGGCGATCGGGTCCGGGTTCAGGGCATCACGGGACAGGCCATCGGCCATGTATTTTTTCCGAAGTTGAATCACATCAATCGTCATGCGTCTTTCCCGCGAACCTGGTTATTGTCTGCACGTGCTGTGCCGGTCGAGCCTACCTGGCCTCGCTAGCCTCGAGCTGCTTCTTCTCTTTGCGCTTCATGTCGACTTCGCGATGCTTTGCCTTCTTGCTGTACTTGTTAAAACGCTTCGGCCACTTCTTTAGCGAAACTGGATTATTGGTTCGACTGGAAATCACCATGTCGTTATGCAGATCTTCGACCAGCGCCGATACGGCGACATAGTAATTGACCGCTGGCGCCACCGTCAGCGTTTTGAGTGTTTCGTTGCTGGCCCTATCCTTGTACTCGACGGTCAGGTTAATACTACCAGTATCACCAGTCTGATTAATCAGCATCAGCACTTCTTTTTTCTTGCCTTCCTTTGATGGCTTGCCACCGCTGCACTTCGGTTCGGCGCCCTCCATGTCATAGTCATCCAGGTTGTCGACAATGCGATCGATATTGTCACAGACAACCTTTTCCACAAGTACATTCATCGCGCCGGTCGACCCCTTCGTGGGTGAGGTGCTGGAAATCACGTAGACCCGCTTTACTCCGGCAAAAATCGGTTTCGCGTTCTCCATGCCGGCAATGGTCTGGCCGGATTGATAGGCCCCATAGCCTTCGTTGGCCGTCTTCGCCGCCTTTAGCATGTCCAGTGCACCGGCACTGGCACCAGCGGATAACCCAAACAATACAACCAGGCCAATTCCTTTTAGTATTTTCATTCTCGCTTTCCCTCTATATATAATGATTGAACTATGATTTACCTGTCTTGCGGTGAACCAGTTTCACCAATTTGACCAGCTTGTCGTGATCGATTTCTCGCAATGCATGAATCTTGATGTGTCGCATTAGCCTGCCCTTCCCTTCGAATTCGGCAAGCTCTTTTCGGGTCAGGCCATCAATGCAGAAACCAACATTGACGTGATCTTTTAGTCCCACGATGTAGAACCTGCCGTCATACCACGGCACACCGAGTTTGAATTCCTCGGCTGTACCCGGCAACGCATCAAGAATGATTTTGCGGACCTTGCGGCAAATCTCTTTTTGCGGCGATGGCAGGTCTGCCAGGTATTCCCTTACCGCGCGTTCCACTAACGTAGTCAGTCTGGACAACAGGCGTGTGCTGGCGCACCGTGACGTGATCTTCGACTACCGGGACCAGTTGTAGCTGGTAACCTTTCCGCTGTCATCGAACTGCACTTCAAGCATCTTGATGGTGGCCGGGGTCTTGCCGCTGACGCTACCGGTTCCGTAAAAGTAAACCCATTTTTCCCTGCGGCTACCATCGGAATTCACGACGGTACCGGTACTCCCCGGTTTGCCCAGCCAGTTCTTAACATCGACCCTGGTAGAAACATTCTGTTTAACCCTGTTTTCGAAGGCCTGCATATCGAAATCGTTACCTACCTCGATGGCACTACATCCTGCGAGCAACAGGAATGTAACCGGAACCAAGACTGTCGAAATCAGGCGATGAACACGTTTCATAAGAATACCTCCAGAAACAAACCGTAATAATTTTCAAGCATGGGTCGTTGGGGTGCTGAAAATTTTCAAAGTACCAATCCGCGATACGGATCTTCAGCAAACCAGTTTGCCAGAAACTGCATCAGCTCACGGATACGACTATTGTACTGCACATCCCGGTGGCAAACGATCCAGTACTCCAGCGCCGGCAGCGGCACCCATTTCAGAATACGCACCAGTTCCGGCCAGTGTTTTGCCAGCTCGACGTGGGTACCCACAATGCCTGCCCCGGCACGCGCAAGATGGATCTGGGCCAGCATGTGATCAGTGCGCAGGGCGAAATTGTCTCGCACAAAAGTGTAGCCGAGCCTGGCCGCCGCCTCGATGTATTCCATGCTCTCATCGTAACCAATCACGGTGTGCTGCTGAAAATCCTCGATCGAGGAGGGCTCGCCATGCTTCGCCACGTAGTCACGATGGGCGTAAAAACCCAGCTCCATGTCCGGCAGTCGCCGCACCACCAGATCCGGCTGGGTCGGTCGAAACATGCGCATGGCGATATCAGCCTCGCGCTTGCTCAGGCTGCTGACACGATTGGAGATCACGATTTCCACATGCACGCCCGGGTGCTGTTCACGAAACGCGGTAATTGCCGGCGGCAGTAGATAAATGCCCACGATCTCGTTGGCGCTGATGCGAACGTCGCCCTCCAGCTCCACGGACAGTCCGGATGCCTGGCGTGAAAACAGATCCGCCGCCTCGCCCATGCGGCTGGCGGCATCGACCAGCGCCTGCCCCTCATTGGTAAGTTGCAGCCCCTGGGTCATGCGCCGAAACAGGTTGAGACCGGTGGCACTCTCCAGCGCCTGGATCTCCCGGCTGACGGTGGGCTGGGAAACGGCCAGTTCCCGGGCAGCGGCCGAGACACTGCCCAGGCGCGAAACCGCCAGGAAAGAGCGTATCAATCCCCAATCCATGTTATTCATATATGCATAGTGTATATAATTTTGTTTCTATTCTACATCCATATTTGTATAGCCATACTCTCCATCACACCCGACAGATCTGGCAACCAAACAAGGAGGATGAGATGAAAACAGCACTAGTAATGGGTATCACCGGAGGGTTCGGCGGTCACGTGGCACAGGCGCTGGCACGCCAGGGCTGGGCCATACGCGCCCTGTTGCGCGATCCCGCCCGGCTCCCGGCCCGGTTTCAGGGCGCTGACGTCGTCCAGGGCGATGCCGCCAGCATCGACGACGTGCGCCGCGCGGCAAAAGGTGCGGGCCTGATCGTCTACGGCGTGAACCCGCCTAACTATCGTTGGCAGGGGGTGGTGCTACCGCTCCTGGAAAACACGGCTGTGGTCGCCGAGGAAAACGGCCAGACCATCGTTTTCCCGGGAAACGTCTACGTCTTTGATCCGGCTGACGGCCCCGAGTATGACGAGCGGTCGCCGATCCACCCGGTCTCCTCTCGGGGCCACATGCGCAGGGAAATGGAGCAGCGCCTGAGGCTCGCCAGCGAACGTGGTGCCAGGGTGATCATCATACGCATGGGCGACTTTATCGCCGCCGACGCACCCAGCTCCTGGATGGGACATATCGTAAAGAAAAACCGTGATGGCTATTCACTCACCGTTCCCGGCCCAAAGGACCTTGTCCATACCTGGGCCTACCTGCCGGATGCAGCGAGAGCGACGGCGGAGCTGGTGGCAACAAAAGAGAAGCTTGAGCCTTACAGCGTGTTCCACTTTGCAGGCTATCGGGCAAGCTTTGCCGATATAGCCAGGACCATCGAGCAGGTGACCGGCAAAAAGGTGAAGTTCGGCAAATTCCCCTGGATCGTTCTGAAAATACTGACGCCGTTTAACGCCATGTTCAGCGGGCTGGTGGAAATGCGGTATCTGTGGAATCGCGAAATCAATTTGTCGGGCGGGAAAATGCAGCAACGGCTCGACGGGGGCATTGTGTCCACATCACTGGCCGACGCGCTGGTCGAAAGCGGGATCATCAACTCCTGAGCCGCTTGCGTGATGTCGACGCGAAAAGGGCCGGACGTTTGTCCGGCCCTTTTCATTTTGAGTATGTAAACCGGGGAAGAATAACTGTTTACCAAGTACCGGTATGTAACTTTAGTTACACAACAAAACTTATCGATTGAATTGATATCAACATCAAAATTTTCGTTAATTTCGATTGATTCAAATCAATATTATCGGGTACAAACTCTGAAAGTATACGGATCAGGGAAAGATTGGTAATGGAATACCAATTAAACAATTTTACTAACCCATTTTCGATCTGAAGGGAGGAGAAAATGAAAAACAAGAGATTGACCAACCTGCACCGTCAGGTATTAGCGTTGACCAGCGGCAGTTTACTGTTCCTCGCTTCACTTTCCGCTCAGGCAGGCACCATCACCGGATCGGCTCATGACTTTAGCGCATCAGGCTGGAGTTCCGGCCAGATCTGTGTCGCGTGTCATACGCCCCACAATGCCGATACGGCCGTGAGCGAAGCGCCATTGTGGAATCATGAGATCACCACCACCTCGTTTACCACCTATAGCAGTCCCACGTTTAATGGCTCAACCGGACAGCCGGCTGGCGCATCCAAGCTGTGCTTGTCCTGTCACGATGGCACAGTCGCGATTGACAGCTTTGGCGGTAACACTGGTACCAACAACATGACAGGAACCTCCGTTGTCGGTGCAGGTGGCGACCTGAGCGATGATCACCCGATCTCTTTTACCTTTGATAGCGCGTTGGCAAGTGCGGATGGCGGCCTCCACAATCCGGCGACAACCAACGTTACCATCGGTCTGGGAGGAGACAAGGAAAAGACTGGCACCATTGCCGAAACGATGTTGATCGGGGGCCAGGTACAGTGCGTATCGTGTCATGATGTGCACAACAGCAATACCGTACCTGGAACTAATGGCCAGCCTCTACTTAAGGTGAGCAAAGCCGGCAGTGCAATCTGCCTGACTTGCCACAACAAGTAGCCTTATGACCGAGGTAGTTGCCCCGGAAAGCAGTAGACCGGGGCAACTGCTACACCGAATCAGCCAACCTGGCAGGGACGCCGGTAAGTGCTGCGGTGGATAATAACGATAAAGATACAAGTCATGTTAAGGGGATCCTCCTACCACACCATTTTCCTGCCACGCGTTATCTGGCTCATCGTCGCATTGCCGGTATTTCTGTTCGGCTGCGCCACCGCACCAACGACAGACGATAACCAGCCCATATTCTATCCATCGCTGCCGAACCCGCCACGGATACAATTTCTAAAGACTTTCACTACCCAGGATGATCTTGGCAAGAAAGCCAGCGCCCTGGCGGAATTTGTCGCGGGCGATACGCAAAGTGATACGGGACTCATCGAAAAACCTTACGGGGTTGCCATACATGACGGAAAAATTTATGTCGTTGATACCCGCGGGCCCGGGTACGGCGTGTTTGACCTGAACCTGAAGCGATTTCGTTTTGTTGCCGGTAACGGCGCCGGCGTCATGCGCAAGCCGATCAACATCACCATTGACAGCGATGGCACCAAATTTGTCACCGATACCGGTCGCGGCCAGGTGCTGGTATATGACCAGAACGATCGCTTCGTCCGCGCCTACGGAAAGACCAATGAATTCAAGCCATCGGATGTCGCGTTAATTGACAACCGCATTTATGTCGCCGATGTTGGCAACCACAGAATCCACGTGCTCGACCGCCAAAGCGGAAAGGCACTGAAGCATTTCGGCAAGACAGGCTCAAAGCCGGGCGAGCTATATCACCCGACCAACCTGGCGGTCAGTCCTGACAAGACCCTGTTTGTTTCGGACACCAGCAATTATCGAATCCAGGAATTCAGCGCCGATGGCAAATATTTACGCCATTTCGGCAGTGTCGGCAGCGGGCTGGGCAAATTCGCCCGCCCGAAAGGTATCGCGATCGACCGGGACAGCCGGCTCTACATCGTTGACGCGGCATTTGAGAATATCCAGGTCCTGAATCGGGACGGCAAGCTGTTGTTGTTCTTTGGCGAACCAGGGGACCGCCGCAGCAATATCAACCTGCCGACCAAGGTCGTCATCGACTACACCAACGCGCCACTGTTTCAACAGTACGCGTCGCCCGATTTTCAGATTGAATACATCATCCTCGTCGCCAGCCAGTTCGGCGTGAACAAGGTCAACGTTTATGGTTTCGGCAAGATCCGTGGACTGGATTATCCTAATGCGGTGCAGGAGCAGGGCGAAGCTCGCTAGACCACAACAGTGCTCCGACAGACAAGAGGTTCGGCGGGGTTAAGGAAACAATGGAGCTAACTCGGAATGACAATCGCCGGCAAAAAATGGCACCTCCCCAGCATCACCGGGCTGGTCGCATTGCTGGCTTCCCCGGTCTGGGCAGAAGAGATTGCAGCCTTTCGGTTGACCGACCTCGAAGGCGAGATTGCGTTCCGGCACTATTTTGATGAACAGATGGGCGGCACACAGGGTCTACCTAAAACCGGTGAAACCCGCTCTACAAATGAAGGTGAAGTTTTCTTGCGAGCCAACGGTTACGTTTATCACCCGAATCTCCTCAAGGTTGAGCTTGGGGGCGGCCCGCTATTGGTCCAGTCAAATGTCGCCTCGGGTGGGCTTAGCAATAGCAGCAATGATCTCCTCTACAACCTGACGACTCACCTGGATTTTCTGGAACAGAAGCCCTACCCGTTCTCGGTTTACTACGAACACCTGAACCCCTCGGTATACACCAGCACCACCAGCCGCTTCCTGCAGGAAAACAACAAGGTAGGCTTTAACGCCGCGCTGCGCCGCCCGGGCGCCATTGCGAACTACAGTATCGAGGCGTTTCGCTCGAATTCGCAGGGCGAAGGTATTGATCAGGTCGTCGATGACGAAATTGACCAGGTTTCGTTCCGTATCGATCACGGCCTGGGTGCCAACAGCAATGGCCAGTTTGTCTGGCAACGCAATCAACAGGAGTCGCGTAGCGGCAGTACCGGTGCCCCGATCCTGCCAACAACCAGCCATAGCGATACGCTCAACTACGACACCAAGTTTATTTTTGGCGAGGCGCGCAAGGCACAGTTGCACACTGTCATTTCCTTTCTCGACCAGGATTTCGAAAACTCCCTGGGCTACCTGCAACGTCAGGACCTGCGTTTTACACCTGACCTGCGCTGGTACCATAGTGATACACGGGACTCCTACTACCGTCTGAATTACGTAGATAGTAAGGACAACGACATAGTAACCAACAACCGTTCGCTGATTTCCGGTATCAACGATCGTCCCACAGAAAATCTGAATCAGAGTGCCGATATCCGGTTCGACGACATGAGCACCACCGGGCTCACCGAGGTTGCGCAAAGCATCGGCGGCAATATCCGGTATACGAAGGGCGTTACCACCGGTGAAATGCGCCTGAGTTACGGTGCACGATACGACCGAAGGGATCGCCAGGCAGCAGCATCGCAGGTACCGGTGATTGGCGAACTGATTACGCTGATTGGCACGACCGGTGTGGCACTTGCCAATGATTATGTCGTCGTTGCGACAATTGATGTCTGGAATACCAGCCGCACTCAGCTCTATGTCGAGGGTGTCGACTATCGCGTCATCGTTCTTGGCTCGCGCACGGAAATCGAGCGCCTGGCCGCCGGCTCCATACTCGACGGCCAGCAGGTGCTGGTGGACTACGAATACGAGACCGGCGGTACGGTCGATTACTCGATGTTTACCCAGAATATTCAGGCAAGCTGGTCACTGAAGCAGTATTACAATGTTTATGCGCGCCTGAACAACTCGACGGCGACGATCAATTCCGGTCTTCCGACGCTGCCACTTAATACGGGAACCAGTTGGACCACCGGCGCCCGTGCCGATATGCCGCTGACAAACGACATGAATATTGGCGGTGAAGTGGTTTACGACAACTACGAGCAGGATATCTCCCCCTATATCCGCGACAGCATCGACGCCTATGTCGAAATGCCGTTACCGTTTCTGAGTACCCTGCGTCTCTCTGCTCGTCGCGTCCATGTTGACAACATTGGCTCCAATGAGGATGTTGATTTACGCGGCTTCATGCTGAGGTTCCGTTCACGTCCCTGGTTCCGTTCCAATCTGACCGCGGAGCTCAATGCAGAGGAGGATGTAGGCGGCTCGCTAAAACGCAAACTGGTCAGCGGTGCCGCCACCCTGTCCTGGCGGGTACGACGATTGCTGTTGAGCGCCGAGGCCCGCGCCAGTCGCGAATTGCAGGGAACCTACGAGCGTGATCGTATCCTTGTGCGCTTCTTTGTCACGCGGGAGATACTGTGAAACTGTTGGCGCACAATTACCGATTTTTGCACCTGCCACGGTTCGCGGCCGGGTTCGCCTTTTCCTGTCTGATTATTTCCGCACCGCTACAGGCAAGTGACAATGAACCACTCGTATGGCCGGCACCGCCGGCCGAGGCGCGCATCGCCTTCGTCCAGAGCTTTTCCGAACCGAAGGACCTCGGTATCAAAAAGGGGATTTTCGGCAGGATTGGCGAGATCTTTACCGGTAGCGAATCGAACCAGCTGATTCGCCCCATGTCGGTGCTCGAAACCAACGGCGTCATTTATGTTGGGGATCCGGGCGCCAGGGCCGTGCACCGCTTCGATACGCGCCGCGGCCGCCACGCGTTGTTGCGGCGCACCAAGGATCAGCCCCTCCCTTCACCGGTTGGCCTGGCGCGCGGCAAACACGGCAAGGTCTACATTGCCGATTCCATTCTCGGAGGTGTGTTTGTTGCCTCTGCCAAAGCCAAGTTCGTAGAGCCAATGGCGCTCGACACCCCGCTGAAACAACCCACGGGCATTGCATTTGATCGGCAGACCGGCAATCTCTATGTAGCCGATACGGCCTCACACCGGATTCTTGTTTTTAATGAAGCGGGAAAGCTGATTCAGTCCGTAGGGCAACGCAGCGACGCAGCCGCCGGTTTCAACTATCCGACCATGCTCTGGCGAACGGCTGAAGGTGAATTGCTGGTTACCGACTCACTCAATTTTCGTATCCAGACATTCGATGCAGACGGCAAATATCTCCGGAGCTTCGGCAAACTTGGCAACGCCACCGGCTACATGTCCCGTCCCAAGGGCGTGGCCACCGACTCCGCCGGCAATATTTATGTTGTCGACGCACTGTTCCATGCGCTTCAGATCTTCGATTCACGCGGAGAATTATTGTTGTACCTCGGCAAACAGGGGAGCGCCGATGGCGAGTTCTGGCTGCCGACCGGTATCTACATTGGTGACGACCAGAAAATATATGTCGCCGATTCCCACAATCGCCGGATCCAGGTTTTTCGGCCCGCCGGGGGGAAGGCATCATGACGCGCTACCATACCTTCCTTGTTCTGCTATTGCTGTCGCTGCCATTCGCGGTGAGTGCAAGCGTGGTGACGACCAAGCACAACCTCTCGGTCTCGGGACCTGGCTCGGTCAGGGCGTCACAGGAATCCCAGGTATGTATTTTCTGCCACACGCCGCACAACGCATCACCCAACAGTCCACTGTGGAACCGTCGGGATCCGGGTGGTTCGTATACCCCTTACTCCAGCAGCACGGCCAAGGCATCGCCGGGACAGCCCACCGGCGCTTCGCTGTTGTGCCTGAGTTGTCACGACGGCACCATCGCACTGGGTGAAGTACTCAGCCGCAGCAGCAATATCAGTATGCGCAGCGGGATCTCCACAATGCCCAGTGGGCCCGGACGCCTCGGCACGGACCTGTCGGACGACCACCCGGTTTCGTTTACCTACAACAACACGCTCGCTAATCAGAACGGTGAACTGGTTAATCCCGGCAGCCTGCCCAGCGATGTCAAACTTGACAGCAATAGCCGCCTGCAATGTACCGCCTGCCATGACCCGCACGACAACAGCTTCGGCAAGTTCCTGGTCAAAAACAATATTCGTTCCGGGCTGTGCACTTCGTGTCACGACAAGAATCACTGGTCGCAGACGGCACATAGCACCTCGACAAAGCGATGGAATGGCAGTGGCGAGAATCCATGGCCCAATTCCCAGTGGACCACGGTGCGCGACAATGCCTGCCTGAATTGCCATCAGCCGCACAGTGCACCGGGCAGACAGCGTTTGCTCAAACATGTGCAGGAAGAAGACAACTGTCTCGTCTGTCACAACGGCAATGTCGCCAGCAAGAACATCGAAAATGAATTCAACAAGTTTTCACAGCACCCGATTTCGATGCGGACCGGCGCGCATTCGCCCAACGAGTCGGCGATCGTCAATAGCCCGCGACATGTCGAGTGTGTTGACTGCCACAATCCGCATGCCGCTCGCAGTGGTTCGGGCAACCCGCCCGGTCCGCTGACCGGCGTACGCGGCATCAACATCAGTGGCGGGGTGATGTCGACCATCAACAGCGAATATCAGCTGTGCTTCCGCTGTCACAGCAGCAGCAGTGGCAAGCCGGCGCCCCGGACCAACCGGCAGATTTCCCAGACCAACACACGCCTGGAATTTACGACCAACAACCCGTCGTTCCACCCTGTAGCGGGCCCCGGGCGTAACCAGAACGTACCCAGTCTGATCTCACCGCTGAATACCAGCAGTACGATCAAGTGCACTGACTGCCACAACAATGACAACAGCAACGGTCCTAACGGGCCCCACGGATCCAGCTTTGAGCCAATACTCAAGCGCCAGTACCTGACCAACGATCCGACACCGGAAAGTGCCTCGGCCTACGCCCTGTGTTATCAGTGCCACGATCGCAACAGCATCCTGGGCAACGAGAGTTTCAGCCGCCATAACCTGCACATCACCGGTATGGGTGGCATGGGCGGTGGCGGTATGGGTGGCATGGGCGGAAATCTGAGCACGCCCTGCAATGTCTGCCACGATCCGCACGGCATCAGCGGTACCCAAGGCAACAGCACCAACAACAGCAAGCTGATCAATTTTGATCGATCCGTGGTTAGCCCCAGTTCGTCCGGCATCCTGCGATTCGAGTCGACCGGCACCTTCTCCGGTCGCTGCTACCTGACCTGCCATAACCAGAACCACAATCCCAAGGAGTATCCCGGCGGCATGGGCGGTGGTGGCATGGGCGGTGGTGGCATGGGCGGTGGTGGCATGAACTAGCCGGAGCCACGGCCGGGATATTATTGATATCGATCAGTGAAAGGTTTTTGGCACTAAGGCATCGTTAACGGTAGGGAGAAATCATGTCAGCCACAGCAAGCGCTATTCGTCTGATTTTGCTGGGCCTGACCGTAGCGATGTTTTCGGCCATAACCGTATCCGCACAGGAGCCAACAAGCGTGCCGAAGCAGTCTGTACAACAGAGTCGGAGCCCGGCGAGCGCTGCCAAGCCAGCGCTTGAGGTTGCGTCGCGACCCGAGATCGCCAATCCTCACTGGCAGCCCGGCGCCTGCCAGACCTGTCATACGAAAACGCCAACAAAACAGTCGCTGTATCTGCGCAGTACCCGCAGCGAAAAACTCTGCAATAGCTGTCATGAGACCATCTCATCACACAGCTATATTCATCCTGTCGGCATGCGCGTCGATCAGAAGATGCTGAATCGCATGCCTGCCAGTTTCCGCAAAGCTATTGCCATCGAAAAGGGCCGGGTCAGTTGCCGCACCTGTCACGACCTGACCATGACCTGCTTGCCTAAACGCGCCAACGAGAAGCTGACTAACCCAAGATTTTTCCGCGAAGGGCCATACAAGACGCGAACCGATATCTGTTACCTGTGTCACGACGCCAAACAGTATCGACGCCTGAACCCGCATGATCAGCTGACAAAGTCGGGCAAGGTCCGGGAGGACACCTGTCTGATTTGCCACGAAGATGGTGCCAAACTGAAAAACGCGACGCATTTCGACCAGGTCGATTTCAACGAAAAGGAAGACCTGTCCAGTATGTGTATTGGTTGTCACCCGTACCAACCGCACCCGGGCGGCACCTTCTCGGTCAGTGGCAAGGGACCACCGGATCACCTGGTTAAACCGAACGGGCGGTTTGTCGCTCACATGGAAAGAATGGCGAAGAAAAATGGCATTGTCCTGCCACTGACACCTGGATCGGGAAAGATATTCTGCGGTACCTGCCATAACCCGCACCAGAAGGGTGTCATCAAGACCGGGGCAGCCGCCAAAGGGGCTGGCAGCCCGAAACGACTACGCATGCAACAGATGTGTGCTAACTGTCATGACAAATAGGCCTGTGCTATGAAACGACATCAGCCGCATTCCAACCCGTACTCATTCGTGAACAGCATTTTGCTCGGGCTCGTTACGGTCCTGCTGTGCTACGTCATGCTCGTTCTTCCGGCGAGCGCTGCCGAGACCGATGATGAAGGCTGCCTCATGTGCCACAAGTACCCGATGATGGGACGCATTACCGACGAGGGGGTATTGCGCTCCTACTATGTCATCCCGCATGTATTCAACAAGACCGTGCACAGAAACGTTCCCTGCCGGGACTGCCACACCTACATAAAGAAACTGCCGCATGATCCGGTGGAAACCGGCGTAACCTGCTCAACCGAGTGTCATTCCATCAAGAATCCTGCGACAGGCAAACCCTTTAGCCACAAGACGATCGTTTCGGCCTATTCAGAAAGCGTCCATGGTCGTGGCAAAAACGCGAAAGGTGGCGATGCGGACAAGCCTTATTGCATCACCTGTCACACCAACCCGATTAACAATCCGCATGAAGATTTGCCGCCAAAGCAGATTACTGATCGTTGCGTGTTGTGCCACGAAAAACGCAGCTTCGTAAACCAGTGGTACAGCCACACCAGTCGACGCATCAAGGAAGTGCGACGCACCCCTGAACAAATTATCGAGCTGTGCTCATCCTGCCACGGCAACAAGGAAATGGTGGATCGACATCTGACATTGGCCAAGCAGGAGGGCCGCGAACTGGGTCGCAAGTTTGCCTTCGCCGTCGATTCCTACAAGGACAGTTTTCACGGCAAGCTGACCGCCAAGGGCTTTACCAAGACTGCAAACTGTCTTGACTGCCACGCGGACTACGACAATTACTACAAGAGCGTGCACGAAATCCGCCCGTCGCGTGACCCGAAATCGCCGGTCAGCCCGGAGCGAAAGGTGGAAACCTGCCAGCGTTGCCACACCTTTGCTGACGAGAATTATGCGGCGATTGATCCGCACCCGACCAGCCATGCCGACGACAATCTTTTCCGCCACTGGGCAGAGAAAATTTACAACATAGTCGGCGAAGTGGTCATCGTCGCGCTGGTGGCCATGTCCCTGTTCGAGACCTGGGGCCGCCGCCGCGATGGCGTTGGCTGGCGACTGAAACATGGCTCGTCCTGGTGGCGCAAGAGCAAGCGCGGCCGCGATCGGGTGGTATAGGATAAAAACGGTAAGAGGAGACTGGACCAAAAATGAAACTTAGCACCGAAGCCCGGGACATCCTGGAAACCTCAATGCGTCAGAACAAGGTCAGCAATGCTGACCGGGCGCAGATTGAAGAAGCCGTGGCAGCCATGCCTGACGACCGGGTTTTGCTGTATAAAAATGTCGTGTCGAATCCTGTCGGGGATTTGTATCGCTACTCGGTACACATCCGCATTCAACACATGCTGACCTTCGTCACGTTTCTGACACTGGCGTTCACCGGTTTACCGATTCACTTCTTCGAGACTTTCTGGTCCGGCCCGCTAAACTCCATGCTCGGCGGTGTCAGTGTCACCCGTATTATTCACCGCACTATCGCCGTGGTGATGATCTTTTCCATGGTCTATCACGTCCTGACTATTTCCCTCGGTACGGTCTGGCGCATTCGTGCCGGCACCTTCGACATCCGACGCACGATCCTGCCACTGTGGAAAGACATCCGGGACTTCAAGGGTGACATGGCCTACTTTGCCGGCAAACGCGATCAGCGCCCGGAAATGGACAAGTTTAACTACAAGCAGAAGATCCACTACTTCGCCGCCGCCTTTGGCAACCTGGTGATGGTGGTATCGGGCACGGCGTTCCTGTTCCCTGAATTCTGGGCAAGAATCCTGCCCGCAGCCATCGCCTCGCACTGGCAGGAACTGATGCGCCTGTCGCATCCCCACGAGGCGCTGCTGGCACTCCTCGTGATTGCGTTCTGGCACTGGTACAACGTGCACCTGGCACCTGGCCGGTTCCCGATGCAGTGGACCTTCCTGACCGGCAAGATCACGCGTGAACACCAGATCGAGGAACATTTCCTTGAGTACCTACGCAACCTGGTCGAAGTGCCGGAGGAACGCAAGGAGCTGATCGATATGCTGGAGAGCCGGGAACTGGTACCCGATGCGGACGCGGAGCCTGCCACCACATGATGAAGCAGCTGAATTTGTGGCAGAAGCTATTTGCCTATACCACCCTGTTCATTGTCCTGGCCTGGACGGTGTTCGGCATTCACGTGATCTGGGTATTGCTTACCCATGAGCACTAGAAGCGGGAGGAATTCGACTCATGCATGACACAGGAACAACAAGCACGGTACTCATCGTCGCGGCGGTGCTGCTGTTCTTCTTCCTCGGCATCGCCATACTGATATTGATGGATCACAAGGCGCGTATCCCGGGCGGATTCAAGCGCGATCCCTTCAGCATCTCCGGAATGCGCCGTGACCACCCGGTGGAGGCATTTGTCACGGCAACCATCCTGCTTGGCATTATTCTTGCGCTGGCACTTTCGTTGTTTGCCGCACTAACCGGTCGATTCGGCCTGTTCGAGGAAAAGGAGCCGCCGAAACTGCTGAGCCAGCTGGAGGCAGGCCGCAGCGCCGAACGCCTGCGGCACTTCCACAACTATCCGGAACAGCTCAAACCAACGCTGGGCAACAAGAATGTCTGTTTCTTCTGCCACGGCGATTATCCGCATTCAAAAGAACCAATGATTCGCACCATATTGAACATGCATACGCAGTTCGCCGGTTGCCTCACCTGCCATGCCGACGCCCGCAAGGTGCCCGAGAAGACGATGACGTTGCGCTGGCTGAACTATTCCGGCATTGAAACCAAGGGACCGAAATTCGGTACTGACGTTGACCCCAACAGCGGTTACCTGATCGAGACCGACGACTACTATTCCAAGATCGTTGCCTACAGTACCTACCAGGGCCCGGAAATACTGCTCGAGATCACGTCCGATAGCCCGGAGGCCAAGGAATTCAGCGCGATTCATGAAACGCTTTCGGACCGGGACCGCGAAGCGGTGAAAAAGACCTTCCACCGTATCGTCAGCCCGAAGGGCCGCTTCTGTTCGCGCTGCCACACCGACGAGAACCGCAGTTACATCCCGTTCCGCAAACTGGGCTTCTCCGATCAGCGCATGCGCGACCTGACCAGCCTGAATATTATCGGCCTCGTTGAAAAGTATCGTGAGTTCTACATGCCCAACCTGCTGAGGTCCGACAAATCGATTCCGCCAATCGAGACGCTTACTGGTGACAAGGGGGGCAAGAAATCCGGCGCAGATGTACGCGATGATCCACGCCAGTGGTGGAAGCAGATGTATGACACCAAGTAGCCAACGATCAGGTGTGCGTGTTGCGGCGGTTGCGCTAGCAGTCGCGCTGCTGCTGACGACAATTACTGCTGGTGCTGCGCCACCGATTGCCACCCAGAGCATTCGCCCGCTCTTTAGTATTACCCGTGACGCCGGTGGCGTGCTTTCCCTGCCGACCGATGTCGCTATAGGTATCGACGGAAATATCTATATCGTCGATGGCGGCAATCACCGCCTGCTGATTTTCAATCGGCGTGGCAAGCCGGTGCGCAGCATCGGTCGGCGTGGCAGCAAACAGGCAGAATTTCTTGATCCTGTCGGCGTGTGCACCGATCCGGCCGGTCGCGTCTATGTCGCAGACAAGGGCAACCAGCGCATCCAGGTATTTTCTGCGGATGGCGAATTCGAATTGGCCTTCGATGTTAAGGACAACGGTAAGCCGGTAGATCCGGTAGATGTGGCCGCGTCTGCCGATGGCAAGCGCGTGTACGTCACCGGCAATAGCAACCACAAGGTAATGATGTACGCCGCCACCGGAAAGCTGCTTGGCAAGTGGGGCGGCGAAGGTGTGAACAAGGGAGAGTTCCGTTACCCTGCGACGCTTACCACCGCTAACGACGGCCGTGTTTATGTGGTCGACGTTTTCAATACACGTGTGCAGGTGTTCAATGCCGCCGGCAAGTATGTGCTGGAATTCAGCGGCTGGGGCGTATTGCCCGGCCAATCGGTTCGACCAAAAGGGATTGCCATCGATCGGCGCGGACGCATCTATGTCTCCGACAGCTACATGGACGTGGTGCAGGTATTCGATGATTCCCACCAGTTCGTCCACGTTCTCGGCACCGGCGGCACACCTCACCGCTTTATTTCCGCGGCCGGCATCGCCATTGATGATACCAACCGCCTGTACGTTGCCGAGGTATTGAAGAACCGGGTTTCTGTCTACCAGCTGGAGCCCTGAGAGCATGCCGGGCAAGGGGCAACAGCGGATTCCAGCAGTGGGGCGCGGACTTGTCCTCGCCGCCCTGATGCTGCTGGTCATTGGCCATGCGCACGCCGCCAGGCAATTTTCCTCCCAGCGCGAATGTGCCACTTGCCACATCATGTGGCTCAACGACTTCAAGCGGCAGGATGTTAGTACGCTGATTCCTTATGACCCGAAACCGATGGTCAACACTGGTAAGCAGGATGTGGCAAGCACCGAGCGAATGTGCTTTTCCTGCCACGACGGCTTTGTCCTCGATTCGCGCAAGAACTGGCTGAACAAGGGCCACGCCCATCCGGTCGGGGTCAAACCGTCCAGTCGGATCAAAATACCGACATCACAGGGCAAAACGGTGTTTCCCCTCAATGATGACGGCAAGGTCTACTGTGGCACTTGCCATACCGCCCACGGCGTGTCCTGGTCACAGCAGGAGTCGCCGGTATTCATGCGCGTGAACAATGTCGACTCTCGACTATGCCTTGCCTGTCACCTGAACCAGGCCACCGGCCCGAAAGAAGGCAATCACCCGATCTTCAAGCAGGCGCCGCATGACACGACGCAGCTGAAACAGGCAGGTGGCAAGTTCGCCAGGGATGGCAGCGTGATCTGTCAGTCCTGCCACCAACCGCATGGCGCACCCGGCAAAAAGATGCTGGTGATGGACAACCACAACTCGGAGTTGTGCCAGCATTGCCATCGCGACAAGCGCGAAGTACGGGGCAGCAAGCACGACATGTCACTGATGGCTCCCGACGTGGTCAATCGCAATGGCAATACCGCCGCCGAGTCCGGGCCTTGTGGCGCCTGCCATGTACCGCACAACGCCAAGGGCCCGGCACTGTGGGCACGTGAACGCGCCGAGGGGGCACTGCCGCAGGCTGCCAGCTGCCTTGGTTGCCACAACGAGAAAGGACCGGCGCACAAAAAGACGATCGGGGATCACACTCACCCGGTTGGCGCCAGTATTGCAGAACTGGGTATTCAGGTCGTGAACGGCAAATGGAAGAGTGATTCATCGCTGCTTGATAAGGATGAACCGCTAACGTCCCTGCCATTATATGACAAACACGGCCAGCGAAGCCCGAAAGGTGATCGCGTGGGCTGTGGAAGCTGTCACGACCCGCACACGTGGCAACCGGGAACGAAAACCGCTGCGGCCACTAATCCGAAGAAACTTGAAGGCGACGACCAGAACAGCTTCCTGCGCATTACCGTTGGCGCCAACAGTGCGCTGTGTATCAACTGTCATGTTGATAAGCGCTCGGTAATGCATTCGAAGCACAATCCCAATGTCGTCGACGCCAGCGCAAAAAAGAAAAAGAAGACGCCTGCTGACAAAAATCACGACACGGGTATTGAGGTCTGTCGTAGCTGCCATACCCCCCACAACGCAAACGCGACCAATCTCTGGGCCCGAAAGCAGGCGAAGGCTGATACAGCGATCGCCGGCATGTGCGGAGACTGTCACCAGAAAGGGGGCTCTGCCGAATCAAAGCTCACCGGTGTACATTCCCACCCACTTGGGAAGCCGATCAAAAATGCAACACTGCCGATGTTTGCCACGGATGGCGAACGGGTCGACCACGGTGGCAACGTCGATTGCGCCAGCTGCCACAATCCGCATCAGTGGGATCCGAAACAACCAGGGAGTCGCGCAGGTTTGTCCACCGAGGCGGAGGGTGATACGCGTACCAGCTTCCTGCGTGACACGGTGGCCGGCGACAGCGCACTTTGCCTGAACTGCCACGCTGATCAGCGTTGGCTACACGGTACTGATCACGATATGCGTGTTACTGCCGCCCGTAGTACCAATGTTCTCGGACAAGGCGTGAAGGAATCGGGGCCCTGCGGCCAATGTCATGTGCCGCACAATGCCGCGGACAGTGCTCGCATCTGGGCGCAAACCCTGGGCAGCGGCGAGGACAAGGTGGAACAGTTGTGCCGCAGCTGTCATCGCGACACGGGCGTCGCAGCGGACAAGCAACCACCGTCTGCAACACATCCGAAGCAGGTATCAGTGTGGTCGGGAGATAAACGTAAACGATTTCGCCCGTCCAGCAACAACAACCTGCCGGTCTATGACCAGCATGGCAAGCCCGGAGAAACAGGAAAAATTACCTGCGTCACCTGTCACGAGCCCCACCAGTGGTCAGCGGGGGTAAAGGCAAAAGGTCCGGGCAAAAATACGGAAGGTACTGTCGACAACAGTTTCCTGAGAATTCGAAACAGCGAGAATTTTGTTTGTGCCGACTGCCACGGGCTGGACGCAATTTTCCGCTACAAGTATTTCCACGGCACCACATCGCGCAAGAAGCATCGACTCTATCGCTAGTACGGACGATCGCGAACGTTTAGGCGGAACAGCAGTTTTGATAACAGCAGTTCGCCGACAAGAAATACAACGAGAACAACCATGGCGATGGCTGGCGTCAGGCCCAGCGCCTGCCAGCATACCAACATTGGTAGCGCCGACTCCGGAATCTGGTCAAGACCGATTGCCCTGCTGCTTGGCGCGAGGCCGAGGCGGCGCTTGATAAAACTGGACACAAGGTCACCGCCCATGGCAGCGATGCCGAACAACGCACCGATCTGCCAGGGATAACCAATCATCGGGGCACCGAGCGCGGTGATTACGACCGAAACGATGATTCCTCTTGCGGTCTTCGACGAACCGAACCATGGCCGGCCGTCAGGAAATTGCCTCCCGCCATCAACTGCAACGGAAAGCCTGTCACCCAACAGGCGCTTGGCGATCACTGGTCCGCCATTGGCGAGCAACAGCAGAAACAGGATTTTAACGATTAGCAAAACCATTATATTTTTCAGTGCCTGATGTTTGCGGTACCAGCATCATCAACTCGCTCGGTCAAACAGGAATCGAACACGCCATGCTCAAGTTCATCTCCACTGTCAGCGCTGCCTGTATTAATTACTTCGGCGGCAGGCTCAGGGCATAGTTAACGCCCCTGTTCACCCAACTGGCGAGTGCTTCATCAGACTCGTAGCCCCTGGCGTCGACATAGACAAATCCACGCAGCGGTTTGCCGGTAAAATCCATCGGTCGGGCGTCGGGCTCGGCAAGCGCGGCTTCATAGTCGTCCGGTCCCACGCGCACCATCAAATCAGCATTGGTCACCCCTACCGACATATTGCCGTTCACCATGAACGCGAGCCCGCCGAACATCTTCTTTTCGTCAACGCACGGCTCGTTTTCCAGCATTTCCCTGATGCGTTGTGACAATCCCTCATCGTATGCCATGAACCACCTCCATTCTGACCGGCCTGATCTGCCGGGTTCATTTTGCGCGCAATTCCGGCCGCGATTCCAGTATAATTGGCCCAGGGAGCACAACCATAATTACAACAATGATAGATGCGTATCTCGAGCTGGTCGTCCTGACCCTCATAGTCACATTTGGATTCATTATCGTGACCTATGAGCAATTTGCCGTGCCCAGAGTCTGGTTCATTGAGCCGTCACTCAGGGGTAACTCCTACGTAAAACTGGCAGGTGTATTCAGCATATTTATGGCACCGGGGCTGGCGTTTTACCTGTTTCCCTGGTGGCAGGGCGCTATTGTGCTGGTGGCAGGGTTAGTTCTGTTTCGCGTCTTGATTGCACTGTTTAAAAGCCGCTCTCAACACCTTGCAGCGGGCGGCTTGATCGCGTGCTGGATCGTATTTTTCGTTAATCTGGCTCACGCCTGATTTCTGTTTTAGCTCGCTGTCACAGCAGCGATCCTGTCTAGGGGCGCCAACCCAGTGAGTCAGCTTTTTGCCTGGCCTGTTCCGGAACGTTAGTGGCGACGAAGTGATGGTGCATGACCTGTACACCGATCATGTGGTTGATCACGGCATCCAGTTGCACCTGGGTCGACGCGCTGGTGTTCTTGTCTTCGTGCAGTGTAAACAATGCCTTCACTCCCTCGCTGTCCAGTAAACCGGCAGCGTCGATCGCATCGTCCGATAAATACTCATCTGCCAGCGCCTTCATTGCCGTCCACTTGTCTTCATCGGTATGGGCAGGTGGTGCCATAAACGCAAACTTCTCCCGCTCATAGAGCACTTTTGGCAAGACACCCTTCATTGCTTCGCGCAGAACATATTTCTCGGTGCGTCCTTTGATGCGCATGGTGGGCGGCACTTGCGCGGCAAACTCGGCGAGATGATGATCGAGGAAAGGGGGGCGAGCCTCCATGGAATTGGCCATATCAACACGATCACCGCCCCAGGTAAGAATCTGGCCCTCGAGCATGGTCTTGATCCAGACATACTGCGCCTTGTCCAGTGGGTGCCGTCCCTCCAGCATGTCTGCATCCAGCGCATCCGCGATCGCCGCTCCTGGCTGATAGCCTGCTACTTCTTTCTGCAACGACGTGCTCATCAGTCCTTGCACGTGTTGGGCCGACGCCAGCCACGGCTGCAGGCACGAGGGTGTAAATCCTACCAGGCCGCTCAGTGCCGGATCATCGAGTTCATTCTCTGCCAGCATCGCGCCCTTGAATATTTTGTTGCCTTCGGCCAACAGGCTTTCCCATTCCGCGCGCTCCGCATCAGACAGCGTATCCATGCCGTGAAGGAACATATCTCGTCGAAACGCCGGGTACCCGCCAAACAGCTCATCCGAGCCCTCACCGGTTACAACTACCTTGTACCCGGCTTCGTTCACATGACGGCTCATCAACAACTTGGCAACGCCCAGGGTATTGTAGATTGTTCGCTCGGTATGCCAGATAGTCTCGACAAAGTTGTCGTACAAATGACTGGCGTTCAGGCGCATGACATCCTGATCAGCACCAACGGACTCCGCCATTTCCATGGCAATGGGCGTTTCGTCATAGTCCTTGTCATCAAAACCGATGGTAAACGCCTTCACCGGTGACTGCTGGCTGGCAGCGGCCATGCCCAGTGTTGAACAGGAATCGATACCGCCGGACAGATAGCAGGCAACCGGTACATCTGCCTCCAGTCGCAACTGCAAGGCCTCAAGCAGTTTGTTCCGGACACCGTCTATGTAGTACTGCTCATCCTCCCGATCCTGTTTTACACGTTCGCTCATCAGTGGAAAATCCATGTCCCAGTACTTTTCATCGCGCACCTGAATCTTGCCGTGACTTCTCTCAAAGGTAAGCACATGGCCCGGTTTTGCCTGGTGAATTCCCTTGAACGCCGTGGTGCCGGGAACAATTGTCTGCATTAGCTGGTGATAGACGCCCTTTGCGTCGAACTCGCGTTTTACGTCCGGGTGGGCAAACAGCACCTTCAGCTCCGATCCAAAGACCACGCCATTGTCGGTCTCGGTCCAGTAGAGTGGCTTGATCCCGAATCGGTCTCGCACCAGCATCAGGCGATCATGTTTGCTGTCGTAAAGTGCAAACGCAAACTCGCCACGAAGATGCACCAGCGCGTCTTCCAGCCCCAGTCGCGGATAGAGATGCAACACCAGCTCCGAATCACTCTTGGTGCTGAAACGCGCACCATCCAGTGTTAATTCGGCGCGCAGGCGCTTGTAGTCATAAAACTCGCCATTATGCGCCAGCAACAAACCATCATCAGAGACGAACGGCTGCCGCGCGCGATTCTCGTCCAGGTCGATAATTGACAAACGTGCGTGACTGAATCCAACGCCCTTGTCGGGCAAAACTTTATAGCCAAAACCGTCGGGGCCGCGGTGATACTGGATAGCGGCCATGTTCACCAGAAGTTGCGGGTCGACCGCATGCTCCGGACTACGATTGAAAATACCTGCGATACCACACATAAGTCTTAACCAGTTCCTTAATTTCGAATATTCAGAAGCGCATGATGCTGGACATCAGCGCCATGCGCACAAACACGGCACCACGCGCCTGTGCGAAATACCAATTGTGGTCAGTGCGATCCAGATCGGTAGCCAATTCCTCGCCACGTGCCAGCGGGTGAAGAATAATTGCGTCTTTTTTCAGGGGAGAATCCGTGGACAGTTTGTATTCGATACCATGCTCTTCATAACTATCGCCAACCCACGCGATAGCATTGATGTAAACCACATCCATCTCTGGCAGGTTCTCATCAAGATCATTGGTCACCCTTAGTGACAGACCTTCTTTCTCCAGCTCTTCCCTCTGCTCGTCCGAGAATGGCTCGGGGGAGTTGTTAACGATAATGACCTCGCGAACTCCATCACTGAACTTGGACAGAAACAGGAGGAGACTACGAACGGTACGCATGCGCCCCGGATTGCCAATTATGCCGATAGTCATCTTGTCTTTTTCCGCAGTCTCGTTCATGGCCAGGGCGGGACGCCATTTCAATACCGCATAAATATCCGCCAGTGCCTGGGTCGGATGCTCATCGGTGCCATTGCCGGCATTAATTATGGGTATGCGCAATGCCTCCAGCATTTCGTAAATGGCAGAATTGTTTGAGTCTCGCAGAACCACCACGTCACCGTAGTGATTCATCATTTCCGCAACATCAGAGAGCGATTCACCCTTGGCGATCCCGGTCGTAGACGGATCAGTAATCGAAATAGTATCGCCGCCCAGGCGGTGCCAGACGCTCTCAAACGACAACCGTGTACGCGTACTCGGCTCATAAAAGGCACTGATCAAAATCTTACCGGTCAGCGGAAACTGACTGAAAATCTGTTGCGCCTCGTACTTGGCTGCCAGACGACAGAGCTGCACGATCTGCTCCCGCGAGAATTGTCGGGAGGATATAACTGAATGGCCGGCGAGTTCGGCGATCACACCGGGTTGTTCTTCGATCAGCTCCAGTAGTGCGACCGGCTGCTCAATACCTTCGGCCCATACATCCTGATCGACACGCTCTTTCAGTTTGGGGTGCAGTTTTTTTACCATAGCTTTCTGTCTTTCCAGTCCTTGATCCAGAATATAACAAGCGCAATTGGCGAAATGACTGTGATTGCCAACGCAGCGGTAATTACCAGCTTAAATGCGAAAAGTGAAATCGTCATGATCGGTCCGCTCCTGTAGCGCTCGCCAGTCTCGTCCAGTCGAAGTGACTGGGCCGAATCCAGGTACTGATGACAACGATCAGCATGGAAACGGCTGCTGATACCAGGGCGGCAACGTAAAATCCGACGGCGAAATAGGCCCAGATGCCGGTAACAGTGCCCAGTACCATTGCCAGGAGTGCACCGTTGGCGTTGGTCCGTTGCCAGTAAAGGCCCGCGATAATCGGCCAAATGGTGCTGGCGACAAATGCACCGAGGTATTGCAGCAGGCTGCCAAGCGTCGCAACGCGTGGCAGGCAGATCATCCAGGTCAGCACACCCAACAGGAGAATGATTCGTTTTGCCATGATGCGCAGCCGTTCGTCGCTGGCGTCGGGATTGATATGACCCCGATAGATATCCTGCAAAATCAGATCACTGGTTGCTGCCAGCAGGGAATCCAGACTGGAAGCCAGCGAGGAAAATACGACGATGAATACAATCACCGCACCGGTAAAACCGAGCAGTTTTGCCGCGACCATCGGCCCAACCATGTCCGCTGCGGGCACGTTAAGTCCGAGCGATGGAACCGCCAGGGCGATAAAGCCGGCAACAATCGGAATCGGTGCCCAGACAATGCCGGCAATCAGGTACGCCCTGAAGCCAACGTTTTCCCGGAAAGCAAATGCGCGCGACCACCAGACGTTGGAATGGAAAATTTCGCCAATACCAAACAGCAAATTATTGAACAGGAACATAATCGCCGCCGGCATCAGCAGGTTTAAAAGCTCCGGCCTTTCTGCCAGTACGTTCTGATGCATGGTATCGAAGCCAATCTCGGTTATGGTCAATACCGCGAGAATGATGATGCCGAGGAGTATCAGTAACGTCTGGATAAAATCGGTGCCGATGACTGCGCGCAACCCACCCAGTAAGGTATAACTCACGCAAATCACCAAGATAACCGTCATCCCCAATTCATACTGAATGCCGGTCAACGCATGAATCAGGATACCACCAGCCATGCCCAGGCTGATTAGCCACCCGAGGGCATAGCACATCGATATGACCAGAAACACACGCCAGGTCCAGGTGCCATATCGCATTCTGATGAAGTCACCGCTGGTATACCCGTGCGGGACCAGCTGGCGAATGCGCTTCACCATGGGCGCAAACAGCATGAGTCCGACCGAGCCGAGTGAATAGCCCAGCATTCCCCAGATGCCCAGCTGTAACGCAAATTGTGGCGCTACCAGGGTCGTATTGCTGGTTACCCAGGTTGCCATCGCGGTAGCGGTACCAAGCGCCAGCCCGACGTTTCGTCCCGCCAGCATGTAGTCATCGAGTTGCCTGGCCTTGCGCCCCCAGAACCAGCCCAGCGCAATCCACAGTGCGCTGAACAGCGCCAGAATCAACCAGCCTGTATTCGCATCAAGTACTGCAGAATTCACGCTATTCATCTCAGACTACCCGTTTGATTTCCTTTACCGCTTCTTCTGTAGTGAGCACCCTGGCGTAGCGATCCTTGATGGTACTGATGGTAGCGTTGTGCAATTCCGGCGTTACCGTTGCGCAGGCATCATTGATCAGCGTGGTGTAAAAACCGAGATCACTGGCATCGCGCACCGTGGTGGAAACACATTCATTGGTATAGACACCACAAATAAACAGGCCGGTGATGCCCATATTGCGTAAAAGAAATTCAATATTGGTGGAGTTGAACACACCACTTGCCGTTTTATTAATAATGATCTCGTCACCCTTTGGTGCAATCTCCGGCAAAAACTCGGCTTCCTTTGAACCCGGGGCCGCGTGCAGGTTGAGACGCTTGTGGCCCGGGCTGCGTTCACGCCCATCCCTGGTCATCGACATTATGCGTGTATGGATAACCTCCATGTGGGCGTCGCGGAAACGGTCCTGCAGCTTTCGCACATTTGGCAAAACAACGTGATCAAGCCTTTTAAAATAATATTCCTGCGATTCTTTCGGCACGCCGGATTTTTCAATATCGGCAAATACGCCATGCCCGGGGGCCGCGTCCAGGTACTGCAGATCAATCACCAACAGCGCAGTCTTGTGCTGCTCGATCGACTCGGTAACTTCCGGCGCCTCTGTAATTGACTCGCGGTAACTTTCCTCAAGCGGGTCGATATGCAGGTACTTTTCATCCAGATCTTTCAGATCCGTTTTCTTGTAGTCGCTCACAACCCGCCTCCGGCAATTCGATATAACGCATTCAACGCCACATTTGCGCCCTTCTCTATGTCATCCATATCTGTCCACTCGGCAATGGAGTGGCTGCGGCCATCCTTGCTCGGGACAAAGATCATGCCGGCCCGGGTAATGTGCGCCATGAACTGGGTGTCATGGGCAGCGCCACTGGCCATTTGCAGAAAGGGGATATTGAGCGACTTGGCGACATTCTCGATAGTCTTGATAACCCCCGGATCACTTTTGACCGGCGCAATCTCGCTGAGCACCTTGAACTCGAACATCAGGCCTCGTCTACGTGCAATCGCGGACAATGCCTTGCGAAAAGCGTTAGCCAGATCGTCGAGTACCGTTTGCTCGGTATCGCGCGATTCCAGCGAAAAATTGACACTGCCGGGAATGACGTTTGCTGCCCCGGGCTTGATCTCAACACGCCCGATCGTGGCAACGCTGCGTGCACTACCGTTCTCATCCAGTATCCGTTGTATCTCGCTGGAGAATTCACTTAGCCCCATAAACGCGTCGTTACGCATATCCATCGGCGTGGTTCCTGCATGGTTGGCCTTGCCAATCAGGCTAACGTCCCACTTGAACAAGCCGGCAATGGCGTCAACGTTGCCCAGGCTGATTCCCATGTTGTCGAGGATGGGGCCTTGTTCGATGTGCAGTTCGATAAAGGCGTGAACCGATTCCGGACTGCGCTTTGCGTGCAGCGCATCCATGGCGTTCAGACCTACTGCCTCCATCGCCTCGGTTAGCTTGACGCCATCGAGATCCTCCGCTGCAATAATTGACTCCGGACTCAGTGTCCCGGAAACGGCCTGTGACCCGAGCATGCCGCCAAACCGGCCTTCTTCGTCGCTGAAGGCAACAGCCTCCAGCGGGTAGTCCAGCTCCAGATCTTCTTCCTTGATACAGCGTAAACACTCGAGTGCTACCAGGACGCCGAGTGCACCATCAAGGTGGCCGGCACCCGGTACCGTATCGAGGTGCGAACCCATCATCACGGAAGGAGTCGCCCCATCCCATTCGAAGCGCGCATGAATATTGGCGGCACCATCCTGATAGAGCTCAAGACCGGCTTCAGCAATTCTGTTCTTGAACCACTCGCGACCGTGAAGATCGCCCTCGGAAAACGCCATACGATAAAGACCGTAGTCTTCCTTGCGACCGATCTGGGCCAGGGCCTCGATGTCGGACTGCAAACGCTCCCGGTTGATAGCCAGCATCTTCATAACTATTGATCGCTCCCCCGGCGGTTGCCCGAAAGGATTGCTGCCAGAATCGCGACAAACACCAGGGCACCGATAACAAAAAACAGGAAGGCGTTCCTCAACGGGTGGTGGGCAACAGTCACCTTGACGATATTGCTGGCGTCTCGCTCCTTGCCGCTTAACGAGACAACCTGGTAAAAATAATCGCCGTCGGACTTGCCGCTGACAGCGCGCGCGAGATCTGGGCCTCTGTAAAGGACCCGGGAATCCGCCAGTGCCGGATCTTGGGCCTCGTGCAATTCAATCTGGTCGCCTTGAGCGGGAATTTTCCATGACAGCTGATAAAAACCGGCAGTCGCAATCTCACTATCGCTTTCGAGACTGAGGCTGGCTGCATTCGCAGATTGCGCCATCAATACCAGCGCGACGGCCGGGAAAGCGAGCAATGAGTAAATCGGTGATGTGGATTTTGGGTCGCGCAGGCGTAACTCTCTGTGCCCGGGAAGTAGAAGGAACAGACGTGCGCCCAAACGGGCAGCTCGACTTATTACCCAAATAAAAAACAAAATAACTCCGAGTACTCCACTGCACTTCAGGTAAGCACATTCGTCGGCTGTTCAAATAAAACAGTGGAGCAATATTTTTCAGTGATTTCTATTGTATTCTGCCATATCTGACATGCTTCTTCATCTTTACCGCTTTTTTGACACGGAAATTTCAGAATCGGATCACAGACAGGTGCCGGGAATGGCAATGGCAGGCCGGTGCTAGCTCTGGGTTAGCGGGAAATCTCCGACGGGTAGTGCGGGATGATGCCGCTATTCGTTCGGGCTCGCCGGGCTATCGCCCTTGGTGGTGCAAGCAGGCGGGTCCTGGTTGGAGAGCCGGGCCAGCATACAGTTGACCATAAACGCCACTTTCTCGCCGACCAGGATAGAGGCAAAGAGAAAAACTACGGTAGCAATCGCCGCAATTTCGGTATTGTGATTGGTCAGCGTATCGCGCACCAGGAAGAACACACCAACCGTTCCACCAACAATGATGCCCCAGGTAAATGTGAACAAAATAATCAGGCGCAGTACCTTTAATAACGGGTGCATCGTGGTTAACCTCTGGGGGCTGGAGTGTCACCACATTATACTCCGGTAAAATCCTCAACCAAAATTGGGTCAAAAGCCGCATGCGGAGACACTTGTGTGGTCGATTCCGGAAAACCAACCATCACCTATTTCCCGATTCGTGGTCGTGCCGAGCCGATTCAGCTGATGCTGGAAGAACTGGCAATCGACCAAGAATAGTGTCTAGAAAGATTTGAAAATCCCGACGGATACAACGTTCTGGTCGTAAGAAAACTCGGAATAGTTTGAACTGTTGACGGTACCCATGTAACTGGCACGGTAGACCCATCTCGTGGACGATACGTGGATTATATCAAGACGAAACTCAAGCAACCCGTCCTCTCTGGTTTTAGCCAGGCCGCTGCGCACATCTGGATCCTGGAAACGACTCCCTTGCAGAAACACGGATCCTGAAACCAACCGACGGGAAGACAGATTTTTCTTGTAGATTGCCCCGAAACCAAGGTGCACAGGCGAATAGCTGTAGAAATCTCCCGAGACTGTTTGATCTTCCCGGTCATTGTATTCCCCCTGGAAGTAGGCCTCGAATGAACCCGCTTCCAGTTTTCTTTCTTTTTCCAGACGGATCCGGTGAAGCACTCCACCCAGGAACGCATAGTTACTGTCCAACATGGAGTAATTATTAAAACTGTATTTCAGTTCAAGTGGGCTTTTCCCGTTGCTTGCGAATTTTTGTCTATATTCAAGTGATGTAATGAACTCATAACCTTTCCCATCAAGCAAAACCTGTTCCAGGTAAGCTCCCACGGCACTATTCGGATGTCCCAGTTCCTTTTCAAGGCCACTACGTAAGCCCATTTGATCGTATTCATTCAAATTTCGGTAATCGCGCAGATTTGCCTGCACAAGAAACTTCAGTTTTTTGGAATCCGGTGACCCAAACGTTCGCCTCAATCTACCCACAAAGTCTACGAACGTATCGCCTTCGCCACTGATGGACGAAGCGCCGGCCTCCGTAAACAAAACGTTGTCGTTGTAACCAAGACCTAAATAGACCAGTTTGGACCAGGATGGATAACCCTGGTTACCTTTTTCAAGTCGATCGAGCAGGCGATAATTCTGAGCAACCAGCCCCGGGCTTTTGCTCAAGCTGATCGATTTCGTCGCGTATTCGTTAGCTAGCTCGAGCTGGTTCTGGCGGTACGCGATCAGCGCCCGGTTGTAGAGTGCTAACGGTTCCCATTTGGGTGATTGCGCCACGATTCTAAATGCCTCGTCCGCCTGATCGTATTGCTTCAGTTTGTAGTGCGTTACCCCGATGTCGTAATAAAGCGCGGCCTGGGATGCGCCAAGCCTTACGGCCTCAGCGAAGTATTCGAGTGCCTTCTGGTATTCGCCGGCCTCGTAGGCTGCTACTCCCTGCCTGATACTATATTCAGACTGTTCGGATGCATGAAGAATAGATGAGCAGAGAAGGGAAGCCGCCGCGACAAGGATTGCTACCGAATGATGAAGACCACGGCAATTGAGCAGCAAGAATGGCCTCCCCGGAATCTATGACCTTCCCTGTACGACTTACGGATCGAAGGTCGAACGCGTAAAGATGGAAAATTATAGGGTATTTAGGGGGAGAACAAAAACCAAAAAAAGGCGCCAGCCGATTGGCCGGCACCGACAAGTGCAAAACACGCTTCAAATGAGATTGTTGTTGCTAATTAATCGCTATTTTTTTCCACGGCCTTTCGCTTGCTCAGGCAATTCTATCCGGGGTACTTCTATTTGGGGCAGCTCGACACCCCCCCGAGCGTCATTAGCCATATCCAGCCCCTGCTGGGCGTGGGTCTCGGCACCGTCAGGTGTATGAGCTGGAAGGGTAATGACCTTGGTCACTGCGTCAGGAAGTTCCACGCCGGGTGGAACCATACGCATGGTGACATCCAGATCGTCGTCTGCATACACCACGCTGCTGCCTATCAGCAGACCCGTAAACAATAGATTTCGAATGTGTCGTTTAACGTTCATTAAGCGTTACCTTCCTTGTCATCCATGCGACCGGTCGACAGTGCACTACCAGTGGAATAAAAATTTGCCCGCGAAATTACGACTGCTCTTTTACGGTCCAGCCGACCATTCACATCCGGGTTTTGGACATTCAACTCGACCTTGTATTCCTTGCTCTTGTTTCCATATTGAAGGCGGGCAACGAGCAGCCCGTTCTTCGCGGCGACCCCCATTACGGGAAGTGCCAGTAAATTTGTGCCCCGATCAATATCGGTTTTCCAGCTGATCTTGCGCTGCCCCGAGAAACCGCTGAGCTCCACATTATCTGGCAGATGCAGCGTAATGGTGGCGCCCTTCAGGCCCTCGCGGGACTCAAACGCCAAAGCGACACGCGTTACCTGGTGCAGGGCGAGCGTCTGCCGGGCCAAATCCGGGTCCTGCTGAGGCGCGAGAGGCAACAAAACTGATGTAATCGCAATAACGAAACTTGCCGCTATTGCGCCACCGATAAACGACCAGTGATGGCGCGTTTTGTTTTGATGATGCTCGACCGCACGCTCCAGCACACGATCAGCAAATCCCGCCTTCGGCTGACCGGTTAACTGGGCCTGTAATCTCTGGCGAAGCGCCTGGTCCTGGACAAAGCGGGCCTGGCAGGAAGCGCATTGCCCAAGATGATCCTCGAGCGCCTGCCGGATGTCCTCGTCCAGGTAACCACCCAGGTAGTCATCCATCACGTTTAAACCAATTTTACAATTCATCATCTTGCTCATGGCATTATGTCCTTATGACTACTTACACAACTCTCGGCGTCAAAAGGTTCCATGGAGAGTAGGTCCTTCAACCGCTCACGTGCTCGATGAAGGCGTGATTTGATCGTGCCCACAGGGCAATCCAGCATTTCCCCGAGCTCCTGCGCCGTGTATTCCTCAACATCGTGCAACGCCAGTACCGCGCGGTGATCGGGGCTGAGCTGATCCCATGCGACAAGTAACTCTGCCCGACTCTGCTCGGATTCCAGGTGTTCGACCGGCCCGGGATCGGTATCTGCCGGGTTGTCGAGCAAGTCGTTGTCCGGCCCGCGACTCATACCCATGTCTGCTGCCAGCTTTACGCGCGAGCGTATGTATTTCTTGGTGTCGTTTATAAAGTGCCGATAAAGCACGCGGGCAAGCCACGGACGCAAATTATCAACTTCTTTCAATTGCGCGACTTTCGGTAGAAGCTTGATAAGAACGTCCTGTACCAAATCCTCGGCGCGATCCTCGGTTCCGGTAAATCGAAACGCCAGCCTGAAAAGACTATCCAGGTGGGGCCGAAGCAGTGTTTCGAATTCCGAGGCATTTTTGTTCGCGCCGTTGATTGGAACATCTCCTTTTGTCGCCAGATTTTCTGGTCGTTTGTTTTCTCATGACACCCCTTTAAAAATAGTATGTTTGATGCCAATAGCGAGGTGTTTCCCGCTACAGGCTAACATTCTTGTATGAATTTTCCACAAATGCGTTAACGCAGTCGGGATCAAAGTGACTGCCCCTGTGATGCTTCATATAATCCAGTGCTTTTTCCACTGACCAGGCATTTTTGTAAGGTCTTACCGAGGTCAGCGCATCGAAAACGTCCGCGACCGCAACGATCCTGGCGGAAAGCGGAATATCTTCACCCTTTAATCCAAAGGGATAGCCTGATCCATCGAATTTTTCGTGGTGCGACAGGGCAATTTCCGCCCCCATTTGCAGGTACTTTGAAGGACTCTCTTTCAGAATCTCATGCCCGATGATGGTGTGTGACTTCATATGTTCACGTTCCTGGTCTGTGAACTTACCGGCCTTCTGCAAAATTCTGTCAGGTATCCCTATCTTGCCAATATCATGTAACGGCGCCGCCTGCTCAATGACGTCGCACTGCAATTCGTCGAGGCCAATGGCGGTGGCGATTTGGCGGCTGAAAAGACCGATACGCGCAACGTGGGCGCCAGTGACTTCGTCCCGATATTCCCCTGCCTTTGCCAGCCGCATCAGCGTATCTTTCTCGTAACATTGATCGAGAAATGACCGGTTCGAGTCTACTCGCGAGTTGTCCAGGGTGAGTGGGTAACGGTCATTTCCGGATAGTGACTGGCACCGGTTCTCGATCAAGCTGGACAAAATGCGCAGGCGTTGCAGCAATTCCGGATAATTGAGCGGTTGCCTAATAAAATCGATGACACCGGTATGGCTGGTTCGGGCATGATCGGAGATACGCTCGGAATCGACCGTGACCAGTACGGCCGTATCCGCACAATGCGGCAGTTTCAGCAATTTGCCAATCAATGGATCTGAATCGAAATTGAACTGCCGGTCATCTATGACAATGAGGTCTGGTTGATTTTCTCCGACCCAATTCAGGGCAGCGAAGTTACTGTCGCAAAATTTCAGATCGACGCTCTCAAACAAGGCGTTTGCGGCTTTGGTAAACACGTCCTGATCACGTCGCTCAACTCCGATAAACAGGCATTGCGGTGTTAACAACATTGTTCTCTCCCGTAAGCCGGTACCGGCTCTCCTCTGGAATTCAGTCTCTGAACGTAAAATCGTTGCTGGTGGCGAGACATTCGTTCTAATTCTTCGCTGGTAGTTCTCTACACACCTGAGAATCCTGAAAGGTTCCCTCCGGAGGCAAAAAACGCCGAAAAAGGGCCCCGGCGGAGCAACCCAGGGGAACCGGACTCCGGAAGAGGTGCGCCAACAGACTGAAATACCTGGGAAAAGGGACTAGAGAGCCGTTTTTTCCAACATAACTAATTAAGAATACAAGTACCTGGAAAGCGGGGTCATATCGCTATTGCTGCTGATATTGGCGAAAATTGCGGCTGAACCCGGGTGCGGCTCTCGGCAATCAGCGAACCTTTCAGTGACGCCAACGACCTACAGGATTTCCCGCACGAGCTTTCGAATCACCGTCCGGGCCTGACCACCACTATCTTCTTGCAGGGAGTCTACCTCCAACCTGAATCGGCATCGCTCGCCGGTGGGCGTCACAACGGTGAGATCATCGACATCCGCGGCGGATTCCATCCGGTGTCGGTCATATGCCGGCCCGTACTTACGCGGCGGCAACCCCGAATTGATTAACGATTCGATATTCGAGACGCCCTGGATGTCGCCGATGGGCGAAGCCGTTGACCACAACGCCTCCGGATGGAACAGGCTGGCCGCACCAGAGCCATCACGCCGGTCGACACAATCGAGAAACCGCATCAACAGCAATCGGCTGGAATTGCGCGCGGCATAGCTGGTGTGAAGGAGTGCATGAGCTTGAGCGGAATTCGGTTCCTTCAATTCCGTGGTATACAACTTCTGAACATCCTGGTTTTCGTACGAGCGCCGTCGCGGTGCATACTTGTCTATTTCATAAATTGCCTGCATGCGTTTTTCCAGGATCAGCGGATCCATGGATTTGGGTTCGCCACCTCCGCCCAGGCAGCCTCCCACACATGCCATGACCTCGATCGCGACATACTCATCCCGCCAGGTTTCTGTCTCCAGCATACGTTGTGCTGCGGCGATGCCATTGCAGATGGCAACCTTGCCGATACCGGGAATCTCGGCCGTCTTCACACCCTCGCTTACACCGCGGAGTTGATGCCATTCCAGCGGAAGCGAGCTCTCCTCGCCAATGAAATGGGACGCGGTACGTACAATCGCCTCCATGACGCCGCCGGAAGCGCCAAAGATCTGGCCGGCCCCTGTGCTCTCACCCAGCGGGTTGTCGAATGCACCCTCTTCCGGCAGCGCGTTAAAGGCGATACCGCGCGCCCTGATCATCCTGGCCAGTTCGCGCGTTGTCAGCACGTGGTCGATATCACCGGAGACGCCCGGCCGAACGGCCTCATCTTTCTTGGCGGTACAGGGCATCACGCTGACCACGTAGGGTTCTGCCTCGCCCTCAGCGAACTCGTCGCCAAGGGAGTGCGCGAACACGCCTCGCTTGGTAAGGGCGCCATGCATTTGCTGTGGCGATTTGGTTGTGCTCAGGTGTGGCAGAAGATCCGGCCGGTTGATCTCGACCCAGTTTACCCATCCCGGACAACAGGATGTAAAAAGCGGTAACTGTTTCTTTGTGTTCTTCAGGCGCCCCAAGAACTCGGTGCCTTCCTCCATGATGGTCAGATCAGCGCCGAAATTGGTATCAAACACGTAGTCGAAACCCAGCTGTCTCAAGGCGTTGATCATTCTGCCCGTGCTGACGGTGCCGGGTTTCATACCGAACTCTTCACTAATGGCAATGCGTGTCGCCGGCGCAACCTGAACGGCTGAAATACGTCTGCGTGTATCAAGGGTATGGAGCACATCGTGCCAGTGTGGTGTCTCGATCAGGGCGCCGACCGGGCACACCAGCGTACATTGTCCACAGGAGATGCATTTGGTATCAGCCAGGGATTTATCGAAAACGGTGACGGGCAAGCGCTCGGACCCGCGCTCGGCAAAACCGATTACATATTGCTGTTGCCCCGCCTCACCACACGCCTCGACGCACAGGCCGCATTCAATACATTTTGACAGATCACGCCAGATACTCGGCGATGTGTGGTCGGTCAGTCGATGCTCCGGGTGTTCTGCGGAACCCATCGGGACCTCTTCCCAGCGGTCCTGCCACTGATTTTCGCTAACAAGTTTCTGTAACTGGCAAGACCCGTTGACCTCACATCGCATGCAGTCGTTCGGGTGACGCGCGAGCAACCATTCCGTATTGGTTTTTCGAAATTCCTTCAGATCGCTGGAGTCCGTCGCTACGACATCTCCGTCTCTCGCCTTCGTGACACAGGCCGGTTGCGGCCGGGCTTCTCCCTGAACTTCCACGAGACACATGCGGCAGACGGCGTGGGACGGCAAACGTGGATAGTGACAAAGCGTAGGAATATGCACACCTGCTTCCCTGGCGGCATCGAGCAATGTCGAGCCCTTCTTAACCTCGACGGTTCTCCCGTTAATGGCAAGCTTGATCATTTCGCTTCAATTGTTGTGCTGCACGTTAATAACAACATTTCCCTTCTTCCGCCCGGTTTCGACATAACTGTACGCCTCGACGATATTCTCCAACGAAAAAGTTTTATCTATCACCGCCTTGAATTCACCCTCTTCCATCAGACGCTTTACCAGCCGCAGGCTGCCGGGGAGATTAACGGGTACCGGGAAGACTGTCTTTCTGCCGCCCAGCAGCGGTTTGATCAATGACGTAATGAGCGGCAAGTAGATGTTCTGGGCGAGATATCCAAGATCTGAGGAAATATAAACGCCCCCCGGCTTGAGCAGCTTGAAGCACTTGAAGAACGAACTCTTGCCAACAGTATCGAACACATAGTGGTACTGTTGGCTGTCCCGGGTAAAGTCATCTTTCCGGTAGTCAATCACTCGACTGGCGCCAAGCGATTTGACCAATTCCGTGTTTTCACCAGCGCAAACCGCGGTGATGTTTACACCCAGTGACTTTAATAACTGTACCGCGGCCGAACCGATCGCGCCGGTCGCGCCATTTACCAGAACGGCATCCCCCGGCTTAAGATCCACCTTGTTGATAAAGTTGTAGGCATAGTGCGCACCCTCGGAACCGGGTGCGGCTTGCGCAAAGGTCATACCCTCCGGTATCGGTAGTGCGCATTCTTCGCGAATCACCAGGTACTGGGCGTGAGCGCGCGAACCAGCATCGTCAAAACCGAACACGCTTTCGCCCACCTTTAACGTCGACACGTTTTTCCCAACCGTTTCGACTTCGCCGGCGAATTCGCTTCCCGGGGTTTGTTTTTTGGGTTTGAACAGGCCGGTCACCACTCTCGCAAAAAAGGGAATCGCCCGGATAGTGGCGCAGTCGGTCCGGTTGACCGTGGTTGCATGGACCTTTACCAGAATCTCATTGTCTTTCGGAACGGGCTTCTCGACTTCCCTTAACTGAAGAAGGTCCGGTGGACCATAACGTGTATAGACCACTGCCTTCATGCAGCCCCTCCGGATTGTTCCATGGTGATAACAATTTTTCCCTTCGCATGCCCGTCCGCATAATATCGAAACGCATCGGCGGTCTGGCTCAATGGATAGATCCGGTCGACGACCGGCTTTACCTTCCCGGATTCGACTAGTTCCAGCAGGTAATCCAGTCCGTGGTTAGATTTGTACATTACAAGGCTCAATTTTTTGTTTCCTATCATTGAGACCAGCCAGCCCAGTAATAGCGTCTGGGCGATACTGCCACTACCGCCACCAAGCGTCGCGTACGACCCATTCGGTGCGAGTGCCCGCCGGTTATCAAAAATGGAGTGATAGCCTTTGACATCAAGGATACGGTCATAGTGCTTTCCGCTTCTGGTGAAGTCCTCTTTGGTGTAATCAATAACGTGGTCAGCACCCAATGATCGCACTGCGTCCATTTTCTCCGTACGGCACACGCCCGTGACCTCGGCTCCCATCAACCTGGCGATTTGTACCGCCAGCGTACCGACGCCACCGGACGCCCCGTTGATCAATATTTTTTCCCTCGGCCGGATGTCACCGCCGCGACGAAGCCCCTGGATGACCAGCCCACCTGCCTGCGGCAACGCGGCCGCCTGCTCGAAGGAAAGACTTTCGGGTTTTGCCAAAAGCAAATCTTCGGTTGTGCAGATATATTCGGCGAACGCGCCGCCGACGTACTCCGGAAAATCGCGCCAACCCCGTTTGCACATGTCACCAAATACGGCGTCGCCGGGGCGAAAGCGTGTCACATTCCTGCCCACGGCTTCTACGGATCCGGCGACGTCGGCGCCGAGTCGTTGTTTTTTGGGGCGAAACAGGCCGGTCTCCATGCGATTGGCAAACGGGATACCCTGGATGATTGCCCAGTCCCATTCGTTGATGGATGCCGCATGTATCCTGACCAGCACCTCGTCGTCCCTAGGTACGGGTTTTTCTACCTCAACGAGCTGAAGCGCATCAGGTGAGCCGTACGCGGTGAAGATGATAGCCTTGATAAGCCTGCCTCCATGATTCGCTCTTGCGGAAATACCGACTCGCGTGAATTCCTACCTTACCGCTTATCACCCCGGTAGTTGAAGGTCTGCGACATTTAACGGTGCCTGACCAGCTGATTTTCCCATACTCTTGCCCTGTTCCCGTCGTCTGGCGACCGGCGGGCTTTTTCCTGTATCCCGCTTCGGCTATATTGGTGGACCCCACAGCACAACCTGGAACTGAAAAAATGAAACAGTTGACGAGAATACTAGGATTTTTCATGGCCCTGATGCTTGTCCTATTGCCTGCTCTCCCGGCATCGGCGGGTACCGAGGAAGTGCAGGCCACCATCAGCTCTTTCAAGAAAAAGGACAAGGGCATTGACTCCTTTTTCAAGAGTTCCTATGCCTATGCAGTATTTCCCACTGTCGGCAAGGGCGGAATCGGTATTGGTGGTGCCTACGGCAAGGGGTACGTCTACCGCAATGGCGCCGAGATCGGCACTGCCAAGCTGACTCAGGTCTCTGTCGGCTTTCAGCTGGGAGGCCAGGCCTACAGCGAGATCATCTTTTTCCAGAACAAGGGCACGTTTGACAAATTTACCAACGGCCAATTGAAATTCGGCGCAGGTGTTTCTGCGGTCGCGGTGACGGCCGGTGCCGCCGCGCAAGCTTCGTTCAATCGCGGTGTCGCGGTGTTCACCATGGAAAAGGGTGGGCTCATGTATGAAGCCACCGTCGCCGGTCAGAGCTTCAACTACGAAGGCAAGAAATAAAAAAGTTTTCTGACTCAAACAAAAAAGCCCCGCGATGCGGGGCTTTTTTGTTTCTGCGGGGTTTGCACCTAACTTGCCTCGTCAAACTCCAGTGCAGCAATAATCTTGTTCAGTCGTCCCTGCTCTCCTGTTTCTTCGCCAGCCAATGAAGCATCAGATGCGCTGGCATCTCGGATGGAGCGTTCAACTCGCTCGATATACTGCCGGGTGCACTCGGCGACCTTACCTTTTAACATTTCCAGAAGCGCTGCGATTTCATCCGGCGTTCTGACCCAGGCATCGATGAACAGACCTTCCTTCTCGTCGACGCTTGGTTTGCCCAGCTCGTCTGTCAACAGGCTGTTGAAATCCCTGCACCACTCTTCCGGCGCCTGGTGCGAAAGTTTAAAGAAGATATCGATATAGGGTTCCTTGCGAATTCGAGGCGGACGGGTTTCGTCGATGCCGACGATACAAATATCACTGAGGCCTTCCATTGTTCTTACTCCTTCGTGCAACGGCACGAGACAGGACTACCCGTGCCGGTGTGGCACCTTGAACCAAAAGGATCAGTTTCGAATTGGATGAAGACTGTTTGCTTCGGGCGTAATGTGGCTGTTACGGGATATGCTCCAGGAACAATAGTAGCCGGAAAGGGCTAACCTTGCGATGGCCAATCGACAATATGGTCCTCCAGCTGATCCGGATGAACATATTCCTCTGATACGACTTTACCGAGTACCGAAATCCCGGCTCGATGTACTGAATCGGGACTGCCAGAAACAAGCGGATGCCATTCCGGCAGCTCTTTACCTTCATACAGCCGACGATAGGCGCAGGTCTCGGGCAGATACGGGTAATCAGCGATAGTGGCGGCAGTGAGTACGAAACACGTCGGGACCAGTTTCTTTCTGTTCGGGTAGTCAGTGCAACGGCAGGTATCGGTATCGAGTAGTTTGCAGGCAACATTGGTGTAATGGATTTCACCGCTGTCAGCGTCTTCCAGCTTGACCAGGCAACAGCGTGCACAGCCATCACAGAGCGACTCCCACTCGACATCACTGAGTGCATCCAGTGATTTGGCTTTCCAGAACGGCGCGGCGTTACTCACATCGAATTTCTCTGCCAGATTTTGGTGAGTGGGATTAAAACTGCCCGAACCAGTGCGTTGCACTACATATACGGACCACTGAGCGCGCCACTGTGATTCTCATGGCCGCTATGGTCGCTATGTCCCGCGTGGCCACCGACGATCAGGCTGTAGATACCAAAGGCCATGGCAATGGCGCCCGCCAGTTTACGAATTCGGGCGTTGCGTGCGCTGCGGCTGAGCCAGGCGCCAATCGAGCCCATGGCCATCAACATCGGCAGGGTACCGGCACCAAAGGCGAGCATGATATAGGCGCCCTGCTGCGGGCCGCCGGACATCAGCGCCCAGGACAACATGGCGTATACCATCCCGCACGGTAGCCAACCCCAGAGCAGGCCCACCAGTGCTGCATTACCTGCCGAGCGAATCGGTAGCAGTCCCCGGGCTAGCGGCTCGATCCGCTTCCACACGTGGCTGCCGGCCTTTTCCAGCCAGGTGAGGCCCATCCACCAGTTGCCCAGGTAGAGCCCGAGGGCAATCATGAAGAACGCCGATACGTAGTGGCCAACCGGCACAAACACATCGGGTGTTGTTGCGTTCAGGAATTGCTGACCGATGAAGCCGGCGAGCCCACCGGCAACGACATAGCTGGTGATTCGGCCAATATTGTAGGCCGAGAGATACGGCAGCATCTGCAGACGGGATTGCCTGACCGAGGGATCAATCCCCATGGTCAGTGCGCCAACGATACCACCGCACATCCCGACGCAATGGGTTGAACCCAGAAAACCGGTAAAGAAGGCGGTGGCCAGCGACAGTTCCAGCGTCATGGTGAAGTATTGCGAACGAGTGACTAGCTGAGATTGGGCGTGAGCGATGCCGCGCTTTCCGCCGGAATACTCATCTGTCCGGTCAGCCGCCAGTCGCTGGTTTCAAGCTGAAGATGCCAGTGCCCGGGAACCAATGACTTGTACAGCCCGAAGTAATTGCCATTCGGCAGTCGCTGTAGAACAAGCGCCTGGTCAAACCCGGCACGGGTTGCATGCAGCAATCGCAGGGACAGCTGATCGGGTGCCTGATAGTCGGATTGTTTATTCAGATTAACCACGATCTTGCCAAGATCGTAATCAAACTGCGTGTTGGCCGAAAGACTAAGATTGGCCGCTGCCTCGTCGCGTTTGAGCACGCGATTGATTTCCTTGCCGCGCTTGTAGTAGTCGTCGGCAACCAGACCATCATCGGAAACGATGGCAAGATACAGCGTATAGAAACCGGCGACGACTGCGGAAAGAGGCAATGCAATCAGCAGCCAGACATAAGGCTCTTTGTACCAGCTTCGGGGTTCAGCCATGGTTTTCATCTCGGTTAGCGGCTAACGGGGCCTAGGAAGCGAGCGGCCTCATCCACCTTGAGCTTGTCGCTGTCTTTGGCTTGCAGGTGAAAGTGGACCTCGGTTGAACGTTTTTTCAGGTCCGTTGGATCGGCTGCCAGACGCACCGGCAGCTCGATAACTTCGCCAGGGCTGACTGCGATCCGGTTGTTGCCGATATCCAGTTGCAGGTCGGGTATTCCGGATACCGTGAGACTATATTGATGCGCCTTGTTATCCAGGTTAATCACTTTCAGTAAATAGACATTCTCGATCAGGCCTTCATTGTTCTCGCGATATAGCGCGATACGGTCGCGAATAACGTCCAGCTCCAGCGGGATACGTGTAGCCATTGAATACACCAGACTGCCCATCACCACCATCAATAGTGCCAGGTAAACAAACAGGCGTGGTCGCAGGATATGGGTCTTGCCGCCCTGCAGGGCATGCTCGGTGGTGTAGCGAATCAGCCCCTTGGGGTAACTCATCTTTTCCATGACCTGGTCACAGATATCGACGCAGGCCGCACAGGCGATACACTGGTATTGCAAGCCATTGCGGATATCGATACCGGTGGGGCAGACCTGCACACACATGGTGCAATCGATACAATCCCCGAGGCCTTTTCCTTTCGGGTCTTCGTCCTTTCGGCGTGAGCCACGCGGTTCACCGCGCTTTTCATCATACGAAATGATCAGCGTATCCTTGTCGAACATGGCGCTTTGGAAGCGCGCATACGGGCACATGTAAATACACACCTGCTCACGCATAAAGCCGGCATTGCCCCAGGTGGCGAAGCTGTAGAAAAAGATCCAGAAGGTTTCCCAGGCGCCCATGTCCCAGATCAACATCTTTTCCCACAAGCCCTTGATCGGGGTGAAATAGCCGACAAAGGTGAACCCGGTATACAACGCGAATATGATCCAGACGCTGTGTTTGGCACCCTTCACCATCAGCTTCTGCAGGGTCCACGGCGCCTGATCCCGCTTCATGCGCTTGGGCCGATCGCCCTCGATTTTGCGTTCAATCCACAGAAATGCCTCGGTCCAGACCGTCTGTGGGCAGGCATAACCACACCACAGGCGGCCGGCAACGGCGGTAAAGAAGAACAGCGAAAGTGCCGCGATAATCAGTAACGCGGTGACGTAAAAAAAGTCCTGCGGCCACAGGGTGAGGCCAAAGATGTAGAATTTGCGGCCCGGCAAATCCAGCAATACAGCCTGTCTGCCGTCCCAGCTGAGCCACGGTACGGCGTAGTACAGACCCAACAACACAAAAACGCCTGTCGTTCGCCAGAAGGCGAATATGCCGGTTACCTTACGTGGGTAGATCTTTTCGTGCTTGGCGTAGAACGACATTTCTGTCGCGCCGGACGGCTTTTGCCCCTTGGGTGATGTGCTTTTCGAGTCCGTCATAATTAGACAATTCTAATATAAAGAATAACTAATACTACAATCGGGTTGAGATCTCGCCCTTGATTCAGGACAAAAAATTTCTGTGGACGGCTACGCCCGGTTCTCAGTTTCCCCGCGAAACGCGCAGGGACGCTGGAAATAACAGGTTAAGAGACACGAGGAAAATGTCAGGGCCCAAAACAGGAAAAACCCGATGGTATAGGCCCCGAGACGACTGAGATCGGCGAATCGGGTATCCATCAGCAATGCCTGCGGATCGAAGGCAGTGAAAAACAGTATCGTTGCCACGCCTGCCATTAAAAATGATGGCCACATGATTGCGATGACTCGCTGGATCTTTGGTGTCTGCATATTCCGAAAGACTCACAGTTTGCAGGGAGGTCCCGTAAGCTACCGAAGTCCGGGCGGGCAGACAAGCAATGCCTGCCCGCCAGACCGGTATTGCTGCCTACCTGCCCTGTGACAGACCGTAAACGTAGGCTGCGAGCAGATGCACCTTGTCTTCGCCGAGGAAGTCGCGGTGATCCGGCATGCGGCCCTGACGACCCTTGTCGATCGACGCCATGACCGATTTCTGCGAACGACCATGGAGCCAGATGTCATCCGTCAGGTTAGGCGCACCCACCGCGTAATTGCCTTTACCGTCGGCACCATGACAACTGGCACACAGTTGCTGGTACTTTTCCTTACCCACCGCGGCGGCGTTCACGTTGCCAGCACGACCGGACAGGCTCAACACGTATTCAGTCACGTTGAACAGGCCCTCTTTGCCCAATACCTGGCCCCAGGCCGGCATCACGCCCTGGCGGCCGTCGAGAATCGACTTCTCGATTTGCGCCGGGTTACCGCCATACAACCAGTCGGTGTCGCGCAGGTTCGGAAAACCGCCGGGCTGCCCGGCCGCATCCGAGCCGTGACAAACCGCACAGTAGTTGATGAACAGGCGCGTCGCGGTTTTCATTGCCTCCTGGTTCTGCGACAGGCTCGCGATATCCTGCTTCATGTACTCGGCATAGATCGCGCCGAAACGCTCATCGGCTCGCGCGATCTCGCGATCGTACTGGCCGGTCGAGGTCCACTTGAGTACGCCGGCCCAGGTGCCGAGCCCCGGATACAACACCAGGTAAACTATGCTGAAGACCAGCGTGATGTAGAACATGTTCAGCCACCACTTCGGTAGCGGATTGTTCAACTCTTCCAGGTTCTCGTCCCAGACATGACCGGTTGGCTTTCCCTCGCCCTCGCCAGAGTGTCCGCTGGACATCCACCAGACCAGCCAGAAACAGAAAATGATCCCGCCAATGACACCGACGCTGATATACCAGGTCCAGTAATTACTCGTAAAATCAGCCATGGTGTTTGTCCCCCGAATTCTTTGAGGAGTCGACATACTCCTCGTCTTCAAGCGGTAAGTTGGCGGCTTCACGGAAAGCCTCTTTGCGCTTCCCGCTCCAGGCCCACAATACGATACCGACGAATACCACCAACAGCACGACGGTCCAGATGGAATGCAGCATTAGTTTGTCCATCTCTTACCTCCGACTCGTCAGTGAGCGACCCAGACCCTGTAGATAGGCCACCATGGCATCCATCTCGGTCTTGCCCTTGAGTTGCTCGGGCGCGTCCTCGATATCTTTGTCGCTATAGGGATGGCCGAGAACACGCAGACCGCTCATCTTTGCCTGAATGTGCTTGGTATCTACCGGATTTTCCGCCAGCCATGGATAGCCCGGCATGATCGATTCCGGTACCACGTCACGCGGATTGGTCAGATGGACACGATGCCATTCGTCGGAGTAGCGGCCACCAACACGATGCAGGTCCGGGCCGGTGCGCTTGGAGCCCCATAGGAACGGGCGGTCGTAGACAAATTCGCCCGCCACCGAATAATGGCCATAGCGCTCCGTCTCGGCGCGGAATGGCCGAATCATCTGCGAGTGACAGGTATTGCAACCTTCTCGCTGATAAATATCGCGGCCTGACAACTGCAGCGCCGTGTAGGGCTTAAGACCCTGCACCGGCTCTGTCGTTGACTTCATAAAGTACAGGGGAACGATTTCGATCAGGCCACCGATACTGATAACCACAATCACCAGAACGATTAGCAGACCCAGATTCGTTTCGACTTTTTCATGTGCACTCATGGTTCTGCCTCCTTAATGCGCCGGTGCCGGAATGGCGGCTTCGGCCGGGGTTGCGCCCTTGATGGTCTTCCAGACGTTGTAGGCCATGATCAACATGCCCAACAGGAAGAACGCACCACCGAGGAAGCGGACGATGTAGAACGGATGCATCGCCTGCACACTTTCAACGAAGCTGTAAGTCAGGGTGCCGTCCGGGTTCACCGCACGCCACATCAGCCCCTGCATAATGCCGGAGACCCACATGGAGGTGATGTAGAGAATGATGCCGATGGTGGCCACCCAGAAGTGCACCTCAATCAGTTTCACGCTGTAGATCTCACGATTGAACAGTCGCGGAATCAGGTAGTACATCGAGCCCATGGAAACCAACGCTACCCAGCCCAGCGCACCGGAATGCACGTGGCCAATGGTCCAGTCGGTGTAATGTGACAACGCGTTCACCGTCTTGATCGACATCATCGGGCCTTCAAAGGTCGACATGCCGTAGAACGACACGGAAACAATCAGGAAACGAAGAATGGGATCGGAACGCAGTTTCTGCCAGGCCCCGGACAGGGTCATGATGCCGTTAATCATGCCGCCCCAGCTGGGAGCCAGCAGGATTAGCGAGAACACCATGCCGACTGACTGGGTCCAGTCCGGCAGTGCGGTGTAATGCAGATGATGCGGGCCCGCCCAAATGTAGGTAAAGATCAGCGCCCAGAAGTGGACCACTGACAAACGATAGGAATAAACCGGGCGCTCGGCCTGCTTGGGGATAAAGTAATACATCATGCCGAGGAAGCCAGCCGTCAGGAAAAAGCCTACGGCATTGTGGCCGTACCACCATTGCACCATGGCGTCCTGGGCTCCCGAGTAAACAGAATAGGACTTGGTGAGGGAGACAGGCAGTGCTGCGCTGTTACCCAGGTGCAGTACCGCTACCACAATAATGAAGGCACCCAGGAACCAGTTGGCGACATAAATGTGCTTTACCTTGCGCTTGATGATGGTGCCGAAGAACACGACCGCGTAGGACACCCACACCAGAGTAATCAGGATATCGATAGGCCATTCCAGCTCGGCATATTCCTTGGCGGTGGAGAAACCGAGCGGCAGGGAAATCGCGGCGAGCACAATCACCAGTTGCCAGCCCCAGAACGTGAACGCCGCCAGCCCGGGTGCGAACAAGCGCGTGTGACAGGTGCGTTGGACTATATAATAGGACGTTGCAAACAATGCCGACCCACCAAAGGCGAAGATCACCGCGTTCGTGTGCAACGGACGCAGTCGACCAAAAGTCAACCACGGCACATCAAAGTTCAGCACCGGCCATGCCATCTGTGCGGCGATCACCACACCGACAAGCATGCCGACGATGCCCCAGATAATGGTCATGACAGAGAACTGCCGAACCACCGTGTAGTTGTAAGTATCCTGAGTGGCCATTTGCCCCCCGATTATTATTGAAAGTTAATGACTAAAACTGAAAAAGATTCGGTAGCGCCCGATGGTCAGCGCAAAAACGCCGGGCCCATGCCCGTACTCCAGAGGATGACGCTGGTGGCCATCAGTCCGACAAACATTACCAGGCCCACCGCCAGTACGGCGCTGGAGAACAGGAAGCCCTTGTCCTGATCCACCTCCATCATGATCGGCAGGCCGAGATAGAGCAGATAGACGGTGTAGGAAAGAGCAATAATCCCGGCAAGGAAATCGAGCCAGGGAATTGGGTAAATCATCAGCACGCCAACCAGGAACAACGGGGTGGCGGTATAGGCCGCGAGGGCAATGCACTGGGGCAGGGTTTGTTCGGCGCCGTAGGTCTGACCCATCCAGTGAATCATTTTACCGATAGCAAAGACGGTCACCAGCATGGCGAAGTAAAACGCGATTGCAATACGAAGAGCGCTATCGACTTCAAGCTTGACCGGAAGGTCAGCGGCGACAGACCAGCCCACCTGGGAGGTACCGATAAAGCCAGCTACCGCGGGGATCGCTGCCAGAAACAAGACATGGGAACAGTAACAGCGGGTCACGCTGCATCGCTGCTCGCGAATGTCTTTCCACTCTTCTTTGGGATGGGTGATCAAGCCCCACACATGCTCTAGTACCATACGCCCCGTTCTCCTGTGTGCTTAAGGTTCGTTAGACTTGTTAAACGCGTCGGTTGCTACGGAAATTAATTCACCCGGACTCCGGACGCGTTGTAAAAAACGGGCCAAATAACCGAGTAAATTAGTATATTATCAATCCCTAATATTTCAGAATTCTACCTTTCCTGCCAAGCAGGCACCAGAATTATGCGTCAATCCGGTGGAGCCGCTTTGACTTAAATCAACTAAACATCGGTGATCTGACGCCGGGTTCGGTGACGAGTACAATCCCGGGGCCAATCAACCAGCCTGTTGCTGCTATTTCGACCACCGCCATGCCGCCTACCAGCGATACCAACTGTTTTCATTGCGGACTGCCCGTGCCACCGGGCAGCGATTTCCATGTCCGCATTGATGGCGAGGCCAGGCCGATGTGCTGCAAGGGCTGCGAGGCAGTGGCGCAGGCGATCGTCGACAACGGTCTGACCGACTTCTATCGCCATCGCACCGAGAACGCACCCACCGGCCAGGAGCTGGTCCCGGAATTTCTGCGTCAGGCACGTGCCTATGATCACCCGCAGGTACAAAAAACATTCGTCCATGTCGAGAGCGAAACAGTTCGTGAGGCCTCGCTGATCCTAGAGGGCATTACCTGTGCCGCCTGCGTCTGGCTCAACGAACGGCATATTGCCGCCCTGCCGGGTGTGCTCGACGTCAAGGTCAACTACGCCACCCATCGCGCGCGGGTGAAATGGGACAACGCCCGGATTCAGCTGAGCCAGATTCTTGAAGCAGTACATAACATTGGTTACGTCGCCCATCCCTATGATCCTAGCCACCAGGAGCGCCTGATCGAGAATGAGCGACGCGCAATGCTGAAGCGGCTCGGCGTCGCGGCAGTGCTGGGCATGCAGATCATGATCCTGGCAGTGTCCATGTACGCCGGCGATTTCTACGGCATGGAACCCGAATTCCGGTCGTTCTTTTCCTGGATCAGTCTCGGCATCACCCTGCCGATCCTGTTGTATTCCGCCGCGCCATTCTTCCGCGCCGCCTGGCGCGACCTGAGCCACCGGCAAACGGGCATGGATGTGCCGGTATCGCTCGGTATCACCATAGCCTTTGCCGGTTCTGCCTGGGCAACCTGGCAGCAGTCCGGCCATGTGTACTACGACTCGGTGGCGATGTTCGTGTTCTTTTTGCTGACTGCGCGCTACTTCGAACTGGTCGCACGCAAGCGTGCTGCCGAAGCGGGCCAGGCGTTAGTGCACGCCGCGCCAGCCGTGGCGACGCGACTCAGTACGGACGGCGATCGCGAAGAAACGGTTAGCGTGGCCGAACTCGTCAATGGCGACCGGGTGCTGGTGCCGCCGGGCGATACCGTGCCGGCGGACGGCGAAGTCGTCGAAGGACGGTCCAGTGTCGACGAGTCATTGCTCACAGGCGAGTCGGACCCGATTGGCAAGCAACCTGGTGACAAGGTGATTGGCGGCAGTATCAACTTTGAAAGCCCACTCATCATCAGAGTAACCGGCACCGGTGAAGACTCCGTGCTGGCATCGATCCTGCGCCTGCTCGATCGCGCGCAGACGGAGAAACCGGCGGTATCGCAACTGGCGGATCGCACTGCCGCCTGGTTCGTCCTCGGTGTACTGATTCTCGCCGGCATCACTGCCGTCTACTGGCTGCAACACGAACCTGCCAAGTGGTTACCCATTCTGGTGTCCGTACTGGTGGTCACCTGTCCCTGCGCCCTGTCCCTGGCGACCCCGACCGCGCTGACCGCCGCGACTGGCGGATTGACCCGAATGGGTTTGCTGGTGACGCGTGGTCACGCACTGGAAACTCTGGCTCGCGCCAACCACTTCATCTTCGACAAAACCGGCACGCTCACCCTCGGCAAACTACGCGTGCTCGAAGTGCGAGTGCTTGCAGAACTGGATGAAACAAAACTGCTGACCATCGCCGCCGCGCTCGAGTCACGCTCGGAACACCCCATTGCCCGCGCTATCTGTGCAATAACCTCGGCGTCACTGCCCCGGTTTGAGAAGGTGCAGAACACGCCGGGGGGCGGCATTACCGGCGAGCTCGATGGTGAGCCATGGTGGATAGGCAGTATTCATTTTATCCAGCAACAGGCGCGCACCGTCATTGACGCGGATACCGTCACGAATCTGCAGGCCAGTGGCCGTACGGTGGTGTGGCTCGCCAATCGTGCCGGGGTGCAGGCGGCAATCGTCCTGGGCGACGAATTGCGACCGGGCGCGGCGGAACTGGTGCGTTACCTGCAATCAGCGGGCAAGGCGGTCACCCTGTTGACCGGTGACCACGAAATGGCCGCCCATCTGGTGGCATCGCATCTGGGTATTACCGATGTGCATTGGGACCAGACGCCCGATACCAAGCTGGCCCATGTGCGTGCGTTGCAACAGCGTGGCGAAATCGTCGCCATGATCGGGGACGGCGTGAACGATGCACCGGTCCTGGCCGGCGCCCATCTGTCTATTGCCATGGGTTCCGGCGCCCACATCGCCGCGGCCAGCGCCGATATGCTGTTGTTGTCGCAACAACTGCCTCACCTGAAGACGGCGACACGGGTATCGCGAAAAACCATGGGTATCATTCGGGAAAATCTTGCCTGGGCGGTGATGTACAATCTGGTGGCACTGCCGCTGGCGGCGACGGGCTACGTTGCCCCCTGGATGGCCGCGATCGGCATGTCCGCCAGCTCGCTGCTGGTGGTCGGTAACGCGTTGCGATTGACGCGGCGTAGCAAAACGACGGGGAATGCGTAGGCGATGGAAATAATCTATTTCATGATACCCATGGCGCTGATTCTGGTCGGCGTCATTGTCTGGATCTTTTTCTGGTCGGTTCGCTCGGGCCAGTTCGATGACCTGGAAGGCCCGGCCCACGAGATCCTGATGGACGACGACGATACCCGGAGCAAAAACCCCGAGAGCGGACCTGACAAGAAAGAATAATGATAAAGCGTATTACAGAATATTTTGATAAACGCATTGGCCCAGGCACCGACTCGGTCGGCGGCGCCAGTCATTACAACCAGCGCATGCGCATTGCGACGGCGGCGTTGTTGCTGGAAATGGCCAACATCGATTTCTCAAGCGAACCCGAGGAAATTGAGGCCATCCATAAAACCATTCAGAGCGAACTGGGACTGTCGGCGAACGAAACGGAGGAACTGATGGCATTAGCCAGGGAAGAGGCGCGAGACATGAGCTCCTATTTCCAGTTCACATCGATCATCAACAAGACCTGCACCCCCGAAGAGAAGGCCGTCATCATCGAGATGTTGTGGAAGGTCGCCATCGCCGATGGTCGGTTGGATAATTACGAAGAGCACTTTATCCGAAAGATCGCGAACCTGATTTATGTGCCACGCGACCAAATCGTCGCGGCCAAACACAGTGCGCTGAAGGAAAGCGGCAAAGACCGGGATCCGGTCTAGTCAGCCCTACCCACTCTCAGCTTGAGTGGCCAGCGAATGGTTTTGCGTGACTGGTCTTCGCCCCATAACTTATTCAGTGCCGGCTCAACGTCCGCTACCGGATCACTGCCCTGGTCTGCCAGGTAGCGCTTGACCGCGGACCAGGTCCGCAAATAGCCAAGCAACTCATCCAGTGTCCACTCGGCCTTCATGGCAAAATCTTCTGGCGCGATCTCGCTAAAAGGAAAGGCGATGTCGGAATAGCCTGTCTCCACCAGCCGCCGTTCCATTGGCCAGTAGGGCCCAACCAGATTGCTGTACAAGTAGTGAATTACAGCATCGATTTCCGGATCAACGCGTGTTAGCCCGTAAGACCAAACTGCAAGAACGCCTCCGGGTCTCAGCACCCGGCGTGCCTCGGCGAAAAATGCTTCCAGCTCAAACCAGTGCAGGGCCTGGGCCACCGTGATCAGGTCTACCGAATTGCTGTCCAGACCGGATTGCTCGGCGGCGGCGACACGATAATCAACACTGGCCGCCGGGATCGCATTCCGGATCTGGTTCTCCGAGGCATCGGTCGCGATCACGCGATCGAAATAATGCGCCAGGGCCACGGCGGCCTGACCATTACCGCAGGCGCAGTCCCACGCCAGCCGCCTTGCCGGGCAGATACCGGCGAGCCACTGAAACAGCGCTTGGGGATAGTCCGGCCGATAGCGGACGTAGTCATCAGCGTGGCCGGAGAAATGGTCGGCAAAACTGCTCACCCGGGTATCTCGCAATCACTCCAGTCAAATGGTTGTCCAAGCATACCCGGACTCCCGGGCGTGCGCGCACTCCGCAAACCCTATATTAGATTCGCCTTATATATCAGGTATAATGCCGCGTCCGGAAACCAGCAGGACAGCGCCATGAATCTCGACCGCGTCGGCCCCGGCAAGGAACTCCCCGAAAGCATCAACGTCATCATCGAAATCCCGGCTCACTCGGACCCGGTGAAGTACGAGGTGGACAAGGATACCGGCGCGATGTTCGTCGACCGCTTCATGAACACGGCCATGCACTATCCGTGTAACTACGGCTACGTACCCCACACTCTGTCCGAAGACGGGGACCCGGTAGATGTGCTGGTGATTACACCTTATCCGCTGATTTCCGGTTCTGTCATCGAGTGCCGGCCGATCGCCATGCTCAAGATGGAAGACGAATCGGGGCCGGATGCCAAGGTACTGGCTGTACCCATCGACAAGCTGTGCACGCTGTATCGTGACGTCAAAGGACCGGACGAAATGCGGCCGCAGTTGCTGGAGCAGATCGCCCACTTCTTTGAGCACTACAAGGACCTGGAACCCAATAAATGGGTAAAGCTATCCGGCTGGGCCGGGCCCGAGGTGGCGAAGCAGGAAATTCTGGAGAGCATCAAGCGATTCCAGGACGCCCCGGAAAAACCGCACTTCTAGTTATCGTCCCACCCGGTCTCGTACTTGCGGCGGTCCTTTCCGACACGGCGACCGTCTTCAAAGCGCACGCCATCACGACGATCCTCGCCCGCCCGTCGCTCGCCGTCGCGGCGCTCCCTGATGTAACCCGTGCCGGATAGTTCGATATAGCCCTTGGCACGCATTTGTTTACGGTAGGCGCCAACGTCGAAACCACAGCTCCTGCAGATGTCGCCGGAAAGCAGGTTGCGGCACTTGGGGCAGGGAAAACTTTTTGTTGAGGTTTCATTTGGTCCGGGTTCTTCCAGCGGGAGAATCTCGCACAAGGCACCCAGCCCTTTCATGAGATCCCGGTACCGCTGCGCATCGTGCCAACTGACATCTTTCTTTACTGCAATGTTCTGACCGGAAAACAGTTTGTCCAGCTGCTCATCCGGCAATTTAAATTGCTGTTTAAAGTTATTTCTGACGCGAGCAGGCTCGGTGCCGCGAACAACAAGACCGGTAAATACCACCTGGTATCTTCCTTCTATTGCAAGCTCTTCCGCCATCATCGCCCCCCGTTTTGTGTTGTTTGCTATTACTCTCGTGGCTATGCTGCGCAGCATGCCTGAATTGGTCCCGCCCGCTGCCTGGAGCTAACCTATGGCCACGATCAAATGAATGCCGGGCTTTCAAGTACCGCGTCAGCAGTCTTTTCCGCTTCTGCCATGTTGATCTCGATCGAGATCAACAGGGAAATCATCTCGGTTCTATCTTTTCTGGAAGCTGCCTTGTAGAAATCGTCCAGCAGACCGGCATCATATAACTGCGCGTTCAGGGCCATGACTGAATTTGTATTTTTGTTTGTCATTTTGATTTTATGTTTTCGATCATGTGCGTAATAGGTTGAAAGCCAAAAATATATGCGATTGGCCCGTCAGAGCTTGTCCAGCCACTCGACAACCAGTGGCGCCTGCTTGGCCACAACACTTTTATGCTTTCCTTCTTCTTCCCGGTATTCACTTTTCGGGTTTTTCGGGATCCGGGAAAACAGGTTGCGCGTATCGTACACCGCGGTCAGGCGATCATCCTTGCCGGCAATCCATAGTACCGGCAGCTTGACGTTACCCAGACCTGCCTCGATATCCGGATAAACTTCCGGATCATAGAACGTGAGGTAGATATTGGCAGTCGTATTGATCTCGCCCTTTTTGCCGGTGTTCAGGTCTGCGAAGCTGGATTTTTTCTCGCCCTTGCCGTCCGCGACCATCTTTCTTGCCGTGGTTACGCTGGCGCCGGTAATGTTGGCGAGTTTGCGCGAGATGTGGGGCGAATGGCCTAGTGCAATGGGTACACCACCATTAACCTTGGGTGACGGTGAATCGGAGAGATACTGCAGGGTAACGGCCGCGCCGAGACTATGGCCGGCAACGACAATCTTGCTACTGGACTTCGCTGCTTCTTCTACTGCTGCGTTGATCACCTCGACGCCCTGTTCCCGGGTACCGTCAAATCCGGACCAGGGCATATGCGGTGCGATAACGGTGTATCCGCCTTTCTGCAACGTACGATAAAAGCCATCGTACTGCGAGGCGCCGGGGTTCCCGGTTTTACCATGGAGCATAATGACTACGCCCTTCACTTCTCCCTTGGCGTCGTGCACTTCGGCTCTCGCCTCGTAGCCCGAGGGCGTCGATAAGGTTATTGATTTCGCCTGTGCCGCCACGCTCGCGACGGCCAATACAACCATTCCTGCGATCTGCATTATTTTCATTTTTATTTTTCCTTGGTTTGTCCGGGTCGATTCTTGATCAAATCTTCAACAACCGACGGATCGGCCAGCGTTGAGGTATCGCCAATGGTGTCTTCCTCGTGTGCCGCGACCTTGCGCAGGATGCGGCGCATGATCTTGCCGGAGCGGGTCTTTGGCAGCCCCGGTGCCCACTGGATGACATCGGGCTTGGCAATCGGGCCGATTTCCTTGCGGCACATATCCACCAGCTCCTTGCGCAACTCATCACTGGGCTCAATGCCTTTTACCAGCGTCACGTAGGCATAGATGCCCTGGCCCTTGATGTCGTGCGGGAAGCCCACTACCGCGGCTTCTGCAACAGCATCGTGCAATACCAGCGCACTTTCCACTTCGGCGGTACCCATGCGGTGACCGGAGACATTCAGCACATCGTCCATGCGGCCGGTGATCCAGTAGTAGCCATCCTTGTCGCGGCGCGCACCGTCACCGGTGAAGTAATAACCGGGATAGGTTTTAAAGTAGGTATCGATAAAGCGCTGATGATCGCCGTAAACCGTGCGCATCTGCGATGGCCAGGGTTGCAACATCACCAGTGCACCCGAGGCCTCGCCGTTACCCTCGATCAGTGTGTTGGTGGTGGTATCAATAATGCCCGGTTTTACGCCGAAGAATGGCAGTGTTGCGGATCCCGGTTTCAATGGCGTAGCTCCTGGTAGCGGCGTGATCAAATGGCCGCCGGTCTCCGTCTGCCACCAGGTATCGACGATCGGGCAACGCTCGTCGCCCACGACCTTGTGATACCACTCCCATGCTTCCGGATTGATCGGCTCACCAACCGTACCGAGAATGCGAATACTCTTGCGCGACGTTGCCTTGACCGGACCATCGCCCTCGCGCATGAGTGCACGAATCGCGGTGGGCGCGGTATAGAAAACGGTTACCTTGTGTTTGTCACACACCTGCCAGAAGCGCGAGGCATCGGGATAGTTGGGCACACCCTCGAAGAACACCGTGGTTGCGCCATTGGCCAGTGGACCGTAAAGCAGGTAGCTGTGACCGGTAATCCAGCCTACGTCAGCAGTACACCAGTAGATATCATCTTCGTGCAGATCGAAGACATACTTGGTAGTCATGGCGGTAAACAGCAGGTATCCACCGGTGGTGTGCAAAACACCCTTGGGCATACCGGTTGAGCCAGAGGTATAGAGAATGAACAGCGGGTCCTCGGCATCCATTTCCTCGCACGGGCAATCGCCAGACGCTTCGGCCATGGCGTCGTGATACCAGACATCGCGCTTGTCGTCCCACTGGATATTGCCACCGGTACGCTTGATGGTAAGTACCGTGTGCACATTCGGACATCCTTTAAGGGCCTCATCGGTATTGCCCTTGAGCGGTACACTCTTGCCACCACGAACGCCTTCATCGGCGGTAATCACCACACGGCAATCGGAATCGAGAATGCGGTCTTTGAGCGACTCGGGTGAGAAACCGCCAAACACGACCGAGTGCACGGCGCCGATACGCGCGCAGGCCAGCATGGCGTAACCTGCCTCCGGCACCATCGGCATATAGATACAGACACGATCACCCTTCTTGACGCCACGGGCTTTCAGTACATTGGCCAGTTTCGAGACGTGCTCGTGCAACTGCCGAAAGGTAATCTTCTGATCGTCATTGGGATCGTCACCCTCCCAGATAATGGCAACCTGGTCGCCTCGGGATTCAAGATGACGATCGATGCAGTTGTAGGCGACGTTGGTTTTTGCCCCTTCAAACCACTTGATATGCAAATCGCTGGCGTCGTAACTCCAGTCCCAGACCTTGTCCCATTTTTTATACCAGTCGACAAACGAGTCAGCCTGCTCCGCCCAGAACCCTTCCGGATCGTCCAGTGAGCGCTGGTACATTTCCGCGTACCTGGCACTATCGATATACGCCCTGGACGCGATCTCGCCCGGTACCTCATAGACTTTGACTTCTGACATCTTGGACTCCCCCTGTTCTTGTTGTGGTCCGATACAGACCGGAGTAAATGGGACGTTTTGCAGAGCAGATTATTATATACCGGGAGCACGAGAATGGTACGCCGGCAACCGCTTTCTCTGGAGCATATTAGCCAAGGATGATACAAGAGATAATCGAGCAACCCGACAACCAACACGGATTTTCAGCGCTGATGCACGACGACACAACACGGGCGAGTCGGTTCGCGAGCCATATCCAGGACTTGTGGCACGGGCTGCGTGACTATTTTGGCGTTCTCGGTCGGGGCCGGGAGAAACCGGTAATCGATCGTGCCGGACTCAAATATTTTCTTGAGACCCGCGCCAGTTTCGTTGCGCAAACCTCATTGTACGGATACATGCGCACGCGCGCAGGACAGCTCTACCCACAGCTGTTCGATGAGCGCGAGTTTGGACGTTTGCTCAACATCGCCAAGTGGTACGTCTGGCTCGCATGCCTGTCTGATCTGACAGTCTATGCCGGAGGTTTATTGGCGCAACAATCCAGCGCCTCGCCGACCAGTGTCGGCTCACTCATGGAAGAACTGGTGACATCGATTCTCGATGACACGGGCATACCGGACGAGGCGGGTGACGAGTTCGCTACGCAGGCACAGCGTGTTCTTGCGCGGGTGGCGGGTTGCGACTGGAGTGGAGTACGCGACGATGAGACACCGTTTTCGGAGAGTCCGTCGACGCTTGTTCACCGCGCACCAATTGTCGACACCCTGAAAGAACTCGATGAGGAAATTGTCAGAAATTCGGTTCGCTTTCGCTGGCAGGAGATTCGCCGTGATCTACGTCGCAATCTCGATGCCGAGGCAGTACTACACGCCAACAGCTAGACCGCACGCACGGCAATGATTGAGATGGCTTCTAGTTAACAATTAGTCCGATTAGGTAAGCGACACCCTGCGCCAGCTCACTCTCAAGAGGAAAGGAGAGCATGCCCATCACGGAGTAGCCGAGTAACCAGGGCATCAAATAGAAGCGCGTCATATAAAAGAACCACGCGACATAGAGCGGAATCAGCGGCGCGATCAGGAATTCCGGTGTGACCGGTTTAAAAAATTTTAGCAGCGGATCGGTCACCCTGATAAAGAATCGGCTGAAAAAGAACTTGCTCTCTTCGGGAAGAAACAGCCTCATGCCAAACCGCCCGATTAGCGTCCACATCACCATGCCCAGTATGTAATCAACTGTGATTGCCCACAGGGGAATAGTTTGAGTCATGCGGTTGCTCCCAACTTGAACAAGAATTGATTTTTCCGAAAAAGAAAAGCCGGGGCGAGAAACTCGCCCCGGCTGTGCATGTTACTAAAGTGCTGCTAGTGTGACGAGCCCAGGATCGTCTCGCCTCTCGGGATACGAACCTCGTCGACCATGGCCTGTGTCTCCGCATCAGGTTCCTCGGTCATGAGCGACACCACGACAATGGCGATCAGGCTGGCCGTGGCACCCACGATGCCGAAGCGCAAGTGATCCAGCCCATACCACGGAACCATGCCGCCCCACTTGACCATGTACAGGTACCAGGTACCCACACCCAGACCAATCACCATACCGGCGATTGCCCCGGCCCGGGTCGCGCGTTTCCACCACACGCCGAGCACCAGCGGGAAGAACAGGCCGGACATTGCGAAGCAGAAGGCCCAGGCCACTGCACCGAGAATACCGGTCAGCTTCAAGCTGGCTACGAAGGCACCCAATGCACCGATCGCAAACAACAATACGCGGGCAACAATCAGGCGTTTCCGGGTTTCCGCCTGCGGGTCGATGATCTTGTAGTACAGATCATGCGACAGCGCGTTAGCGATCGCGAGCAGCAGGCCGTCAGCCGTGGACATCGCGGCAGCCATACCACCGGCAGCAACCAGGCCAGAGATTACGTAAGGCAGGCCGGCCATTTCAGGTGTCGCCAGCACAACGATATCGCCACGGAGGAAGAACTCGTTGATCTGGACAATGCCGTCACCATTGAAGTCCTTGATTGCAACCATGCCGATGGACATCCACTTCTGAATCCAGGTGATAGCTTCCACATCCGCGAACGACTTGCCAATAATCGACGTCGACAGATTCGGATCCAGCAGTTGCAGCTTGGTGAAGGTTGCCAGGGCCGGTGCCGTGAAATACAGCAGGAAGATAAAGCCCAGCGAATAGGCCACCGAAACACGCGCAGCGCGCACGGACGGCGTGGTGAAGTAGCGCATCAGGATATGCGGCAGGGATGCAGTACCGATCATCATGCACGCAGCCAGGGTTACGAAGCGGAAGGCATTCAGCGGCCCTTCTCCCGGGGTGGCATGCAACGTGGTCAACGCCTTCAGTCCCGGGAATTGGGTGGCAAAATCCGCCGCCGGCTTCAGTGTTCCCACGCCGATCTGCGGTTCCAGCTCCATGATGCGTTGTACCGCGTCGCCATACATAAGTTGCGGGAAAATACCGAAACCTTGCGAATTGGACATCCAGAACACCGGAATCAGGTATGCAATGATCAGCACGATGTACTGAGCCACCTGTGTCCAGGTCACCGCACGCATGCCGCCCAGCATGGAGCAGATCAGAATACCCAGCAGACCAAACCATACACCGACCTCGAAAGGTATATTCAGTGCACGTGCGGCAATCGTACCGGTCGCGTTGATCTGTGCCGTCACGTAAGTGAACGATGCGAGCACAAGCACAATGACAGCACAAATACGGGTGAGGTTGCCGCCATAACGTGTACCGATAAAGTCCGGCACGGTGTAGCAACCAAACTTGCGCAGGTACGGTGCCATCAGCGTTGCCACCAGAACGTATCCGCCGGTCCAGCCGACAACGAACGCGAGGTATGCATGGCCGCCGAGGAAGATACCACCCGCCATCGCAACGAATGACGCGCCGGACATCCAGTCCGCTGCCGTTGCCATGCCGTTAAATACCGGTGGCACCTGGCGACCCGCCACGTAATATGCGTCGACCTGCATAGTACGGGACAACCAGCCAATAACGGCGTAAATAACGATTGTAAAAGAAACAAACAGGATGCCAATGGTATCGGCACCCATACCCATTTGTTCAAAAATCGCCATCAGCGCGAAGAACGCAAGGAAGCCGCCGGTGTAGAGGCCGTAGATCTTGGGAAGGTTCTCGATGAACCCCCCGGATTTGAATTTAAAAGCCATGGTGTGCCCCCTTAATCTTCTGCCACGCCGAATTCTTTATCGATGTTGTCCTGCTGTTTCGCGAACACGAACAACTGGATTACAAAGACAGCAAGTGAACCTTGTGCCGCCATGTAAAAACCGACCGGGAAATTCAGAAATGAGATTTTATTGAGTTGAGGTGCAAACCAGTGAACAAGGAATGCGAATGTAAACCATATGACCAGGTGAATGATCATCAGGTTGCGCGTTTTTTGCCAGTGCGCTTCCCTTTGAGCAGTATCGGTAGCCATTGAAGCTCCTCCTAGTTAGAATTATTCGTTAAATATTTCTCAACCTAGTGTGTCTCCCTTCACTTTCACTACTGCTAATTACTTTTTTTATATTTTTTATACTGCTAAAGACGCTGACAATTCCTGTCGCATCCGGTACCCGTACACCCAGGGTGCATTCCAGAATACATAAAAAAGGCTATCTTGACACCCCAAATGCACCAGATTAGAGCGAAGTTCGCTCCTGTGCCTCAGCCTCGGCCAACAGGGCGCCTACCTTGGTAAAACCACGTTGTTGTGCTCGTTTTAGCAGTATTAGCATCAATTCGCCGGTGGCAAGTACGTCATCCATGGCCCGGTGCCGGGCGTGAACCTGGATATTAAAACGGCCTAACCAGGCATCCAGGCTGGCCAGAGGCATGCGCGCCTCGGGATAAAGTGCGGGCGCCAGGTGCGCCAGATCCAGCCAGCGATTGGGCATGCGTATCCCCAAAGCCTCACGGATAGCGCGGTTAATCGCAGTGCGATCGAACAGCGCATGATATGCGACAAGGACATGCTTTCCGGCAAACTCAAGAAAATCGAGCAGCGCCTGATCCACCGGTAGTCCTGCGGCCTGCTCGCCAGGTGCAATTCCATGCACCAGGATATTTTCTTTGCTGCTGACCTCCTCGTGATAAAGAATTCGCTCAAATCCGGCGCCGGCCCACAGCTGATCGCCGCGCAACACACACGCACCGATAGCCAGCAGTCGATCCCGTTTCGGATTGAGGCCGGAGGTCTCGACATCAACGATTATAAAGGTCGTGTCGGCCAGCGCATCTTGCTCGCTTTTGTTTTCTATCGACTGCCACTTCTGCAATCGCAGCCCCACGTCCTGTGGCAACTCGGGTTTTGGGCCGAACAGGCTAGCGAAAAAACTCACAACTGGTAGTCCAGTGACAGGCGCGACTGCAGCTTGCGCGCCTGTCGGAAGGCTTCTTTCAGAATCCGGCGATCCAGCTCGTTCAGTTTGTCCGGCTCGACAAAATTGTCCCCGGGCAATCCTGCGCTGCGCTGCTCTTCCTGATGCCGAATGCGTAGTAGTTGTATATAGGTATAGGCCTCGATCAGGGCGTCGACCTCGCGCTGCTGCAGGACGTTGCGCTCGCCGCAGGCGCGCAGGCGACCAAGGGTATTAGTATCTTCGATCGCGTGGCCCAGTGCCAGCAGGCGCGCGCCGTCAACAAACGGAGTAAGTCCGTTTACTTTAAGATCGATGGCATCGGGATGTTCACTGGAAGAAGAGGTAATGAAATCGCGCACCAGACCCAGTGGCGGGCGACTGCGCATTGCGTTCTCCGTCATCATGCGCAGGAAGCGCGAGCTCCTCCTGGTTTGCTCAAGCACCCACGCTCGCAACTCATCGACCGCGGCCGTATCACCGTAAATCGCCCGGAAATCAAAGAATATCGTGGCGTTAAGCAGGTGCTCCGGGTTTCCGCCGTCAATCCAGCGGCCAAAACGTGAGCGCCATTCTTCGCCGGTCAGGCAGCACTCCGGGTTACTCGCCATGATGTTGCCCTTGCACAGCGGAAAGCCGCATTGATCCAGGGCCTCATTGATACGGCGCGCAAACGGCAGCAATTGCTGGCGCGTTTCTTCAACTGACTTGTCCGGCGCCTGATCGAACAGAATACCGTTGTCCTGGTCGGTCACCAGTGTCTGCTCGTGTCGACCCTCGCTGCCAAACGCCAGCCAAACGTAAGGTGCGGCGGGTTTGCCCAGTTCATCCTCGATCAGGACTATTACGCGGCGAGTGAGATGATCGTTGAGTGCGGTGATGATGCGCATGATTTGTTCGACCGAACCGCCCTGCGCCAGCATTTGCTGCACCAGCCGCTGGATGTCGACGGCAAGCTCACTCAGGGTATCAATACTGTCGGCACGGGTGATATCTCGTGAAAGGCTGACCAGGCCAATGCGCTGAAGTGAAAACAGGTCGCGCTCCGAAACCACCCCGACCAGCCGCTTGTTTTCCAACACGCAGACGTGCCCGAAACCATGGCGCGCCATCAGCAGCGCCGCCTCGTGCGCCGGCGCGTCTGGCGTTAACCAGATCGGGTCACGCGTTATTACCTCCGACACCGGTAAATCAATATCCTGTTCCGCCAGGGCTATTCGGGATAACACGTCATGCAGGGTGAGGATGCCCACCGGATGCTGGTTGTCATCGACCACAACAATGCTGCCGATACGCAGGTTGTGCAGTTGCTCAAGTGCTTCGCGTATGGGTGTATCAGGGCGGCAGGTAACCGGTTCCCGCTGAATCAGGGACTGGAGCGGCGCGTTCATCGGGGCGAACTCGCTGACCGCGGTGGCGCTGGCCGCCTGTGCCTGCGTCACAGCCTGATCCAGCAGGCTCGCCAGGCGGCGGGTACAGAAATCGTGAAACTCCGGGCTGCGACTGATCAGTGTATCGAAGGCGTCCTGGGCCAGCTCGAAGACGAAGGTATCTTCCACGGCGCGGTGAACGGTACTGACCGGCCGGCGCGCCAGCAATGCACCGATGGGGAAACTCTCACCCCCGACCAGCTCCCAGGCACCTTCCTTGTCGGCCTGACCGTTGGCGGACTCCCCGCGCACGCGCCCCTGTTTAATAATAAACAGCCGGTCGGCTGGGCCGTGCTCGGGACCGGCGATGGCCTCACCCGCAGCGAAGAAAGAGAGTTTCAGTTGACTGGCAAGGTAGTGGGTATCGTCCTCCGCCATTTGCGAAAACGGCGCGTGCTGATGCAGGAAGGCCAGCACCGGTTTCAGTACCATCGCCTGTTGCGCGTCCAGGGGCTCCACCATGTTTTCTCGCAATCGCCAGACCAAAGTGAATAAGGGGTGCTGATCATGTTAACGGATGGCCCCGGCTACGACCAGACGACATTAACGCGCTCGTTTTCTCCGCCACTCCAAAGAAAAAGCCCCTCGTGAGGGGCTCTTCCAGATTTCCAGTCAAGTTTGCCGCTGGCCATAGCCGCCGTTGCGGGCCGTCACTAGCCACCCATGGGATTGAGCGGCTTCATTTTGAAGCGCGTGGTTTTAACTCGCTGCAAATTGAACTTCGCTCCAGTTCGCTCGCGAAACTCGCGATTGGCCGACTTGTATTGATTGATTACCCGGACCTTGGTGATGGTGTTGTAATCATCCCGGTAGTAGCGAATGGTACCGATGTACAGCGCCCGGGTCTTGTTCGCGGTGTGGAACTTGAGCCCACCCGGCACCAGAATGGTACCGACGCTGATCGATGCATTGCGGCCCTGGTAACCGGAATAACTCGCCTGCGATTCGGTCAGGATGTAACCACCAAGATAGTAGGTGGCGGGGGCCCTGCGATGACGCAAAACAAAAACTTCATCCAATGGCACCTGCGCGATGTTGTCCGAGTACTCCGGCTTAGGATTGTTCGGATCCGGCTGTTTCGTATCGAATACGATTTGGACCTTGCCCTTGAACTTGCCGCTGCCAAGAGTTTTCAGACCAGATTGATCGAATTTATCCAGCGGCGGAACGATCTCGATCTTGCCGACAATCGCGATGTCATCGGGGCCCAGCTCACCGGCAGAATTGACCGCCGCCATTTCACTTACGCAACCCGACAGACCTGACAACGCGGTGATCGCAACAAGACCAGCCAGAATTTTATGTAACGTTTTCATTATTTACTCCTCCGGCAGTTACCGCAATTTCGATAAACGCTTTTCGATCACCCCTTTCCAGTGAGGATGCTTTGCGTAAGGCAACATTTTCTGTAGCAGTTCTTTCTCGTTTGGCGACTTTACGGGTGCCAGGTCGTATTTGTCCTGGCCGAAGAAGCTTTCCTTTTTGATTTTTTCGTACTTGTAGGAACCAACGTAATACGCGCCGGGGCGTCGAATGACGGGGTCAAGTGCACCACGCCCTTGTGACGGGAAGTTGTAGGTGTAATCAACATTCTTCCAGCCACTGAAACCGCCAAACTCGGTGAACTTGTAGGTGCCGGGCGGGACGTTGCTGCGAAAGAACATGCCGTCGACTACCCAGAAATGATAATAAGGTTTGTCAGTTCTAGGTTTTAGCTTCTTCATGGTAACGCGCTGCAGTTTCGACGGCGCTTCATCCATGTCGATATAGCCATAAACCAGCGATACGTTTTTGTTTGCCGGGGCGTCGTTGAGATGCGGGCTGCTACCGCATGCGGCCAGCGCCAGCACTGCGCCAGCGACAGCGATCAAGCGAGCTAGAGGTTGGACATACATGAGGATCTCCCTATACGAGTAATAATTTTTGTGTGAACAGAGTCACACAAAAATATAGTTGGCACAGGGAGATGCGCAACCCTGCAAGCAGGCTCGCCGCCGTACACAACGAAAAAGCCCGCAAATGTGCGGCTTTTCTGGTGTTTCCGCAGTTCGCTTCTTTGCTATTCGGTATTCCGGTCGACCTCCCGCCCCCGGGTCAGCTATGCTTTCTGCATCGGGTTTCGGAATCTTGCCGGCGCCACGTGGTTGATAGCTTTTTGGATTACGCAGGATTTAGTCACTTCTATCGAAACGAAAAATGAGCCAAACCCACACATTGCCAGTCGACGAATATCGCATCACCGAGGAGCCGTACTACCGGCCACTCGGCAAGGA
>Ga0209742_10000027_pt1 | contig 77585 bp, 82 predicted proteins | sample DeeMarSeWOR38_10_FD_187462 | JGI IMG/M metagenome (GOLD analysis project Ga0209742, IMG submission 187462) | Marine sediment microbial communities from White Oak River estuary, North Carolina - WOR-3-8_10 (SPAdes) (version 2) | ecosystem: Environmental > Aquatic > Marine > Intertidal zone >...
CTACTGGCGCAGGCGCTGGAACAGTCAGCTGCAAGGACGGTACACATCTGGGGTGGTGAGACGACAGTCCGGCTGCCGGACAGCCCCGGGCGCGGCGGCCGCAACCAGAGTCTCGCGCTGGCAACGGCGATTGCCCTGGCCGGCCACAGCAATGAATATTTCCTGGCCGCCGGTACCGATGGCACGGATGGGCCGGGTGAAGATGCCGGCGCCGTGGTGGACGGTGACACCGTCACCCGGGGGCTAGCGAGTGGCATCAACGTCGCCGATGCATTGCGACAGGCTGATGCCGGAACATTCCTTGAAGCGGCCGGCGACCTGATCGCTACCGGCGCAACCGGCACCAATGTGATGGACCTTGCCATAGGCATGAAACAGTAATACGAGAACGAGATGAAAATGACCCAACGAATCTTCTGGCTAATACCGTTAATTCTCGCTGGCAGCATTATGCTGTCCGCCTGTTCCCGCACTCAAGATGCGACCATCGTCTATTTCGACGAACAGGAAGGCAGCAACGAACCTTACCGTACGCGCATGATTGTGACGTCGGCGTATATCCGTTTTGACGACAATGATGACAAGGGCGATTTCGTTCTGTATGACAGGAAGCAGCGCGTGATTTACAGCACGAACTCGATGGACAAGCGGACACTGGTAATCCGATGGACGGACACCAAGGTGGCGATGCCGGAAAAGATCAGTAATCGTGATGAAAAACTGAACGAAAGTGTTCCATCTGTGGGTGGTCATGTGGTCAGGCACTACCGTCTGCATACCAATGACTCGCTGTGCTACGACCTGTACGCGGCTGATGGCTTGTTGCCAGACGCGGTCTCGGCAATGACCGAGTTCGCACAAACGCTAGGTGTCGAGCACGCCGCCTTTTTAAAGGCGGCACCGCAGTTGGGTGGGTCGCCCTGTGATGCGATGAACAATGTCTACCGGCCGGCACGCTATCTCAAGTTCGGTTTCCCGGTACATGCTCGAGACTACCTTGGCCGTTCACGCCAGCTTGTCGACTACCAGGCCGGGCAGAAGGTATCAGCGGAGTTGTTTGAATTACCGAAAGAATTTCATCAGTTCACAACTGAAGAAATCAGGGGCGAGGTCCTGACCGAACAGTAATCGATCTAGTGTGAGGACTTGATCGGTATACCGTGCAGCAAACAGCCTTCTGCATCGCAACGCAATACGCTGCCCTGGTCATACCAGTCACCAAGGACGATGCGTTGAGCCGGTTTGCCGTTGATCGTCAGCTGGTGAATATCGGGGCGATGGGTATGACCATGAATCATGCGCTGAACATCGTGGGCCTGCATTTGTTCTGCCACTGCGTCTGAATTGACGTCCATGATTTCCATCGATTTCTCCAGCGAGTTGGCCATACTGATCTCGCGGTAGGTCTGGATAATCGCTTCGCGCTCCTCGATATCCCTGGCCAGGAATCGTGCCTGGAAATCCGGGTCACGCACCATCACCCGGAACTTCTGATACTCCTCGTCATCGGTGCATAAATAATCACCGTGGCTGATCAGTGTCGGTTCGCCGTAGAGATCGATGACGGTGGGATCGTCCAGCAGCTGGCAATGGCTGGCCTGCTCAAAACCCTTGCCCAGCAACAAGTCACGATTCCCGTGGATGACATATACCGGAACCCCGGAATCAACCAGCGACCGGAGTGCCTGCATGATCGGTTGTACCGAAGGGAGACTGGCAGCCTCGTCACCAATCCAGTACTCGAAGAGGTCACCGAGGATATAGAGTGCCTCGGCCCCGGCGGCATCGGTCGCCAGGAAATCCAGGAACAGTCGGGTGACGGCGGGGCGTTGTTCGGTCAGATGAAGATCGGAGATAAACAGCGTTGCCATTGGCTCACTATTCAGCGCCGACGATCTGAACGCTCTCAATCAATACATCGGTCAGGGGTACGTCCTTGAAACCGAGCTTGGAGCCGGTGGGGACCCCCTTGATACGATCGACGACATGCATGCCTTCGATAACCCGCCCGAAGACACAGTAACCCCAGCCTTCCGGTGTCGAGGCGCTGTAATTCAGGAAGTCGTTATCGGCCAGGTTAATGAAAAACTGGCTGGTAGCGGAGTGCGGATCACCGGTGCGTGCCATGGCGATCGAGCCACGGAGGTTGCGTTTCTTGTTCTCGGCCTCGTTCTGGATCGGCGGGTGGGTCGGTTTCTGGCGCATACCCGACTCGAAGCCACCTCCCTGAATGACAAAATTATCAATCACGCGATGGAACAGGGTACCGTCGTAAAATCGCTCGCGCACGTAGGTCAGGAAATTCTCCACGGTTTTTGGCGCGATATCCGGGTACAGCTCCAGGATTATGGTTCCATATGAGGTATTGAGATGAATCATCATGTCATTCGACATCGTATTGGCCCGCTTTCGGTTGTTTGTTCAGTGAATCAGTATCTTGGCGAGTAGTGGTGGAATTCTGCTTTAGATAGGTGATGGGCGCAATAGCGGGCCGGTGATCACGGACAAGCGCAGCAATTCTTGGGCTAAAACGTCGCTTTCCGTTACCATTCGCGGCCATGGAAATATCTTCAATCAAAACGCGATTTGCACCCAGTCCCACCGGGCTGTTGCACCTGGGCAATGTGCGCACGGCACTGTTCAATTACCTGTTGTCAGCGAGCAGCGGCGGGAAGTTTTTGCTGCGCCTGGAGGATACCGATGCCGTTCGTGGCGACGACAAATATGCCGAGGCACTGCAGGTGGATCTGCGCTGGCTCGGGATGGACTGGCATGAGGGCCCGGGCGCAGGTGGCGAACATGGCCCGTATGCGCAGTCAGATCGTGGTGAAATTTATGCAAACTATTTCAATCAGCTGATTGAGGCGGGCAGTGCCTATCCGTGTTTTTGCAGCGAACATGAGCTCAAACTTTCACGCAAGGCGCAGGCGGCTGCCGGCAAACCACCGCGGTATAGCGGCAAGTGTCGTGGCCTGAGTCAGGATGAGGTGGCGTCCTATTTTGCCGAAGGCAAGCCGGCTACCTTGCGCTTTCGTGTGCCGCCAGACCATTTCATCGAGTTTGATGATCGCGTTCGTGGGCCGCAGCGATTTGCCAGCGACGACATTGGAGATTTTATCATCCGGCGTTCGGACCATACGCCTGCATTCTTTTTCAGCAACGCCGTTGATGATGCGTTGATGAAGGTGACGCTGGTGGTTCGGGGTGAGGATCACCTGACAAATACGCCACGACAACTGATGTTGCTGGACGCGCTTGGATTGGAAGCACCGACGTACGCGCACATTGCACTGGTGGTCGGGCAGGATGGCGCCCCCCTGTCAAAGCGCAATGGTAGCCAGACGGTGCAGGAACTGCGGGAGCGAGGTTATCTGCCGGAAGCGGTGATCAACTATCTCGCCAGATTAGGTCATACGTATGAGTCCAACGACTTTTTGCTGCCGGACGCGCTGGCCAGCCAGTTTGATGTCGGGCGCCTGAATCGGGCGCCGGCGCGATTTGATTTGAGCCAGCTGTTGCACTGGCAGCGCGAGGCCGTGGCACGCGCCGATGATGATGCCTTGTGGCAGTGGATGAACAGTGTGACGATTGCCGACGCCCGTGTCAGTGACCTGGTCCCGGAACCGAAGGCAGCCAGTTTTGTGCAGACGATACGGGAGAACATAGAAACCCCGTCCGATGCCTTTTTATGGGCGGCCAATCTCTTTACCGACAGCGGGGTTTACGATCACAGCGCCCGTGAAGCGATTCAGGCCGCGGGTGCCGAATTCTTTCAGCAGGCGTTGACCTTGCTGGCCGACGCCGGCGAGTTTCGCGATTATTCCCGAGAACTGGCCGAGGTAACCGGCAACAAGGGCAAGTCGCTGTTTATGCCCCTGCGGGCGGCAATCAGTGGCGAGCATGACCAGCGACACGCGGTCGAGAGTCGTTGGCATGATGGCCCACAGATGGGCAGTCTCTGGCAGTTGCTCGACCCGGCGACGCGCCAGCGACGTCTGGAGCTGGCCCGCGCTATTGCGAGCGAGTCCTGATGCCGGCTCGTTACATTCGACTTTTTATTTTACAGTTCAGTCCATGCTAGAAATCTACAACAGCCTGACCCGTCAGAAAGCCCCGTTTACCCCGATCGAGCCAGGCAAGGTTCGTATGTATGTCTGCGGCATGACCGTCTATGACTACTGCCACCTGGGCCATGCACGCGTACTGGTGGTGTTCGACGTCGTGAGTCGCTACCTGCGCGAGTCAGGGTATGACGTCACCTACGTTCGCAACGTTACCGATATCGATGACAAGATCATCAATCGCGCCAACGAAAACAATGAACCGTTTTCAGCTCTGACGAACCGGTTTATCGACGCCATGCACGAAGATGCGACAGCCCTCGGCGTGTTGCCGCCCGATGAGGAGCCGCGCGCGACTGCCTACATGAGCCAGATTATCGAGATGGTTGAGCGGCTGGTTGAAAAGGGTCTCGCCTACGTCGCGACCAATGGCGATGTCTATTATGACGTTAGCAAGTTTAAGCATTATGGCGAGTTGTCCGGCAAGCAGCTGGAAGACCTGCGCGCCGGCGCCCGGGTCGAGGTCGACGAGGCCAAGGATGATCCGCTCGATTTCGTGCTATGGAAATCGGCCAAGCCCGGCGAGCCGAGTTGGGATTCGCCCTGGGGGCCGGGTCGACCTGGCTGGCACATCGAGTGCTCGGCGATGTCGACCCATTGCCTCGGCGACCACTTTGATATCCATGGCGGCGGTCAGGACCTTCAATTTCCACACCACGAAAACGAGATCGCCCAGAGTGAAGGCGCCACGGGCCACAAGTTTGTCAACGTCTGGATGCACAACGGTTTCGTTCGTATCAACGAGGAAAAGATGTCCAAGTCGCTGGGCAATTTCTTTACCATTCGCGAGATACTGGAGCGCTATGCGCCGGAGGTGGTGCGTTATTTCATTCTTACCAGCCACTACCGGTCCCCGCTCAACTATTCGGACGAGTCGCTGGACAATGCCCACAGTGGCCTCGCCCGCCTGTATACGGCCTTGCGCGGATTGCCGGCGCCCGATGCTGATACCGAATTACTGGCGCCGTTTGAGGCGCGATTCCGGGCGGCGATGGATGATGACTTCAATACCCCGGAGGCGCTGGCGGTGATGTTTGACCTGGCCCGGGCGGTAAACCGTGCGCGCGAACAGGACCTGACCGTGGCCGCCAGTCTCGGCGCCGGGCTACAGAAGCTGGGCCAGTTGCTGGGTCTGCTGGAGCAGTCGCCAGAGGTTTTTTTGCGTGGCACCGGCAGCGGCGAGGTTAGCGATGCCGAGGTCGAGGCGCTGATTCAGCGTCGCAACGACGCACGCGACAACAAGGACTGGGCCGAGGCCGATCGTGTTCGCGACCAGTTGCAGGCGATGGGTGTGGTGCTGGAAGATGGTGCCGGGGGTACCAGCTGGCGCCGGGGCTGACGGGCTGGCGAATATCCACGAAAATCGCTGGTTTTACCGGCCTGTCTATTGACCGCTGATACACTTATCAGTAACTTCCGACCTATACCCTATTATGTATCGGCGTCTATAAGTGCCCGTGATCAGGGCATTTTTTTATTCTAATCAAGCAGAGGTAAGCGGTGGAAACTACAGGTGCGGATATCGTCATACGCAGCCTGAAAGACGAGGGTGTCGAGCACATCTTCGGTTATCCAGGCGGCGCGGCATTGCATATCTATGATGCGCTTTACGCCCAGGAGGATGTAAAACACGTCCTGGTCCGGCATGAGCAGGGCGCAGTGCACGCTGCGGACGGCTATGCCCGCTCCACCGGCAAGCCCGGCGTCGCCCTGGTCACCTCGGGGCCCGGCGTGACCAACACCATTACCGGCATTGCCACGGCTTACATGGACTCGATTCCCATGGTCATCATCAGTGGCCAGGTCACCAGCAACCTGATCGGTGACGACGCCTTCCAGGAAGTGGATGCCGTTGGCATCTCGCGCCCTTGTGTGAAGCACAACTTCCTGGTGAAAGACGTCAAGGATCTGGCGATGACCATCAAGAAGGCCTTTTATATCGCCACCACCGGCCGTCCGGGCCCGGTGCTCGTAGATATACCCAAGGACGTGACCGCACACCGGACGGAATATACCTATCCGAAGACGGTGAGCATGCGCTCCTATAACCCGGTGACCAAGGGACATGGTGGCCAGATCAAGAAAGCGGTGGACCTGTTACTTGGCGCCAAGCGGCCGATGATCTATGCCGGCGGCGGCGTTATCCTCGACAACGCCTCTGAATTGCTGACGTCCTTTGTTCGCTTGCTGGGTTATCCCTGCACCAACACGCTGATGGGTCTCGGCGGTTATCCGGCGACCGATCCGCTGAATGTCGGCATGCTCGGCATGCACGGGACCTATGAAGCCAATATGGGCATGCACGATTGTGACGTGCTGCTGTCGGTCGGCGCCCGATTCGATGATCGTGTGACCGGGGATGTGAACAAATTCTGTCCGCACGCGAAGATCATCCATATCGATATCGACCCCGCGCAGATTTCCAAGAATATCCCCTGTGACGTGCCAATCGTAGGCAGTGTCAGCACTGTGCTTACCGAAATGATCGAGCTGATCAAGGCAAGCAAGGGCAAGCCGGACAAGGGGGCCATCAAAAAATGGTGGGACCAGATCGACGAGTGGCGCGGTCTCAATTGCCTTAAATACGAGCTCGATGACAAGCTGATCAAGCCGCAGTACGTGGTCGAGAAGCTGTACGAACTCACCGGTGGCGACGCCTTTGTTACCTCCGACGTCGGCCAACACCAGATGTTCGCGGCCCAGTTCTACAAGTTTGATCAACCTCGACGCTGGATCAATTCCGGTGGTCTCGGCACCATGGGTTTCGGTTTGCCTGCAGCGATGGGTGTTCAGCTGGCACACCCGGACGCAACTGTTGCCTGTATTACCGGTGAAGGTTCGATCCAGATGTGTATTCAGGAGCTGTCGACCTGCAAGCAGTATGATCTGCCGATCAAGATTGTGAATCTGAACAATCGCTATCTGGGTATGGTGCGTCAGTGGCAGGAATTCTTTTACGAGAGCCGCTACTCACATTCATATATGGATGCGTTGCCGGATTTCATGAAACTGGCGGAGGCCTATGGTCACGTCGGCATGTGTATCGAGAAGCCCGGCGACGTGGAAGGCGCGATCAAGGAGGCCCTGAAGCTGAAAGACCGGCTGGTGTTCATGGATTTCATCACCGACCAGAACGCAAATGTTTATCCGATGATCGCCGCCGGCAAGGGGCACAATGAAATGGAGCTGGGCCCATGTGCCGCCGTGGTCGATCCGGACCGGGAGTTGGCCTGATCATGCGCCACATAATTTCAATCCTGATCGAAAACGAGGCGGGCGCCTTGTCGCGTGTCGCCGGGCTGTTTTCGGCCCGCGGTTATAACATCGAGTCACTGACCGTCGCGCCAACCGATGATCCAACGTTGTCACGCATGACGCTGGTGACCCGCGGTTCCGAAGCGATAATCGAGCAGATCACCAAGCAGCTGAACAAGCTGGTGGATGTGGTCAAGCTGATTGACCTGACCGAAGGACCGCATATCGAGCGCGAGATGATGCTGATCAAGGTCAAGGCAGTTGGCGATTCGCGAGACGAAGTAAAGCGGCTGGTAGAAATCTTCCGTGGCCGGATTATCGATGTTACCGACACATCCTACATTGTCGAGCTGACCGGCGATGCCAAGAAGCTGGATGCCTTTATTAATGCAGCACGTGGCGCTGGCATTATCGAGACCGTACGTTCCGGTGTGTCAGGTATTGGCCGCGGTGAAAAGGGCCTTCGCATTTAGCCGCCGCGAACAACGATTAACCAGATTAGTAATGCCGGGCCGCCGAGCGGCACGATAAATAAAGAAGAGGAAAACCATGAAAGTTTATTACGATAAAGATTGTGATCTCTCCATCGTCAAGGGGATGAAAGTAGCGATTGTCGGCTATGGCTCGCAGGGCCATGCCCATGCCAACAACCTGAAAGAGTCGGGTGTTGATGTCATCGTAGCGCTGCGCGAAGGTTCGGCCTCGGCTGCCAAGGCGGAGTCTGCCGGCCTGAAGGTGATGAGCGTGCCGGATGCGGTTGCTGCTTCCGATCTGGTGATGATTCTGACACCGGACGAGTTCCAGTCGCAGTTGTACAAGGCCGAGATTGCACCAAACCTGAAGAAGGGTGCGACGCTGGCCTTTGCTCACGGATTCAGCATTCATTACAACCAGATCGTGCCGCGCGCCGATCTGGACGTGATCATGATTGCACCGAAGGCGCCTGGGCATACGGTGCGCAACGAATTCACCAAGGGTGGCGGTATCCCGGACCTGGTGGCGGTATTCCAGGATGCCTCCGGCAAGGCCAAGGCCACCGCCATGTCCTATGCCTCGGCCATTGGCGGCGGGCGTACCGGTATTATCGAAACCACCTTCAAGGACGAGACCGAGACCGATCTGTTCGGTGAACAGGCAGTGCTTTGTGGCGGCGCAGTCGAACTGGTCAAGGCAGGCTTTGAGACCCTGGTTGAGGCCGGCTATGCGCCGGAGATGGCGTACTTCGAATGCCTGCACGAGCTGAAGCTGATTGTCGACCTTATGTATGAAGGCGGTATCGCGAACATGAACTACTCGATCTCCAACAACGCCGAGTACGGTGAGTACGTGACCGGCCCCAAGGTGATCAACGAAGAAAGCCGCTGGGCAATGAAAGAAGCCCTGCACAATATCCAGACCGGTGAATATGCCAAGCGATTCATCCTGGAAGGTCAGACCAACTACCCTGAGATGACTGCGCGCCGCCGCCTGAATGCATCACACCAGATCGAGCAAGTGGGTGAGCAGTTGCGAAGCATGATGCCGTGGATCACTGCGAACAAGCTGGTCGACAAGAGTAAAAACTGATTCAGACTGAAGCCTGGAAGAAATAACACTATGGCAATTGCTCGACACCCGATACTCGCCAGGGAAGGCTGGGTCGATATTATTGTGCTGGCCTCGGCCGGTACCGCCGTTCACTATTTTGCCGGCTGGGCCTGGGCGATACCGATCTGGGTGCTGCTTGCCTTTGTGACACAGTTCTTCCGCGATCCGCACCGCAAGATTCCTGCGGTGCCACTCGGCATCATCTGCCCCGCAGATGGCCGCGTGGTTTCGGTTGGCGATATTCATGATCCGTACCTGGACCGGGAATCACGCCGGGTGAGTATTTTCATGAACGTATTAAACGTGCACTCCAACCGCAGCCCGGCCGAGGGCCTGGTCAAGGAGCGCTGGTACAACCCGGGCCGGTTTTTCAATGCCTCGCTGGACAAGGCCGCTAACGAAAACGAGCGCAATGCACTCTGGATTCAGACGGATGAAGGCGACGATCTTGTGGTCGTGCAGGTGGCAGGACTCATCGCCAGGCGTATACTGTGCTACAAGCAGCCCGGGGAACGTATCGGGCAGGGTGAGCGCTTTGGTTTTATTCGTTATGGTTCCCGTGTCGACGTTTACATGCCAGCCAACGCCGAAATCAAGGTCAGCCTGGGTGACAAGGTAAAATCCGGCAGCGACGTGCTGGCCAAGCTCAAGCACTAGCGCTCTTTATCTCCACCTTACCGGAGTGGCAATGTCGAATTCAGAAACCAACCCGGAGTCCGCGGCCACCGTTACCGAGATTCGTTCTCGCGGTCGCCGTCCGGGCATCTATATCCTCCCCAGCCTTTTTACCACCGCCGGCCTGTTTGCCGGGTTCTACGCCATTATTCAGGCGGTTGGCGGCAACTTTGAAAAGGCAGCGATTGCGATCTTTATCGCCATGGTCATGGATGGTCTGGATGGTCGCGTCGCCCGCCTGACACATACCGAAAGTGATTTCGGCGCCCAGTACGACAGCCTGGTGGACATGGTCGCTTTTGGCCTTGCGCCGGCACTAGTCATGTATGTCTGGGCACTTTCCGGGCTCGGGAACCTGGGTTGGGTGGTGGCCTTTATCTACAGCGCCGGCGCCGGTCTGAGACTGGCACGGTTCAATATCCAGGTCGACGTCGTCGACAAACGCTACTTCATAGGCCTGCCAAGCCCGACCGCAGCTGCGGTGGTTGCCGGTTTTATCTGGCTGATGGACGCCGCCGGCCTGCCGGGCAAGCAGATCAGTATTTTCGGCCTGCTATTTACCCTCGCTGCCGGCATTCTGATGGTGAGCAATATCCGCTACCGCAGTTTCAAGGACCTTGATCTGAAGGGGCGGGTGCCTTTCGTCACCATTCTGGTGGTCCCGCTTATATTCGTTGCTGTATTTCTCTATCCGCCGCAGGTGCTGTTCGGTACCGCCGCCGTGTATACGCTTTCCGGCCCACTACAGGCGTTGTGGCGCCTGATGCGCAAACGGCGCCAAGGCGGCGATACCCACGGAGATCCGGGCGCCAAAAAATAAGTCGCTGTCCCTTGGAATTAAGCGCCAAGGCATATATATTGAATTTATTAGCGGATGAAACGAAATATGCGTCAAATCATCAACAACCCAGGATCCTGCACCAGCACTGCCTTCAGTGATGGCCGCCCTGTGGTGTCCGCGAATACCCTCCAGCTGTCCCTGCTACTGCTGCGCCGCTAGGCGCCTACTTCTATTTCACAAGTCCCTGAAACGGGCACCCAGGTAAAGAATTCACCATCAGTCAGCCAGACCGGTAGCTGCGGTATAATCCGGTCGAACAGTAGAGGACACCATGAGCGAAAAATTGATTATTTTTGATACCACCTTGCGCGATGGCGAGCAGAGTCCTGGCGCGTCGATGACCCGTGATGAAAAGGTGCGCATCGCCAAGGTGCTGGAAAAGATGCGCGTCGACGTGATCGAAGCGGGGTTTCCCATCGCCAGCGCTGGTGATTTCGAGTCGGTGAAGGCAGTGGCCGAGGCCGTTAAGGACTCCACGGTGTGCGGGCTGGCGCGTGCCACCCAGGGCGATATCGAGCGAGCAGCCGAGGCCATCAAGCCGGCCAATAGCGGACGCATCCATACCTTTATCGCCACGTCTCCGATCCATATGAAGGAAAAGCTTCGCATGGACCCGGACAAGGTGCTGGAACAGGCGGTGTGGGCGGTGAAGCATGCGCGCCAGTTTACCGATGACGTGGAATTTTCCCCGGAAGATGCAGGGCGCTCCGAGCCCGATTTTCTCTGCCGGGTTCTCGAGGCCGTCATCGATGCGGGCGCACGCACGGTAAATATTCCGGATACCGTCGGTTATAACATTCCTACCCAGTTCGGTAGCCTGATTGCCGACTTGCGTGAGCGCGTTCCGAATTCTGACAAGGCGATATTTTCAGTGCACTGCCACAACGACCTCGGCCTTGCCGTTGCGAATTCATTGGCGGCAGTGATGAATGGCGCGCGCCAGGTGGAATGCACAATCAATGGTCTGGGTGAGCGTGCCGGTAATGCCTCGCTCGAGGAAATCGTGATGGCCGTGCGTACCCGGCAGGACGTATTTCCCTGTGATACCACACTCGATACAACGCAGATTGTGTCGGCATCGCGCCTGGTATCGAATATCACCGGTTTCGCCGTGCAGCCGAACAAGGCCATTGTCGGCGCCAACGCATTCGCACACGAGTCCGGCATTCACCAGGATGGCGTACTCAAGAAGCGTGAGACCTACGAAATCATGCGCGCGGAAGATGTTGGCTGGACCACCAATCGTATGGTTCTCGGCAAACACTCCGGGCGCAATGCCTTTCGTACCCGCCTGAAAGAACTGGGCATTGAATTCAAGTCCGAAGAAGATTTGAACTCGGCGTTTGCCCGCTTCAAGGATCTGGCTGACAAGAAGCATGAGATCTTCGACGAAGACCTTCAGGCCCTGGTAACTGAAGAAGGCACCGAGCAGGAGAACGAGCATTTTCAGCTGGTCTCGCTCAAGGTGTGTTCGCAGACCGGCGAAGTGCCCGAGGCCAAACTCGTGGTCGCGGTCAATGGCAAGGAGCAGCAGGGTGTGGCGACGGGCGGTGGTCCGGTCGACGCCACGTTCAAGGCGATCGAATCTATTGTTAAAAGCGGATCGGGATTACAACTTTATTCGGTAAGCAATATCACCAGCGGCACCGATTCACAGGGTGAGGTGACCGTGCGCCTGGAAAAGGCAGGTCATATTGTAAATGGCCAGGGAGCGGATACGGATATCGTGGTGGCCTCGGCCAAGGCCTATATCAACGGTCTGAACAAACTGATCCAGCCCACGGATCGTGAGCATCCGCAGGCTGATCAGCCGATCTAGAGATTCGCGGGATGCCGGCCAGCAAAAGGGCTATTTTTCTAGTTCCTTTTTGACTGGCTCGGTGGCCTTGTGAAGAGTCTCGCGCGCTTCTTCAACAATCTCCTTACTGGTTTCGCTCGCGCGTTTTTTCACCTGTTCCTTGACCTCGGTGTTTTTAAACGGGTTGCTCAACAGCGGCTCGTCACGTCCGAAGTTGATGCCGAGCGGAAACGCGACAATAGCGCCTACGATCATCCCGACGAAAAAATATTTCATGTACTGGATCATTTTTCTGGCTCACTCCCTGGTGGATTTCCTTTAATATTATCTTTCAATCAAGTTGACGGCCACCATGTTGTGTAACTACACCAGTCTATTCAGTTTTATGTCCTCCATTGCGCGGGCGTCACTGGTCATCGGCTTGTTATGGTGTAGTGGCGTAAAAGCCGAAGACGGGCCTGTTATAGCATCGGGGTGGAATTGGCGAGTGTTCCAGACCGGTTTGCGACTGGTCGACAACATCGTCGTTGCAGACAAAAATACACTTTACGCCACCCTCGAACGGAGCCCAGGCAGGGGGCAGCTGGCCAGTATCCGGAATGGCACGGTCAGCATCCTGATCGATCGGCTCGATCGACCCGATGGCCTGGCCATGGCTGGTGACACCCTGTATTTAACCGAAGAGGTCATGGACGGTCGCGTTCTCTCGTATCAGCTGAAAACTGGCGAGCTGAAAGAGCTTGCGCGCCTGCGCAAGCCGGAGGGTATAGATATACTCGCACCCGGCAGCCTCGTCCTTGCAGAAGATGTTGGCAATGGCCGGCTCGTGCAGCTGGACGGGAACGGCAAGCTCACGGTGTTGGCCAGTGGCTTGAAGCGGCCGGAAGGGTTGCGCGTGTCGGGCGACGGCACCATTTATATTGCCGAGACTCGCACCGGCAGAATACTGGGTTACCGCAACGGCAAGATCCGCGTGGTAGTCGATGGCTTGAACAAGCCGGATCAGCTCGCCATTGCGCAGGATGGCGCTCTCTGGATTGCTGAAGATGACAATCCGGGCCGGGTGCTGCGCTACCGGTCCGGTTCACTCGAGGTAATCGCTTCGAATCTGGCATCGCCACAGGGGTTGGCGTTTGATGACAAGGGCCGTCTGTACGTGGCGGAACAGCATCGCCACCGCATCCTGCAGGTTATTTCCGCACCTTAATCGAGCCAGACTTTGTTTTACTTCGGCCTGCAAGTATCCTACGCGCATGACCGATAACCGCGCCAAATTGCACTATCTGGATGCCATGGGCATTCAGGTCTGGCAACGTCGACACTCGCCGGAAGCTACAATGACTCTCGCGTCACAGTCGGCCCCGGCGCCAACGGCCTCTGTCCCGCCCCTGGAAACAGCGATCGACGTGACAGAGATGGACTGGCAAGCGCTGACAACAGCCGTTAGCGGCTGCCAGGGCTGCGGTCTGCATACGACACGCACGCAGACAGTGTTTGGTGTCGGGAACCGGCAGGCACGCTGGGTCTTTGTTGGCGAGGCACCAGGGGCCGACGAAGACCGTCAGGGTGAGCCGTTTGTTGGCCGTGCCGGTCAGTTACTGAACGCCATGCTGTTTGCGCTTGGATTGGCACGCGAAGATGTTTATATCGCCAATGTTCTGAAGTGCCGCCCGCCGGAGAATCGCGATCCACGACCAGAAGAAGTCGAGCAATGCGAGCCGTATCTTATCCGCCAGATTGAGCTGATACAGCCGGCGATTATTGTTGCCCTCGGTCGTCACGCGGTCCACAGTCTACTAAAGACCGATCAGGCCCTCGGCAAGTTGCGCGGCACGCGTCATGACTATCATGGCATTCCACTGATCGCCACCTATCATCCGGCTTACCTGTTGCGTAGCCCGGGAGAGAAAGCCAGGGCATGGGAAGATCTCAAGCTGGCACAGTCGATCGCAGCGGCTTCATGAGTGCAGTGATCAAACAGGCGGCGCCGCGTATTCGTCCCATGGAGATTATGGACATCAAGGCGGTAATGAAGGTCGAGCAAGCCGCTTATGATTATCCCTGGACGCCCAATATTTTTCGCGATTGTCTTCGGGTCGGGTACTACTGTTGCGTGCTGGAAGAAGGCGCCAGCATTATTGGTCACGCCGTCATGTCATACGCGGTAGGTGAGTGTCACATACTGAATCTCTGTGTTGATCCTGATTATCAGGGGCAGGGTCTTGGCCGTAAGCTGATTCTGCATCTGCTGGATGTTGCTCGCCGGAATGGCGCGCGCATCGCATTTCTGGAAGTCAGGCTGTCCAATGCCAGTGCCTACAACCTTTACCAGAGCCTGGGTTTTGCTGAAGTCGGAATCCGCAAGGATTATTACCCGGCACAGGATGGGCGTGAAGACGCCATGATTCTCGCCTATGATCTTGATGGCGATCCGGACGAGTTTGAAAAAATATACAAGAGGTAATTGTGGAAAGTAGAGAAATGGGTCTGGTAGTCGCCCAACAGTTAACCGGCGTTGACGACCTTCACTATGGCTACTGGAATGAAGGGGTAAAGCCGACCGTTACCGGTGTGATTGCAGCGCAAAAGAGATATACCGGGCAACTGGTTGATACCATCAGGCAGTATTCAGGCGAGCCGTCCTCGACACGGATACTGGATGTGGGTTGCGGCACCGGTGTGATTCTGAAAGAACTGCTGGATCAGGGCTATGCCGTCGACGGTGTTATTCCCGCGGCTTACCTGAAAAAACAGGTCGACGCCCGCATTGAGCAGTACACCGGCGACTATCAGCCAAGAATCTACGAATGTAATTTCGAAGATTTCCCGTTGAGTGAATGCGCCAATCAGTATGACATCGTGCTCTACAGCGAGAGTTATCAGTATATTTCGATGGCCGCCGGCTTTCCTTTAATGAAGAAATTGCTGAAACCCGACGGCAAGGTGGTGATTTGCGATTTCTTCAAAACCGAGCACGCCGGAGACGGCGGACCGGGTGATGGCAGTTTTGGCGGCGGATTTTCCCTGACGGAATTTTATGACCAGGTAGACAACCACGGTTACCGGATCTTGCTCGACAATGATATTACGCGAAATATCAGCCCTACTATCGCAGTGGTGGACGAAATGCTGATGCAGCGTATGTACCCGGCGATTCAGACCATAAATTCCTTTATGGAGACGCGCCATCCTTACTGGACCAGATTGATAACGTGGTTGTTGCGCAAGCGCCTTGCGAAAATAAAATTCAAGTATTTTTCGGGTTACCGAAGCCAGGCCGTGTTCGAGCGCTACAAAACATACCACCGCATCGTACTGGAAATGGTTTAGGGCGAGCGACGCAGATAAAAGCCAAAAGAACGGATGCTGCCTTGCGGCGTTTTGATACCGACGACCTCGTGTCGTTGCCAGCGTCCGAACTCATTGGTAATTACCATCGGCAGGTCCGGCGTATTTGACGGTCCGGTTACCGCAACACACAAAGCCGGAGAATCCGTCGACTCATGCTGGCGCCAGTAGTCAAACTGGGTCAGCCGCCCGCCCGGTGCCGCGGTAATGGCATAGACATCACGCAGGTGTAATCCCAGTTCCGCGGCGGTCAGGTAATACGGATAGCCGTCGTTATCGTATCCCGGTAGTGCAATCGCGCGGCAAGCTGTCTCCAGCCCCAGGCGCCGCGTTTCCAGTTCACGCCAGTAAGTCAGCCTTGCTGCCACCTGGTTCCAGCCCATGCCATTAGAGGCATGGCTGTTTGGTAGCGGGCCAATGCCGACAAGCGTGGACCACCCGGGGAAGCGCAACAGGTTCGCCGCCAGCAGTGAAAACAGTGCCAGCACAACGACGGTAAAAACCTTTGCGCAATAAAAACGGTTTGTTGATCGACCTTCCCCAGACGAAGTACCCAGCCACCGGTTCAGGGCGACGCCGAGGAGAATACTGCCCGGTATGTACGCCATGGCTGGCCAGCTTGCGTGACCCTTGGTGAGCAAATTGGTTACGCCAAAGAAAACCAGCGGGAACCAGAACCCGATGCGAACCAGTGTTGCCGTGTAGCTGTCTTTCTGTCGGATGTAAGTGGTTAATTTTACCGACGCCACCACCATTGCAATAAAGACCCACGGCAGTGCAACCCCCAGTTGGTTTACGATGTAAAAGACGAGATTGTCGAACCAGGAGTCGGTGTCGGCGCTGGTGCCGTGTTTCCACTGAAAGGCAAATGAGGCCCAGTCGTTCTGGTAATTCCATATCACGACCGGTAAAAAACAAAAGAGCGCAACGAAACCAGCGGCCCAGGGCCATGGCTTCTTCAATTGTTGGCGAGCACCGGTGTTGAGCAGGAGCGCAAGGAAGATCGCCGCCGGCACCAGCACCATGTTGTATTTGGCCAACATGCCGAAGCCGGTCATCACGCCGGCAACAACCCAGAAGCGGGCCGAGTTTTCTGCGACGCCGCGTGCGGCAAAATAATAGGCCAATGCCGAGAACAGCATGAGCCCGGAATCCGGTCCAACGATGTGAAAACCCGCCTGGTAGATCGGCAGACTGACGAATACCAGCAACGCGGTCCAGCCGGTTTTCCGGCTGCCGGTCAGTTCGGTCGACAATTGAAATACGACCCAGGCGGCTGTGGACCAGGCCAACACGGCGGGCAGGCGAAACGCCCACTCGTTGTGCCCGAAGATGCTGGTGAAAACGTGCATCATCCAGGGAACCATGGGTGGGTGGTCGAAATAACTGAGCCCGGGGCGTTCAGACAACATCCAGTAGTAGGCTTCATCGGTATGCGGCGGGAAAAACACGAGCCCGAATACGTTGCCGATAACAAACGCTGCCAGTAGAGCCAGGATCCAGCGGGGGCTGTCAGAATATGGAGTGATCACAAAAGAATTCCGCATGGTTTTGCAGGCACGAATCATACCTGCAATGGGAGTTTGTGTGGCAGCGATGCTGACCCATCAAACAAGTGACTGATTCTCAAGGAAATACTACGTAATCAGGGGTACGCCGGTCCCTGGCAGTAAACTTTTATAAGAAATAGCTGATATACTCAGCCACCGGTTCGATCCTGATCGCCTGCTGCCTGCAGACGTATTGCCCGAATTTCCACCCGGGCATCAAATCCGAACCAGCCATCGCCGAATTCTGCGCATAAAGCTATGACGCGATCTCGCCGTATTCCGAGTCGGAGCGGCGAACTACTCGTTGAACATCAAGAGGATTTGGAAGTGAAAGAACTGTTTTCAGTGCAGCGGCTAAAACGTCTCACTGCCGCCGCCGTGTTTATTATTGTTGGTATTGTCACGATCAACGCGGTGCCGACGCTGGAAATCGCCTGGGTCAGCGTCATCCTCCTGCTCACAATCTATCTGTTTGCTTTCGAGATCGTCGGTGTCGATGTCGCCGCGATTACCATCATGGTGCTGTTGGGGCTGACATCACTGTTGGCGCCGCTGATGGGGCTGGAAAAGGGGCTGGTACCAACCCAGCATCTGTTTGATGGCTTCTCGAGCAATGCCGTCATGTCCATTATCGCCGTCATGATTATCGGTGCCGGGCTCGACAAAACCGGGATCATGGGAACCGTCGCCAGTATTATCCTGCGCCACGGTGGGTCGACCGAAAAACGCATCATCCCGATTATCTCGGGCACCGTCGGGGTTATTTCTTCTTTCATGCAAAACGTTGGTGCAGCGGCGTTGTTCCTGCCGGTGGTGAGCCGAATTTCTGCACGCACGGGCTTGCCCATGTCACGCCTGCTCATGCCGATGGGTTTCTGTGCCATTCTGGGCGGCACGGTAACCATGGTCGGTTCCAGCCCGTTGATCCTTCTGAATGACCTGATCCTCACTTCCAACAAGGCGCTACCGGCGGCTCAACAGATGCATACCTGGTCACTGTTTTCGGTCACCCCTGTCGGGATCGCGTTGCTGGCGACGGGTATTGCCTATTTTGTTCTGGCGGGTCGCTTTGTGCTACCAGTCAGGGGCAGGACCGAGGGTGTGACCGGCAGCAGTTCGATGAGCTATTTCAAAGAAGTCTATGGCGTGGAATACGATCTGTTCGAGGTAGTGGTGCCGTCTGAGAGCCCGCTGATCGGCATGAACCTGGATGATTTTGAGCTGACCAGCCGCGTGCGCGTGATAGCCATGATGCGCGGCTCGGACGATCTGCGCATTGGCCCTGGTGGCCTGGCACGGGATGTCGGCATCTCCGGTGGCACGGTTCTCGGCATCCTGGCGTCGCCCTGGAACCTGAAGACATTCGTCGAGAAGTACGGACTCATCCTGCGAAATGATCTGAAAACATTCGCCGAGTCACTAGCTGCGACGCGCGCCGGTATTGCCGAGGTCGTTATTCCGCCGGGTTCACAGTTGATTGGCAAGTCGGCGCGGGAAATCTGGATGCGCAAAACCTACGGTATCGCCATGGTGGCGTTACACCGTAATGGCAAGACCCTGCAGGAAGGTGACGGTATCCGGGATCTTCCCCTGGAAGCTGGCGATACGCTGGTAGTGCATACCCCCTGGACCTCGCTGGTACGCCTGGAGTCCGATCGCAACTTCGTGGTGGTGACGACCGAGTACCCTCATGAAGAATTGCGAACGCACAAGGTGAGCTATGCTGCCTTCTTCTTTGTGATTACGCTGGGCCTGGTGTTGTTTACCGACATGCGCCTGTCGATCGCATTGCTGACCGGTGCACTCGGTATGGTCTTGTCTGGCGTGCTGAAAATTGAAGAGGCATACAATGCCGTTAGCTGGAAGACAGTGTTCCTGTTGGCCAGCCTGATTCCACTCGGGCTTGCAGTAGAGACATCGGGCACGGCGGCCTGGATTGCGGCACGGACCCTGGAGATACTGGACGGTGTTCCGATCTGGGTATTGCAGCTGGCAGTAGCCGTGCTGGCAACGTTTTTTACCCTGGTCATGTCCAATGTCGGCGCGACCGTATTGCTGGTGCCGCTGGCGGTGAACATCGCCATTGGTGCGGGGGCAAATCCCGCGGTGTTTGCACTGACCGTAGCGATCGCGACATCCAATTCATTCCTGATCCCCACACACCAGGTCAACGCCCTGATCATGGGTCCGGGTGGCTATGGCGTGCCAGACTTTATGCGTGCCGGCGGTATCATGACCGTATTGTTCCTGTTTGTATCGATGGTAGCGCTCAATCTGTTTTACTGAGCCGCTCTGCGCAAGGGGTGACGGCGCTTCCGGCGTTGCCGGGCAAGAGAGGAAACCAGGCCAGCCCGGGCATTTTCACCCGGAGCGTCTATAATTGGTCCAGTAGCGGACTCTAGAGGCGAAACATGCTGGTCAGGATATTACTCATTTCAGTGCTGGTCGCGGTGGTGACCTTTTTGACTTTCCCTTACTGGGCCAGCTGCAATCTGAAATACGAGACCTGTCTGGCCATTTGTGACGTCAGGCATTTCAATGCCGATATCGACAAAGCTGCCTGTAAAGGTGGCTGTACCACCAAGAAAATTGCTTGTCTGACCGAGCAAGTGCTCGAGCCATCATCCTCCCGGAAGTAGAATTGCTACAGAGCTTCGCCTGATTTCGCAGAGGATTGATCGGCATGACCCCAATCTCGATTACCGCGCTCAGACACTCGGCCTTCTATACCCCCCTGCTGATTACTATTGCCGGTGGCTACCTCAAGCGGGTTGGCCTCGAGCCGATATACCAGCCAGCGACCCCGGACCGCCCGGTGAACGATTGTCTTCGAAGCGGCCAATGCCATGTTTCGCAATCGGCCGTGGCAACCAGCTTTGCCGCGTTAGAGCAGGGCGAGGCGCCCGACATCGTCCATTTCGCTCAAATCAACAGTCGAGACGGTTTTTTTATTGCCGGTCGCAACCTCGAACTGGATTTCTCATGGAAACAGCTAAAGGGCAAGCGTGTACTGGTGGATCATTTTTTCCAGCCATTGGCGATGTTTCGCTATGCCCTCAAGACCCAGGGTATGTCGCTGGACGATATTCATGTGATCGATGCCGGCGACGTCAATGCAATACTGCAGGCGTTTCGAGACGGCGCCGCCGATTATGTCCACCTTCAGGGACCGGCGCCGCAACAGCTGGAACATGATGGCCTGGCACATGTCGTCGCCAGTGTCGGCGAAGCTGTGGGCCCGGTCGCCTTTAGCAGCCTGTGCGCAACGCGCGCATGGCTGGAGACTGAAATGGCACAGGCGTTCATGCAGGCCTATCAGGAAGCACTGGCATTTGTGGTAAACGCGCCTGCTGACGAGCTGGCGGCGGTGGAGCATTCGGCGGGCTTTTTTACCGAGATCGACAGGTCAGTACTTTCGGCAACGATAGCAACGTATCAGTCACTGGCTTGCTGGCGCCCGGATCCTACGATTCAGAAAAGCGAGTACGAGCGATTGCTGGATGTGTTTAGCTACTCCGGCCTGATTTCAAGTCGGCATGCCTATGATTTGGCTATCGTGCCGCCGCCAGGCTACCTGGAGAAATAATTCCCTGGCCTGACAAGCGAAAAGCCCGGCAGCAACGCCGGGCTTTCTTTTGACGGTGAATGCCTAATGTTTGACGCTGACCGGGACACGGATTTTGGCGAATACGCCGCCGTGATCCGATGGCCATAATCCGGTCACGGTCTTGTCTGTCACTTCATCGCCGACCACTTCCGCGATCACCCGCGTCTTGTGTCGTGTGTCTGCAAAGTAGTTGTTTCGATATAAAACGTAGTCTATCCGCTGGTCGAATAACGAGTCCGGATTCAGCAGGACCTCCGCCTGGCAGCAAGTGTACCCTGGCAGTTCGGCATTCCCGCTTTCCAGCCAGCTATCCTGGTACCCTGCGAAACTGAACTGCATGTAGGGGGGCACCGCGCCGGTTGGCAGATCGATGGTTTCAACCGGAGAGGAATTCAGGTCACCAACCAGGACGACGGGTTTTGCCTCGCTCGCCAGGATGCCGATCAGTTCCAGTGCCTGCAGTGCCTGCACCGCTACTACCTGGCCTTCGCCTTTGACTTCCAGGTGGGTGTTGACCACCCGATACTTTTTACCACGAACTTTGGCGTCGATCGCAGTGTAACCACGGGTGAAGGGGATGGTGCTGCCGGCAACCGGGATTTCGAGGTTGAGCTGGAAATTGGCGCTGGTTGCGTTACTGGTGCGGACACCAGTGCGAACCAGAATCACATCCCGGTCTGTCAGCCTTACGTCATTGAATTGCGGCGCACCGGCAGCGTCAAAGCCGGCAAACGCGGGCAGCTCGATATCGACATTTTGCACTTGTGATGCGACACGGTAGTTCAGGCCCCGCCGGTTTAACTCGGCAAGCAGGATCTGAAGATAGTCGTAGACGACAGTCTCGGCGGGATTGGGATTTCCAATGAAGTAATCGCTGGGTGTCTGCTGTCGAATCAGGGATACTTCCTGCAAGCCGATAACATCGGGCCGCTTTGCTGCGACGTTGGCGGCGATCGCTTTGGCGCGAGACTGGAAATCCGTCTGGTGGATAATGCCAAGAATCTCCGCAACGACTGGTGGCACCTGTTCCGGCGCCGTGACACTCAGGATTCGAAACAGATCGGCGCCAACGTAGAGGTTCTGGGTCATGGCCCGAATTTGACCGGATCGGGCCCTGTCTTCGTGTGCCCAGCTTTGGCCAACCACTAACAAGGCCAGTGCCAGTACCAGACTTGTCGTAAGACGTGTACGCGATGTGCTGTTCAGCATAACTCCTCCCTGTTTATGTTATTTTGCAGATCAGGCCGACATGACACCCTCATCTGCCATGAATCAACCTATCAGCGATTTATCACTGGTTTATTGACTGAAATCAATCGTCTGTCTTTGCTGCAGGCTCCTCGGTGGATGCGGCGACAGGCCCTGGTTTTGCCGGGAGCAGCGCGCCGGTATAAAAAGGTGTGCAGTTGCTACCTACCAGGCGTTTGGCGGATTTTCCCAGTGCGTCAAGTAAAGGTTGGGTTATCGCTAGCAGGAAATTGAGTTTGCCAATGCGCGGTGATTTCATTGGACCATCAAGCTGCTGCTTGACGATAGCGCAACCACGATCGTCAACGACCGCGATTTTGATGCCGTCAAATGTGTTTTTTATCAGATTGAGCCTGCCTTTCAACGCAATGCGATATCTTTTTGTTTCCAGCGCTACGTCTTGTGCGGTGGCGATACCATCTGAAATCGCCCATAGCGACTTGATTCTGAGCACCTTGCTGGAGGCGGTACCGGTTTGAGTTACGGACTTTAATACACCTGCATAATCGAGACCCTTGGTGGTCTGCATTCCCAACGGCCCCATAAAAAAATATGCGCCAGCGTCCACCAGGTTGTAGTTCTGTGACTTAATGATCTTTTCTATGATCTGGTCAAGGTCCACCGACAGCAGATCAAGATCCTCACCGGAGAGCTCTGCCATACCAGCTACGGTACGCAAGAAGGTATCGGTATTTGGTGCTTTGCCCGTTAGCTTGAAATCCAGATTAAGCTTGCCGTTGGCGATGGGTTTGCGCTGGAACAACGCGGAAGACCTGCTGGTGTCATAGCCGATTAAAGAAAACATCGTGTCAACAGAGGGAGCGTCTGCGTAGGGCAGCCAAACGACCTTGCCTTTCGCTTTTCCACCAAGCAACTCAGATTCTAAAATATCAACGGAGAGTCGGCCCGACTCGTAATGGCCAGCTATTTGTGTTGGTCCGATCTCCAGCCTCGCGAACCTGGCCTGTCTGAAATCAAGGGAGGCTGATGCCACGAGTTTCTTGATGTTACCGCTTTTAATTACGCTATGAATATCGGCAGGACGCAAAGTCAGGTTAGCGCCGTTGATGGAATGCACGCTATCGCCAGTAGCTGAAATCAGGACAATCTCGCTGCGGCGCAATTCAAGACTGTCAAATGAATCGAGCATCAGTGTGAAGCTGGGCGCCTGTTTTGTTGCCTGCCCGGTTTTGACCGGTGGGATAACCGGTACACCGTTTTCATTTACCGGTAGACGAAGCTGCAATTCGCTAACCATTATCGAGTAAAGTCTGAATTCACGATCCAGCAACGGCAGCAATTCAAAGCCCAGGTCGAGTTCGCTGGCAGTCAATAGCGGCTGGGCATCTTTCTTGCCGAGCGTGATACCGCGGATGCTCACGGCTGGTGCCGGGAAAATTATCACCGAGATCCCGCCTTCGATCCTGGTGTCGAAACCGGTTGCTTCGGTAATGGCCTGTTCTAATTCCGGGGTGTAGCGATTCAGCCAGTACGACAGATTGAATTTAACCAGCAGCACCACTGCAACGAGTAAAATCAGCACGGCAGCGGCAATGGTTTTCCATGGAAAAATGGCTCTGGCTTTGCTGTAAAAAGTCATTTCTGGTTAATCCGGATGAATCAGTACTGGATTTTGCGTGAAAGCGCAAACGTGAAATCCTTTATCGCGCTACTCTATTATAAATTCAATATCGTTTTGGCATTATATTGCCTTGTCCGAAGTCAATCATTGATTTCGGACAAGCGGAGGAGCCGAAATTGTTACCGGGCGCGGCGGGGATAGAAACATAGACTATTTATATATTTTTACCGGATTTGTCCTGCTGTATTTCGGTGCCGAGTTGCTGGTGCGCGGCAGTTCCGAGCTGGCGCGCCGTTTTGGTCTGTCGCCACTGGTCATCGGTCTGACGGTAGTCGCCTTTGGAACCAGCGCACCGGAGCTGGCGGTGAGCGTGGATGCAGCCCTCAAGGGCAGGAGCGATATCGCCCTCGGCAACGTCATCGGTTCAAATATCGCCAATATCGGGTTGATCCTGGGCACAGCTGCACTGATCCAGCGCCTCACTATTCGTGCACAGCTGGTGCGTATTGACTTGCGGGTGTTAATCGCTGTTTCGCTGCTGACGCCGCTAATACTATGGGACCGTGAAATAGGCCGTGCCGAGGGGCTGGTCCTGGCTTCCGGTCTGGTCGTTTATCTTGTCTACACGGTAACCCTGGCGCGTCGTGCGCGCGCGACTGTAATAGCAGAATTTCAGGACGCAATTCCCTTGCCGGTTCGGCGAGCCTGGTTGGAGGTGCTAATGGTAGCCATGGGCGTGGCACTGCTGATCACCGGCGCCGAAGCGCTGGTTTTCGGCGCAGTCAGGATCGCACAGCAGTACCAGATCAGCACTGCGATTGTCGGCCTAACCGTGGTTGCGGTTGGCACCAGTCTGCCGGAGCTGGCGACATCTATTGTCGCGGCGATTCGTCGAGAAGGTGACCTGGTGGTGGGGAACGTTGTTGGCTCCAATATCTTTAATCTGCTCGGTATTGTCGGCATTTCCTCACTGGTCGCTCCGATTCGGCCACTGGCCATTGAACCGGTAGATTTGCTGGTAATGATTGTCATGACCGTTGTGCTGTTGCCATTGATGCGTACGGGTATGCGCCTGACGCGGATGGAAGGAGTGTTGCTACTGGCCGGCTACGCAGCATATATCGGCTATCTGCTGCTGCGCGTTACCGGGTAGAATCGCGGTATCAATTGGAAAAGCGTGTCGGATTTGCACCCGACAGTTTGATGAGTTCAAATTAGATCATCGACATAAACCACCTGACCAGATTGTCATGATACGTATAAAGAAAATCGTCTTTGATGTGCTCAAGCCACATCGACCCACTGGCCTCGAGTTTGCCAGCGCCATCGCTGAACGGTGTCCCGGCAGCGTGGTCAATCTCAATGTCGAGGCAGTGGACCAGAATACCGAGTCGGTGTTGCTACGTGTCGAGGGAGAAAGCCTGGACTTCGACACCATCTCCAACACCATTCTGGAACTGGGTGGTTCCATCCATAGCGTTGATGAAGTGGAAGTAATTCATCTGCCAGATTCCAGCGTAGCTGAGTAGTCTGGCGCGGCATGTTTGATCGAATTCGCGCCTTTCTGGGTATAACCGGGGCCCACGGTATTCTTCGTCGCTACCTGGTGGTAAATGGTTTTGATGGCGCGCTCACTATGCTGGGTCTGGTGGTTGGTTTCTACCTGAGCGGTACGACGGATCTGCGAGTAATTATTGGTGCCTGTGTTGGCGCGGCAGTGGCGCTGGCGGTGAGTGGATTCAGCAGCGCATATATCAGCGAGACTGCCGAGAAACAGAAAGAATTGCGGGAACTGGAGCAGGCCATGATCCATGATCTGGGTGAATCTATTCATGGCCGGGCGTCGCGACTGCTGCCGGTACTGGTGGCACTGGTTAACGGCATGTCACCGTTCATCATTTCACTGCTTATTATTTCGCCGATCTTGGCGGCATACCTTTCGATCGACTTACCGGTAGCACCACTGGAGGCCGCATTCGTCGTTGCGCTCGGGGTCCTGTTTACCCTTGGAATCTACCTTGGAACCATCAGCGGAATCAGCTGGTTCTGGGCCGGCATGCGGGCGTTGATGATCGCGCTGGTGACCAGTGTGATTATTGTCGGTCTTAATCTCCTGTAACCGGGGCTAGAACCAGCGTTTGATGCGGAAATAGATCAACAACCCAATCGCCAATGCGAACATTCCCCCGAGCACAAAAAAATAGCCGTACTGGTACTTTAGTTCCGGCATATTCTCGAAGTTCATACCAAAAATGCCGGCGATCAAAGTTAGCGGCAAGAAGATCGCCGATATCAGGGTGAGTACCCTGACTATTTCGTTGGTTCGATGGGCGACCGCAGAAAAATGCAATTGCACCAGTGAATCGATTTCCCGTTGCTGGTTTATCGAAAATTCCGATACCCGTCGAATATGCTCCAGCAGGTCGGTCAGGCGTACCGATAGATAATCGTCGATCTCGGTATCGGTATTGTCCTTCCACAGGGTAATGGCATCGCCCTGGGTCTCGCTGAGGACTTCAAGCACCAGGATCTGTTTCTGGTGGCTCAACAAGGCGCGCCAGTCATCAAACGGATTCTTCGGATCCAGTAAGGCATCTCGATATTCGTTCAATTGCGCTATCAGGATCTCGCGCATCGACAGAAACCGATCCACCATATTATTAGTTACCAGATACATAATCGCCGCGGGGTGAATGGCAAAGCGTATTTTCCCTTGCATCAGTCGCTTGATCGTTGCCTCGATCGATCGGCTGTCTCCGGGGCTGACCGTAACCAGGACCCGGTCGATCAGAAAAAAAGCGGTAGGCCGGGTTGAAAACTGGTCTTCCGAGGCTGATGGAGAAAGGCTGCGAAAAATAACCATTTCGTAATTTTCGGTGCTGTCGGTAAAGGATGGGTGAGCATCGTTACTGGCATCCTTGACGTGGCGCTCGTCAATCGATATGCCAGTTAGTTGCATTACCTTGACCGGCCAGTCGGGATCGCTGTCACGATGAAAATTGAGCCAGACCACGCCTGATGTTGGCAACGTGTCGAGCGATTCGAGTCGCGAGCCAGCATTGCGGTCACTAAAGTGGAGAACATCCATCGTCTGGTCTCAGTTCCTTATTTCCATCAAAGCGATTAGAGAATACCCGTTCAGGCTTGGGAGCATCGATTGCATTATTTTACTATTTTAGATTTTTTTTGCGATCAGCGGTGAAAAGAGTATAAGGTATTATCAGGAGTTAAAGCGAAAAAATCTGTGAAGGCTGCCTATAAACCGAGTATCGCGGTAGATCGATTTTACAGGAGTATCGTCAATGAGAAGCGCTCTAGCGTGTCTGATAGTCACGGCATCCGTGCTGATGCTTTCCTTGCCCGTCGACGCCAAAGAAGTGGTTGGTTGGGTGGAGAATGCCAGGGTCTATCCAGGCGGTATCACCATCAAATCCAAAATAGATTCGGGGGCCAAAACCTCGTCACTGAATTGTCAGTGCATCACGCCGGTGAAGCGGGATGGAAGGGAGTGGGTGAGCTTCTCGGTGAAGAACCATAAGGGCGAGATCGCCATGATTGAGAAACCTGTCGATAGAATCGCCAAAATCAAGCGTCATTTCGGGGAGCAGCAGGAGCGCTATGTCGTTAAGCTTGGCATCTGCCTGGGCAGTGTCTATCGCGAGGAGGATGTCACCCTGGTAGACAGGAGTGGGTTCAACTACCAGCTGCTGGTTGGTCGAAATTTCCTTAAGGGCGATTTCCTCATTGATGCCGGCAGTACCTATGTCAACAAACCGTCCTGCAAGGGCGCACCCGAAAAATAATCAAACGAGTTGTTGAGTGTATGAATAATCGACCGGTGTATGTGATTGCCGTAGTACTCGCAATGGCTGGTCTTCTCCTGTTTCTTTATAAATGGCTTGTTCTGGAATATCCGTTGCTTCCCAAGGCCCGTGCCGAGATCTGGAATATCGAGGCCCATGTGGTTTTTCAAGGCAAAGGGGCGCCGGCCAAGCTGGAGTTTCTCATCCCCAAAGAAACGCGGCGTTACCTGATTATTGATGAGGCGTTCATTTCCCGTGGCTACGGCCTGAATACACGAACCGGAGTCAACAACCGTGAAGCAATCTGGACCACTCGCACGGCGAGCGGTCGGCAGGATATTTACTACCGGGCAAGTGTAAGGTTCGTTAAAAGGTCCGACAGTGCTGAAAGCTCACGTGAAAAGTCAATTTCCGACAAGCCGGAGTTTGACGACGCAAGCGCCCACGCAGCAACTGCGTTGATCGAAGAAATTCGCTCCCGTTCCTCCGACGTCTCAAGTTTTGCAATCCAGCTATTCCAGCACCTGAATAACGAAAAGCCGGATCAGAACGTAGATTTGCTGTTGGGTCAAAATCCGGGGCAGGTAAAACGCATCGAGGTGGCGGTGAGTATACTGCAGGCCGCGGATATCCCGGCACGAATGGTTCATGGCGTGGTGCTGGACGAGTATCGAAAAAATGCACCGTTGATCCAATGGCTACAGGTTTATGACCGCGGTGTCTGGCGATCTATTGATCCGGCGGTGGGCGAGGTCGGCATACCCGATACCTACTTCACCTGGTGGCGCGGAACCGACCCGCTAATGCGACTGTCTGGCGCGGATGATGCCGATGTTGCCATTTCCATCAGTCGCAGCGACCAGCCTGCGCTTAGATCCTTTGCCGAACAGAACGTAGCGGAAAAAGATGGTATGCCACGTTTTTCCTTGCTGTCTCTACCAATTGAAACGCAACTGGTTTATCGGATCCTGCTGACAATTCCAGTGGGGGCATTGTTGCTCGTTGTTCTGCGCAACGTCATTGGTGTCAAAACCTTCGGCACCTTTATGCCAATTCTGATAGCACTTGCTTTCCGCGAAACCCAGCTGGTATGGGGAATCGTGTTGTTTAGTCTGGTGGTGGCGCTAGGCTTAAGCGTCCGATTTTATCTTGAACGCCTGAAACTGTTACTTGTGCCGCGACTGGCATCGGTACTTATCGTGGTCGTGATGCTAATGGTCACTCTGAGTGTATTGAGCCATGCGCTGGGACTGGAACGCGGGTTGTCCGTGGCACTGTTTCCCATGGTGATTATGACCATGACTATCGAGCGAATGTCGATCGTGTGGGAGGAGCGTGGCGCCAATGAGGCGCTGACGCAGGGGTCTGGCAGTCTGGTCGTGGCCGCGCTGGCTTACCTGTTGATGACCAGCAACCAGGTCGAGCATCTGGTGTTCGTTTTTTCAGAACTGTTGCTTGTACTGCTGGCGGCAACCCTTTTATTGGGTCGGTACTCGGGATATCGGTTGAATGAGTTGGTCCGGTTCCGGGTGTTGGGAAAGGACTGAAAAGATGTTGGCGCTCGTCAGCAAGCTCAGGCAGCGGGGAGTGATGGGTATTAACCAGCGTAATGCGGAATTCATGTTGCCTTACAATCCACGGAGCCTCTACCCGCTAGTGGATGACAAGCTGCTAACCAAGCGCCTGGCGGAAAAGGCGGGCATCAACGTGCCCGAGCTCTATGGTGTTATCGAGATTGAACGACAGGTGCGAGATTTACCTTCACTATTGGCCAGTCATCGGGATTTCGTGGTCAAGCCATCACAGGGCAGTGGCGGCAAGGGCATTATTGTTATTGGCGGTCGCAGCAAGAACGGCTACCGCAAGACCAATGGCGTGCTCCTCGGCGAGCATGAGCTTCAGCATCACACTTCAAACATACTCAGTGGCATGTATAGTCTCGGTGGCCAACCGGACAAGGCCCTGATCGAGTATCGGGTGCAATTTGATCCTGTATTTGAAGCGATCAGTTACCTGGGTGTTCCTGACGTACGGATAATAGTTTTTCTTGGTGTACCGGTCATGGCCATGGTACGCCTGCCGACCCGGGCATCAGACGGCAAGGCCAATCTCCACCAGGGCGCCATTGGTGCCGGAATTGATGTTGCCACCGGCCGGACGCTATCGGCTGTCTGGTACAACGATGTCATCGAGGAACATCCGGATACCGGCAATCCGGTCAGGGATGTCGTCATTCCACACTGGCCTCGGCTGCTGGAGCTGGCGTCGCAATGTTACGAGCTTACCGGGCTGGGTTATCAGGGTGTCGATTTCGTCCTGGATAGGGATCGGGGACCTCTGATGCTGGAGCTGAATGCGCGCCCGGGGCTAAACATACAAATCGCAAACCACGCCGGGCTTTACCATCGGCTCAGGCGCGTTCAGCAGAGCCGCGCCAGTTTAACTGACACCCGCGAACGGATAGCGTTTGCCATCCGCCACTTTGCCGCCTGATCCGGATACCGGAGTTTGTATCGGGGCGGACCATTTGCTGGACGCTTGCTGACGATCACTATTATTAATCGTCAGTATCAATAATATTCATTTTAAATTGAATTCCGGTTGCGCTTCTATGCGCCGAACACCGGGCCTTTATGCGTGGGATCCATTCACCAAAATCACTTGTCGAGTCAGGAATAATGCTACATCCGGCTACTGAACTGGGTGCCGTTAGCCCGGATATCGGCGTTGGTATTTTTGCCAGCGGCTATATCCCTAAAGGCACGATCATTTATATCCAGGATCCGCTGGAAATCGTGATTGATGCGGGCGATCCTCGCCTGCTGGATCCGGCGATGCGCAAGCTGATTGACCGCTATTCCTATATAGAGCCTGCCGGCAAGCGGATTGTTAGCTGGGATCTGGCGAAATACATGAACCATAGTTGCAATGCCAACAGTATCAGTACCGGATTTGGTTTTGAGATCGCCATACGCGACATTGAACCCGGCGAGGAAATTACCGACGACTATGGCCTGCTGAACGTTGAACAGCGGATGCCATGCTGTTGCGGTGCCAGCAATTGTCGCGGCTGGATTGGTGAAGACGATATTCAGAAATATCACGCCAGGTGGGATGCGCTTGGCCGGGACGCATTGGCGTACTACTACTATGTTTCCCAGCCGCTCAGTAGCCTGATGGATCCGGTCACACGCAAACAGTTGCAGCGCTTTCTTGATACGGGTGAAGGCTTCAGGTCGGTCAACGAACTTCGTGTCCGAAATACGCCATTGAAGCACACCTTCACCAGTGTGCCAGTGGCGGTCAATTTCTTCGGTGATGTGGTCTGACTCGGGAGTGCGGATGCATAGCTTGTCGAGACTGTTGTGCCATCACCCACTCGGGTTAGTCAGCTGCATTGCCGCCTTGCTGTTTGCCACACCGCCACTGCTTGCAGCCAGCGAAGTGGTTGTCGTACTGAATTCACGTGAAGACTCAATGAGCCTGATCGATCCGCTGACATATCAGGAAGTCCGGCGGGTGCCGGTTGGCAAAGGGCCGCATCACCTGCTGCCAACGCCGGACAACAAGCACCTCATTATTGCCAACGCCAGCAGCAACGACCTGGTAATCGTTGATCCGGAAACCGCCGAAATCAGGCAGCGGGTTCCCCGTATTGCGGATCCCTATCACCTCGGCTTTTCCCGCGACGGCCGCTGGTTTGTCGCGAATGGTAACCGGTTGAATCGGGTTGATATCTATCGCTACCACGATCTGCAATTCAATCTCGTAAAGAAACTGCTGCTACCGAGCACGCCGAGCCACATGAGTTTCGCGGCCAACAACACGGTCTATGTTACGTTGCAGGACTCCAACCAGTTGGTGGCAATAGCACTCGAGACCCAGCAGGTCAGATGGAAGGTCACCACCGGGCCGGCGCCGGCAGGTGTGTGGTTAACACCGGATGGAAAAAATTTGCTGGTGGCAGCGACGGCAGCGGATTTTGTCGAGGTGTTCAGTGCGGCAAGCGGTGAGAAAATAAAACAGCTCACCACCGGTAAAGGTGCACACAACTTCCTCGCGATCGGGGACGGACGCCATATACTGTTGTCGAACCGGGTCGAGGGAACCATTTCGGTTATTGACCAGCAGAGCCTGTCGGTCATAGAAACGTTTTCGGTCCCTGGTGGCCCGGACGACATGGAGCTGACTGCTGATGGAACGGAGCTTTGGGTAACTTCGCGCTGGCGTAACCGGGTCGCCGTAGTTGATATGGCGACCAGGCGCATCAAGAAGTCGATTAAAGTGGGTAGATCGCCACATGGTATTTACCGCCGGACACATGCGCCGCGGACCTAGCTGGATCCTTGGTGTCGGGCTGTTCGTCGGGATTGCGCAGGCAGAAAGCTGTGATCGCCCGCTATACCTCACGTTTGACGTTGGCAACATGCGTCACGCCGAGCACATCGCAAAAATCCTTGAAGCAGAACAGGTTCCCGCGACATTCTTTCTCGCCAACAACGTGACCATGCGCGGCGACCGGGCCCTCGACGAGGCCTGGCGCAGTTACTGGCGTGGGCTTGCTTCGCAGGGACACGTGTTCGGAAATCACACCTGGTCGCACCTCTACGCACGCAAGGACGCGCAGGGCAGCGTGACGGTCTATGATCGAAGCGGAAAAACCTATTCGCTGGATCAGGTGCAGTACTGCAACGAATTGAACCAGGTCGATCGTGCCTTCAGGCAGCTGACCGGCACCGGCCTGTCGCCAATCTGGCGTGCCCCCGGCGGCCGGACCACGCCAGCCACGCTGCGGTGGGCGCGGGAGTGCGGCTATCCAACACATATTGCCTGGTCCGAAGCGGGACTGGTCGGCGACGAGCTGCCCAGCGACAAATATCCCAATGATGTCCTGGTACGGCGCGCCATCGATCGTTTGCGTTCCGGAGACATTATCCTGATGCATCTTGGTATTCGCAGCCGCCAACAACCATTGGCGGAGTCATTGCAACCCATGATCCGCGCTCTCAAGGACAAGGGTTTTTGTTTTCGGACTGTCGAGCCAGGCGTGCGCCATGATTGATTTATACGGACTGGTAGAGCCGTTGCAAAGCTGGCTGTTCGAGACAGCAATACTACCCTCGCTACACGCGCTGGGTGAGTCCGCCCTGGCCGACGAGGCATTTGATGCCACGGGCGTCAGCTTGCTGGGCACACTGTTTATCGTAATTGCTTATTTGTTGATCCGGCCGCTAGAGGCCTGGATTCCGGTTGAGCAGTGGCGCAATCGACGCGCATTGCGTGTGGATGTGCTCTATACCTTTCTCGAGAAAACCGGCTTTCTGCCGATCACTTTCTTTTTGTTACTGACTCCCGTCTGGTTGCCGGCACAGGCGTGGTTGCATGCTAACGACATGACACCGTGGCATCTGGAGGAGCTTTTACCCTGGCTACAGACGTCGCCGATTGCTGCGTTTCTGGCTTATGCACTGGTGCTCGATTTCTTCGAGTACTGGCGCCATCGCTGGCAGCACAAGTTCTCCTGGTGGTGGGGGCTGCACAGTATTCATCACAGCCAGCAACAAATGAGTTTCTGGTGTGACAGTCGTAATCACCTGCTGGACGGGCTGATTCAGGCAATCTGGCTCACTGCTATCGCTATGGCGATCGGTATCCCGGGAAGCCAGTTCGTCGGATTGGTGATTCTGATGCAGCTGGTCGAGTCGATGTCGCACGTAAACGCGCGTATTTCATACGGCTGGTTTGGCGAACGTTTGATCGTGAGTCCGCGGTTCCATCGAGTCCATCATGGTATTGGTGCGGGTCATGAAGGCAGGAACAGGGGATGCAATTTCGCAGTGTTGTTCCCTCTGTGGGATATCTTATTCGGTAGCGCGCGATTTGATGTCGAACCGGGCGCAACCGGTATTCGCGATCAGCAACAGGGTGCCTGGTACGGCGAAGGCTTCTGGGAGCAACAGCGCCTGGGGTTTCGACGAATGTTGGGGCTACCGGTACCTGCCCGCGCAAGACACTGAGCCCGTTCTCAAGATTGGTCTTTTTTGGGCCAGTCCTTGATATAGACGTCTTGCTTGGAATAGGGAATCTCGATGCCTGCCTCGGCGAAACGTTTATAGACTGCGGTATTAAGAGAATCCAGCACCCGTCCGCGCAGCTCCGGGTTCTCGACCCAGGCCAGTAACTCGATATTGAGTCCCGAGTCGCCAAAGGTGCGGAAACGTACACGCGGCTCCGGGTCATCACAGACTTCCGGTTCATCTGCGGAAATCTTCATCAGTACGTCGCGTACCTGGTCAATATCGCAGGTGTAGGACACACTCACCTGGACCCGGATGCGAAACTTTTCATAGGGACCACCGGATTCGTTGACGATGCGGGTATTGCCCATTATGGAGTTGGGCACAGTGACTTCCACATCGTCTCGCGTCAGTATGCGTGTGCTACGAATGCCGATTTCCGTTACTTTGCCGCGCTCGCCACTCTCAAGAATAACGTAGTCACCGATTTTGTAGGGCGCATCTGCGAGGATAAATACACCGGAAAACAGGTTTGCCAGGGTGTCCTTGGCGGCAAAACCGACAGCGATACCGGCGATACCGGCAGATGCAAGCCACGCGGTCATGTCGATATTCCATGCCTCGAATATGAAATAGATCGACAGGATCACGACCAGTACGCTGGTAAGGTTATTAAACAGCGGCAGTGTCTGTGGCCGCACCGCTGCGGTACTGGTAGCCCGCAGGCTCATTGCTTTCAGGATCAGGCGGACGATCTGTGCGGCGAACACCGACCAGGTAAAGATCAGTGTCGTCAGAATAATACCGCGTGTAACAGTTATGATACCGGCAGACGGTTTCAGCGACGTGACGCTTGCGAGGACGCCGATCATGACCAGCGTCCAGAACAACGGCCGTCGCAACATTGATATGATCGCATCATCAATGTGCGTCCGGGTTTTGTGTAAAAAGTGGGCGATTAATCTCACCAGCACATTGGCAATCAGCTGGGCAGTGATAAGGAATAGCGAGAAGACTACCAGGGCGCGAATCCACGGCTGGTTGCCGAAGATGCGAACTACCGGATCAAGAAAGGCAATGATTGCATTGGTGTCCAAGTGTCTGCGTCCTGTTCCAAGATAGATAACGAGTCGTTGCGGCGAGATTTGTCCCGTTAGACAAACTATTCCTCTTCTTCATCGTAGCGTCCGGCAACAAACGCATGAGCAGCCGGCGTCAGCGATGGTTTACCCATTTGAGCGGTTCTACCCGAGTCGACCAGGTAGTTGTCGGCAATGGCAGTACGGCCGAGCAGCATGCGAAAGCGCATGGTATCACGGTTGGTCAGTGTGATTTCAATCGGCCACATCTCGGTTCCGATGACCACGGGCGTTTTAATAACGTAGCGTGATTCCACGTGGCCGCCGGAGTCGGTAACGTTGCGGGTATCTTCCACATCCGCCACACAGTGGATTTCTGTTTCGGAATTGTCCTGATCCGGGTGGAGTCCGAAACGTACCCGCTGTTTGCCGTCTTCGAGGAATCCTTCAACATAGAAGGCGTGCAGTGCCGAAGTGCGTGCGCCGGTGTCGACCTTGCACCGGATTTTCGGAACAGCCAGTTCTGGCAGCGAGACCCACTCGGTCCAGCCAAGCACGGGCAGGCTTCTGTTTTTCTTTTTCCTTATTTTGGCCACTTCACGCTCGCTACAGGTTGATGCGCTTCATGTCTGCGCTCTAGATAACCGGGCTTTCGGGATCAGGGGAAGGGATAAATTCAGGCGCATGTTCCTCGCGGAATTCATCCACCGTCGCTTCCGCTTCCCGGCTGCTTTCAAATCGGGCAATGTGATAAAGCGCATTTCCCTCGTTAACCAGTGGTAACTGGGTCTTGCCGATTATAATTCCGTTTACCGGCGCCATGATGTTGACCTCTCTGGCGCCAAAGGGGTCCGCCACCACACCCAGTAGAGTATCCTTTTTCACGCGCGCACCCAGCGGTACCATGGCGCGCAGGATGCCGCTTCCCGGCGCCCGCACCCAGGCGCTGGAACGCGCAACGACAGGTTCCAACTGTTTTCTCGGGGTGCTGCGCGAGGGCGGCAACATTTCGAGTGCTCGCATAACATTGATAATGCCTTTGACGCCGGCTCGAATCGACACTTCGTCAAATCTCAGCGCTTCACCGGCTTCGTAGAGCAACATCGGGATTCCGCATTCCGCCGCCGCTTCTCGAAGTGAGCCATCCCGAAGGGTGGAGGAAATTATTACGGGTACTTGAAAAGCCCGGGCTAGCCGGTCGGTTTCTTTATCATCCAGGTTGGCGCGAATCTGGGGCAGATTGCTGCGGTGCATGGCGCCGGTATGCAGGTCGATGCCGTGCGTGCTTTTTTCGACAATCTCCCGCATGAATGTATTGGCGAGGCGTGCCGCCAGTGAACCCTTTTCCGAACCCGGGAAAGACCGGTTCAGGTCTCGACGATCCGGTAGATAGCGCGAATGATTGATAAGGCCGTGAACGTTAACAATCGGGACAGCGATCAGCGTGCCCATTAGCCGCTTCAGTGCCGGTAGCTTCAGCACTCGACGTATGATTTCAACACCATTGATTTCATCGCCGTGTATGGCGGCGCTGATGAATAATCTCGGACCGGATTTCTTCCCGGTGACAACGTGAACCGGAACCGTCATCGGTGTATGTGTGTACAGCCGACCGGCGGGCAGGTCGATAGTGGTGCGCGTGTCCGGTTGGAAAGTGGTGCCGTTAATCGTCAGCAGATTGTTCGACATGGCGGCTAGCCCTTCCCCCGGGTCCGGGTTCGATGGGGTTTAGCATTCTTCTCGATGAATTCAATGATCATTCCCGCGACGTCTTTACCCGTAGCGTCCTCGATGCCCTGAAGGCCCGGGGAAGAATTCACTTCCATTATCAGTGGTCCGCGGGCTGAGCGAAGAATATCGACACCGGCCACATTCAATCCCATCACCTTGGCGGCCTTGACCGCAGTCGCGCGTTCCGTCGGCGTGATTTTCACCAACGAAGCGGTGCCGCCGCGATGCAGGTTGGATCGAAACTCGCCGGCTAGCGCCTGGCGCTTCATTGCCGCTACGACCTTGTCGCCAATGACCAGGCAACGGATGTCGGCGCCACCTGCTTCCTTGATGTATTCCTGCACCATGATGTTTGCTTTAAGGCCCATAAACGCCTCGATCACACTTTCTGCCGCCTTCTTGGTCTCGGCCAGCACGACACCAATACCCTGGGTGCCCTCCAGCAGCTTGATTACCAACGGTGCACCACCGACCATTTTTATCAGGTCCTGTACGTCATCAGGGTGGTGGGCAAACCCGGTGTTAGGCAAACCAATGCCCTTGCGCGACAGCAATTGCAGTGATCGGAGTTTGTCTCGCGATCGGCTGATCGCCACCGATTCATTTAGTGGAAATGAACCCATCATCTCGAATTGCCTGAGTACCGCGGTACCGTAAAATGTTACGGACGCGCCGATTCGGGGAATGATGGCATCAAAAGTGGGGCAGGCGGTTCCCTTGAAATGCATCTCTGGCCGACTGGGCGCGATGTCCATATAGCAACGCAGAACATCCAGCACGACGGGTTCGTGGCCACTTTCCCGGCAAGCCTCAACCAGCCTGCGTGTAGAGTAGAGATTCCGGTTTCGCGAAAGTATTGCAATTCTCATGGGCACTGTCTCAATGTCGATTACCATTATTGATCGTGACCATCACGATAATTTGTTTTACTGATCTTTGCATCAATTATACACAGAGCCAAACCGCTAATCTTGATAATTGAGGGTAAGGTAATGTACGAACAGGATCTGGATTTAATGGATGCCGACGATGCATCGGAAATAGCCGCTGCTTCGCCGGAAGTCAGCGAGATTTCTACTGATGCTGTCGCTTATACCCGGTCTTTCAAGGCCGGCAATTCTGCCGCTGCACAGAACAATGCACGGGCGCGACTGGAAGCAGTGCGCGAGGAGCGTGCGTTGCGCAAAGCGATCTATGATGATCTGTACTATCTGGACAGCGACAACTAGCTGAGCAGTGCCAGGGCGCGCTCAATCGCGTCACTGTTATCCGAGCGTTCCGGATACACGGCAAAGGCGGGTCGTTTGATTACCGGCGCGTCATCAACCGGGTACAGGCTCTGGGTGTCCAGATCATTCTGCACCATCGGTTGCGCAAGGTAGGCACTGCCGCCCTGGTGTAGCAGGAAGTCATAGGCAATTCGTCCAAGCCCGACCCGTAACCTCGGAGACGGGCAGTCCTTGAAGTTTTTGGCGTGGGTGGTCAGGAACGACGTGCCCCAGTCCACCAGCAGGTAATTCTTTGCCAGCGCTTCGGTGGCACTTACGCCTTTCTTGCTGGACACCATTACCAGCGGGATGCTCTGCAATTCCACCACGTTGAGACGGACAACCTGCGGGCTTTCGAAGGTGAGTGCCATATCGATGGTGCCGTCGAGCAGACTGCGCAGCAGTTCGTTAGGTCCGGCAACGTCAGCGGTCAGGGCCAGGTCCGGCATCTTCTGGTAAATCTGCTGCAGCCAATCCTGCATCAGGATATCCCACATACTTGGTGTACCGCCCACGGATAGTGATTGCTCCATGTCCGCGCCCAGCGTGACTTCCTGCCGCGCCCGGTGCCACGCTGTGACAATACTTTCGGCGTGGGGTAGCAGGCGCTTGCCGACCGCAGTCAGCCGGATATCGTTGCGATCACGGGTAAACAAAGGCGTGCCGACCTGATCTTCCAGGTGACGGATTCGAGCGCTGATGGCGGACTGGCTGAGGTAGAGGTTTTCGGCGGCCCGACCAAAGTGGCGGGTTCGATGAACCTCGAGAAAAGTCCGTAAAAGATCTATATCCATTACACGTTTGGTGATCGAAAATCGTGTTCAAGTTGACCACAATTATTTGATTTACGCACCAGTTTTTTTGCCCTACATATCGGCGCGTGCCGTTAGCCGGGCAGGCACAACCTTTGTTGCCCGGGTCTTTGGAGATTAAAAACATGATCAAGAATTTTCGCCAGGCTGTTTTCGTAGGCGTAGTTGGTTTGACAATGGCTGGCTTTGTGACCAATGCTTCTGCCGAAGGTGAGCAGGATGCCGTCAAGGCAGAGTGCATGGCCCAGGCACAGGAAAACGGTCTTGAAGGCGCTGAAATGAATAAGTTCATTCAGGAATGCGTTGGTGCAGCCGGTGGCCAGGAAGAAGGCTCACAGGCCAAGTAGTACCGCGCCCGATAACGGGCGTTAGTTTCAAGGCGAGATACCCTGTTTCGCCAGGAGCCCCGCGGTGCTACGGCACCGCCGGGGCTTTTTTATGCCTCGCCTGCCCGTGCCATGAAATGGCTTGCTGATTCTGATAGCGTATCAATTCGGAATTCATGATCACATCTGCCATTCTGGTGAGGAGGATTTATGGCATTTCCCCTGGGCACGGTGCTGGCCGCAGCGCCGGGAATTATTTCCGCGGCAACGGACATTATTAAGGTTATCCGCGAACGGAAGAGTCAGACAAAAGAGGCAGGTGACGACAAGCTTGTGCAGCTCGAATCGCTGATCGAGCAGCAGGCCATCGTGATTGAGGAGTTGGCGATTAATAACCGTACCATGGCGATGGCGGTGAGAAATAATCGCCTCATGTCGGCCGTGTCGATTTTGATCGCAATCACAGCCACTGTGCTGGCGGTAACGTACTAGCCGACAGCCGTATAGACCGCTACAGGTCCCAGAGGGCAAACAGGAAAATCACAATCAAGACGCCACCCAGAACGAGTTTAAATAACTGATCGTTAATCAGGATCAGTTCATTGACCTTTAGTCCGAGCACCTGCCCGATGGCGGCAACGGGCAATAGCATCAGCGAGGCCTCAAGCTGCAGATCGATTCCGAGCGCCGCAAAGGCGCTCATCTTGATTGTCACGAGTACAAACCACAAGAAGAAAAGCGTGTTGCGCATGAATACCGTGACCTTTGATGGCGCGCCCGTCAAAGACGTACCGGCGACGTAGGCGCCGACAACCAGCAATACCTTGTCTACCCTTTCGTTCCAGCTGTGGATAGCCCAGTTCATGGCCCAGAACATGGCATAGTCAAGGTGTGACCGTGTAGATAAATGCCACCAGCCACAAGTTGGGCAGGCTGATCAGCCTCAGCACGCCGATCAGCGCCGCCGGCACAATACAAAACAAAGAACGTTTCAGGTAAGTCCAGTTTACGTTGTTGAGCCGGGTGCGCAGTGTCAAACCGGAATAGAACAACGGCTGGTTATCGATAAACGGCATTAGCGGCAGTCCCAGTGCGGCATCGCCAAAGTCAAGTCCGGAACGAACGAGTCCTGTTTACAGTAAGATCAGGCCAATTAACGCTGTCTGGGTTGTGCTGAACTGGAATAACATTTAGCGGCGGCGGGTATGGCAGAGCGCGCAATATATACCAGTCGTGACCGGTGTGTCGCCAGGCTATCCGACTCTGGCCCGGAGACGGTCAGCCTATGTTCTCGGAGCACCAGTCGATGAATGTTGGCAGGATGTGTGGCAGCCAAGGGGTAAAGGCAGAGGGGTTTACGGCCAGCTCTTTTTGCAGGGAGTCGAGGCCGACCCAGCGAATCGATTCTACTTCTTCAGGATTAGGTCTGGTGTTTGAGAAATGGCGTCCAACGAACAGGTGATCCAGTTCCCACTCGACGAGGCCGTTCGGCAACTGCTCTTTGTAGGTACGGGTACCGATATGTTCCAGTTCGGTAGTAAAGCCAAGTTCTGCCATTAGCCGTTCGCGGGCTTCTTCCGGGATTTGCCTGCCGGATCTTGGGTGGCTACAACAGGAATTCGACCACAAGCCGGCACAGTGGTATTTCGATAGTGCGCGACGCTGAAGTAAAACTTCATTATCGGCATTCAGAATAAAGATGGAGAAGGCCCGGTGAAGAGTGCCACCATTTTCGTGTGCCCGGAGCTTTGCCTCGACGCCAAGCGGGTTGTCGTCAGGATCAACCAGTACTACGTGATCGAATTCTGAATTTGATTCGATGTCGATCAAGCTTGTGGATCCGACGGATCAGGAAATCTGGTGGGACCCGGAAAACCGTTAACAATAGTTGTCACTTTGTAATCCAATAGGGCTCCCGAACGCGATAGTCTTCATAAATAGATTCAAAAACGTCCGCAAGATTCTCCATGTCAACGCTCTTTACCCTGTCGGAAAGTTTTCTAATCTCTGCAACGTGGTTTCTGAATTGGTCCTCGAAATAGGATTCACTTTTCTTCAGCAATTCTCTGCCCGATTTCTTCAGCAATTGAGATGCCGACAGATTGTGGATCTTGCGGCAATGGAGAATGATCGGGCTCGAGAAGTCGCCCTCGTCCAACTCACGCGAGTAGGTGTTAATCTGGTTGCACAATCTTGCCGCGCAGGAAGCATGATAGACGCCTTCGCGTATATCGCCCAGCTCGGCAAAATTGAAACGGCTGGAACACATAAGATCCCAGGTCCCGTGAACCATAACGAGCGTGCCGTGATGTCCGTAAATGTCGTTTTCGATAATGCTTGCACCAGGGTAGTAGCGGTTGATTAGCAGGCTGTGCAATTCAGCGTTCATCACTTGCCTAAGGTCAAATTCAAGAAATTCTCTCAGGTCCTCATAGAGCGGGAATGATTGAACCACTTCCGAAATCTCGCGCCACATGTTCCAGCACACGTCATAGTACGGATTGTCACAGTCGCTGCGCTTTCCGAAAGGGATCTGGGTCAAATGATTGAGAAGCTGCACGTCTCGCTGATCTTCGTTATCGGCGATATCATCTACCAGGGTAATAAAGGCGGCAGACTGTGCCTTGAGCTCCTGTAGACGAGGGCGCCAGTCTGCATCGACCGAGCTTAGTATCATTTTGGTGTAGAGATTCTTGTATAGCCACTCAAAAAGAATTGTATTTCTATGGCCGATTCTCTTGTATTGCTCGATGGTGGAATACAGATTTCGTGCGGAAGTTGCGTTTACAGTGAGTTGCAGGATTGTGGCCATCAGCAAAACTTGTCCGGGATATGTTGCGTGTACAGTAAACATGACCCTACCCCAAGATATTGCTGTTACGCAATCCTCATGAACTCTGTGTTCCTGCGATTGGGAATGCGAGGAGGGTACAAGTCGCCAACAAACGCGAATATAACTGTCTATTTTTTCCGGGGCGAGCTGGGTGCAACGCTCTACAAGCGATAGATTTTGCCGAATTTAGGTCGAAGAATTTGGCAGCGGGACTGGCCGGTGGCCCGGGGGTGAAACGTGGATATTGCAGGGGAGGGAAATTGCCAAGTAAAGAGTTGGCCCAACGATAACACGTTACACGGGCAAATTAAGCATAAACGACGTTCCACTCCCCTTAGTGCTTCGTACATCAATATTCCCACCCATCAGTTCAGCCAACTGCTTGCTGATTACGAGGCCAAGACCTGTTCCTCCATAGTTGTTAGCGATGGTCGAATCCGTCTGGGAGTAGGGCTTGAATATATTAGCCAGTTGCTGCTGGGTCATTCCGATTCCGGTATCGCTAACAGTAAACCTGATACGACCACCTTCGCTTGCAGCGGTTAAGCTGACCTTGCCGTTTTTTGTAAATTTACAAGCATTGCTAATCAGGTTTAACAGTATCTGTTCGAGCCGGATACTGTCAGTTCGAATTGATTCCGGAAGGGCCTGTTTCTTTATAACAAACTCGTTGCCGTTCTTGCTAGAGAGTGGTCTCGCGGTAGATTCAATGTCATCAAGTATCGTTGAGGTCGGAGTGGGGGCTATGTTTAGCTCAAATTTTCCTGCTTCAACCTTAGCAATATCCAATACATCGTTGATCAATCGGAGCAAGTGACGTCCGGATCGATTGATGGCTTCGATATCATGGTGTGCGTTCTTGTAATCGTCTATCGGGATATCTTCCATCAACAATTCGCTGTATCCGATGATGGCGTTTAGCGGGGTTCGCAATTCATGAGACATATTTGCAAAAAACTTCGTCTTAGTGTTATTGGCAGAATCAGCCTGCCGCTTCGCTTCGTCAGCGCTCTCTTTCAAAATCGACAGATTGTGAGCTTGTACGAATGCAAGTCGGCGCTTTGATTCGATGATATAAGCACCCGTGTAACTCAAAATATTTGCCGTCAACAGGAAAAAGTTTTTATTTATGTAGATGTTTAGCGGGTAATTTGCGTTAGCGATCAGAATAAAATTATATATGACCAGGGTGAGGAGGCTCAGGACGACCGCATTGGTAATTGTTAACCCAAGTACCATGTATACCCACGGTACAATCAAGATCAGGGCGTCGTAATACTGAAGCTCAACAGTTTCTGACACTCTTGCAAGTATAATCAGGATTGCGGAAAGTGATGTAACTGCGACCGCAATCAGCAATTTCTGGCTATGGCGAAAAAACAGGTCGGAAGCAATTAAGTAGCCAAGGACAACCGACGCTAACAATATATATATGCGAACAGACCAGAGAAACTGTAAGTTTTCTGGGGTGTTGAAGATATCTAGCAGGGCAAATGCGTACCAGAGGGCAACGGCGGTTATTGATGCAAAATAGGCCTGTGGCCGCAGTTTGCTGACGTAGTCATCCCGATAGGCCTTTTCCAGGCCCTCGTCGACGAATTCGAGTGTAAAAATCTTGTGCTTCTCTAGCTTCATGCCTGATCTCTAGGTTCAACGTTTCCAGAAGGACAAACAATTTTTCACCGGGTACAGGGGGTGCTGGCCAGGAATTTCGACTGGCCAAACTGAGAAACAAGCGAACGTCACCCTAGGTTCCAATATAGTCCAATAATCCTTTATTTCCGGCTGATATCGCATTGGCAGCTGGCTGAAGCGCTCGCGGTGAGTCCATACCCCGCTTCGCACTAACATGCTGCACCATTTAATGCCTAGCAAGAATCCGGCCAGAATTAGAGCCCAATAAACATCACTTTAATTGGTAGATTGTGTACAGGTACCAGGTGAAAGGATTTTCGCTTGCAGGTAGGGAAGCTACTGAGTGTGGGGGCTACCCGATGATCAGAAGCGCGAGAAGCGGAACTACATTAAAGATCAGGAACAGGATTTTAAACAGGCCAAGGAAGGAATACATAGCCAGGTTGAAATTCTCCCGGGCTATTGGAATCCATTTGCTCTGGGTCTTGTATGTGAGTTCGGGTGCAAAGAGAAAAGCGATGGTCCATAAAGTTAGCAAGCTACCGTTAATCGCGGTACACCAGATTAAAAATGTTTTGAGTGTCTGGATATCCATTTATTAACTTTAAAATTCAGTTTGACCAGAAAGTAGCGTGATTTATCCGCTTTCGGCCAGAAGCGGAAACTTTATGCCTAACGAGGTGCGCGTCTGCTGCATGCACTTGTTTGACGTTCGAGGAAAACTGTTAGGTTAGTGAGTTCTCCATGATCTGTCGCAGGGTCTCTACGTCCTTCTGGTTCGAACGTCTTCCAATCCAGTAGAATAAAGGCCCCAACAATCTCAACGCGCCAAGAGGTTTGATGTCTGCCACTAGCGTGAATCGTGTACCGGCATCGACGGCCTCAAGCCGATAACCGCCGCGTCCTGCAAATGTTCCTTCAATGAACTCCCAGTCAATTCGCTTGACCGGCTCTAGGACCGTAATACGGTAGACAGTCTCGATTTTGCCAGCTTTGGCATATCCGATGGAACCTAAGCCGGCTGGTGGATCCGATCGCCATCCCGAGTCATCGATATCATTTCGCCAGTGAATATCGTTAGCGACATCACTGATATATTCGTAGACCTCTTCAGGAGGGCGTCTGATAATGGTTGTTGCACTAATTTCCATAAAACTTACCAAGTCGTCGGCTTTGATCATCTACAGATGCTGACGATGGATTGTCCGCCATGGGTCGTTAGCGGACTCTATGCGAGACTATTTCGCATAAGCGGGTAGGGGTGGTTGCTGGGTGTGTAAGAACCAGCGCTCGGTGACGATGGTCCTGGTGAACCAGTGGGTTTTCATGAGTTGACCGGCAATCAGTTTCTTGACGCCAAATGGCAATTGTTCCATGAGTCCCGGGGCCGGTTGCCGCTCACCAAAGCGCTGCTGTAGAAGATCGCTGTAGGCCTGCAACTGCTGGCTTCGATAGTTGCCTTCGCATTTGCCAATCACTTCAGCCGCGAGTATGGCGGATTCGACGGCAGGGCGAATACCTTCGCCGCTCTGCGGGTAGGCAAGCCCTGCCGAGTCTCCAATCAGCAGAACATTGTCCTTGACCACATTGCGTAGTGCATGTGGATAAAGCAAATAAGCATGGCCGTTAAATTTCTCTGGCGTGTCCAGCGGGATTTTTCCCTGCGCTTTGAGGTACTGGGCAAAGCGCTGGACGTGGCCCGAAAGCTTGCTCTTGTCTTCGCGACCCAGGCCGATATTAAGGTAGTCGCCCTTGCGGAATATCCAGCCGTAACCTTTAAGATCCGGCGTGAAAAACAGTTCCGGCGTGTCCGGATCGATCACACACTCGGCCTTCTGATCCGGGGTCATCTCAAATTCAATTTCCTGTGCTGCCACCGCGAGCTCGCTTACACCTTTCGAGCCGATGGCGCGTGCCACGGGGCAGAAGTGGCCGCCGGCGCCAACCACGAGCTTTGTATCGATACTGTCGTTAATACGCCAGCCATCATCGGTTCGTGTCATGTCCTTGAATGCCTGGCCCAGCAGCAGTGATGCGCCGGTGCGCTGCAGCAGATAGTTATCGAATTCAATTCGACGAATGCCATAGCTCACCGGCTCGCCTGGATAGCTGGAGCGGATCTGCCGTTGCCCGAGCTGACTGATCTGGAAGCCATGGATCGGTTGCAACACGTTCTTTGCTGCATAATCCTTGAGATCGACATTGAGCTCTTGCATGACCGCGGGTGTAACCCAGCCGGCGCAAACCTTCTGGCGCGGAAAGTCTTCCTTGTCCATGATGGCGATGCTCAGGCCGGAGTCAGACAAGGCGTGCGCCAGGGTCGAGCCGGCGGGACCGCCGCCGACAATGACAATGTCGAACTTATCCATCTTTTTTCTCGTGGTGAATGGAGCGGACACGGGCCTTGTCTGCATACAGGTGGGCACGTGACCAGGGCAGCTCGTTGTTGTCCGTACGCGCGAATACCACCTGGAACAACTGCAGCTGGCCGGTGGTGAACGCGGCCTCCGAACCGGCTAGATACAGTCGCCAGGCGCGGACAAAACTCTCGTCCATCATCTCGGTAATTTTGTCGATTTTTTCCTCGTAGCGCTGGCGCCAGTCGTAGAGTGTCCTGGCGTAGTGCAGGCGTAGATTTTCTACATCCAGTACCGAGAGTTCGCCAGGCTCGAAGATATCCATCATTTCTCTCAGTGATGGCGGATAGGCGCCGGGAAAGATGCGCCGCTCTATCCATGCATTCATGGGACGCGCCTTGTTGCGGCCAATGGTATGAATCAGGCCGCGGCCTTCCGGTTTCAGGCAGCGGTTGATGACCTGGCCCAGTACCGGGTAGTCCCTGGCGCCGACATGCTCGAGCATGCCCACTGAAACAAAGACATCGTATTCGCCGGTAATGTTGCGGTAGTCATCCAGGACGTATTCAACCCGATCTGACAATCCCTCTTCGTCGGCGACCTTGCGCGCGTGTTCAACTTGCTCGCGGGAAATGTTGTAGGCCTTGACGTTGACGCCGTAGTTGCGGGCCATGAACCGCGCCAGGCCACCCCAACCGCAACCGGCTTCGACCACGGTATCGCCCGGTTTCAGTTGTAGCTTGCGGCAGACATGGTGGAGCTTGGCGACTTGCGCCTGTTCGAGACTGATATTCGGGTCAGGATAGTAGGCGCAGGTGTACTGCATCTCTTCCTTGTCGAGCCAAAGCTTGTAGAAGTCGTTACCAATGTCGTAGTGGTGATAGATATTTTCCTTGGCCTTGTGCTGGGTATTCAGGATGCGCCGGTTGCCAAGCCACCACAACAACTGGCGCATCCATCCGCCACGTCCGTGCGCTTCAGTGGATTGGTACATTGCTTCGATAAATTCGGTGAGGTCGCCTTCCACCTCGACCTGGCCGTTGCTGTAGAGATCACCCCAGTAGAGCTCATCATTGGCGATGGTCTTGATTAGGGCCGAGCGCTCCCAGTAACGGAGTTTGGCCACCGGATTGGCTGGCGGTTGCTTGACCGGAACGCCATCCCACAGGGCAAACGAGATCGGCGGATCACCGGTGACCTGCAGCAGTTTCCGGGCAACCCAGCGGTCCAGCCAGGTGACGCGGGCAGAGAAGAGCCTCGGGCGCTGAGGACGCCCCGGTCCTTTGCCAGTGCCGCGGGCGGTATCCTTTGTCGAGTCGGCCGAAGCTGGCTCTGAACTATCGATGGATGTTCGTTTTTCTACGCTCATGGTCAAGATCCCTCTAACTGACTGTTAGCCAAGCAAACGAATTACCCCTGGTGGAAGCGATGCGCTGATTTCCGGGGGCAGGGGCTATTTTGCGCAAATCCTCGGGTATGAGGCAAGTTTTCACCGCTTTTGCCATAGAAACCGCCAAATCTGCTGGAGGATGCCGGCGCCAACCCACTACTATGCAAGCATGAAGTCCGTAATTGATGCCCTGCCGTTTGCGGTACCCGAGCAGTTTCGATGGATTGCCCAGGATAGTGATGGCGTGTGGTGGGGCTATACCGCCGAGCCACACCGCCATGACATCGGCTGGTATGAGAACGAGGTCGGAGAAACGCAGCGCCTCGGCAGAACCGAGCCGGGCGGCTGGGAGCAGTCTTTGACGCGCATAGCGCGGCGATCCTGATGAGTTCATCCCTTTACTGCGCCTGGGCAGGGCGATTGGTGACCCGCAACTGAATGGCTATACTTGACCATACAAAAACTAATTATTAACGCTCAGCCAGAAGACAGCACTTGAATACCGACTCCCAGATTGCGAATGACTCGCTGAATGATGAGCGCCAGCAACGATATGCCATTGATCCGCGCAGTGGCGCGTTTGTGCAGGCCGACGTCGAGGCCGACTTTCAGCGCACGCGTCGTGGTGCCGGCTGTAAGAATTTCCTGTTTGTCACCGTGATTATTCTGATGGTGGTTGTCTTCGGGATCTTTATCGATGTGCAGGAACTTACTGGTACAGATCGCAAGCTGGCGGTAGGAACCCGGGTTGGTGTAATTATTACGTTGTTGCTTATTCTGGCGATACTTTCGCGTCGGCAGCGTGCACTGACGACGTTGGTGGGCATTGAAGCCGCAGCAATAACCTTGCTTACGCTGTCAACAGCGTTTACCCACGGGGCCGACACCGGCATGTCGCCCGGTGACTACGCGTTGCCACTGGTAATGGTTTCGGTTGGTTTCCTTTTTTTATTGCCTAGTACGCCGCGTAGCTGGTTGATAATGGCAATAATTTTTATCGTAGGCCTGATCGCAACACTCTCTTTGCTTGCAGGAAAGGTCGCCCAGGGCAATCTTGTGTTTACCGGCGTGCAGTCCGTAGCAGGCATACTGGTTGCTGCCTATCTCGGCTATCGTGACAAGCTGAGACAACGTGAAGAGTATGCAACCTCCCGGATCTCCCAGCTGCTGGCAGAGAAACTGGCCAAGCTGGCAACCACGGATTCACTAACTGGCATTGCGAATCGTCGTGAATTTTTTCATGCAGCGACAAAAGAAATCAGCCGCGCCCAGCGCAACGACCGCGCCCTGTCGGTACTGATATTCGATATTGACCACTTCAAGAACATCAACGATCAATATGGCCATGCCGCCGGCGATGAAGTGCTGATCAATATCGTTGCGACCTGCAACAAGGCATTGCGGGAAATCGATACCATCGGCCGAATCGGCGGCGAAGAGTTTGGTATTCTATTACCGGAGACTGAATTGCGTGCGGCCACCAGCGTTGCCGAGCGTCTGCGACAGAGTATGAAGGGGATTCGTCCAGGCGGATCTGCGACCACCGGCACGGTGACCATGAGTATTGGTGTGGCGCAGTGGCGAGCCAGCCACGAGGATTTTGAAGAACTGATGGCGCGGGCCGATGGCGCCCTCTACGAAGCCAAACGGGGCGGGCGGAATCGAGTCTCTGTCGCGGACTAGTTCGGGTGCGGCGTGACCGGGCGATAGCGAGTAACCTGTGGGGGCATTCCGATTGGTGGTAAATAAGAAACGCATTAGTGCCAGACTTCTGGCCACTGTAATATTGGTATTCGTGCCAGCGCTCTACTTAAGCACCGCCTGGGCGCAATCCACCTCTAAAGCCTCAACGCCGGATGAGCTAACCTCAATTATCGAGAAACGGCTGGGCGAATACGGCGAACGGTACCCGGATATACAATTCATTCATATTCAGGGTGGTGACTCGTGGCATGAAGATTTCGTCGCTGTGGTAACAATGATTGGCCATGGCGCGACGGCACTTGACTACGAGCACCCGCCGGAAGTTACTGCCGATGTCATGGAGCTAAGCTTTGAGCGGCTCAAACGGATGCTGATGGCAGATATTGTATCGGCGACATCGTTCCGCGTCGGGCAGGGGAGTTCGCTTAAACGACGCAACCTGTGCGTGATCACGTTGAACCCCCGGGCCTTTATTGCCAACGATAGGGTTGCAACCCAATTCATGCTCGATTTGACCGACAGCACTATGGATCGGGTCAATCCAGTGCGCTACCTGAACCATCGTGACCACCTTTCATTTACCCTGGACCATGAGGTGTTTCACTGTCTAGATTCAATATACTTCGGTGGGGCGCCGATGACCAAGCTGCCAATGGGTGGGGAGTACCACCTGTTTCGGCGTGAGAGTGCGGCAGACGCCTACGCCATGGCGCTGCATCTTCGTTCACGTGGCAAGGTGACGCCGTACGCGCGCAACATTACCCATGCCCGGGCGCTGTGGATGTTCACCGACAGCCCGAATCGATGCACCTTTGAAACCATTCGAGAAGTACTGATACTCGATCCCGGCAAACTGGCCAGTGTGAGTGAAGCGGATCTGGTGGCGTGGGCGAAATCGGTTGTTGACCGAACTGTTCGCGATTATCACGGCTATGTCCATCAGCGCGCGGCGGCGCTAAAGGCGGCGAGCATCCTGGGACTGGAGCCTGATCTGTATGGGGAGAACTGGTGTGAATGCGCGAAGATGGAAACCGAACCCGAGCTGGTAGCGCGACTGGTGAACCGATATAGGTATTACTATGAGCACCTGTTCACTGATGAGCGACTGGCGCTGGACGCGCCGCCTCTGATCGATTCGTTGCAACGCTAGCAGCGATATCCTACGGGCGAATCAGGATATAACCCTGATTGACCAGTTCAACAATCCTTTCAGCGCCACCAATGACCATTTTCGCGTTCGCATCGAGGACCGGCTCTTCCCCCGCCAGCTTGGAAATCTTCCGGACAGTATTGCGACAGGCAGAAAAGCGGATGCCTTTGCTGGCGAGGCTCTGGATCCGCTTATTGTTGGGGTTGTCGGCCAGCAACATAGGAAGGCCGGGCCCAAAAGCCACGATTTCTATGCTTGCATCCTTGCCGTAGCTTCTGTGGAGGTTCTGCGCGACGTTGAGAACCAGCACCTGTTTCTCCGGGCTACTGTCACTCAACTGTAATACGATTTTATTTGTTGAATCGGCAGCGCTGGCAGAAAACGATAGTGTCAGTAACGCAAGCACCCACGATATAGGTCCAAGATATTTTCGTAACATTCGATTGTATCTCCAGAATTTTTCAATCGTACTGAGTTAATTTTTTTCCGCTTATAGGGACTCGATTTTTTTCAGCTGCTCCTGCAGCTCCCGTATTGCTTGCTCCAATTCCTGCTGACGCACCTTCGACTGTTCGACGACGGCCGCCGGCGCCTTGTCGACAAAGTTTTTATTGGCCAGCTTGCCGGCAATGCCTTGCAGTTCCTTGGTGCTCTTTTCGATATCTTTCGACAAGCGGGCAATCTCGGCGTCCTTGTCGATCAGCCCGGCCAGCGGCACCAGTATCTTGGCGTTGCCCACCAGCGTGGTGGCAGATTCAGGCACCTCGGCCTTTGCGTCGACGAACCCGGTGCCATCTACCCGGCCGAGAAAGTTAATATAGGGTTCATAGACAGCGAAGCGCTCCTCCTCTTCTTTCGTTGCGCCCTGCAGCAGAATGTTGATGCGAACACCCGGCTTGATATCCAGCTCGCCGCGGATATTGCGAATACCATCGATTGCTTCCATGGCCCACTGCATTTCCTTTACCGCCGCGTCGTCGACCAGTGCATCATCGGAAGTGGGGTAGGGTTGCAACATGACGGTGTCGCCCTGAACGCCGGCTAACGGTGCAACCCGTTGCCAGATTTCTTCCGTAATGAACGGCGTGATCGGGTGCAACAGGCGCAGGATCGCCTCCAGTACCTGTACCAGCGTCTTGCGGGTGCCTCGCTGATGCGCATCACTGGCGTTTTCGTCGTTCAATACCACCTTGGACAGCTCGAGATACCACGAACAATATTCATCCCAGACGAAGCTGTAGAGCGTTTGCGAGGCGTGATCGAAACGGTACTGGTCCAGGGCATTGTTCACTGAAGTCGATACCTGTTGCAGTCGCGACAGTATCCAGCGATCACTGGCGCTCAGCGCAACGTCACCGCCGGATTGACCGCAGTCCTTGTCCTCGGTGTTCATCAGCACGTAGCGTGCAGCATTCCACAGCTTGTTGCAGAAATTACGCGAGCCCTCGATGCGCCCTGGCGCCAGGGTAATATCGCGCCCGGTGCTGGCAAGGGCGGCGAAGGTGAAACGCAGTGCATCGGTACCGTAGGCCGGGATCCCATCGGGAAAATTCTTGCGCGTCAGTTTCTCGATTCGTTCCGCAAGGTGCGGTTGCATCACAGCACGGGTGCGTTTTTTTACCAGCGCCTCCAGATCAATACCGTCAATCACGTCAATCGGATCGAGTACGTTGCCCTTGGATTTCGACATCTTCTGGCCCTCGGCATCCCGCACCAGGCCATGAATGTAGACCTCACGAAACGGTACCTTGCCGGTAAACTTGAGGCCCATCATGATCATGCGGGCGACCCAGAAGAAAATAATATCGAACCCGGTGATTAATACATCAGTGGGGTAGAAGGTTTTCAGATCATCAGTCTGGTCCGGCCACCCCAGGGTGGAAAACGGCCACAGCGCGGATGAGAACCAGGTGTCGAGAACGTCTTCGTCCTGTTCCAGGTACACGTCGGCATCAATATTGTACTTTTCCCGTACTTCCGACTCGCTGCGGCCGACGTAGAGTGCACCGCTTTCGTCGTACCATGCAGGAATACGATGGCCCCACCAGATCTGACGCGAGATGCACCAGTCCTGGATGTTGCGCATCCAGTCAAAGTACGTGTTCTTCCAGTTATCGGGGACGAACTTGATGCTGCCGTCTTCCACTGCCTTGATCGCCGGTTCGGCGAGCGGCGCAATACGCACGTACCACTGATCGGTGAGGAAGGGCTCGACCACGGCGCCTGAGCGGTCACCACGCGGCACCATGAGTTTATGGTCATCAATCTTTTCCAGCAGATCCTGTTCTTTCAGGTCGTGAATAATGGCGTCGCGCGCCTCGTAACGATCAAGCCCGGCATAGCTGGCGGGCAATTCTTCCGCCCTGGCTTCGCCTTCGGTGCCCGGGTAGTACTCCCAGTGCGCGATTTCCATCATGGCGGCGTCACGGGTCATGACATTGATTAGCGGCAGGTTGTGGCGCTTGCCGACCTCGTAGTCATTGAAGTCATGGGCCGGGGTGATCTTAACGCAGCCGGTACCGAACTCCGGGTCGACATAGTCATCCGCCAGTACCGGGATCTCGCGCCCCACCAGCGGCAGGGTGACAGTTTTACCAACAAGATGTTGATAACGCTCATCGTCCGGGTGCACGGCCACGGCGCTGTCGCCGAGCATGGTCTCGGGTCGGGTGGTGGCCACCACAAGGTGACCGGAGCCATCGGACAACGGATAGCGCATGTGCCACAGGTGGCCGGACTCCTCTTCCGAGATTACTTCCAGGTCTGAGACAGCGGTATGGAGAATCGGGTCCCAGTTGACCAGGCGTTTGCCGCGGTAGATCAGGTCTTCTTCGTACAGGCGAACGAAAACTTCCTTCACTGCCTCGGACAAGCCCGCGTCCATGGTAAAGCGCTCGCGCGACCAGTCGAGAGACGAGCCCATGCGCCGCAACTGGCGAGTGATATTGCCGCCGGACTCTTCCTTCCATTGCCATACGCGCTCAATGAATTTTTCGCGGCCGAGATCGTGACGGGTCTTGTTTTCGGCGTTGAGTTGACGCTCCACCACCATCTGTGTGGCGATGCCGGCGTGATCGGTACCGGGCTGCCACAGGGTGTTTTCGCCCTTCATGCGATGGTAGCGCACCAGGGTATCCATCACCGTGTTGTTGAAACCGTGACCCATGTGCAGGCTACCGGTCACGTTGGGCGGCGGGATCATGATGCAGAACGCCTTGTCACCCCCGGCGGGCGCAAAGTAACCCTTTTCTTCCCAGGTCTGGTACCACTGCTGCTCAATCGCGTGGGGATCGTAAGTCTTTTCCATCATTATTCTTGGTGTGTGGTGGGCTGGCAGGCCGATCAGTGAAATGTGGCGGCCGATTATACAGAACAATCGCACGTCCGCGTAAGCGCATCTGCCGTGATATGATTTCAGCTGGCTCGACAAACCGGGAACACCAGAATCCGTCATGGCGGCAGCCAATAAAATCAACAACACCTTCGCCGTTATTCTCTCGACAACGCTGGCACTGAAGCTGATCCTGTCCGCGTGGTTCCCGGTAACCGGCGACGAGGCCTATTTTACCCTGTGGGGCCAATACCCGGACTACGGCTTCTACGACCACCCGCCAATGCTTGGCTGGTGGCTGACGGCCCAGCTTTGGGTCAGCGATGCCCTCTGGTGGTTGCGCCTGCCGTCGGTGCTGGTGACCACCGCCATCGGCTGGATGATCTATCAATTGTTGCGCGAGCGTGATGACCGGGTAGCGGCCTGGGCCGCGTCGTTATACCTGCTGGCGCCGATCAATTTGCTGGGCGTTGTCATTGCCAACGATGTGCCGTTGCTGTTCTGGGGATTCCTGGCGGTGCTGGCATTCTATCGCGCACAAGTGCATGACCACCCTGGCTGGTACTTATTGAGCGGTGCATTGCTGGGCCTGGCATTTCTCTCCAAGTTCTTTGCCGGCGTTCTCGGGATTGCGTTCGCGTTGTATGTCATTCTGTTCGTTCGCCGGGGATTGAAACCGTGGATTGGTATTGGCCTGGTAATGCTTGCGGCGTTGCCCGGCGTCGCGGTGAATCTGCTGTGGAACTACAACCACTGCTGGAACAACTACCTGTTCAACCTGTTCAATCGTACCCGCGAGAGTGGACTGTCGCTGACCAACACCGGAATTTATTTGCTGGTGCTGGCATACGCGGTGACACCGCCAGTGATTTACTATCTCTATCAGGCACGCAGTAGCATCGTCGCGACAATCCGTGACCGGCACGGTCTGTTCATTACCCTGTGGCTGATCGGTATTGTTCTGTTCTCGGTGGTCGCGGCGCGTCAGCCGTTCGGGCTGCACTGGTTACTGGTGTTTTACCCGCTGCTGTTTCTCGGCTTGCCGTCGGTGTTGTCGGAGCAGGTGCTGAGTACCTGTTTCCGGTTCATGGTGCCGTTTGCCGCTATCCATGTATTGGTGGTTGTTGCCTTGCTAATGATGCCGGTATCCGCCTTTCGCGTCTTCGCCGGACCGTATCCGTTTATCGTTTTTGGTACGCACACACAGGAGATCCTGGCAGCGCTGGACCGGGTTGATGGCGATTACGTTTATGCCACTGACAACTACACCGTGTCGGCAACGGCGGCCTATCGTGGCAAGCGTCGGGTCATCGTATTTGGCGGTGGCTCCCAGCACGGTCGTCAGGATGATTTGTTAACCGACTTTCGTGAACTTGATGGCCGCAACATCCTGGTGCTGCGGTTTTCTCCCCATGCAGGGCAGGATATCGAGACGTATTTTGACCGTGTGTCGTTCCGGGAAATCGAGATTCAGGGGGCGCGCTATTATCTCGCACTGGGGCAGGGCTTCCGCTATCCGGCCTATCGCGACCAGGTCTTACGTCGCGTTCGCGATACCTTTTATAGAATACCCAGGTTCCTGCCGGTCGGCGGATGTTATATGCAGGAGCGCTACTTTAGTGAAGCATCGACGGGAACGGGCAATTAATGGCTAGCGCAACGAAAGCTTTATCTGGCTGGGGCCGATACCCGGTACAGGAGTGCATTACCTGGCGCCCGGAAAAGGCGAGCGGACTCTACCTGCCAGAGCCGATGATCTCGCGGGGCCAGGGCCGCAGTTATGGCGATGCCGCGCTCAATGAAAACGGTAACGTGGTGCTGAGCGAACGGGTCAACCGCTTCCTGCAGTTCGATCGCGAGACCGGCAAGCTGCGCGCGGAGGCCGGCGTCACCCTGGCCGAGATCATTGACCTGTGTTTGCCGACGGGATGGTTTTTGCCGGTAACCCCGGGAACGAAATTTGTTTCGCTCGGCGGCTGCATCGCGGCGGACGTGCACGGCAAGAACCATCATCGCGACGGCGCCTTCTCAAGCGTTGTTGAAAGTTTTTCCCTGATTATTGCCGACGGGTCGGTGCTGACTTGTTCGAGGAGCGAAAACAGTGACGTGTTCTGGGCGACCGTTGGCGGCATGGGGCTCACCGGTGTGATCAAGGATGTCTCGATCACGCTTCGCCCGGTGGAAACGGCGCAAGTGATTGCGCAGCACCGGAAGGCCGCGGATCTCGAGCAGGCGTTTGCAATGTTGGCAGATGAAGCGGCCGACAACGACTATACCGTGGCATGGATCGATTGCCTTGCCCGTGGCCGCCATCTCGGTCGCAGCGTGGTCATGCATGGCCGCCACGCGACATGCGAGGAATTACCGGCAAGCAAGTCACCACTCGATATCGGCGCACGCAAGGTTCGCACACTTCCGTTGGACCTGCCGCCCATCGCACTGAACTCCGTTTCGGTTTCGCTGTTCAATGCACTTTATTACCGACGTGAAGGTCGGAAGCAGAAACCGTTTCCTACCGACATTGATTCCTACTTTTACCCACTGGACAGCATTCATCACTGGAACCGGCTCTACGGCAAGCGCGGTTTTGTCCAGTATCAGTGTGTCTTGCCCGGCGACACGGCGTTTGATGGCATCAAGCTAATACTCGAACAGCTCTCAGCCAGTCGCCGCGCGTCTTTTCTCGCGGTGCTAAAACGGCTGGGCCCGGAAAGCGGCGGCCTGCTGTCGTTTCCGATGGCGGGCTATACGCTGGCGCTGGACTTGCCGGTGCGCGGCAAGGATCTTTTCACGATGCTTGATCGACTCGACGACACAGTGGTCGAGGCCGGCGGTCGCGTGTACCTTGCCAAGGATGCCAGGCTCGGGCGTGATAGCTTTGAGGCCATGTATCCACGCCTGTCCGAATGGCGTGCGGTGAAAAAACGCATTGATCCGGATAATCATTTCAATTCAAGCATGGCGCGTCGGTTGGGGTTGACCACAGTATGAGCGAAGCACGGAAAATTTTAATCCTCGGCGCCACCTCGGCCATGGCACGCGGTACTGCTGCTGCCTTTGCCGCCCGCGGTGACACGCTCTATCTTGCCGGCCGTGACAGCGACGAGCTGACCCGCCTGGCCGCAGACCTGTCGCTTCGTTTTTCGACCACTGTGGACCAGGGTGTTTTTGATATTGCCGATACCGCATCCCATGCAGTATTTGTGAAACAGGCGACCAGCGTGCTTGGTGGTCTTGATGGCGTAGTACTGGCGGCCGGCTACATGGCAGACCAGTCCGACGCCGCCAATGACTTTGCCATTGTCGAGAAGATGGTCGCGGTAAATTATCTCGGCGCCATGAGTGTGCTGGATCAGTGCGCAGGCGTGCTGGCAGCAGGGGGCAACGGGTTTATTATTGGTATCTCTTCTGTCGCAGGCGATCGTGGCCGGCAGAGCAATTACTACTATGGTTCGGCCAAGGCCGGGCTTAGCGCCTATCTCTCCGGTCTGCGCAACCGGCTCTCCGGCCAGGGCGTCCACGTCATGACCGTCAAGCCGGGATTTGTTGATACCGCCATGACCTACGGACTGGAGGGCATGTTCCTGGTTGCATCACCGGAAGACATCGGTCGACAAATCGTTCGCGCCGTCGGGAAGCGACGCAATACCGTTTACCTGCCCTGGTTCTGGCGCTACATCATGCTGATCATTCGCCACATCCCTGAATTTGTATTCAAGCGCCTGAAGCTCTGACCCGATGGCCGACGAAAAACCTGTCGTCGCCGCGTTTGATTTTGACGGCACACTGACTACACGCGATACCCTGATTCCGTTTCTGAATTACTACGCCGGCCCATTGGGATTTGTCCGTGGCGTAGCCCGATCATTGCCGGTACTGGTTGCCTACGGTCTGCGCCTGATGCGCAATGACGTGGCCAAGGAAAGGATGCTCATAAATTTTCTTGCCGGCATACAACTGCCAGCGCTGAAACAGGTTGGGCGCAAGTTTGCTACTGAACAACTGGAGGCACTAATGCGACCCGGGGCGTTACAGCGACTGCGCTGGCATCAGGCGCAGGGTCATACCGTTGTGGTGATCAGTGCATCGCTGGATATTTATCTGGAGCCATGGGCGCAAGCGGTTGGCGTTGATCAGGTTTTGTGTAGCTCGCTGAGGTCTGACCGGGCAGGGCGGGTATCGGGTCGACTTGCAGGCGCCAACTGTTTTGGCCCGGAGAAACTACGACGCCTGCAGGATTCGTTAGGCGATCGATCTGGCTATATACTGTACGCCTACGGCGATAGCCGCGGCGATCGAGAATTGCTGGCATCGGCGGACCATGCTTTTTACCGTACCATGCCGAATCAGAATTAATTACGGATGACGATGTATATTTTTCTTCACCTGCTGAAACTAATGCGGCCGCATCAATGGACCAAGAACTTGTTTGTATTCACCGGGTTAATCTTTGGCCATGCCTGGACCGATGCCGGCCTGGTTCAGTCGGTGATTCTGGCGGCCGTTGCGTTCTCGCTTCTATCGAGCGGCGTTTATATTCTGAATGATATTGTTGATGCGGAAAGTGATCGGCAGCACCCGAGAAAGAAATTCCGTCCGATCGCCGCTGGCAATGTTGGCGTTTACCTCGCAGCCTCATGGGCGCTACTGCTGGTCATTGTTGCGTTTGCTCTTGGCTGGCTGGTGAGCGGCGAGGTGATGATCCTGCTGCTGGCCTACCTGATGCTGAACGCCGGTTACAGCGCCGGGCTCAAACAGGTTGCGGTGCTGGATGTCTTCCTGATTGCGACCGGCTTCATGCTGCGTATCCTGGTGGGCACCGTGGGGGTCGGCATACCGCCGTCCCAGTGGCTGCTGCTTTGCGGCCTGATGATTACCCTGTTCCTCGGGTTCACCAAGCGCCGTGCGGAATTGATGGTGGCGGAGGAGTCCGGGATGACGACGCGCAAGGTTTTGCGTCAGTATGATGCCGGCCTCCTGGATACCTTTATTGCCATTACGGCGACCGGTGCCGTACTGGCATACAGTCTTTATACCGTCAGCCCGGGGACGATCGAGATTCATGGTACCGCCAATCTCATCTATACCGTGCCATTCGTTGCCTACGGCGTCTTTCGTTATATCCTGCGTTTGCATACCCATCGCCGCGGTGAAGATCCCGCGCGTGAACTGGTTACCGATCCCCACATTATTGTCACCGTACTGTCCTGGGTCATCGTTGTGCTTTGGCTGATTGGCTGAGGCCGGTGTCGAGTGACGACGAAAATTCTGCCGGACTGTCGCCACAACAGGTGCGCGCGCTGGTCTGGTCGGTGGCCCTGGCCACGGTTGGCTACCTGGTGTTCTCGCTCTGGGGTGGCTGGCGTGAGGTGATCGATGCGGCCAGCCGCGTTGGCCTGGCTGGCTTGCTAGTGGCACTGGCCTTGTCATTGGTGAATTACGGCCTGCGCTTTGTCCGCTGGCAGTACTACCTGGCGGTGCTTGGCCACGCTATCCCCTGGCGCGACAGCCTGCAGATTTACGTTCTCGGGTTTGCCCTGACGACGACGCCGGGCAAGGCCGGGGAGTTATTGCGCAGCGTGTTTCTGGCTCGGTTTCAGATTCCCTACACGAAAAGTATCGCCGCGTTTTTCTCCGAGCGACTCGCCGACCTGCTGTCGGTGCTGATCCTGACCCTGTTTGGTGTTGCCACGTATCCCGCGGGTCGACCGGTGTTCTATTTTCTCCTGGCTGCCGCTGCCGTGGTGCTGCTGGTGTTGCACAGCCAGCGCTTGCTGGACCGGGCCCGGCGACTGATCGACCGGTTCCCTGGTGAAAAAATCAGAAGTGTTGCCGGAAATCTGGTCAACATTGTGCTGCACTCGCGACGGCTGTACCGCTGGGGCCCCTTGGGCTGGAGCCTGGCGCTCGGTCTCGTTGCCTGGGCGGCCGAGGCGTACGCATTTCACTTGATGACCATTTGGATGGGCCTCGAGCTCGCCTGGCCGGTGACGTTCTTTATCTATGCGTTTTCGATGATCGTTGGCGCGATCAGCTTTCTGCCCGGCGGCCTGGGCGGGGCCGAGCTGACGATGGTCACCTTGCTGATGCTGAACCGGGTGTCAGCACCCGAGGCGGTGGCGCTAACGGTGCTGATCCGGGTGACGACACTATGGTTTGCGGTGATCCTGGGTGTTGGTGCTCTGCTCAGGCATCGCTATCCTTAGCATCCGGTTCGGCGTCGTCGGGTTGTTCTTCATCGAGGTTGCCGCCATGTTCGGCGAGCTCACGTCCCAGTAGTGACTGCAGGCGCATGATTGTCTTGATGTCCATGGTGCCGGTGCCTTCTTTCTTCAGTTCGATATTCAATGCCGCCGCGACCTTGATCGCAATTTCCCTGGCCTGTCTGGAGGTTACATCGTCCGGCGTCGGTGGCGGTGCCACGACATCATTCAGCACCGGGATATCGTCCCAGTTGATCTCTACCTGTTTGGCAGCGACGGTCGGCGCCTTCGATGAGCCGGTGGTGTGCGGTTTGGGCGGCGCGCTTTTCGCTTTCTGACTGTCAGGCGGGGGTGCCGGTTTGTCGGCGTCCTCCATCTCCAGTGCAAAATCTTCCGCCGAGGGCGTGTCCGGAGCATCGATGGATCCATCGGACTCATCCTGATCGAGGCTATCGTCGTCTTCATCAGAAAAATCCGCCGGGTTGGACAGTTCGCCGGCGTGGATGAATTCATCTGTCGAGACCTCATCGACCTCGATATCAATTGCGTCGTCGGATTCGGTCACACCCGCATCCTCGTCTGTTACGTCAGACGCCAGCTCAACATCAATTTCGTCCTTTATAATTGTGTCGTTGGTGGCAACGGGTTCCGGCGCCTGGCTACCGATCAGCGCCTTGAGATGATTCAGTGCGTCTTCCTTGCTACGGGGCTTTCCCTGCGGGTTGGCGGCATTGGCTTCTGGCGGCAATTCGATGTCGGCCAGTTCGTTGTGCATCATGTCCTGCAGCGAGTGCAGCACCTCATTCAGGGTGTGCCGGGTATTCGGTTTGTGTTTCTCGCTTTGTCGGGCGCCTTTTTTCATAAGCTCATCAGTCGGCCTGGTCCCCGGTCAGAGTGTATGCGTTTCCAACTGGTAGCCCCGGTCGCGGTAAAACCGAAAACGCTCACGCGCCTGCGCCTTCTCCGCTTCCGAGCCACCGACAACCTCGGCCACACGCTCAAAACGACTGAAAAATGGCGGCACTTCGGCGGCGAGGCTAACCAGTACGTCGGTAAATGCGCCAGGCGGTTCCTGGCAGCCAATAATGACCGGTGTTTCCTGGGCATCCTGTCCCAAGTTTAACTCATGGGGCACGAAGCTGCCGGGGTTAAATGTCCACAGCAGTTGGTCGAGCCGGGTCGCATCCTCGTCGCTTCTGGCATAGACATAGATGCGACGATGCAACCGGAACGCCTTGTCGATCAGCCTGCAGGCGAGGCGATTACGGTCATCGTCACCACCATCGCCGAGCAGATAAAAATCGACCTGGGTCACGCGGCCTCACCGGCGCGATCGATCAGGTACTGGGTAAGCAGGCCGACCGGTCGACCGGTGGCGCCCTTCGCTTTGCCGGTTTTCCACGCAGTACCGGCAATGTCGAGGTGTGCCCACTTGAACGCCTTGGCATAGCGTGAAAGAAAACAGGCGGCGGTAATGGTTCCCGCCGGCCTGCCACCGACATTGGCCATGTCGGCAAAATTGCTGTCCAGCTGTCGCTGGTACTGTTCCCACAACGGCAGTTGCCAGACGCGGTCGACCGCGTACTCACCCGCAATCAGCAGTTCGTTTGCCAGGGGGTCATCATTCCCGAGCAACCCGCTGGCGTGCTCGCCCAGCGCAACCACACAGGCACCGGTCAGGGTGGCGATATCGATTACCGCCTTCGGCTTGAAGCGTTCACTGTAGGTCAGCGCATCACACAGAATCAGTCGACCCTCGGCGTCGGTGTTGAGAATCTCGATGGTCTGGCCGGACATGCTCTTGACAATGTCACCTGGCTTGTTGGCATCGCCATCCGGCAGGTTTTCCGAACTGGGAACGATACCGACAACGTTGATTGGCAGTTTGAGTTCACCCAGCGCGCGCAGGGTGCCGATAACACTGGCGCCGCCACACATGTCGTATTTCATTTCATCCATATTGGCCGCCGGCTTGATGGATATACCGCCTGCGTCAAAAGTCAGGCCCTTGCCAACGAGGACATGGGGCGCGTCACCTTTTTTACCGCCGGCGTACTCAACAACGATCAGCTTTGCTGGCTGCCGGCTGCCGCGGCTGACCGAGAGCAGGGCGCCCATGCCGAGTTCTTCCATGTCTTTTTCTTCCAGTACCGTCGACTTCATGCCGAACTCGGCGGCGAGCTTCACGGCTTCGTCGGCCAGGTAGGTCGGCGTGCAGACATTGCCTGGCAGGTTGCCAAGGTCCTTGGCCAGCCGGGTACCGGCGGCGATCGCCTTGCCCTGGTTGACGGCGCGGCCAGCATCAGTGTCATTGTCAGAGGCGGCGAGTGGATAGATCACTTCTGCCAGCATGCGCCGGGTCTTGGAAGGTTCACTCTTCATCACATCAAACTGGTAATGACCGGCCTCCAGCGCCTCGGTCAGGTGGCGCAGCTTCCAGTTGGTGTCTCGCCCACTGACTTCCAGTTCCCCCAGGGCAAACACGGCACTGGTCGCGGCGGTCTTGTTGATGTGCATGGCGGCGCGCGCCGCCATGGCGAGGAATGCCTCGGTGTCGAACTTTTCCTGCTGGCCACAGCCGACCAGCATGACGCGCTTGCTGCCGACGCCACTGACATCGTGCTGCAGCATGATCTGACCTTTCTTGCCTTCGAGGTCACCGCTTTCCAGCAGGCGTGAAACCGCGCCGTTGCTGGCGCTATCAATATCCTGTGCGGTGGCGGAAAGCGAGGGTCCCTCGAAGACGGCGGCTACCAGGCAGTCGCTGGTAATTTCAATCGGGTTCTTATGTTCTATCGAATAATTCATACGGTTCTCTGGGTCTGTTACAGGGCGATTCCGGCAAAAATGCCGCCCTCGTCGTTGGATTGCTGTGTATTATAAAGGCATGACGACGACTACACGAATATCCCACAGCTTGGCGGGCGCGTCTCTAGCATGATTCTTAATCGCGCTTTTTTTCGCGAAGCGACGTTTGTTACCGTCGCCGTGGTCGCGGTGTTGCTTGCTCTGTTTATTCTTCAGGGCGCCGGTGGCGTCTTCACCCGCACAAGCGAAGGCGCGCGTGACAATTTCTCGCTGCTGTCGCTGGTTTTCCTTTACCCGATGGTCAATTTTGGCCTGTTGTTGATGCTGTCAATGTTCATAGGGCTGCTTGTGACGCTGACTCGCTGGTATCGCGACAGCGAAATCGTGGTGCTGCAGGCCTGCGGGATCGGCACGCTCGCGCTGTTACGCCCGGTAATGTGGTTTGCACTGCTGTTTTTCGTTGTGCTGGTGATCGAAACCCTGGTGGTCCGACCGCAGGTACTGACGACGATTGGCGAAATCGAGGCGGCGACCCAGCGCTCGTCCAGTACCTCATGGATCACCGGTGGCACCTTTACTGACCTTAAGGTCCGGGATAGCATTTTTTACGCTGAACGGGTTGATGATAATGGTGACATGGTCAATGTCTTTCTCAACCGGCCACCGACGGCAACGGACACCGAGCGCGTTGTGGTTGCCAAAAAGGCGAAGCGCTTTACCGAGATTGCGTCGGGCGAGGAGTTTTTACAGTTATCACAGGGTACGTCCTATCGCGGCAAGGCCGGTAAGGCGAACTACGAGGTCATGAATTTTGATCAGTACCGGCTACGAATCCAGTTGGCACCGGTCCGTGCCCGCCACCGCGATGTTCAGGCCCTGTCTTCCAACGAGCTGTTGACCAAAAACCAGTTGGCGCATCGGGCCGAGTTGTACCTTCGTCTGTCGAAACCGGCTGTAGTATTCGTGCTGGCGGCGCTGGCGCTGGCGCTGTCCTATACGGAGCCGCGGCGCGGCCGCTATTTCAACCTCTTTGTTTCCATCTTTCTGTTTTTTGTTTACATGCAGGTCTTGCTAATCGGCGAAACGCTGCTTCGGCGCGGGGAAATACCGGCACCGCTGGGACTGTGGTGGGTGCATATCCTGTTCGGTTTGCTGGCTGCCTATTTTCTCTGGCGCCGCGCCCAGGGTAAGCCGCTGGTGAGTCTGCCGGCCCTGCGGAGGGTGCGCCATGGTTAGCCTGCTGGACCGCTATATTGGACGCAATGTGCTGGGCAGTACGGCAATGGTGCTACTGGTGTTGCTGGGCCTGCTGACGATTGTCCAGATATTCGACGGTATCAATCAGATCGGCAAAGGCAGCTATACGCTCGGAACCATGCTCACGCTGGTGGCGCTGCAACTGCCTTCGCGAATCTACGAGATATTTCCTATCGCGACACTGATCGGCGGCACCGCCGGGCTTTCACTGCTGGCGCTCAACTATGAATTGATCGCCATACGCGCCGGCGGTGTATCACTGGCGCGTATCGTCGGCGCAGTGATGAAGGTGAGCGCGGTGTTTATTGTCATTGCGGTGTTGCTGGGAGAGCTGGTGGTACCGATAACCGGAGACCTCGCCGAGCGTACGCGCGCCGAGGCACTGAATAGCGGGCTGGCGCGCAAGCAGGCCGGCATCTGGTTCCGCGACGGTAGTGAGTTCGTCAGTGTTGGCGAAGTCTTGCCGGACCTGACGCTCCGAAATGTCCGGATCTACGGCTTTGATACCAGTGGCCGGCTGCGGATGCAGCGCCAGGCCGCCCAGGCGCGGTACGAGAACGACAAATGGTTGCTCAGGGATATTCGTACCAGTCATCTCGGCAACGGGAAAATCCTCAGTGACCGGGAGCAGGACGTGGTTTGGCAGACCGGGCTGACACCGAAACTGGTCGGCGTATTTACCGAGCACCCTCAACTGATGCCGTCGTGGAGCCTTTTTAGATATATACGTCACTTGCAAAACAATCAGCAGGATACGACGCGCTATCAAATGGCATTCTGGAACAAGGTTTTTCTGCCGATCTCGACCGTGGTGATGTTACTGGTGGCCATCCCGTTCGTTTTCGGGCAGCTTCGAACCGGTGGGTTGGGTATGCGGATCTTCATTGGCATCATGCTTGGCATGTTCTACGGTTTCCTACAGGGCGGACTCGGCGTGTATGGCATTGTCGGCCACATCGGGTTGTTATACGGCTTTCCGCCCTTTATCAATGCCGTGATCCCGGTGGCATTGTTTCTTCTGCTGGCGATCGTGCTGATGCGCCGAATCGTCTGACTCAGGCCTTCTCCTGTTTCGGCAGCAGTACGACGCGGCTGCGGGACAGGTGGTCGTGCCAGGTGCGGCCGTTGGGGTCGACAATAGCCCACAGGTAGCCAAGGCAAAAGATAAGGAACGAGAACCACGCCCACAGAAAGCGCAGGCCGGCGTTGCCCCAGGCCAGTGCGCTACCGTCGTCGCTGACTACCTTCAGGCGCCAGGCGCGCATACCAATCGTTTGGCCTCCGTGAACCCAGAACCAGCCGAAGAAAAGAAAGACCACGCCGAACAGATACAGCTGAAACGCTATGCGAAGCAAGGCGTTAGGCATGGCGCCGCCGATAATGAGAACCGGCGGCAACGCTGCCAGCATCAAAATGGCAATGAGTGCGAGGCTGTCATAAAGGATCGCCATCAATCGGCGCAGCAGGTTGGCGGGCGGGAATCCATGCTCGGGGGTGTTTTTTTGCACAGGACGAAATTTTCCTTATCCAACAGAAGCTTAACCAAAATGTTGAAAACCGGGAGTTTTGTTAACTCTTTGATTATAAAATGATTAATTGATTTGCGTAAAAAATGTTCAATCTAAAACAACCTCTTTGCTTTGGTTAACTTACGTAACACGGTTGGCATTTTCCCACATCTTTATCCACAGCTTCTGTGTGTAACTTTTGTGTCACATTCTGGTGCTGCAAGTTGTAGTCAACGGCAAAGTCGGCTCGGTGCGGTCATTTCCATAAAGTTATTGTCTTTATCGTAACAGTGGCTGCCAGCGCGCCAGCTTTCCGTTATGATACGCCGTCCGCACCTGCAGGTGCCAAAAATATAACGATGCTTTCAGACAGTATTTCACTCAACCTGGTCGAACTCGGCCACTTTGCAGCTCACCTGGCGATGATCATGGCCCTGATCCAGGGTCTGGCTCCGATATTGGCCCGTTGGCTCGACGAACCGCGCCTGGCTTCCTTGTCCGTGAGTGCTTCGGTGCTGGTTTTTGTGTTGACGACCATTGGCGGTGCGACGCTGATTCACGCTTTCGTTACCAGTAATTTCTCGGTCGAGTACGTTGCCCAGCACTCCAACACGCTGTTGCCCATATTCTACAAGGTCACGGCACTCTGGGGTGCGCACGAGGGTTCGTTATACCTGTGGGCCTGGATCCTCACGCTGTACACCTTCATTGTGACGCTGCGCGGCCGCACGCGTTATCCCGAACACCTGCCAACCATCCTGGCTGTTCAGGGCTGGCTGGTCGTTGGCTTCTTTGGTCTGATCCTGTTTCTGTCGAGCCCGTTTGAACGATTGTTGCCGATGTTCCCGCAGGAGGGGCGCGACCTGAATCCGATCCTGCAGGATCCGGGTATGGTGATTCACCCGCCAATGTTGTACCTGGGCTATGTCGGTTTCTCGGTGCCGTTTGCCTTCGCCATTACTGCGTTGCTGACTCGCTGGAAGAGTGAGCTCTGGATTGGCCTGACCCGTCGCTGGGCGCTGATTGCCTGGGGCTTCCTGACCGTTGGCATTGTGCTCGGCGGCTGGTGGGCTTACTACGAATTGGGCTGGGGCGGTTACTGGGCCTGGGATCCGGTCGAAAATGCCTCGTTCATGCCGTGGCTGCTGGGCACGGCCCTGATCCACTCGATCACGGTACAGGAGCGCCGGCAGATGCTACATGCCTGGAACATTTTCCTGGTGATCTCGGCCTTTGCGTTGTCGCTGCTGGGCACCTTCCTGGTGCGTTCGGGCGTGTTGTCGTCGGTGCATGCGTTCAGCGTCGATCCCGGCCGTGGTCTTTATATCCTCTCGTTTATGGTTGTTGTGCTTTCCATTTCATTTGGCATCTTCATGAAACAGGGCCGCTACCAGCAGGCGCGCGAATCGATCAATTCCATGCTCTCGCGCGAATCACTGTTTGTCTGGAACAACGTATTGTTTACCGTAGCCTGTGCCACGGTGATGCTGGGTACCCTGTATCCACTGGCACTGGATGCCCTGACCGGTTCCAAGATCACAGTGGCGGCGCCATATTTTAATGCGGTGGTGGTGCCACTGTTCCTGCTGTTGCTGTTTCTGATGGGTATTGCCACCCAGGTGCCATGGCGCAAGGCGCGCCTGGAAAAATTGCGTTCACGACTTTTATGGCCTGCCGTCGTTGGTTTGTTGGCAGGTGTGGCAATGGCTATTGCCTATTGGCCGGTTCACTGGACCGGACCAGTTGGTATTGCCCTGGTGGCATTCGTCGCGACGACCATCTTCACTGACTATGGTCGAGCCCTCAAACAGCGTCGTGCCCAATTGTCCGAGTCACTGGCGCGGGCTGCGGCCAAGACCATACTGGGGAACCGTCGTCACTACGGCGGCATGATTGTGCACCTGGGAATCCTGGTCATGGCGATCGGCTTTGTCGGTTCGGGATTGTTCCGCTCCGAGATGACGGTCGCGATGAAACCCGGCGACGTGGTCCAGGTCGGGGGCGAGCGTCTTCGCTTTGACGGCATCGATGCCTTCCCGCGCGCCAATTACCAGACCGTCGAAGGCAAGTTCACCTTGCTGAACAGTGGCCGGGTCGTACGACCCGAACGGCGCAAGTATCCGATACAGGAGGCGCCAACGACCGAGGCCGGAATTGATTCCACCATTCTGCGCGATGCGTATGTGGTGCTGGCCGAGGCCGCCGGGGATCACTGGGCGGTTCATGTCTACGTCAATCCGCTGGTGAGTTTCATCTGGAATGGCGGCATCGTCATTCTGATCGGTCTGTTCCTGACCCTTTCCACTCGACGCAAGGCGCTCACGCAGAAGCTGCCGGCGACTGAAGCGAGCGAGGTCTAGATCTTGGCCAAGCGTTTTTTGATTCTTCTGTGTCTGATGCTGATGGCCCCGGTGTTTGCGGCCGAGGTGGCGGAGGATCCGCTCGAGCGTCAAACCCTGGCGATCGCCAAGGATTTGCGTTGTGCCGTATGCCAGAGCCAGCCGGTTTCCGAATCCAATTCCGATCTCGCACGCGATATGCGTGCGATTATTCGCGAGCAGCTCGAGGCGGGTAAGAGTCGGGAAGAAATCGTCGAATATTTTGTCTCGCGCTACGGTAACTACGTGCTGATGAAGCCGCCGTACGATGAGACCGGAACCCTGCTGTGGCTGGCACCGGTGTTATTGCTGGCGGCGATGGCCATCGGCGGTTGGCTGTTCCTGCGCAACCGCAAGAACGTTGAATTGCCGCCAGTGGCAGCCTTGTCAGAAGAGGACCGCGCTCGCATCAAGTCCGCAGAGCAGGCGGCCCGGAATGAAGACGAGGCAGAGAAATGACCTGGCTGTATCCCGTCGCGATTGTCATGTTGCTGGCCAGTGTCTGGTACCTGGTACGACCGCTGGGTCGCGCCACGGGAGGCCAGCATGCCTCGGAACAATGGCACCAACTGCAGCTGGTTCGGGACCGGGTGCTGGGCCAGATTCGGGAACTGGAACAGCAGGGTGCTGACGGCGTAATCGACGAATCCGTGGTGGCAGACGAACGTGCGCGCCTGGAGGCAGAGCTGGCCCCGGTCCTGCGCGAGCTTGAGCAGCTCTCGGTCCCGGCGGGGGCTGATCGGGCCCAGGCACCGATCAGCCTGCAACGCCAGCGTATGTGGTTGCTGGTGATGGCGGTTTTCGTGATGCCGCTTACTGTAGGTCTCTATGTCATCAACGGTTGGGGCGCGCTACAGGGCCTCTACGGGGCCGGACAGGGCGAAATGCGGGCCTCCGCCGGTGCGCAACCTCAAGGTGGGCAGGGCATGCCGCCAATGGTGATGCAGATGGTCGAGCGCCTGGAAGGGCGGCTCAAGGAGTCACCGCAGGACCCCGAGGGTTGGGCCCGCCTGGGTCGCGCCTATGTCGTGCTGGGGCGTATCGAGGATGCCAGGCGTGCCTACGGTCGCGCCTATCAGCAGGCGCCGGATGACGCCGCTATTGTCAGCGCCTATGCCGGGTTCCTGTACCAGATGAATCCGCACGACATCACCGGCGATGTTCGGCCGGTTTATGAAAAACTGCGGTCGCTTCAGCCCGAGCATCCGGGCGTGTTGTGGTTCTTCGGGGTAGTTGCCTACGAGGCTGGTGATTTCGAAAAGGCGATCAAGGGCTGGCAACGCCTGATGCAGTACCTGCCGGAAGGCAGCCCGGCCCGGACCAGCGTTCAGAAGGCGATTGCCCAGGCGCAGGAAGAAATCAAAGCCAGAAAATAGCGAGTCGCGCCACGCGTCTAGAGATGCTGGCGCACCACCGGCATGATTTTGTTCTGTAGCGCGTCTTCGTCAATCGGGCCGATGTGCTTGTAGCGAATAATTCCCTGTTTGTCGATGACAAACGTCTCGGGTACACCGTAGACGCCCAGGTCGATGCCTACGCGACCGTTGGTGTCCGACAGGCTGATCTCATAGGGATCGCCCATACCCGCCAGAAAGCCGAGTGCGTCATCGTTTTTATCCTTGTAGTTCAGCCCGATTAACGGCACCAGCTTGCTGCGGCCGATTTCCATCAGTAGTGGATGCTCCTGGCGGCAGGCGACGCACCACGACGCCCAGACGTTTAGCAGGTAGACGCGACCGTAAAGGTCCTTAGGCGAGACTTTTTTTGTCGGCTGGTGCACCCGTGCCAAGGTGAAATCCGGCAGCGCCTTGCCGATCAACGGCGAAGGGATGTGCTTGGGGTCCAGTGACAGGCCCTTCCACAGCAGGGCGCCGATCAGGGCAAAGGCGATTAGCGGAATAATAAACTTCTTCACTGCTGCTTCGCCTTCAGTTCTTTCGCCCGCTCCATCGCCTCGGCAACCTCGGGCGGAATGTACTTCTCGTCGTGCTTGGCGAGAACCTGTTCGGCCTTGAAGCTGCCGTCAGCCTGCAGCACGCCCTTGGTCACGACACTTTTCTCTTCGGCAAACAGATCCGGCAGTATGCCGCTATAGAATACCCTCACATCCGCCACGTTGTCGGTCACGGTGAATTCCATGTCGAGGCCCTTCAATCGCTTGATACTGTCTTTCTTCACGACACCGCCGATACGAATGGTGCGGTCGCGCGGCGCCTCATTGGCGACAACGCGTGTCGGGCTAAAGAAATAGGACGTGTTGCTTCGCAGGGCATTGGTCACGAGTACACTGGCGACGACCAGGCCGACAATGGCAATGGCGATCAGCGCCAGTCGTTTGTGTCTTGGTTTCATTGTTTCCCCTCAGTATTCAGTTTCGCCATGCGCTGGAGTCTTCGCAGGATATGCTTGCGCTGACGTTTTGTGTAAATAATTTCTGCAATAATCAACAGGGCGGTCATGCCAAAAGACATCCAGACATAGAATCCGTAGCCACCCATGGAAATAAATTCGGACCAGCTCATTTCTCGTTCTCCGCCAGTTCCGCGACCCACACCGAGTTGCGTTCCCGTTCCAGGATGATGTTTCTGACCCGCATGAAGGCGATGGCAAATGCGTACATCCAGAAGGAGAACACCATGATCAGCCAGGCGATCCTGATGTTGGGTTCGACCGCAGACATCGAGGACTGCTGATGCAATGCCGTGCATTCGTTCGGATCGGGACAGTTCACCGACCAGTAGATAATCGGGATGCAAATTGCCCCGACCAGTGCCAGCAGTGCCGACGCCCGGTCCGCGCGACGCGTATCGTCAATGGCAGATTGTAGTGCCATGTAACCGACATACAGGAATAACAGGATCAATTCCGAGGTCATTCTCGGGTCCCAGTCCCACCAGGTGCCCCAACTGGTCTGACCCCAGAAGGCGCCGGTCCAGAGTGTCAGGAAGGTCATGATCGCACCGCTGGGTGCAATCGAGGCCGCCATCATGAACGACAGTCGGGTGTTGAAAACCAGGCCGACGACCGCCCAGCCCACCATCATCAGGTAGAGCCACATCGACATCCATGCCGCCGGTACGTGAACGAACAGGATGCGGTAATACTGTTTCTGCTCGCTGAGAATATGGGGCGTCTCGAAAAATCCCCAGTAGAGCCCGATGACTGCCAGTATCCCCGCGGTCCAGTTGAACCAGGGGGTCATTTTTCCTGCCAGGGGATAAAACGTCTGGGGAGAGGAATACTTGAACCAGTTTATGCTCACGTCACGACAAACCTTATAAAAAAACTATTCGCTTGAGATTCGCAGCGCTGCCGCGGTTGCCCACGGTGCCAGTACCAGCGCGAAAATCATAAATCCTGTCAGCAGCATCAGGTACGGCTGCGTATCCACCATGCTCGTGGCGCTGGTGCTCACCGCACCGGCGCCGTAAATCAGTACCGGGATATAGAGTGGCAATACCAGTAATGACAACAACACGCCGCCTCCACGCAAGCCCAGGGTCAGTGCGGCGCCAATGGCGCCGACCAGGCTCAAGGTCGGCGTGCCGATCAACAGCGCCAGCATCATGATACCAAGTGAGCCCGTGGAAAGACCGTATTGTAGCCCGACCAGGGGGGCGATCAAAACCAGCGGCAGGCCGGTCAGTAACCAGTGCGCGGCAATCTTGGCGAGTACCAGTACTGAAAGCGGTTGCGGCGCGAGCATCATTTGCTCCAGCGTACCGTCCTGGAAATCGCTGGCGAACAGCCGTTCCAGTGCCAGCATCGATGCCAGCAGGGCGGCGACCCAGGCGATGCCGGGTGCGATCTGGCGCAGAATCGCCTTTTCGGTGCCAACCCCAAGCGGAAACAGGCTGATAACAATAATGAAGAAAAACAGGGTGGTGAGCAGGTCGGTCCGGCGACGCATGGCAAGGGTCAGGTCGCGCATAACAATTACCCGAAAGGTGGTGAACATCGTTACCTGGCCCGGGACTAGTTGTCCAGCTCGAGTTGCCGCGCCTGACCGCTGGTCAACGCAACTTCCTGGTGCGTAGTGATGATGATCATGCCGCCAAGAGCGACATGTTCACGAATGATTTCCTGCAACAGGTCAACGGCGGCGGTGTCCAGTGCGGTGAACGGCTCGTCCAGGATCCACAGGGGAGACTTTGTTAGCAACAGACGCGCCAGTGCGACCCTGCGTTTCTGTCCCTGGGAGAGTACCCGGGTGGGCAGGTCCTCGTAGCCGCCAAGGCCGATTCTATCCAGCGCGGCCAGGATCCGGGTTTCATCCGAGTCGTCGCCATCAAGCACTGCGGCAATGTGCAGGTTCTCCAGTGCTGTCAGGTCGTCTTTGATGCCGTTGTGGTGCCCCAGGTACACCACTTCCCGAAAGTATTCTTCGCCAAGGGCGCGAATGCTGGTCTGGTTCCAGCGGATATCGCCACTTTCCGGCAGGAACAGGCCGCAGAGCGAGCGTAACAGCGTGGTCTTGCCGCTGCCGTTTTTGCCTTTCAGGTGCAACAAGTCCCCCGCCGCAACGCTGAACGAGAGATCGCGAAACAGGGTGCGGTCGCCGCGGGAGCAGGTGATATTCGAAACCGTCAACAAGGGGATATCTTTAGTGTAATCGTCCGGCTGGTCTGGGGCGGTTGCCTGTGAGCCATTATTATAAGGTGTCGCAGCAGGATAGCTACCGGTGCCCAGCGGCTGAAAATGGTGCCCCGGAGACGATTCGAACGTCCGACCTACCGCTTAGGAGGCGGTTGCTCTATCCAGCTGAGCTACCGGGGCAGCAGGCGAATTCTAACCCAGATTATCGAGGAATTTTCGGTGGATCACCGCGAGAAATTGGTGGAGCGGAGGAGGATCGAACTCCCGACCTTCGCATTGCGAACGCGACGCTCTCCCAGCTGAGCTACCGCCCCAATTTATCTCCTGGTGCTTGATATAAACCGGGCCAAAACCCCACGGCCGCCAGGAACGCGGAGTGTACAAATAATCCGTCGATGCTGCACCATTCTTATCTTATTGGTTGTTAGCAGGTTCGCCGGTTCTAGCACAATTATCGTGCGCTTAATGCCGGCAATTCTGCAACTTTTTGGCAGGTCCCGTTGCGGCCACTACAGTGCCAATTTGCCCATTTCTGGCCACAAGAGGCATGAGAAAGGTCAGTTGCCATCAATATATCCCGATAAAACAGCGATAATTTGACTCTGTACAATTATGCGCTATTGTCCTTAAAAGTAGAACAAAATTACTCTGAAATGATGCTTGACGGCCTGATTACCTCAAAGACCCGGGTGCGCATATTGATGCGCCTGTTTCTCAATTCCAGGGAAAAAGTCTACCTACGAGAGCTGGCAGGCGAGTACGGGCTTTCATCCGGGCAGCTCAGTACCGAACTCCACCATATGCGTGATGCCGGCTTTTTGTCCCAGGACCGTAGCGGCAGCAAGGTCGAATACCGGGCGAATACAAAGCACCCGCTGTTCCCTGAGTTGCAGTCGATGGCCCGCAAAGCGCTGGGGATGGATCAGATACTGGAAAGTATTGTTGAGCGTCTAGGCAATCTTGAAATGGCGTTGCTATTGGACGACTACGCGCAGGGCAAAGATACGGGGATTGTTGACCTGGCACTGGTTGGCGATATCAACAAACAGAATCTAAATGATCTGGTAGAGAAAACCGAGCGCTACATTGAACGAAAAATCAGAACCTTGATTCTCACCGGGGAAGAATATATTGCCCTGAAAAATTCACTCGATTCGCGGCCGCAGCTGGTGCTCTGGGAGCGCAAGGGCGAAACCGAAATTTCAGAGAAATCCTGATGTCGTTGTGTCTGCGTCACTTTACCTTGTGAACAAACATGGAACCGAATAATACGTACTCATTCGTAATCGAGGCAGGAAAGTCCGAACGGCACTACTGGCGTGACCTGTGGCGCTACCGGGAGTTGTTCTATTTTCTGGCCTGGCGCGACATCCTCGTTCGTTACAAGCAAACCGTCATCGGTTTTTTATGGGCGATCTTGCGCCCCCTCCTGACCATGCTGGTGCTCGTCATTGTTTTTGGGAAACTGGCTAAACTTCCCTCAGACGGTGTTCCGTATCCGATTCTGGTATTTGCTGCGCTATTGCCGTGGCAATTCTTTGCGAATGCATTTTCCGAGGCTGGAAATAGCCTTATTGGCAACTCAAATATGTTGTCCAAGGTCTATTTCCCTCGCCTTGTGATTCCGACAAGCGCCGTCATCGTCAGTTTCGTAGATTTCCTGATTTCTGGCTTGATTCTGGTTGGGTTGATGGTCTGGTACGGCTTTTTTCCTGATTGGCGAATACTTACTTTACCGCTTTTCGTGTTGTTCGCTTTTACTGCCGCGATGGGCGCCGGTTTGTGGATTGCGGCCCTCAATGTTAAATACCGCGACTTCCGTTTCATCATCCCATTTGTGGTCCAGTTCGGTCTCTATGTGTCACCAGTGGGGTTCAGCAGCGCGATCGTGCCTGAGCAGTGGCGCCTCTGGTATTCACTGAATCCTATGGTAGGAGTGATTGATGGTTTTCGTTGGGCCATCTTGGGCGGCAACACGCAACTTTACTGGCCCGGCTTCTATCTCTCTATTGTTCTGGTGTTGGCATTACTGGCTAGCGGAATCGTGTACTTCCGTAAAACCGAAAAAACCTTTGCGGATGTGATCTGATGCCAACTGCCATCACTGTCGAGAATCTATCGAAGAAGTACATCATCGGCCATAAGGGCCGTGAAAGTTATTCGACATTTCGCGATGTGATAGCCAGCGGAGCCAAGAGTCTGGGAAAGAATGCACTTGCATTTGTTACCGGCAGGAAGATCCATAGTTATCGTTCATATAAAGAGGTGTTCTGGGCGCTAAAGGATGTTGAGCTTGATATTCAACGAGGAGATCGAATAGGACTAATCGGCCGCAACGGAGCGGGTAAATCTACTCTATTAAAGATATTAAGTCGTATTACTGAACCAACCGCCGGAAAGATTTCAACCAGTGGCCGCGTCGCCAGTCTGCTCGAAGTTGGAACGGGTTTCCATCCAGAACTTACAGGCAGGGAAAACATCTTTCTGAATGGCGCAATCCTGGGAATGAGCCGAGCCGAGATAAAGAGTAAATTCGATGAAATTGTAGATTTCGCCGGCATAGAAAAATTTCTCGATACACCAGTGAAACGCTATTCCAGTGGTATGTACATTCGTTTGGCGTTTTCAGTCGCAGCGCACCTCGAATCCGAGATTCTAATCGTGGACGAAGTTCTTGCCGTTGGTGATTCTGCGTTTCAGAAGAAATGTCTCGGTAAAATGGAAGAAGTAGGAAACCAAGGCAGAACCGTAATATTCGTTAGTCATAACATGGGAATGATTTCCAGACTTTGTTCCAGTTGTATTTGGCTTGACCAAGGAAGAATCAAAGAAATAGGCGAAACCGAGAAAGTCGTTAATTCTTATCTGCTTGATGGAACAGCGCAGCTTAGCGGGGAGAAAGTTTTTCCAGATGATGTCAAGAAACCGGCGCAGTTGAAAAGAATACGTTTGTTGAATCAGGATAATGAGGTAGCTCTAAAATTTAATTGTGATCAGGCGATCAAGGTACAGCTCGACTTGCGTTATAGAAAGAGGCTGCCAGGGCTTTACGGCTATATTGGTATAAGTCGCCCGGATGGGACTATGGTTCTCGTTTCAGATAGCAACGATGTGGTCGGTGGAAAATCTCTGGATAACCTGCCGGACGGCGACGCAACGATAATTGTGACGATACCTCCCCGATCGCTTGGCCACGGAGATTATCTCGTTCATTTTGCGCTGGCGTCAGAATTAGCCGACACCTTTCACGTTGATGTACCGGGCGTTGTGTGCGGATTCAGTCTAGACGACTTCACTTCTAAAAGGGGAAATTCAAGGGATGGGTATTTCAGCATGCTGCTACCTTGGCAGATCCACGATGCGAAAGAATGGACTGATACCGGGCTATGAAACTTAGAAATAAGAAATTACTCGTTACCGGAGCTGATGGGTTTATTGGGTCTCATCTCACCGAAGCACTTGTCCGTGCAGGGTATAATGTTCGTGCTTTTTCGCTTTATAATTCATTTGGCACATGGGGTTGGCTTGATCATTTACCCGGCGAGATAAAAGATAGCGTTGAGGTAGTCTGCGGCGATATTCGAGATCCGTACGGGGTCAAGGAGGCCATGCGTGGTTGCGACATCGTGATGCACTTGGCGGCCTTGATTGCAATTCCGTATTCGTATCATTCCCCGGACACCTACGTCGATACCAATATTAAGGGCACTCTCAACATCCTCCAGGCAGCGAGAGAACTGGGAGTCAAAAAGGTTGTTCATACTTCAACCAGTGAAGTATATGGAACCGGCCGATTTGTACCGATGACCGAAGAGCATCCCTTGCAGGGGCAATCACCCTATTCTGCCACAAAGATAGCGGCCGACCAGTTGGCCTACTCGTTCTATGCGTCATTTGGGCTTCCCGTGACGATAATCAGGCCGTTCAACACATTCGGTCCGCGGCAGTCGGCGCGCGCTGTTATCCCAACAGCAATTACCCAAATAGCTGCCGGACACAGGGAGATAAAGCTAGGTGCGCTCAGCCCGACTCGCGATTTCAGTTATGTTCTCGACACGGTTCAAGGTTTTATCAGTGTTGCAGAGGCAGACAACACTCTGGGTGAAGTTATTAATTGCGGCAGTAATTTCGAGATATCGATTGGTGATACCGTGAAACTGATTGCGGAATTAATGGGTGCAGATATAGAGATCAAGACTGATGATATCCGGGTGCGTCCCGAACTAAGCGAGGTGAACCGGCTCTGGTGTGACAACCAAAAGATAGAAAGGATCACCGGTTTCAAGCCGAAAACAACTTTGCGACAAGGTTTGGAAAAAACCATTGAATGGTTTACCGACTCGGAAAACCTCAAGCTCTACAAACCGGATACCTACAATGTCTAATCGAGCCATCATCCTCGCCGGCGGAAAAGGAACGCGCCTGTTGCCGTATACCACGGTGCTGCCGAAACCGCTGATGCCTGTAGGAGAGTTTCCTATCCTCGAAGTGATCGTCCGCCAGCTGGCAAAGCATGGCTTTGATCGCATCACCATGGCGGTTAACCACCAGGCCGAGATTGTCCGGGCGTTTTTTCAGGACGGTGGAAAGTGGGGTGTCAGGATCGACTACTCACTGGAGGATAAACCATTGAGCACGATGGGTCCGATACGCTTGATACGTGACCTACCCGACAATTTCATCGTTATGAACGGCGACGTACTTACGGATCTGAACTACCGACAATTATTCGATTCACATATGGAAAGAGGAGCAATATTTACGATTTCCTCATATTTGCGGCACCAGCTTGTCGACTATGGCGTGCTGGATGTCACCGATGGAAATCTGTCCGGAATACAGGAGAAACCCCGCATAGAATATGAAGTGAGTATGGGTGTCTACATGATGTCCAAGCGGGCTATCGAGTTCATACCGAATAACTCGCCTTACGGGTTTGACCATCTCATGGAAGACCTCATTCGGGCAGGACAGCGTATAAACGTTGTGAAGCATGAAGGGTGTTGGCTGGACATCGGAAGACCTGACGACTATGTCGAAGCCATAGAACTCTTCGAGAAAAGTGATGATCTCTTTCTTTAGGGGAAACGCTGTTGTCTAGGAAAGATCAAAGTAATACGCCGATAGACAAAGGACAAGTTACGCTGGAGTCCCGCGAAAGGATCGAGCGTTTTGAACAGCTCCGTGGCTTCGGCGTGGAACCAGCCTACCGGGAAAATCGTCGGCAATGGTCGGATTATCCCCGTAGACAGATTGTTTCAGACTATCCATTGCATGTGGATATTGAGCTCGCAGCGGTGTGCAATCTTCAGTGTCCGATGTGCTACACAATTTCTCCCGAGTTCAAGGAAAAAGTAAAAGCAAAATACATGGATTACGATCTGTTCACCAGGGTCGTGGATGAGTGTGCACGAGGTGGCGTGTATTCAATACGACTCAGTTTCAGGGGCGAGTCTTTTCTATATAAACGTATTGTTGATTGCGTCCGCTATGCGAAAGCGAGGGGAATCAAGGAAGTATCCACCCTGACCAACGGACTACGCCTTGACGAAGAAATGTTTGTCGAACTGATGGAAGCCGGAATGGACTGGATCACAATATCTTTCGATGGTCTGGGTGAGGTATACGAACAGATTCGCAAACCTGCCAAATACGAGGAGGCAGTCAGGAAAATTGCCAACTATGCGCGAATCAAAAAGGATGCCGGACGCGTAAAACCGGTAATCAAGGTTCAAAGTATTTTTCCTGCCATTGAGGAAGATCCGGAGGCATTCTATAACGTTTTCG
>Ga0209742_10000028_pt1 | contig 77173 bp, 65 predicted proteins | sample DeeMarSeWOR38_10_FD_187462 | JGI IMG/M metagenome (GOLD analysis project Ga0209742, IMG submission 187462) | Marine sediment microbial communities from White Oak River estuary, North Carolina - WOR-3-8_10 (SPAdes) (version 2) | ecosystem: Environmental > Aquatic > Marine > Intertidal zone >...
TTTGTTGGTGCCGTCAGCGAACGTTTGCGTTTGCCAGGTCTGTCTGCTTATGCTGCGTCGAAAGTGGGGCTGGAGGCCTTCGCAGAGGCCTTAAGCAAAGAGGAGCGGAAGAAACGGATCACCGTTGTCAGACCTGGAGCTGTGGCAACACCTTTATGGGATAAAGTTCCCTTAAGATTGCCGGAAGATGCTGCTTCGCCTGATAAAGTGGCTGACAAAATTTTGGAGGCCAATCGATCGGGGCATAAAGGACAACTCGACCTAGTTTAAGAAAAAATGAAGCAAGAAAGTAAAACCTTGATTATCGGAGCGGGGATAAGTGGCTTAATGGCTGGAAAAACATTAAGCTCTTCTGGATATTTAGTCACGATCTTAGAGAAATCAAATGGTGTTGGGGGTAGGATGGCGACTCGCCGTTTCAAAGGAGGTGTATTTGATCATGGCGCCCAGTTTTTTACTGCTCGGGATCCTGAATTTCTTAAATTGGTTGATGGTTTGGAAAATGAGGGCAGAGTGCGGAAGTGGTCGCATGGATTTCCAGAATCTGGAGCTATGATGAGTACAGATGGCCATTCCAGATACATGGGGATAGGCGGGATGACATCTATAGCCAAACAACTGTCACAGGACATAGAAGTCCACCTTCAAACTGCTGCAATAGCGATTTCCTTTGATGGTGAATTTTGGCACGCTCAAACAATAGATGGGAGAGTCTTTAATGGAGATTGCCTAATCCTAACTGCCCCAATTCCTCAATCTCTAAGCTTGCTTAAAGCGGGAGGTGTATCCCTTGAAAAGCGCGAAGCCGAACAACTCCACGCCATACAATACCACCCATGTCTGGCAGCATTAGTGCTGTTGGATGGACCAAGTCTGATCCCATATCCAGGTGGAATGAAATTTGATAGTGGTCCCATTCAATGGCTAGGAGATAACACACAAAAAGGCATCTCTCCGAAGGTGACAGCTGTAACCATCCATGGTTCTGCTGATTTCAGCCATCAGAATTTTGAAATGAATTCAGAACAAATTGCTGAGTCTCTTATCAAGGCAGCCAAGCCCTGGCTTGGTGGGGGAATTCAGGATTGGCAACTTCATAAATGGCGCTATAGTAAGCCAATGTACACATATCCAGAAAGGTTTTTGAAAATCCCTGGTTATCCATCTCTGATCTTTGCCGGAGATGCATTTGGTGGGCCAAGAGTTGAAGGTGCGGCTTTATCAGGTGTTGCAGCTGCACTTCGCATACTGGAGAAGAATTAAAGATGTTCTTGAAAAAATCTGGTAGTTATCAAGTCGGCTTTAGTTATGGGTGGTCCTGTTTCGAGTTGGACGGGTATTATCTGAGGCGATGAGTGTGAACTATAAAAATGGAGAATAAGATGACAATTTTAACGATAATCTTAATATCAGGATTAGTGATTGGCGGTGTTGGATTGATGTGGCAAATTGCCCCTTCGAAGAGCAAACTATTGGTCAAAAGTGATGAAACAAGTTTTCCTGTTGTATCGGGGTATAACCTGAACAGGCAGGAATTGGAATTTCCACAAGACTTTGAGAAAGATCTCAACTTGATCATTATCGCTTTTCAACAATACCAACAAAGGATCGTTAACACCTGGTTACCTTTTGCACAGGAGATAGAAGCTGCGTTTCCAGAATTCATATACTACGAGCTACCAACGATCAATGAAATGCCTTCTTTTTCACGGACTTTCATCAATGAGGGCATGCGAGCGGGGATTCCTGATCAAACTGCACGGGAAAGAACAATTACCCTGTATATAAACAAGGATGCATTCAAATCAACCTTAAACATCCCCGACGAAAATAATATCTACATTTTTCTTGTAGAACGAGAAGGTAATATTTTATGGCGGGCTGCAGGAGAATTTTCCGAAGACAAAGCTGGTGAATTGATCCAAGTTATTAAAGAACGTAGCGATTCGGATATTCACTAGATTTGATTTAAATGTTGAGATAAATGGGACAGAATAGATTTTCATCCACCCTCATTATCTCAATACTGAAGTCAATAACAGTCACAAAACGAATTTGAAATCGGAAAATCTAGAAATTTTCTAGAAATAATATGGAGTGTTACAATGAAGACTTCACTCATTGAGATGCAAGAATATTTGGATGTTGTTCGAATTCCAGTTCGTATAGCCTGTAAAACAACTACTGACTGGCCAACAGTGATCTCATTGTGGTTTTTGCACCAGGATGGACTCCTATACTGCGCAACCCAAAAATCTGCAAAGATCGTCAATTACCTTCGAAATGATGCACGCTGTGCCTTTGAGATCGCCGAAGATCAACCTCCTTACTGCGGAATCCGTGGACAGGCAAATGCCAGAATTGATGAAACGCGGGGTGCAGAGATTCTCGAGAAGTTGCTGTTTCGATATCTTGGGGATACGAACAACGATCTTGCATCGAAATTGTTAGCCAATAGTGATTCCGAGATCGCCATTATTCTCGAGCCAATCCGTATTTTCACCTGGGATTTTTCCGATCGGATGGCGAAAGTTCAGCCGAGGCGACTTTCTGAGAAGGTATGTCCCTAATTGAAAAATTACAAGACGGATACAGAAATGCTGACAGGTATACTTAAGTCGCGAAAGGATTTGTTCATTAAAATGAAGTTAACTATTCAATACAAAACCTTATTTCATTAATTGGATCAAAAATTTTTGTTATAAAATTAGAACGGGCTAATTCCATATAAATTTCAACTTGTAGAATAAGGAGTGATAAGAATGAATAGAATGTATAAAATCAGTAGAATTACAATCCTGATAGCAGCTTTTTTGTCTTTTTTGCTGTCAGTATATTTATGGTTTAGCGGAGCAAAAGAACAAGGGGTATTTGTGGCGATTTGGGTTCCGTCAATCCTTTCAATGGGTGTTTTTGTGTTTGTTGCTTGGAGAATGAAATGAACGAGATCGCATTATTTGTATTTGGCATAATTGCCACGATTGCGGCTGTTGGGCCACTGATGATTGCTCTTGTATTGGATACTCGTTCGGAGGATGATGAGAAGTAATAGTACTTCAGATACTGGTTTCCTTCGCTTCAGCATGATCGCATCTTGATGGGTAAATATGGTGAAACGTTAGAGTGTATAGCTAGATGGCTGTATCAGTTTGGATTTTAGGAGATCAGTTATTATTGAATCATCCTGCTCTGGCACAGGCGGAGGAAGGAGTCGACAGAAATCAGATTATTGTTCTGATCACTGAAAGTCAAACTCGAGCGCGTAGACTACCCTATCAGCGCAAAAAATTAGTTTTGCTTTTCAGTGCCATGCGGCATTATGCTGAAAAGTTGCACTCTTCAGGGTATCAGGTCGATTACCGGTTGGCCACAACGACAACCTCTGCCATCAGGGAACATCTCCGGAAACATCAACCGGAAGCGATCATAACAATGGAGGCCAGTGCATATGGTGGCCGAAAATATCAAAAAAACCTTGCCAATCTTTTCGATATTCCAATCATAATCCTTTCGAACACCCAATTCCTAACCGGGCGTTATAATCCTGTTCCGGATCCAGAACCCAGCAAACGATATGTTCAGGAACAGTTCTACCGAAAAATGCGGCAGCATTTTGAGCTGATGATGGAACCAAACGGCAAACCAATTGGGGGGAAATGGAACTTCGATAAAAGCAATCGTCGAAGTCTTCCTAAGAATACTCAACCGATCCTCCCTATCTCTTTTGAGCCTGATCAAATCACACTTTCAGTGATGCGCGAGGTGGATCAGGAGTATCAAGGGATTGGTCAGGTTTTTGGATTTGACCTTGCGGTTACTCATGAAGAGGCTCATCTGGCGGCGTCTGATTTTTTCGAACATCGTTTATCAAACTTTGGCACCTATGAAGATGCAATGAGTAGTGCTCATGACACAATTTTCCATTCCAGATTATCGCCATACCTGAACCTGGGTTTACTGGATCCACTGGCATTAGCACAGGAAGCGCAAAAGCGTTATTTGGATGGACAGGCGCCGATCAACTCTGTTGAAGGGTTTATTCGTCAAGTGGTTGGTTGGCGGGAGTTTATCTATTGGCAATATTGGCGCCTAATGCCAGAAATTGCCAGAAGTGATTACTGGCAAGCTGACCGTCCCTTACCAGAGATGTTCTGGACTGGCGAAACTAGAATGAATTGCATGTCCCATGTGATTAATAGAGCTGTGCAGAGCGGATATACCCATCATATTGAACGCTTGATGATCATCTCGAACTTCTGTCTATTAGCTGGCATAGAACCTTCAGCTGTGAATGATTGGTTTCTCAGTGCATATATCGATGCATATGAATGGGTCATGATACCGAATGTTTTTGGTATGGGACTTTACGCCGATGGAGGATTGATCGCTACCAAGCCATACATCGCGTCGGCAAATTACATTAATAAAATGAGTGATTATTGCCGAAACTGTGTTTTTGATCACAAACTCCGCACTGGAGCACATGCCTGTCCGTTTAATTATTTATACTGGAATTTTGTCCTGGAGCATGAAGAGACCCTGCGATCAAATACAAGGATGTCAAGAAGCTTACTGGGACTAAAGAGATTCGATCTGGAACAAAAACAGCTGATTCGGAAAAACGCGGAGGAGTTCTTAGAACATTTATAACAATACTATGAATCACGAAAAAACCTCGATTTGGCGCAGCAGATTATTCGACAGACTTAAAGGGTCTTGATAATATCTCACAGGCAAGCGGTGACAAAGGTATGAACGAGTTGTTTATCAAAGATTCAGCTGAAATTGAATATGTGTGGAACTACCCACGACCTCCTGTTGTTGAGGATATATCACAACGCATCAAAATCATTTTTAACGGTGAACTAATTGTTGATTCCCAAAATGCTAAACGAGTAATAGAGACAGGCCATCCTCCGGTTTACTACATTCCGCTTCAGGATATCAAATCTGGAATCCTTCAACCTATATTTGAAAAAACTTACTGTGAATGGAAGGGAGAAGCTTCATATTATGATGTCACCCTTGATGACCATACTGCCAAGAAAGCAGCCTGGTTTTACCCAGATCCGGATCCAAAATATCTGGATATCAAGGATTATGTCGCATTTTATGCCAACAAAATGTATGCCTGTTATGTGGATGATGAACTTGTAAAAGCTCAGGCGGGCGGATTCTATGGCGGTTGGATTACTTCTAACATTGTCGGTCCTTTCAAAGGTAGTCGATATCCGGCTGGTTAGAAGCAATATGAACAATTTACAGTTCTTATGGATTACAAACCTTCTGAACGGAAAAGCTTCGATATGCAGGAACAAAAACAGATATTAGTTACGGGTGTAACGGGGTATATCGGTGGGCGGTTGGTCCCACCATTATTGGGATCCAATTATTCGGTACGTGTCCTGGTGAGGGATCCGTCTCGGCTTCAGGGTCGTACCTGGGCTGATCAAGTGGATATTATCCAGGGTGATGTACTAAAACCTGAAACACTGTCTCCTGCAATGAACGGTGTCACAGCGGCTTATTATTTGATCCACAGCATGAGCGGAAGCGATGATTTTCATCAGCGCGATTTGATCGCGGCCAGTAATTTCAGTAATGCTGCGAAAATGGCAGGAGTTAATCAAATCATTTATCTCGGGGGTTTGGGTGATCCGGAAACTGATCTTTCTGAACACCTGAAATCCCGGCAGGATACAGGTCATGCTTTAGCAATGGCAGGAGTCCCTGTGACCGAGTTTCGAGCCGCAGTTATCGTCGGATCTGGAAGTATTTCCTTTGAGATGATCCGCTACCTGACTGAGCGAATTCCAATAATGATCTGCCCCCGTTGGGTTTTTACACGGGTTCAGCCCATCTCGATCCGGGATGTGCTGGCTTATCTAACAGCAACCCTTGAGGTACCAGAAAGTATAGGTAAAGTAATTGAAATTGGGGGTGCAGACGTATTAACCTATGGCGATATGATGATGGGATATGCCGAAGAACGTGGTTTAAACCGCAAACTTATTTCTGTACCTGTATTAACCCCGCGCTTATCTTCATATTGGGTTCATTGGATGACACCTGTACCGGCCAGGATCACGCGCCCGTTGATCGAAGGGTTGCGCAATGAAGTTGTTGTTCGTGATAATACTGCTCAGACATTATTCCCAAAAATCCAGCCTGTTGGATATTCAGCAGCGGTAAAGCGTGCCTTAGCGAATTTGGATTTGGGTGAGGTGGAAACGCGTTGGACGGATGCTTTGGTCTCCAGCCAGAGTGAATCGTCTCCGGTGGTGATGAAGTCCCAGGAAGGTTTGATCATTGAACGCCGGATGGAAGAAGTATTTGCTCCACAAAAGAAGATTTTCGAATCCTTTACACGTCTTGGTGGGGAACAAGGTTGGCTCTACTCCGATTGGGCTTGGGAAATTCTTGGGATCATCGACCGCTTGTTTGGCGGTGTCGGCCTGCGGCGCGGTAGACGAGACCCAGACGATGTTCGCGTAGGTGACGCAATTGATTTTTGGCGGGTAGAAGCAGTAGAACCGGATGAAATGTTGCGCTTGAGGGCTGAACTGAAATTGCCTGGCAAAGCTTGGCTTCAATTTGAGGCGAGAGCTTTGAAGAATGGAGATGCCCAACTTATTCAAACCGCGTTTTTCGCGCCTAAAGGTTTGTTTGGTTTAATTTCTTGGTATGGTCTCTATCCTATTAACAGCTTGATTTTTTCTGGTTTGGTGCGAAATTTGAAGGAGCTTTCAGAAACTTCGTAATTTTCAATATAGTGATAACCATTAAGAGTCATAAATGAATTCACAATTACCACTCAAACATGGAATCACGAGAGCTTGGAATTTATCGATCATCCTGGCAATATTTTTGGGGGTGATGTCTTTGATTGGGCTGATCTTTCGTGACAGCATCTATACATCCGAAGAACAAATCCGGGCATTCCTGGCGAATGATGTTATCAACCTGATAGTTGAGCTGCCGATCTTAATTTTTTCAATGTGGCTGACCCGGGGCGGGAGACTAGTAGGGTTGCTCTTATGGCCTGGTGCGCTGCTGTATGTCCTCTACAACTATATTACTTATGTTGTTGGTCTGTCATTTGGTATTTTAACATTCGTATATCTTGCACTCGTCCTGTTAAGTGCCTACCTCATATTCGATCTGATGAGAAGAATTGATCTACATTCGGTAAAGGAGCGACTCGCTGGTGCTGTATCGGAGAGAATTTCCGGCTGGATTCTGGTTGTGTTCGGTGCACTTTTTTCCTCCAGGGCTATTGCAGTTATGGTCGAAGCGAGTGTGAATCAGGCTGTACTCCCATTATCTGAAATCGGCCTTCTGATCGCCGATCTGGCTTTATCGACGATTTGGATCGTGGGCGGCATCTTGCTGCTTCGAAAAACACCTCTTGGCTATACGGGCGGGCTGGGTTTACTCTTTGTAGGGAGCATGTTGTTCGTCGGTTTAGCTCTGATTCTCTTGCTGCAGCCTATATTAATGGATGCACAGTTTGCCCTGATCGATGTTATCGTAGTCATAATCATGGGATCTATTTGTTTCATCCCATTCGGTTTATTCTTGCGTGGGGTATTAACGGCGGGAAATTCGTCATAGAATAATGAATTTTTCATGTCTTGAAATATCAAAATAATCAAGCATCCTTGTAGACAATAAAATCGTTATTATGCACAAAATAGGTGGGCTTCATCCACCTAAATGTGTTCTGCAGGTTCTTAATCCCGTTTCCACCGCGCGAGCGTCCATTGTTAACCGTTGCAAATAAGGGACCGACATGGTTATTGTTTTCTCTTAACGTCGAGATATTCGGGTAAACCAGAGATACATGTCCGTGTCTCCCTGGAACCGAATTTTCTGAAAGGGCAAACACGGGTATACCTCGATTAGCTAATAATTGTGCCGCAATGGGCTTTACAGGCTGCCAACCTTCGCCATAGACTCCCCCTGCTTTAGGGTGTGAAATCCAACGAAAAAGCATGTTTGCACTCATCTCAGTTTCCCCAATCCAATGCGGCAAATGCACCTGCAACGCTCGCGACCAATCCCAAGCGGCAATATTGCACATCGTTATTCTTTCACCGGGCTCGGCGACATATCGGGGGCTGTGGAATTGAGTGTACTCAACCACTCGCTTTATTGCTTGAGGGCTGCGTTCTCCTGGTTTATTGATAACACTTGGATCAATTTTGATCGGCAGGTGCCGATTGGTGCTTTTCCATTCCAAAGGCTCTAATTTACGTTTAGGAGAAGAATATTTATTTTCATCAAATACGAAATATTTTGGCGAGATTTCATTGAAATAACCGATCTCTTTCAGGAGGCGATCCGTTTCAGGAAAATTTGAGATTTCCCTTTTCCAGTAATTCAAATCTCTTTCTGAGCTTAACGGATTTGATGAATTGGTTATACGATTTCCCAACTCAGAATCTTTTTCTTCGATATCATTTGCTCGAAAAAGGTTTGATAAATCTCTGGATTCGCTTGTCTCAACCAGAAAGCGTGCCATTTCTCTAAGTTTATAAGATTCTGGGCTGACAATTACCCATCCCCCCATTAGACAGCCCATCAAGTTTAAGAATTCTCTGCGAGACAAACCCATAAGATTATCTTCCTGCTAAATTCTTGATTTTAAAGCGACTATCTTTTCCTTTCATTCATTCTTTCCTATGTATAGCTAGCTATTTCAGCACAATCACGAATGTTAACTTGAATTCAATCATCCAGATACCCGACACTTTTACTCTGGGTGTCACTGCGATGGGTGCAAAGTACTCCTAAAGCAGTCTCCTCCAAAGTGTTGAAATGTAGAAAATCGGGGAGATTGCGTCGGTCCCCTTCGACTTCGCTCAGGACTAGGGCTTTGCTGATTCGCCTAGCAAAGAACGCTAGAGTAAACCAATGACAATTTCAAACTATCAGGTAGCTATTTCAATCATTTCTTAAATAAATAAATGACAAATATTCAAGCTGAAGCACTATTACTCGCTTGGGAACCAGATGAAGAGAATATAACATTTCATCATGAGATGAAGATGAGATAAATCTGAAAAACGGGAAGCAGTATGCATTCTTACTGACTCTTTTTATTGGCTGCTTTTATAATAGTGGATAAAGTTGTCCGAATTCAGAGTTATTCACCAATTCTTTACTGTGAAATGAAGTCTCGCATAATTTTCTTATGGATAATCTCCGGATTGATCTTTGGAGCATGCAATACTCCCAGGATTTCCTCAGAATCTCTTTCCCAGACAACTATTCCTACTACCGGAACACCATCCATTCCCATGATGTCTACCTCAATGGTCGCAACAAATACGCCGGCACCTCCATCACCAAGCCCTACTGAGAGTCAGACTCCGAAACCCACAGCGGCACCCACGCCCACACAAATACCTCCCACTCCAGTTCCAACCTCCACAGATGATCCATTTTCTGGTCGTTTATTGCCCGATTTGGAGACTCTGCCGCCAACAGATCTAAGATTGCAATTCGATTCGAACTCTGGACGAACTCTCATCCGATTCAGTAATTCAATTTGGAACAGCGGGCCTGGCATCCTTGAGCTGATCGGAAAACCAGATCAAACCAAGGACCAGATCCAAGTATCCCAGCGAGTGTATGCTGCAGACCAGGATATATTTGATGATTATGAGGTTGGCGAGTTTGTTTTTCACGATCATCACAATCATTGGCATTTAGAGCAGTTTTCAGTCTATGAGGTATGGGCAGTTGACGAGAAGGGTTCCCTTGAAGGCTTAGTCTCTTCAGGAGGAAAGGTAAGTTACTGTATTATGGATGTTTCTAAAGCGGAGATAGATCTTTCTGATCAGTCTGTGTCCACATCTAGGAACTATACAAATTGTGAGGGCAGGTTGCAGGGTCTCTCTGTAGGATGGATAGATATCTACAAATCTCATTACTGGGGGCAATGGGTGGATATAACCTCGTTAGATGATGGCATCTATGCACTAATTTCTACCGTGAACCCGGATCACATAATCCATGAAGCAAACGTTCATAACAATACAGCAATCACTTATTTCGAGATTCGAGAGTTGCAATTGAAGCACTTGGGAGATATTTTCTTTGAAGAAGATCATTACCTAATTCCAAATTCATATCTCAGGCCTTAAGTATTCCCTGTTTTTCAATGTTGAAATGATTTAAAACCAACTTCTCCCAATGCTCCATCATCGGGAGAAGTTTGCATTGATCATCTCATATTGATTTGTAAATTAGCTAAGAGTTGATAATCCCAGGGGATTTAATTGCATCCGAAAAGATTAAGCTTTTTAGGAAAGAGTAATATCGTCTTATGTAATCGTTATTAAAAAAAATATACCTAATGCTATCTGTTCCGAACGAAACCCCTCCCCATTTCTAGGGGGAAATACGGTTCAATCGTGTTACTTGCTTAGAATCTTAGTCTGAAGTCAAGTTATCGTCAAGGAATGCTGACATTACCTAATGGCTGCGGACAAGTTAGGATGAGTTTAATATTTTTGAACCATTGATTTTACACCTTCCATCAACATTGAACGGCCAAGAGCCACCAGTTTTGCGGAACTGGCGGCTCTTAATAGAGACAGGCTCTATCTTTGTCGGATCATGATTCCCATTATCATAATAACCATCGAACCATTTATCACTCAACCGCAAATTGCCACATCATGCCATATTCTTCATGCTCAAGCATATGACAGTGAACCATGAATGGAAATTCTTCAGACGCTTCATAATCAAAGCGCACAGCTATTTCAGTCACCTCATCCCTCACGACAACAGTATCTTTCCAACCACGATCAGCCTCGCTTACGGGCTCACCATTGAGCGTTAAGATTTGAAAAGATACTCCATGAATATGGAATGGATGCGGCATTCGCTGTCCAGTTACTTGCCAGATTTCAATTTCTCCTTTGTTGACGGTAAAATTAATCTGACTCATATCCATTGCTTGCCCGTTGATGCCGAACAAATCCATATTTTCTTCGGTACCACCTCTCACTTCCATATCCAATGAAATTGTTCTAATTTGTGTTGCATCTTCTCGGTCAAAATAAGCAATGTCATTGAGTGTTTCCGGTAATGTGCCAGAGGCTTGCAATGTAGGATCTACTCGTAACTCAACAACAAGTGCTTTCGGGGTATCTTCATCCCAAAGATTACCATCTTCAGAGTCAACGCGAAGCAAATCCGCCATCAATGCTGCACCTGATTTATCAGAAAGATCAATCATGATTTCGTTTCTCTCACCCGGTGCCATATCAATGGATGTCATTGCAACCGGCTGATTCAAAAACCCACCATCTGTAGCAATTTTATAAAATGTCGCACCATCTGCAAAAGAGAATCGGTAAAAACGAGCATTTGAGCCATTGAGGAGGCGCAACCGCACCCACCCTTCAGGTACGGTGTGGTAAGCATCTACCGTTCCATTTACCACGAGCGTATCCTCTCTTAGGCCATTCTTTATCTGTTGCTCAGTAACAGAATACCCATTCATTTTCCCATCCGTGAACGAGCGATCTTGAACAACCAGCGGAATATCATTGACTCCGTATTCGTTTGGTAGATCAAGTGCTTGAGAATTTTCATCCTCGATCAAGTAAATTCCTGCAAGTCCAGCATGAACATGATGAGCCGTTTTCCCCATTTGATGTGGGTGATACCAACTCATCCCGGCCTCTTGCCGAACCGGTATCGTGATTTGCCAACTATCCCCCGGCTGAATGGTTGATTGCGGCCCACCGTCGATCTCGCCGTTCACGTGTAAACCATGTCCATGCACAGTGGTAGGTTCACCGATATTATTGGAAAAGGTGATGTTTACATCCGTATCTCTATAAAGTTGGATTGTTGGGCCGAGATAATCACCATTAAAGCCCATCGTTTCACTTTGCACACCTGCATAAAACTCATGCGCCCCATTTTGCATCACAAGCTCAATTTCTGGTGTGGTTCGACTATCGATCAACGCGGGTATAAGTAGTGGGTTCTGTCCAGTTTCTGACACATTCTGTGTGCTACTGGTAAGGCCACATGCCGAAAGAAAGATCGAAATAAAGATTAAGATAAAGATTTTGGTGCAATGTTTCATTTTTTATTCCTTTAATAGTTTTTGATTAAGAGTTAAGTTGAGTAGTAAATCACCTAATTATTCGGATAGATCGGCAGGATCACTGTGAATGCACTCCCTTTGTTGTGCCCAGCAGATTCAGCCAAAACCTTGCCCTGATGGATTTCTACTAATGCTTTCACGATTGCTAATCCCAGTCCGCTCCCCCCCGTGTCACGCGTGCGTGATGTATCAACGCGGTAGAAACGGTCAAATAGATGATGAATCTGCTCTGGCGAAATCCCTTCACCAGTATCACGAATTTCTATAGAGATTTTTTCTTCTCCTACAGCACTCGACACAATGATTTCACCACCAGATGGGGTATGGTTTATTGCATTAGCTAGAAGATTGCCAAAAACCTGACGCAAGCGACCGGGATCAGCTTGAATATTCGGTAATCGATCCATTTTCTCGACGCGAAATTGAATTCCTTTTTCTTGAGCATCTAGTGAGAAATTTCCAGCAAGCTCACTCCATAATTCCACCAAGTTGACTGTCACAATTGCTAACGGCAGCTGATGTGCCTCCGCTTGAGTCAACAATCGCAAATCCTCTACTAGACGGATGAGATGCTGTGTTTGACCATAAAGATTAGCAAGTTTTTCTTCATCAAGCACATATACTTTGTCAAGCGCAGCTTGTAATTGCCCCGATAAAACAGCGAGAGGTGTGCGCAACTCATGTGAAATGTCAGATAACATATTCTTGCGCAAATTTTCAGCATTTTCTAAATCATCTGCCATTCGGTTAAAGGATCGCGCTAAATCATCTAGCTCTTGACTGTGATTATTAACAGGCACACGTTGTTGCAAGTCGCCAGATCCAATCTCCCTTGCCGCTTTTGAAAGCGCTACAATTGGGGCACTTAGACCATGGCTTAGTAACACGCCAAGGATTACAGCTATTATGCCAACCAAAACCATGGTTTGAGCCAAGTCACCGAACAAAGCGTAAAGTCTTATTTCATTATCAAAAGAAATTCCACCCCAGCTTATAACTGGATCCATACGTTCTATAACAGCCCACAATGTCACAATAACAAGAGATAAACTACTGATGGTCACGCTAAAGCGAATCCATAAACGGTTCATGCCTTATGCCTCCACTAGCCGATAACCGATGCCGTAAACCGTCTGGATATAAGTTGGGTTTTGGGGATCCGGCTCAATTTTTTTGCGTAGATTGCGAATATGAGTGTCGAGTGTTCGACCAAACCCTTCGTACCCATATCCTAAAGCTTTTTCTAACAGGTGTTCACGGCTAAACGTATGCCCTGGACTCTCCATAAGAATCTTTAGTAGATTGAACTCAGTTGGTGTGAGCTCAATCAACTTTCCACCCAATGTAAGCGTGCGGGCCCCCATATCAAGCTGTAATAAACCTACTTCCAAAAAGTCAGCCAGATCTGCTTGGTCAAGTTGCCGGCGCCGCAATAAAGCCCGCACCCGTGCCACAATCTCACGGGGATTAAACGGTTTTGTTACATAATCATCAGCGCCTAATTCCAGCCCTACAATTTTGTCGCTATCATCAACCCGAGCGGTAAGCATAATGATTGGGATAGCAGACAATCGCTTATCTTGGCGAATACTCCTTGTAATATCCCAACCATCACGGTCAGGCAGCATCAGATCTAGAATCAGCAGATCCGGTTTTTCACTACGCAATATGTTCATTGCCGATGTGCCATTATCGGCGGTCAATACGTTATAACCTGCTTGTTCTAGATAAGCTCGTACAATTTCAATTATTGATTTGTCGTCATCGACGACGAGAATTTGATGAGTCTTCATAATATAAGTGTATTTTGCAACCAGAGTTTTTCTAACTTGCTTACTAAAATTATATACGTCAAATCTGAAGAAATTCTCAAGGCAAGCTGGAATGATTCTAAAGATTTCTACCATAAATGCACAATCTCACCGAATTAAGCTATGGAAAAGTGTGACAGAAAATATAATAGTAATATTGGGATTTCCAGTCATTTGTTGAGCATACAGGGTTCTGTCGCATAACTTGGATATCAACCAAAATTAGAAAACCAGTAAGATATTTGTTGGATTATTTTCCCCACGTTCCAAAAAAACTATCATTAAATAAAACCGCTCAACAGATGTTGAGCGATTTGAGTTGTGGGGGGAAGGGGACTCGAACCAACATTGAAAACACCTTCTGCGACTCGAACGTTTTTCCCGAAAAAATTTTTAGGAATCTAGCTTTAAATCCGGCAAATCGTCCAACTTTTGCCTAGTGTCAAAGCGAATCATAGACAAAAACCGCTCAGGATCAGTCCTGGGCGGTTTTTGTACCCCTAATGCGACACATTCCGAACGCCACCCATCCCTAATTCCAGGGGGAATTACGGCTCAATTGTGTTACTTGCTCAGAATCATAGTCTGAGATTCTGCGGCCGTCAAGGAATACTGGTTACCTGATTTTTATAATGGAAAGACCTCTGTTGCACTTTCTATTTTCGGTACTTTAAACAAATTATTACAAACTTCTATGGATTGATGTTTTCCGATTTCTACTAATATAGAAGCAGATATTTACATACATGATCGCTGATTTACAACCAAAACCTCTGGTATATTCAGTTGGACTAATTAAATTCTTCAAAATTAGATAAATAGAGTCATATTTGTCAAGTATAATAATATTGTTAAATTTAAAGATAAAACATTGGAACGAGAATATAAACATACCTAAGTTTATTTGCTCCATACCTTTTTGGGATGAGTAAAGGATAAACCAATGAATGAATTTCATTTAATCATTGATGGCAAAACAATTGCGACAGAAAAAACTTTTGATGTAATAAATCCTGCAACAGAAGAAGTTTTTGCACAGGCCCCCGATTGCTCTCAAAAACAATTAGATTTAGCTGTTGAGGCTGCAAACAAGGCTTTTATAGTATGGAGAGCTGATGAAAAGGTACGCAGAACTGCATTAGTAGAATGTGCGGAAGCATTGAGGGCCAACGCTGATGAACTGGCTGAAATCTTCACCCAAGAACAGGGAAAAACTCTAGAGCAGTCTAAAGGAGAAGTAGAGTGGGCAGCCTGGTGGATTGATGAAATCCTTTCCTTGGAGATCCCTGTCGACCTTGTGTTCGAAGATAATACAGAACGACATGAATTGCACCGCAGGCCGTTAGGTGTAATCGGTGCAATTTCTCCCTGGAATTTTCCGATCGTCTTATCAATTGCTAAAATTGCTCCAGCCCTCTTGGTAGGGAATACCATGGTGTTAAAACCTTCTCCTTATACCCCGTTGACCACCTTGCGGATGGGAGAATTGTTCTCTGAGGTTCTTCCACCTGGTGTTTTGAATATCATCTCCGGTGGAGATGAATTGGGTGCCTGGATGACATCTCATCCGGGTATTCATAAAGTATCGTTCACTGGGTCAGTTGTGACCGGGAAAAAGGTCGCTCGCTCAACTGCGACTAATCTTAGACGGGCAACACTTGAACTTGGTGGAAATGACGCCGCGATTGTTTTAGCGGATAGCGACCCAAATGAGATTGCTGAAGAAATATTCAATAGGGCTTTTGACCAAAATGGGCAGGCATGTATTGCAATCAAACGTCTTTATGTCCATCAAGAAATTTATAATGATATGGTGGATGGATTAAAGAAGCATGCTGAAAAAGTGATATTGGGGGATGGGCTGGATCCTGAAGTAGATATTGGTCCAATTAATAACCTAATGCAGCTAGAACGTGTGATTGAGCTTACTGAAGATGCCAGAGAACATGGAGCAAAGATTGTTACAGGTGGCAGGAGACTTGACCGTCTAGGTTATTTTTTTCCACCAACAATCGTTACTAATATTTCTGATGGAGTCCGTTTAGTGGATGAAGAACAGTTTGGCCCTGTACTACCTGTCATTCCTTTCAGCGATGTAGATGAAGTCATTGAACGTGCAAACGCAACCGATTTTGGTTTAGGCGGCTCGGTGTGGACAAAGGATCTGGAACGCGGGATAGAATTGGCTGCACGTCTGGAATGTGGGTCTGCTGGAGTAAATCAACATACAGGCTTCCATCCAAAAGTTCCGTTTGGTGGAGCAAAACAGTCAGGACATGGTATCCAAAATGGGATCTGGGGCTTGGATGATCTTTGTCAACTCCAAGTTATATCAATTTCGAAATAAGCGGAATCACCCAATTTTTATCTAGATCAACCGGATCAAAGAAAAAACCACTCAAGGGCATCCCAGGGCAGTTCTTTTTTTCTAGTAGCTAAAACAACATTGAAAACACCATATGCGACTCGAACGATTTTTAGCAAAAAAATTACGCATCTAACTGAAAATCCGGTAAATCATCCAGTTTTTGCCTGGTATCAAACCGATCATAGACAAAAACCGCTCAGGATCAACCCTGGGCGGTTCGTGTACCCCCACTGCGATTCGAACGCAGGCATCTGCCTCCGGAGGGCAGCGCTCTATCCACTGAGCTATGGGGGCATTTGGGGATTGATTTTACCATGAACTAATCGTGAAATTCTAGCGAGAGAAAATCATATCAAGGTTGGGAGTCCTCCTAATCCGTGAAGATTATTTTTATTCTATGGACGCGTGTGTTTTCTGGGGGTATTTCTAAGGCGAGCAAAACCTCTTCAGGTCGGCCAGTTTTACTTTCCTGAGCGAATAAACGCATAAAAATTTGATGCTTGCCTCCATCTGCTGGCTTCAATGTGAGATCCTCGATGAGCGGCCTTAAATCATAAGTTTTGCCTCTGCGCTCCCGCTGCAGAGTATCTTTTTGAAGTAAATTTGCGACTCGATCACTTAATTGTGACATCGGATCGAGCAAGGTGACCATGTATTCCGCAGAGCGGACTCGCTTTTGCAGAGGAGGATCTTGGGGATCGATTTCAATAACATCTTGGATTTCGATACCGGGAGGTTGAACCTGGATCAAGACCGACTTCATATCAGAAACCTGGGGAGCATCATCTTCCAGCCAGATATCGATCACTTCGCATGAAGAGGTGAAGCCGAGCGGCAAAGCTGCGGCGAGTTGCATGCGGGGGCGTGGATTATATCCTTGGCTAAAAAGAATTGGCATACTTGCGCGACGAAGAGTTCTCTCCCAGGCGCGGAACAGGTCGAGATGAGAAGTAAAGCGCATGGGTTCGGTTTTAGAGAAAGTCACCCGTATGCGCATAGCCATGATATAGATCCAATTATTTGGTTTACTAAACTTCAGGTGAAGGAACTGCTACCTGGAGGAGATCGTCTTGCTTTTGGTGGTTGGGAACATCTGGACACCCCCAAACCTCTCCCGGATGAGCGCGCCTCAAATCTGCGAAAGTCGGCAGGACTCCACAAGCGTAGCATTGATCCCGACAATCTTCTAGAGTTTCATGAGATTGGCTACGAATCAAGTCTTGGACCATGAATTTCTTACGCACAGTGGTGCTGATATGATCCCAGGGAAAAGTTTCTGTGAGTTCCCTGTGACGGTGGGTGTAGAAACCTGACTCAAGGCCCACAGCTGAAAATGCTTCTAGCCATGCGTTATAGTTCAATTGATCTTTCCAGGCATCGAATTTGGCGCCGCGCTGCCAAGCCTGGTAGACAACTTCTGCCATCCTCCGGTCGCCGCGGGATAACCAGGCTTCAACCATCGTCTCCTCTGGATCTGTCCAGGTCAATTTGAGACCTTTTCCCCTAAGATTACGTTTAAGGAGATCCTGTTTGGCCTGAATGTTCTCTTGGGTATCGCAAGGTGCCCACTGGAAGGGGGTATGGGGCTTGGGTACAAATGTGCTGACCCCAGCATGCAGTTTGGCGCGGCGGCCGATTACTTTGCGACCTTCATTGAGCACTGCCTTACAAAGATCGACAATGGCCTGTACGTCTTCCAAAGTCTCCGAAGGATGGCCGATCATAAAATATAACTTGATGTTGGGCCAACCACGTGAGTAAATTTCGCGTGCTGTTTCAAGCAGCTGGGGCGTGCTGACTGGTTTATTGATGATCTGACGCATTTTCTCTGTGGCGGCTTCTGGCGCTAAGGTGAACCCGCTGCGACGCTGATCCATGATCTGGTCCATCAAATCAACTGAGACGGTCTCAATGCGCAGGGAGGGCAGAGATATAGAAAGGTTGCGGTCTGAGAATCGTTCATTGACGGCTTTGACCAAATCTAAGATATGCGTATAGTCAGAGGAAGATAGAGACAGCAGGCCGATCTCATCAAAACCCGTATGCGCAATACCTTCTTCGATTGCATCGAGAATCTCATTTACAGATCTTTCACGCACAGGGCGGGTAACCATGCCAGCGTGGCAGAACCGACAGCCTCTGGTGCAGCCGCGCATGATCTCGATCGGAATACGGTTGTGAACGGTATCGATGAAAGGAACGACCAGACGGGTTGGTGGAGGCGGTAATTCCGGCACAATTCTTTTGACGACCGGTAAGGGTACTTCCTGATCAAGTTTGGATATATTGTCAAAAGTGCCATCCTTATTGTACTCAGTCTGGTAAAGGGAGGGGACATACACACCACTTATTCGACTCAATTTTTTTAGTAAATCAGCTCGTGATGCTTCGTCTTGCTTCCAGGACTGGTAAGCATCAACAATATCAAGGATTACTTCTTCTCCTTCACCAATGACAAATGCATCAATGAAAGCGTGCATCGGTTCGGGGTTGTAGGTGGCGTGACCACCAGCGATAACCAGGGGATCTGTTGATGTGCGTTGGTAACTGAAGATGGGGATTTTACCCAGATCAAAAAGATTCAATGTATTGGTATAAAGCGTTTCATAGGGTAAAGATAAACCCAGGATATCGAAATCGCTGATCGGATGCATACTCTCAAGAGAATAAAGAGGGATATCTGCCGCGCGTAACTCATTCTCCATATCGATCCAGGGTGAATAAATCCGTTCAGCGAGAACATCGGGTCGCTTGTTCAGGATCTCATAAAGAATAGCTAATCCTAGGTTTGACATCCCTAGATCATAGATATCTGGGAAAACCAATCCCACTTTTATTTGCACAAGTTCCCAATCTTTAACTACCTGGTTTAGCTCCCCACCAGTATAGCGCCCGGGTTTTCTTACCCGAGGTAATATTCGTGTAATGCGTTCTTGAATCTCCGAAGGAGTCAACACCATTAATAACCTCTCGATTGAATTGCAGATATTCTTAACAAGGAATTATAACAAAAATTGTCATATTCAAATTTATATTTGGCATGTTACCTCATAGCAAATGCCTCAACAACTGTTGTCAGGATTCTTTTTTAATGGGATTAAATATAAACGCTGCCTCAAATTATGTTTTGAGGCAGCGGAGAAGTAAAAATTATCTATTCAAATACCCAGGGATCGATAGAACGCTCCCAGGATACAAGTTCATCCTCAGAAAACCATAAATTTACTTCGGCTATGCCATTTTCGATCGAATCGGATGCGTGGGTGAGATTTCGTCCGACCTCTAAGGCGAAATCGTGGCGGATCGAACCCGGGGCAGCGTCAACCGGTCGCGTTGCCCCCATTGTTTGACGTACTGCCGCAATTGCTGATGGTCCTTCCCAAACCATCGCCATAACAGGCGCTGAAGTGATATAGCCGATCAAACCTTCATAGAATGGTTTTCCCTTATGAATCGCATAATGAGTCTCGGCTAAATCCTGGCTAACATGCATAAATTTCGCGCCGATCAATCGTAAACCCCGCCGTTCTAAACGAGTTGTTACTTCACCAACCAGGCCACGCTGTACGCCATCGGGTTTGACAAGCACAAGTGTTCTTTCCAACTGTTCCTCCTTTGTTAGCCGATTAAATCTTCAGCCCGGTTATAAGCATCCAAGGCTTCCTGCAGCATGTTGGCACGTAGATATGCATCGCCCAAAGTCTGGTAAAGGGACACATCCATAGGGAACTTGCCTATTGCTTCTTGAAGATCGCGGATAACCTCATCAAGATTCTCTTCCTTCTTGATCATTTCGGTGTATTGATCAATCGCCTCGCCAGTATCACCCGCAGAGATGCTATTCCAGGCTTTTTGCAGGTCTGGATGGGTTGAAAGCGGTGGTGCAGCTTCAGCGACAACTTCAATTGTAAGATATGCTTTTAGATCTTCAATGATCTCTGGGGTAAGACCGGGAACCTTACCTAATTCCTCGAAATCCTTGAAAGGTCCTGAGGTTTCCCGGTAATTAACGATTCTTTGGGCATGGATGAAACCGATGCTTGAGATTCGTTCTAATTGCGAAAGAGAGGCAGCATTAAGATCCAATTTTCTATCAACTAGGATTTCCTGAGTATCTTCGCTGAGTTCTTCTTCTTCTACCAACATGGCAGGAGTCCATTCAGCAGGTGTGGTTTCAGCGCTCACCTCTTCTGCTTCGAGATCCTGATACCAATCCTGGATCTCTTGTTCTTCCAGTGGAGCTTCTTCTATTGCAGAGATGGGCTGCTCAACACCTTCACCTTCGACTTCATCTTCTGCAGGTTCTGGTTGGGGCTCTGATAGTAAGGTTTCAGGGAATTCCTCTTCTGGTTCTTCGATGTCTGGAAGCCATTCAGCGGGTTCAACAACAGCGACCTCTTCTTCCGGTTCTTCCGGCAATTCTACATCTGGTAACTCCGGTTCTTCTTCAACAAGTCTATCCTCGATTACTTCTCCAGCGATAGCTGCTGCAGCAAGATCCTCAACCTCAACAACACTTGCATCTTCCGTAATTTCTTCTGAAACTACATCTTCTAAAACCGCACCAGCAGCTGCACCGATTTCTTTCGCCTCAATATCATCCCTATCTTCCAATGCTTCTTCTGTATCCCCTTCAAATTCCGGAATTGGTGCAATCTCTGTCGCTACAGGTTCAATCGCTTCTTCTTCAGGTTCTTCAAGTTCAACATCTGAAATCCAATCGGAGATTTCAGCTTCGGCGATCGGTTCGTCACCTTCAGTGGGCAGGGACTCTTCTTGCTGCTCTTCTTCAGCTAATTGTTTTCCAACTGCAATACCAGCAATTGCCGCAGCTGCGAATCCTTCAGGGATACCCTCGGAATCTTCTTCTACAGCCTCTTCATCTTTTACTGCTTCTTGGATCCATTCTGGAGGTTCTTCAAGGCGTTCTTCTGGAGAAGTGATCAATTCTTCCTCGGCGACCCCCTGACGTTCAGCTAGACTCTCCAACCATGCCATTGCAGCGTCTTCATCTTCATCCGAAAGTGCCGCTTCTTCAGGTATGGGAGGCGTTTCAATTGACACTTCTGAAGCGATCGGTTGATCTTCAGTTTCTCCTGTTGGTTGGAGTAATTCATCTTCCTCGACCTGCAATTCCTCTTCATCCATCAATTCTGATGGAAGAGCAGATTGGACAGCCTCTTCTTCTGGCTCAATTTCGGCAGTTGGAGTGATAACGACAGGTTGTGTATCACTATCGATCAAAATTTCCTCAACAATTTGTCCTTCACCTTCTGAAGTTAATTCTTCTTCGATATGAGGTTCAATGACTTCAAGATCTTCAATAGGTGGTTCGTGGAAAACATCTTCGATCGATTCAACAGATTCTGGTTCTTGAGGTTCAGCGCGTATTTCCGGTTCCATGGCTTCCATCAGCCACGAGGGAACATCTTCACCAGTTAAGTCTGTCATCTCCGAGTCGAATTCTAAGACATCTAAGTCCTCGACTTTTTCAACTTCCTCAGCCATTTGGGCTAAGTGCTCTTGTTCCATTTGCTTCAGCCATTCGGGGATTTTTGCCGGAACGATATCTATATCCTCACCTTGCTCAGCATCCGTGGCGGATGTATCTTCAGAGATGGTCTCAGGCGAGACCGTGGACAGCCATTCGGGGAGATTTTCAGGGAACTCCTCTTCTTCGACAATGTCACTGACATCTTTTAGAAATGTATCTGGGGTGATCTGTTCTTCGATATCAGTTAGGGGTTCAGAGTCCTCCAGGGCAGTTTCATCAACCTGGGGAACTTCTTCGGGGATACCCTCACCCAAGTCCTGCAACCAATCCGGGATTTCCTCGAAGTCGTCAGCCTTCTCCGAGCGAGATTCTGATTCCTCAGGTGATATTATCTCAGCATGTTCATCTGAAATCTCATCCAGTGCTGCAGCACCAACGACTGCTGCTCCGACGATATCTTCACCATCAATTTCTTGATCCTCGGTTGGTACTTCCTCAGCAATTACTTCGAATTCAGGTTCCTGGATCTGCTGGTCGGCCTCTGCAACCAGATCTTCTTCAGCATCGGTTTCCGAGAGGGGTTCTTCTAAATCCTGCTCAACTTTTTCTTCATCATCTCCTAAAATTGCTCCCAGAGCAGCTCCGGCAACAACGGCACCAGCAACAGCTTCCCTAGTCTCTGATTCTTCAGCCTCATCGAGCTCAGGCGCGGATTCTTCAGTGTCTTCGAATTCACTTTCAGATGATGAAAGCTGAGTTTCTTCTGAGCCAAGATCAGTGGTTTGATCTTCGCCTGGTGCTTCCATTACAGAGCGAAGCCATTCTGGTGTCTCATCTTCACCTGCTTCTTCACCTTCAATATTCTGCTCCCGATCCGCTTCGCTCATCCAATCTGGTAGCTCTTCCTGCTCGAAGGGTTCTGGGGAGGGGGATTCAACTTCTTCTTCTATCATAGTTTCTTCTTCTTTACTTGTTTCCAATCGTTCTTCATCAATAAATTCTGGAGTTTCTTCTTCTGGTGAGAGCCAGTCTGGGGCTTCATCTTCAGGTGAAGTTTCCTCTTCTATGGTAATCCCCAGCGAAGTTGTCCAATCTGACGCCTCTATTGGTTGAGGTTGGCCATCTTCTGCGTGAAACTCATAACGCTCGATGGTAACAGCATTATCGGGAACCTGATCCACGGTGACTGCTACTGGGGAAATGTGTGCATAATATGGGTTTAGCTCGATGAGTCGATCAGTGTATTCTTTAGCCTGTTCGGCTCGTTCTGTTTCCGGTAGAATTCCTGCCAAAATACGATTTGCTTCAAGGCAATATGGAAGCTTACTTAATAACGCATTGCAGGTCTCAATTGCCTCTAAACGTGCTCCTGTCTGGGCGTACATGGACGCCAAGACAACCTGCAGATCCGGTCTTTGAGGGTCATCGCTTAATGCAGCACGCAGTTCTGCAATAGCTTGTGAATAGAGGTTGGATTTGGCTGACATGCGTGCCAATGCTCCTCGTGTGAGCTGGATTTTTTGAGGGGTCAACCCATCGCGGACTCCATACAATCGGCGCAATTCAACCTGGATAGCAGCATTCGAGGGTTGAACTTCGAAGGAACGTTCCATGTGCCAGATAGCTCCATCCATATTTCCTTCGTCCTCACGAATGATGCTCATACCTAAATGGGCAATGAAATCATCTGGAACGCTAGATAGGACGCGATGAAACACGTCAGATGCATCGCTGAAACGCTGGGCTTCGAGCAATGCTTTCCCCATCAACCGATATGTGTCGACATGCTTTGAGTAATACTCAAGAATAGACCGACAATGTATGATCGCTTCATCCGTTTCATTGCGATCGATCATTGCTTCTATTTCACTGTTATAGGCGCGTAACGATATACGAGCCATTTTCTTACCCCTTTCCCAAAATCGATAAGGTGATAATTAATCTCCTGGCGAAGGCGCCGCCTCGACCTCTTGAAGACTTCGCGCCGGTTTCTTACTTTGCCAGATGGCCCAAACTAGTGCAGCTAACAAAAGAACCACCACAGCCCAACCGGAAAATCCCAAGCTTTTGTAAACTACAACGATCGGAGCAACGATCAATGTGACCAGATTGACAACTTTGATCATTGGATTCAGAGCGGGACCTGCGGTATCCTTGAATGGATCGCCGACAGTATCTCCAACAACAGCAGCTTTGTGTCGTTCTGATCCTTTACCCAGGTTGTGTTCAGGATCTCTCGGCTCATCTTCAATTAGTTTCTTGGCATTATCCCAAGCGCCACCGGAGTTATTTAAGAAAACAGCCAGTAACTGCCCTGATAAAATGATGCCAGCCAGGAAACCACCTAATGCCTCCACCTGAAGAACCAATCCGACAATAATGGGTGTACATACTCCTAGCAGCGCTAAAGGAATCAATTCCTTTTGGGCTGCACTCGTTGAAAGTTGAATCGGTCGCTCATAGTCTGGTTTAACTTCTCCTTTTAGAACTCCCAGACGGAACTGTCGACGAACTTCAGTGATTATCAAAGAAGCTGCTCGACTGACCGCAAGTATAGCAAATGAAGAAAACAGCCAGGGCACAGCACCCCCGATAAGCAGGCCAACAAATACAGCTGGTGCCGAGACCCGGATTCCATCTGCCAATGCAGTTGGATCAACCCGGCTGACTTCCGTGATAAAAGAACCAAATAAGGAAACAGCTGCAATAACTGCAGAACCGATAGCTATACCCTTGGTTATGGCTTTCGTCGTGTTGCCAACGGCATCCAGATCGGCCATGATCTGTCTTGCATTGTTGGTATCCTCATCGTCCTGTCCATGCCAGGACATTTCTCCGATGCCATTAGCATTATCAGCTATTGGACCGAAAGAATCCATAGCCACATTATTTCCGGTCAAGGTCAGCATGCCGATTCCGGTCAATGCGACCCCGTAGAGGATATACGTGAATTGGAGCGCGGGTTCATCTGTTATGCCTCCAAATATGACTATCGATGCAAATATTGTGCCAGCTAAAACAATAATTGACCAAACCGAGGATTCAAATCCGGTTGATATCCCGGAGAGAATTAAGGTTGCGGTTCCAGTATCTGCGGATTTTTTAATCTCCTGGACTGGTTTAGCGTGAGAACCGGTGAAGTAATCTGTGAGACGATCGATCGCAATTGCAAGAAGCACACCCGATGTAGTAGCTAAGAACGGTCTCCACCAACCTCCAGAAACATCTTGCAGGTAGAAAAATGCAATGAGACCGAACAATACAACCGATATAGCTGCAGATGTAAGAAATCCAGTAAAAATTGCCCGCATGGCATCCCCGCTTTTTCCTTTGCTACCGCGAACATTGTATGTGCCAATGATAGAAGCCAATACACCAATACCGCGCACGAGGAGTGGGAAAATTATCCATTCAACTTGACCTGTGAGGGCAAATAATGCCACACCTAAGATCAGGCTGGAGACGATAGTGACCTCATATGACTCAAATATATCGGCAGCCATCCCTGCGCAATCACCAACATTGTCACCTACCAGGTCTGCGATTACAGCGGGATTTCGAGGATCGTCTTCATCAATCCCCGCTTCAACCTTGCCGACTAAATCAGCTCCAACATCTGCTGCTTTGGTAAATATGCCACCACCAACACGCATAAACAGAGCCAGGAGCGTACCTCCAAAACCAAATCCGAGTAATGCATCCGGTGCAGCGACACCAAAGATGATGAATATGATTGTTCCTCCAAATAGACCCAGACCATCGGTCAACATTCCGGTGATGGTCCCAGAACGATACGCGATTCGTAGTGAATCACCAAATGAGTGTCTGGCTGCAGAAGCGACACGGACATTACCTTGAACGGCCATGCGCATACCTATCTGACCAACTGCAAGGGAAAATCCGGCGCCCAAAACAAAAGCAACCGCTCGCCCGATCCCAATGTAAGTGCGAATTTGCTGTTTTTCAGCTTGAGTCAAGGTATTTACGCACTCCTCGACCGATTCCGCCGGGACTTGCTTGATGATGCCACAGTACCAAGCTGAAGCTTCGGGTGTAGGAGGCACAATATACACTGAACCAAAGAGAGCAATTGCCAAAATAGCTATCATGGGTAAGATGGAAACTAACTGGCGCTGCAGGTAAGCATTTGCACCTTCACGAATAGCATTCCAAACTTCCTGCATTTTGGCTGTGCCTTTATCTTCTCTTAAAACCTGATACCTTAATAAGGCAGCATAAGCCAAACCCAGTAAAGCGATAATAAGAACGCCCCAAATGGCGATTCGCTCAAAAGTGTCGAGTCCGTACATGATAGTTTATTCCTCCGAATTGGTGTTTGTAACGAATATAGGAATTATGATATCAACTGGTAGCCATTGGAAAACTGCTTCCCGCCTCCAGGCTTAATTCACCAGTATTGTGGAGCTTATTAGACACTGGTCAGATTTTACAGGGGGGATGCAAATGTGTCAAGAACAACGCCTAGATTAGGATATTATTAGAACATATTTTTTCGCTTGACTTCACTATTTAATTTAATGTATATTGTTACTCGGAAATGGGAATCTGGGAGCAGAAGTAGTTACGTTCCGAGAGCAAGCCCGCTGAGGAATTGGTCGGACAGAAATTAAGCACTGGCGACTAGGATGTATCGCTGTGCTTTTTATTGCGTCAGACAGGCAGAGGGTATGGATCATCCCTAATTTGATACTGTATCTTATCTACCAAATCCTTGAAACTAGATCAATTATCTATAATTTCAAATCACATGAACGAATTGATCAAAAATTTGAATTGGGTATTGATTTTGGATAAAAAATGTTGTATTCTGGATAGTAAATTTAGCATAAATTCGTCGGTGTTTTAATAGGCTTTGGAGACATAATGATAGATGAGGAACTGCTGACTTCACTAGAAGAACAAGAGGATCGTCATAATGCTGTTGCCAGATTAATTGAGCTTGGCAGGCAGCAGTCATTTGTCACATATGATGATATTTTGAAATTCTTTCCTGAGGCAGAACAGGATGTGGATCAATTAGAAGAAGCGTTCTCAGCATTGGTGAGTGCGGGGATACCTTATATAGAAGACCCCGGTTTAGGAGGTCCCACAGAGGAGGATCTCTCTGAGGAAGAAGAAGCAGACGATGAAGCACAACCCGGGTTGCCGACAGATGATAACTACCTTGCAAATATTGACACGGATGACACAATTGGATTGTATTTGAAGGAAGTTGGGCGTGTTCCTTTGCTCACCGCGGTTGAAGAAGTCGAACTCGCACAACGCATCGAACGTGGCCGTTTTGCTCGCGAGGAACTTGCGCGGGGAAATGTCACCCCCCGCCGACGCATGGAATTACAAATGTTGATCGAGGATGGTTGGGCTGCTCGAGAACACTTGATTACTGCGAATTCACGGCTGGTGATCAGTGTTGCGAAAAAGTATATGGGTCGTGGGGTTCCGTTTTTGGACCTTATCCAAGAGGGAAATATTGGTTTGATCAGAGCTGCAAAAAAGTTTGATTATCGGCGTGGTCATAAGTTCAGCACCTACGCAACCTGGTGGATTAGACAAGCTGTTACACGCGCGATCGCCGATCAAGGTCGGACCATTCGTGTACCAGTTCATATGGGTGATCAGATCAATAAGCTGCTTCGCGTTCAACACCAGCTTACTCAACGATTAGGCCGTGATCCTTCTGTGGAAGAATTAGCTGTTTCTCTCGAGGTCACTCCTCAAAAAGTGGAGAACATGATCCAGGTTGCCAGGCGTCCCTTATCATTGGAAACGCCAACGGACGATGAAGAAGACTCTGTATTAGGCGATTTCATCCAGGACGATGAGTTTCCAGCACCAGATGATACGGCGACTTACAACTTGCTTCGTGAACATTTGGAGAATGTCTTAGATGGATTGCCCCCGAGGGAAGTCCGCATTTTACAGCTTCGCTATGGACTCTTGGATGGTCAAGCCTACACTTTAGAAGAAGTTGGTCGCAAAATGGGGGTTACTCGTGAGCGTGTACGCCAGATTGAAGCTCAAGCGCTCAGCCGCTTAAGACATCCAGCTATCCGGCGAAAATTGCGAGAGTACCTTGGATAGTTGATTTGATAATCTCCCGTGGGGAATAAACCTGCGGGAGTTTTTTATTGCCCAAGCAAATCCAATTCCAAAATATAAAGATATAAAAGGGATAAGCGGCATTGAATACCGTTGCCAGGGCAATGGCACCATGACTATTTGTCCAAAAGCCATCGTCAAGAATGCTAATAAAAACAGGAGCATTCTTCTACGTCTTTTCCGTTCTGCAACATTGACTTCTGAAATCGTTACCCCAATTCCGATCAAGGTTATGCCAAGGATGATGCCACCAGTCAAAGGCTCACGCCCCAGCTGGTGACCGGTTATTTCAATGTATTCTAGCTCTGCTGGTGTGGTCTGTGTTTGGTAATTACCCACTTCAGAAAACGAGGGTGGAATGATAAATAGTTGTGCTAAAAGAATTGCCATCCTTTCCGAAGGTTCATCAAGCACTTGGCTGGGTGCCAGATTGCTGACATCAGAAACCTGATTTCGCATCAATATTCTTCGTTGGTAAATCGCTTCTTGAGTGGCTTGTATGGGGTGGCGCCAGAGAAAGGGATTTAAAAGTATAGATAGCAGAATGAAGCCACCTAGATATTGGCTCAGATTTACGCCTATTCGCTGCGCTTTATTTGGTTTCCTCGTTGGCATCCAACACACTGCCAATAGCCCGATTGGGAGAAGAGCCAATGCAGATTGTTTGGCATTAAATGCAAGGGCGACTATCAATCCAGCCAGCAGCGGTCGTTTATCAGCCCGTAGAAGTGCATATAGACTTGCAATAATACTGAAAACCAAAACGCTTTCAGCCATAGCACGCCGAGTATGAAGTAAAACCAGGGCATTGGTGCCGAAAAATAGAACTGCAGCAAGACCTCCAATTTTACTGCCAAGCATCGATCCCAAACGATAGAGCAGAATTATCCCGAGGGGAAAAATAATAGCTACGCTCAAACGCCCAACAATCAGATAGTTATCATTTGGAAATGCACCATTCTGTTGATTTTCATACCAGGATTTCGACCAATCCCAATCAACAGATTGAGCGGGTATTGAAGCAAGCATTCTGCCTAAACCAATCAAGTATCGAGTCAAGGGTGCATCAAGCATTCGGTATCGGCCGGTTGATGATAAATGAGTACCAGGTTCCCAAATCATTTCTAGCGGATCACTTAGATATCGATTGAAATCTTCACTCATGAAGATTTGTGTGCTCTCATCGGGGTGAAATGGGACTAATTTGGTTCCCCAAAAATAAAATACGCTGATCGGTATCAAAATTAGGATGAAGAACCAGTGAGAGTTAATAATTGCGCGCATAATTAACAGAAATGTAATTCAGGCTTTATTTGTTAAAGGCTACAATACATTCGTGATTATATGCTAAAGCCCTTTCACAATCATTGACAGAATTGTTATGCAGAATTTGTGGAATTTCCCTAAACTTTGGCTTTACGGCCTCTTAAGTGCGATTATTGCAGCCGTGATGCTGAAATTAAGTTTGTTATTAGTGGGGGTCATTCCATTTAATGCTGATGAAGCGATAGTGGCGCTTATGGCTAGACATATCCTTGCAGGCGAGCTGCCTATCTTTTTCTATGGTCAGGCTTATATGGGAAGTCTGGATGCTTTCCTTGTTGCAGGGTTATTCAAGCTGGTTGGGAATGGTGTCTGGTCAATTAGATTGGTGCAAATTGGCTTGTACGCGCTCACAATTTTGACGACAGCATATTTATGCCGGAGAATAACTGGTTCTTGGAAAGTTGGTGTGATTGCAGCATGGTTTCTAGCGATACCTAATGTGAATATGACCCTATATTCAACAGTCTCATTGGGGGGATATGGTGAGATGTTATTGATTGGAAACTTGATCCTGCTGACGACTCACCGCATTACATGGGAAATTGATCATGGTAATGAAAAAAAGGTTTTATGGCCGTGGTTTGTTTTGGGATTCTTGAGTGGAATAGGGTTATGGGCATTTGGCTTATCACTAGTTTACAGTATCACTGCAGTGATATACCTGGCATGGTATTTGTACCGCACAAGGCATATGGTTCAAGGTAGCGAAAATACCTATCCATTCGCGGATAAATTAGGTTATTTATTCAACAATCAGAAAATCGATAAGCCAGTAATCCGATCCAGATTCTTTGGGACCCTGCTGGTCGGCTTGATATTTGGGTCAGCGCCCTGGTGGGCTTACGCTCAACAAACTGGATTTTCAACCCTTTTACACGAACTTGGAGGAGGAGCGATCGCTGGTGTAGAAGGACTCAATCCACTCCAGCAGGTTTTTCAGCATATCCTTAATCTGAGTCTTTTTGGGACAACTGTGACTTTAGGTTTGCGTCCACCGTGGGAGATTCGTTGGCTAGCGATGCCTCTCGCTCCTTTGGTTATCATTTTTTGGATTGGAGTTGCGGCATACGCAGTGCGAAAATCTATTGCCGAGTTGAAAATAGGACCTCAGGGAGAAGCATTCTCACATGCCCCACTCTTAATAGGGATACTGTTAATTCTAGTAGTTGGATTCATTCTGACACCATTTGGCGCGGATCCATCAGGCAGGTATTTTCTGCCTGCGGGGGTGGTCTTGGCGATATTTGCTGCTCAAGCTGTTAGGAATTGGAGTTTACGGTTGAGAAATTGTGCATGGGTTGTCGTAGTCCTTATCCTTTCAGCTCACTTATGGGGTACTTTTCAGGTTGCAAGACTATTTCCACCCGGCCTGACAACACAATTTGACCGAGTAACCCAGATTGATCACACCTACGATCAGGAACTGATTCAATTCTTACGATCGAAGGGGGAAATTCGTGGTTATACAAACTATTGGGTTGCGTATCCTCTTGCCTACCTTTCTGATGAGGAGTTAATATTTGTACCAGAGCTTCCATATCACCAAGACTTGAGATATACACCGAGAGATAATAGATACTCAGAATATAATTTAATGGTAAATCAAGCAGAAAAAGTGGCTTATATCACTACTAATAACCCACCTCTCGATATGCAGATAAGGTCTGGCTTCAAGAAACAGAATGTGAGCTGGCGGGAAACCCAGATTGGTGATTACCATATTTATTACCAACTTTCGAAGCGGACCCCACCAGAGCTACTCGGATTAGAAGGTGCTGAAGGATGACCACCCGGGTTTGGAAGAAATCTCGAAATATTAGGACAGGGCTTCTACAGAGTATATTAGTTCCACGATTTGAAGACATCCTATTCATGTCAATATTCTTTGCCGTTCTAGGCTTGGGACCACGTTTATTGAACATGGATGGTGATTTGGGTCGCCACATAACGATTGGGGATTATATTTTAGACAATCAAATAATTCCTACAAAAGATCTTTTCTCACACTCGATGCAAGGATTGGATCTTACACCGCATGAATGGCTGGCCCAGATTTTGTTTGCTTTATCTCACCGCTTGGCTGAGATGGATGGCGTTGTAATGTTGAGTGCGTTGATAATAGCAACCACTTTTACTCTGGTCTTCAGGCAGTGTTTTGAGCGCAGCAATATGCTCTTGGTTTCACTGGGAATATGCTTAATTGCCGCTGCAACTGCGAGTATCCACTGGTTAGCCCGGCCTCACTTGTTTACCATGCTTTTCACTGTTTTATGGATTGGTGAATTAGAAAAATTCAGACGTGACCGGCGCTTAAGGTGGTGGGTACTGATCATCATAATGCTGCTCTGGGTGAACTTTCATGGTGCATTCATCGCTGGATTTGTGATTTGGGGAATATATTTCCTGGATAGTTTGCTTTATTCGAAGTCTGCAATCACAATTTCTAGAAAGAGTGAGCGGAACTTAAAGATTGGTGAGTTGGTATCCATTCCTGCAATGAAGTTATTTTTGCTTGGAGTGATAGCATTTTGTTTGACTTTTCTGAATCCTGTAGGATGGCGGATTTGGGAGACGACATTAGGATTTTTACGAAGTCGATATTTAGTTAGCCACACTGTTGAATATTTATCTCCCAATTTTCACCAGGTCAATGCTTGGCCTTTCTTGTTCATGATAGGTGGATCAATTCTTCTACTCAGTCTAACTATCAGGAAAAGACCAATCGCTTCAGCACTATTGCTTTCAGTTTGGACGGTTATGGGTCTAATCAGTGCAAGAAATATCTCGTTGTATGCAGTGATCGCGGCACCAATACTAGCAATGATGGCTTCGAATTTCGTTCGAGAAAAACGAAAGCTGACAAATATTGTTGACTTCGACTTGCGGTTGCGGATGGTTAATTATCGATTATTTGGACATATTTGGCCCTTGGCACTGATAATTGTTCTTGGAATTGTTTTGATTGGGGGAATCAATCTTGATTTCAGGGGAGAGTCAAATAGATTTTCACCGCAAGTTTTCCCTGTTGAAGCCGTTGATTGGGTAAGCCAACAAGGAGAATTTGGACCCGTGTTTAATTACTTTCCTTGGGGCGGATATCTGCTTTATCGCATGTGGCCCCAAGAACAGGTGTTTATTGACGGTCAAACCGATTTCTACGGAGAATCCTTGACTAGAAAGTACGAACAAGTGATAACAATAAACAATGATTGGCTTGATATTCTCGATCAATATAAGATTACTTGGGTGATTATGCCTGCTCAATCGGAGCTTATTAAGAACTTGCGAAATGAAATTGGATGGGAAGAACTATATTTGGATGATACTGCTGCGATTTTATTCCGTAAGCCATGACTTTCAATTTGAAAATACAAAATGAAGATAAAATAGAGCCTGAACTAGCTGGAGAGAACCTGGGGGAAACTAATCGTTGATGGTTGTATTGCGAGGAGAATTATTTGGTTTTGCGAATGAGTTTTTTGAATTCTGCAAAAATAAAATTGAGAAAATGAACTCTTATTTGAACCGGTTTTGGTATTTATTCGCAATACTAATCTTGGGGTTGTTAGCGCTTGTCACCTGGGCAAACTTACAGTTTGTCAAAGAAAATCCAGGTGGGAATGATTTCCTCGTACATTGGGTTGGGACGCGCGCATTGTTGGTGGAGGGTACCAGCCCATATAGCGATGCTGTCGCTGAACGGATCCAAACATTTGCATATGGCAGACCAGCTGCGCCTGGCGAACATGAGCTGCGGGTGGCTTATCCCTTATACTCCGCGCTGGTATTTCTTCCTTACGCGCTGATCGAGAATTATGATCTAGCGAGAGCTCTCTGGATGACCACCTTAGAGATTGCCTTGGTTGGTTTGGCGGTTATTTGCTTGAGATTGACGCGTTGGAAAATGAATCTTTGGTTGATACCTTTGTTTTTAGTTTTCTCTATTTTCTGGTATCACAGTTTGCGACCATTAATTAATGGAAATGCAGTTATCCTGGTGTCTTTATTTCTTGTGACTGCATTTGCCGCATTACGATCGGAAAGGGATGAATTAGCGGGGGTACTCATTGCGCTCACGACAATAAAACCCCATTTGGTCTTCTTGCCGATAATTATTGTGATCATCTGGACTTTGACTTTAGGAAGATGGAAAACTTTATTATGGTTGGTGATTACGTTGGTAATTATGTCTGTTAGCGCAGCTTTGTTTGTTCCTGATTGGCCTTTGCAAAACCTGAGAGAGATCTTACGTTACTCGAGTTACAATCCACCCGGAACCCCAGGAGCGGTCTTCGAGTTATGGTTACCAGCTTCGGGTCGGAGATTAGGGTGGGCTTTGAGCGCAATTCTTGGGTTTGTAATGATTATCGAATGGGGGTTGGTAATCAGAAAAGAGTTCCGCTGGTTTCTCTGGTCGGCATGTTTGACTTTAGTCGCAAGTCAATGGATTGGAATCCAAACAGATCCAGGGAATTTTATCCTCCTGTTTTTACCCTTGGTTCTGGTATTAGCAATGTGGGTAGAGCGATGGGGGTCAGCAGGGAATGGATTGGTCGTATTTGTGCTTCTACTTTTGTTTATTGGACCGTGGGCGCTATTTTTTCGAACGATTGATTTTGGATATCAGCCAATACAACATCCTGTTATGTTTTTTCCTTTGCCTTTGTTTTTATTGGCTACGCTCTATTGGGTCCGTTGGTGGGCGATTCGTCCTCCACGTTTGCTTGTTGAAGAGCTGCGAGCAATCGAGGAATAATGTGGATGGACAATGGATTGGGCTAAATTGAGTTTCTTCTAGTATAAGGACAAACTTGTGGTGGGGAGATTGGTAGATATGCGGGGAGATAACTTGGAAGATATATTTTTATCATGACTCTTCGTTTGTATGGTTTGCTGTTCATTCTCGGAGTGCTAGTATTTCTTGGCGTTGCAGCTCTTGAACCGGTGCCTGGGTACATGGATGTTGACTATTATTATGCCATGGGTTTGCGCATAGCCAGCAATCAGGGTTTTAGTGAACCCTTTTTATGGAACTATTTAGATGATCCACGCGGTATTCCTCATCCCGCATTCACTTATTGGATGCCTTCGGCAGCAGTTCTCGCTGGGTTAGGAATTATGCTCACTGGTATGCAAAACTTTTGGGGAGCCAGGTTTGTGTTTATTGTATTGTCTGGAATTTTAGTCCCGATAACGGCTTATCTGGCTTACTCTTTTCACCCAAAGCGTTGGGCAGCGATGTTAGCTGCCATGTTAGTCTTGTTCTCAGGTTTTTATTTAGCATATTTGCCAACCACAGAAACTTTTGTTATTAACATGGTTCTTGGAAGTCTGATCTTCTTACTTTTGCTGAAGATGCAGAAGGATTGCCAAATTCGTATTCTGAGGACGAGAACAGAGGATGATGGTGGAATGCATGGCGTTCCAAGCTTGTTCGATACTATTTCACCTATTTGGGTTTACATCTTGATCGGTGTGATGGCGGGTTTAATGTATTTGACTCGCTCTGATGGTTTAATCTGGTTGGGAATCGCATTGCTTGGGATCATCCTGCAGGGAATATCATTGAGTAAATCATTAGATAGTAAGAAACTCAATCGACATAAGTTAACACTTGTCGCGTTACCCGTAATAGTATTCCTGGTAAGTTATCTGGTGGTGATCAGTCCATTGCTCCTGCGCAATTTAAACTCATTTGGCTCGATATTTGCACCTGGTACAAGTCGTGCGCTGTGGTTGAATGAGTACGACGAATTATTTGCCTTTCCAGCATCTCAATTAACTTCCGAAAGATGGTTGGATGCGGGTGTTTTCAAAATTTTATATCCTCGCATTACGGCGCTCGGGATGAATTTGCTGAATACTTTAGCTGTGCAAGGCGGAATTATATTGATCCCTTTGATCATTTTGGGTATGTGGTCACGGCGCGAAGACTGGCGAGTGGGATTAGGAGCTCTCGCATGGTTAACCATATTTCTGGTCATGACGTTAATATTTCCCTATCAAGGAGCCAGAGGTGGATTTTTCCATTCCGGTGCAGCTTTACAGCCTTTGTTTTGGGCACTTGTCCCAATAGGATTGATGACATTGATAAATTGGGGAATGAGAATAAGAAGGTGGGATTCAATTCAGGCTTTACATGCTCTATCAGTTGGCTTACTCGGCTTAATGATTATCGTGACAATGTTTGCGACATGGCAGCGGATAATTGGCAAGGACCGAACTCGACCTGCCTGGGGAGCTGCCGAACTCGAATACCGAGAAGTAGGAGCTTACTTGGACTCAAATAATGCTTCCAATGAGACCATTGTGATGGTGAATAACCCACCAGGATTCTATGCAATGACTGGGAGAAATGCAATCGTTTTACCGAATGGGGATTTGTCAGTTACTCTTCGAGCTGGGAAGCATTATGAAGCCGAGTATCTTGTCCTGGATGAAAATCATCCCAAAGCGTTAGTTGATATCTTTACCAATCCAAGAGATTTACCTGGATTGCGATACCTAGACAGTGTTGCAAACTTGCACATCTTTAAATTTATGGAATGAAACTTAATCTGATCGTCTCTAACCGCTATTACGTTGCTGCAATCTTAGGGTTTCTAGCAGCCGTATCATTGGGTAGTTATTTATTTGCCTCCGAGTGGATATATAGATTGGGCTTTCCATTGGATGATGCCTGGATACATCAGACCTACGCGCGCAATTTAGCTATTTTTGGAGATTGGGCATTTCTTCCCGATCAACCTTCGGCTGGATCTACTGCTCCTGGATGGTCGTCACTTCTTGCAATGGGTCACTGGTTGAAGTTAGGACCATATTTCTGGACATACTTTATAGGTTGGCTCATTCTATGGGGATTAGGCATAATGGCTTCCATAAGTTTTGAATTGCTTCTCCCTCATCGGGCTGGATTGGGAATAATTGCTGGAGTATTAGTGTTATTTGAATGGCATATGACTTGGGCAGCTGGTTCTGGAATGGAGACAATTCTCTCGGCTTTAATCACCTTGATTGTATTGATATGGATTATCCAACTTGAAAAAGAAACATTGATGGCTTTTTATCGCCTGATATGGCATTGGTTTGGATTAGGGATTTTAATTGGTCTCGGAGTCTGGATTCGTCCAGACGGGCTAATCTTGCTTGGTGTTGTGGGATTGACCTTACTTTTGGTAAAAAGGAATGCACAAGAAAAGCTGCGATTAGGATTTTATCTTTGTATTGGATTGTTGATCACCATATTACCTTACCTGATCTTCAATTTGCTGTTAGCTGGGGAAATCTGGCCGAATACATATTTCGCCAAACAAGCCGAATATGAGATTACGAGAAGTATCCCAATTTGGTGGCGATTATTGAATATGTTCCAATTACCCTTAATCGGCGTGGGGATTTTATTATTGCCTGGCTACCTTTGGTTTATTTATCAATCTTACCGCCGAAAGGAATGGGCAAAATTATTTGCTGCAATTTGGGTGATCGGTTATCTTGTGTTGTATGCGTGGCGATTACCAGTTTCTTACCAACATGGACGGTATATTATGCCGGTCATACCAGCTTATTGCCTTTTCGGGCTAGTTGGCATAGTTATTTTATTTGAATATCAACTTAAAGCTGCTTGGTGGCGAATTATGCGACGCTCCTGGGTTGTGCTGATTGGGGTGATCTTGATTTCATTTTGGTTTCTCGGTGGACGGGCATACGCTTTAGATGTAGCTGTTATCGAGAGTGAAATGGTAGATGTGGCACAATGGGTGGCGAAAAATACAGATGAAGATGCATTAATCGCAGCGCATGATATTGGAGCAATGGGCTATTTCGGAGGTAGAAACTTACTTGATCTTGCAGGGTTAGTCTCTCCGGAGGTTATCCCAATCATCCGTGATGAACCATCCTTATTGGCACATCTGAATTCTCGAGAAGCTGATTACCTAGTGACATTTCCAGGGTGGTATGAGCAGTTAGTGGAAAATAAATTATTAATCTACAACACAAATGGTGGATTTAGTCCTGCAATGGGTGGGGAGAATATGAGTGTATACAAATGGGACATGCCATGATTTCTCTTGATCGATTGTTGCTGCTGATTTGTTCCTATGCTATACTTTCGAGAGGTCAGGCAACTCAAAAGTGAGGCAAGAATGGAAACAATACGCATATTGGTTGTAGATGATCACCCGCTTTTCAGACAAGGAGTCATTGATACATTGTCACTTGAGCCTGATTTTTCGGTGATCGGTGAGGCAACAAGCGGAGAAGAAGCCCTTGATTTCATTCGTGGAATTAAACCGGATGTTGCCATTGTTGATGTCAATTTACCAGGGATGAATGGACAACAAGTAACACAACAAGTCGTGAATGAAAAGCTGCCATCTCGTATCATCCTTTTAACTGCCTATGATGATGCTGAACAGAAATTGCATGCGATGATGGTCGGAGCCTCTGCATACTGTGTTAAGGATGTTCAGCCAGAAACACTAGCGTTCACGGTACGGGAAGTTGCCAGTGGTAAATATGTGATTGGAGAGGATTCTCTTACTTCCGAAGAGTTAGAACTCTGGTTATATCCAGAAGGGGAAAGCGATCGTAGTTTTTACAGTGAGCTTGGAGAGCCCTTTGAACCTTTGTCGAAACGTGAAATGGAAGTCCTTGCTCAACTAACTAGAGGTTTAAGTAATAAAGAGATCGCTATTGAACTTGGAATTAGTCATCAGACGGTAAAAAATCATGTGACTTCGATTCTTAGAAAACTAGGAGTTGAAGACCGTACGCAAGCCACATTGTACGCACTTCGAAGAGGTTGGGTACGCTTACAGGATGAAGACAAGGAGATTGAGGAATGAATCAATCTGACCTGCAAATCAATCAAGAGACTACAGAGAGCGGGTGGGAAGAGAAGCGGAAGCAGATACAAGATCAATTAATCCAAACCCGAGAAGCGATCAAAGAGATCAGCCTGCTATTGGAACAGAGCGAGTTAGAAGTAAACAAATTGACCGAAAGAAATGCGAATGTAACTGGAATACTGCAAAAGGTCCAAAACCAGTTTGAGCGATTGCCGCGGGAAGAGATTCGATCCGCATACGATGCCGCTCTGGATGCACAACAGCGCCTATTTGTCATACGTGGCCAGGTTGAGAAATTACAAAGTGATAAAAAACATCTTCAGCGTCAGATCGAGCTACTTGAATTTATTGATAGTAATCTTTCCGAAGATCAAATAGAGATTAGCGATACAAATGATGCAGGTGAAGAAAAGTATTTATTAGAAATGTTGGTGCAAGCTCAAGAAGCAGAACGTCAACGATTATCACGCCAGATGCATGATGGACCTGCACAAGCGCTATCAAATTTGATCCTTGAAACTGAAATCGCTATGCGCCTATTCGATGTCAACAAAGAACAGGCGTATGAGGAACTTGGCTCACTAAAAGATTCTGCAACCAAAACTTTTCAGCAGGTACGCGATTTCATATTTGAACTTAGGCCGATGATGTTGGATGACTTAGGCTTAATTCCGACAATTAAAAAATACACGTCTGCCTTGCAGGAAAATACTGACGTCAATATCCGCGTTGGTGTAACAGGGATAGAACGCCGCATGGAACCATTTTTGGAAGTTATGATCTTCCGTGCTATTCAAGAACTTCTAAGAAATGCTTTAACTCACAGTCAAGCCAGTGAGATCGATGTCAAAATCGATGTAGGGGAATCATCTGTGACCGTGAATGTTGAAGACAATGGAATTGGCTTTGATCCTGATAATCTTGAAGAAGATAAGGGGATGGGGCTGAAATTAATCAAGGAAAGAGTAGAAATGACCGAGGGGAAATTCGAGTTAGATAGCCAGATCGGCGAAAGAACACACGTGTTCTTCCAAGTGCCGTACTCGGTCTTGGGGGCTAAATAAAAAATCTTGCATAGCCGTTAGAATAAATTTACGCTATCCTTATGGATTTTAGGATCTCCTTTCCCTATAATGGGGTCAACTTCGCAGGGAAAAAATTTATCGGAAGGAGGTATAAATCCATGTTATTCGCACCGAAGGAAAAGGGACAGGGCCTCGTCGAATATGCTTTGATCCTAGTACTAGTTGCAGTCGTTGTGATTGTTATTCTTGCCCTGCTCGGACCAGCGATTGGCAACGTTTTCAGCACGATTATGAATAGTATCTGATGGTCAATAGGAGTTAGATTTATGGTTGCTGCAGTAGGGCCCCTGATTTCGGGGCCCTTACTGTTTCTGTAAGGTTTGCAGGCTTGTTAGCCCTGAGACCCCTTCGCGTATTGACTTTTTTTTCATAAGGTATATGATTGCCTCTAAGTAAATTGGTATGTCCGATTAGGTATGGGAGGTACGCATGCGAAAAGGCCGGATATTCATAATTATCGCGTTAATCTTGATTTTGGGACTCGCTGCTGTGGCTATTGTATATTTTCAATTCCTGCGACCAGTCCCCAATGAACAAGTGGCTGAGCCGGTGGCAACCCAGGTGGCTGATACAGTTGAAGTTGTCGTGGTCGTTCAACAAGTTCCCCGGGGAACCTTGCTAAATGAAACAGTCCTTGGGTTTATTGATATCCCGAGAGATATGTTGATCGAAGGTTATTTCACCGATATGGCCCAGGTGGTCGGTCGCCAGGCGCGTCTTGACCTTGATTCGAACATGTTGCTTACCAGCAGCATGGTAGTCGATAGCTCTGACCAGCTCTCAACGACCGGTTCGCTGGCTGCACTTTCTATTCCTCGAGGTATGGTCGCGGTTTCGGTTCCCATCAATAGATTGACGAGTGTATCCTATGCACCGCAATCTGGTGATCATGTGAATGTGATTGCGACAATGTTGTTGGTAGATCTAGATTCGGATTATCAGAGCTTAACTCCTAACAGGAATGCAGCTGTTTTGGGAGCAGGTCCCGGGGTTGTGGTCGGTGCGGAGACCGGCGAGGATATTTCTGTTGATGCCAACACGGATATTTCAAAGATAACAGCACAGAATATTGGTGCAGGTCCAACAAGTGTGATTGGGAGAACTTTGATTGATCCATTATTGGAGCAAACACTTTATGCCATACCTTCAGAACCACAGCGACCAAGATTGGTCAGCCAGACGTTGCTTCAAGATGCAATTGTACTTGGAGTGGGTGATTTTCCTTTACCATCTGAGGAAGAAGAGGTTGAACAGCCAACCCCTCCGCCACCTCCTCCTGTGGATGAAGAGCAAAATGGAACGGAGACTTATCAGTATGAAGATCAAAATTCAGAATTGGAAATGGATAAACCTGAACCAAAATTGCCTGATCTGATCACCCTTGTCGTTACACCTCAAGATGCTGTCACCATAAACTACTTGATCTACACAGGATCGCAGCTAACCCTTGCATTGAGACCATCAGGTGACGATACTCGTGTACAGACAGAAGCAACAACGTTAGATTTCTTGCTCAATCAATACAATATTCCGGTTCCGGTCAGATTGCCATATGGGATGGAACCTAGAGTCGATGAGCTTCTTCCACCAGATTTGGTCAGTGATGTTCAACCAACTCCTGAACCGTAGGAAAATAAATAATCAATTTACCCGGAAAATATTCAAATCTGGAGTTTATCCATGAGTGATAATGAGCCCATAAAGGTATTGATAGTAGATGATATTGCAGAAACTCGCGAGAACATCCGCAAGCTACTACAATTTGAATCGGATTTCGAGATAGTTGGCGCAGCACGTAATGGCCGGGAAGGGATTGATCTGGCAAAAGAGTTGGATCCAGACGTGATCCTCATGGATATCAATATGCCTGACATCGATGGGATTACTGCAACAGAAACCATTCGAGAGGAAGTACCTCATACCCAGATCGTGATTCTAACTGTCCAAGAAGATCCCAATTATATGCGCCGCGCAATGCTTGCAGGAGCACGAGATTTTCTCACCAAACCTCCTCCAGTAGACGAAATGATCAGTGCGATCAGGCGTGCAGGTGAGCTTTCCCATGAAGAAAGATCAAAAGCCAAAACAGTGTTTTCACCGCAACCAGGTCCAGGTGCATTACCAGCAAACATTCTTCATGCTGGAAATGTTATATCGGTCTATAGTCCAAAAGGAGGTACAGGGAGTACAACGGTTGCAGTCAATCTTGCTGTAGCACTGCAGAAAGAAGAAACGCCGGTTGTTCTTGTCGATGGCAATATGGAGTTTGGTGATGTGACTGTATTCCTTAACCAGCAGGCCAAGAATAGCATTATAGATTTAGCCCCTCGAGCGGGAGAGCTTGATCCTGATATTATCGATGAGGTAACGATGTTGCATGCTGATTCGGGAATTAAAGTGCTGGCTGCTCCTTCCCGACCAGAATTTGCCGAGAGTGTTTCCGGCGAACAATTTGGTATGGTCTTGGATTTCCTCCGTAATCTGTTCGCTTATGTGATCGTGGATTGTGCATCATCACTTTCAGAAGTTACCCTGTCAACGATCGACACCTCGGATGCGATTATCTTAGTGACAACGCAGGAAATCCCAGCCATAAAAGATTCGAGGCTATTTCTGGATTTGCTCCAGCCACTAAACATTAACCGGGAGCGTTTATTATTCGTGATGAATAAGTATGATAAACGCATAGGTATAAAACCTGAAAAAGTAAGTGAGAACTTTAAACATAAGGTTAAGGTTGTCATCCCCTTTGAAGAGAAAATAGTTCTTCCGTCCATCAACCGCGGGAAGCCTTTCATGTTGGATGAAAAATCAAAATCGATCACTCGCAGTTTCATTTCCCTAACCAAGGCTGTAAGAGAGCTATTTACCAATCAAGAAGAAAAGATAGCCGTTGAGATCCCCGATAAAGTTCGAATTGGTGGCTGAGTAATGGATTCTAGCGGAGACGAATGATATGTCACTTTTAAGGCGTATTGAACAAGGACAAACGGGTACTTCAGCATCAGATAATGGTAATGAAAGTGCTCAATTGGGAAAGTTAAAATCCCGGAGTGTGTCAACCGTAAGCGGGAGTTCCCAACGAGATGCTTATACGGACTTGAAAGCGCGTGTGCAAAACCGTTTGTTGGCCGAGCTCGATCCGACGATGGATATCACTCGTGTAGGTGAAGTTCGCAATACCATTCAGGATCTGTTTGAGCAAGTTCTGGCAGAAGAAAATATCGTTCTCACCCGACAAGAAAGGCATCGTCTTTTTGAGCAAATTGCTGCAGAAATCTTGGGTTTTGGTCCTTTGCAACCACTGCTTGAGGATGAAACGATAACTGAAATCATGGTGAATGGTGCAAAGAATATCTATATCGAGCGCGGTGGAAAGATAAGCCGAATGCCGATTTCTTTCGAAAGTGATGACCATGTCATGCGCATCATTGATCGTATTGTTGCCCCACTGGGGAGACGCATTGATGAATCAAGTCCGTACGTGGATGCTCGATTACCGGATGGATCGCGTGTGAACGCAATCATACCTCCAATCTCGCTCGTTGGACCAGTTTTGACCATCCGAAAATTTGCCAAAAATCCTATCACGCTTGAACAGCTCATTGAATATGGAACCCTGACTCAAGAGATTATTGAATTTCTACGCGCATGTGTACTGTCAAAGTTAAATATCGTCATATCTGGAGGTACTGGTTCAGGTAAAACTACTTTGTTAAATGTACTTTCTCAGTTCATCCCGGGAGATGAACGTATTGTGACCATTGAAAATGCAGCAGAATTGCAGCTCCGGCAGGAGCATGTCGTCACCCTTGAATCCCGTCCACCCAATATTGAGGGTCGTGGGGAAGTTACAATACGCTCGCTCGTAATTAACTCATTGCGTATGCGACCGGACCGGATTATCGTCGGAGAGATTCGCGATGAAGCTGCGCTCGATATGCTTCAGGCGATGAACACTGGTCACGATGGCTCGATGACGACTGCTCACTCGAACAGCCCGCGCGACTCATTAGCCCGTGTCGAAACCATGGTAATGATGGCCGGTATGGATCTGCCAGTTCGGGCGATCCGTGAACAAGTCTCATCAGCGATCGATCTTGTTGTTCACCAGGAAAGGATGCGCGATGGCGACCGCAAAGTTGTGCAAATCACCGAAGTATCTGGTATGGAAGGCGATGTTATTACAATGACAGATATATTCGTCTTTGAACAGACTGGTTTTGAAGATGGACGGGTGATTGGCAGGTTTCGACCGACAGGATTACGGCCAAAATTTATGGATAAGATAGAGACTTCAGGGATTCATCTTCCTGCCTCGACATTTGGTATCAATCGTCGACGATGATTAATGGAGTGAGTGTTCCATGATGACATACATCTTACTTGTTGGTGGAGGAATTGCATTCTTCGTTTTGTTAGCCGGGGCGGTCATCTCAATCAGGAGTGAGCGCTCTCTAGTTGAGGAGCGACTTGGCCCATTCTTCGAAGAACCTGAAATAGAAGCGCAAGCGGGTGATAAATCATCACCAGTCGGTGATTGGCTAAATACCAAAGTCGAAAAATCATCTTATGGAAGTGGGATCGCAAGGGATTTGGCACGCGCGGACTTGAAACTTAAACCTGCTGAGTACATTTCCTTGATGGTAATTTTGGGAATTGGAGTAGGGTTCATTACCTGGTTTTTTGGTGGGCGGAATATCTTGATCGCGCTGGTCGGTGTATTGATTGGTGTGTTCTTGCCTCGCTTTTATGTACGCCAGCAGCAAGGTAAGAGACTGATCAGATTCAGTGAGCAGTTGCCGGACATGCTCAATTTGATGGTAAATGGGTTGCGAGCAGGTTTTTCCATTATGCAAGCGATGGAAGCGGTTAGTAAAGAGTTGCCTCCTCCGATATCAGACGAATTCAGGCGTGTGGTCCAGGAGATTCAGATTGGATTGCCAATCGATAGAGCATTAGATAATCTTTTACGCCGTATACCGAGTGAAGATCTAGATTTAACCATCACTGCGATGAATGTGCAGCGCGAAGTTGGTGGAAATTTGGCAGAGATTCTGGACACGATCTCACATACCATTAGAGAACGTGTACGGATCAAAGGTGAGATCCGGGTACTTACCTCTCAGGTTGTATACTCAGGACGATTTTTATCCAGCATGCCTGTACTTATCGCATTAGCCTTATATTTTATGAACCGTCCATATATGATGATGTTTTTTGAACCTGGCTCTCGGATGATCGGTATTCCGGCGCTGGTCTTTGGCGGTTTGATGATATTCGCAGGATATATGGTCATGACAAAGATCTCAAAAATCGACGTGTAAGCTGATTGGTATCAGGAGGATTTTCTATGTTATTTGTTGCAATCATAGTCGCTTTTCTTGTCATTGCCGTTGTGGTATTAATTGTTGTCGGTCTGCGGGATAGGAGCGATTTTGATCCATTGTATGATCGATTGGCAGAATATGCCGCTAAAGGGGAGATCACAGACCTGGAAGAAATCGAACTTTCTCAACCACTAACTGAAAGAGTAGTATTCCCCATTGCGAGAAAATTAGGTGAGCTTGCATTGCGATTCACACCACAGAACGCAATCCAGCAAACTGCCCACAAATTGGAGATGGCTGGGAATCCGGGTGGGATGGATCCAACAATGTTCTGGGCATTACGAGTGGTCGGTTTATCGCTTGGTGCAGTGCTATTCTTCGTGGCAACTATTGCTCCTGAAGGTAGCTTCTTGGAAGGTCGAGGTTTATTAGTCGGTATTCCTGCAGCTGCAATGGGATTTTTTCTGCCTGAGCTATGGTTGCGAGGACGTATCAGTAAACGGCAGACAGAAGTCCGTAAAGCTATGCCGGATGCCTTGGATTTATTGACCATTTGCGTTGAAGCTGGGTTAGGTTTCGATGGTGCGATGTCTAAGGTATATGAGAAATGGGACAATGAAGTGGGGAGAGCTTTCGGAAGGGTGATTCGTGAGATACAATTGGGGAAATTGCGCAGAGATGCATTGAAGGATATGGCTGACCGTCTAGGTGTGGCTGAAATGACTAGTTTCATTGCCGCAGTTATCCAAAGCGAGCAGCTCGGTGTGAGTCTAGCAAAAGTGCTTCGCATCCAAGCTGATCAAATGCGGATAAAACGTCGTCAAATAGCTGAGGAGGCAGCTCACAAAGCCCCGATTAAAATGCTAATCCCGATGGCGATACTGATATTCCCTTCAATCTGTATCGTCTTGATGACCCCAGCCATCCTGATGTTAATGCAATCTGCATTGAGCGGAATCCTTGGATTCTAATTCCAATGGTGAGAACTCATGCCAAAGCCGGTTCGTCCGGTTTATCGTCTATACCGGTGGTTGTGGGGTAGCTTAGATCTTCTCTTTCCGCCAATTTGTGGTGGGTGCGGTCAGCCTGGTGTGCATTGGTGTGATAATTGTCTCAGACTGACAAAAGAGATAAAACCACCAATATGTGAAATATGTGGTCAGCCGATGGGGGTCAATATGATATGCAATCGTTGTTCATCTACTGTCCCACAATTTAAACATTTACGTTCTTGGGCTTTATATGAGGGTCCAGTAAGAGAAGCGATTAAACGACTGAAATATCGCCAAAACATTAGTCTAGGTGTGATATTGGCGGATCCATTAGTTGATTTGCTTGATGATCTGGGCTGGGAAGTTGATTTGGTGATTCCGGTACCATTGGGGGTTGCACGACTGAGAGAGCGTGGATATAATCAAGCTGTCTTGATTGCCCGACCATTAGCTTTGAGAACAGGTTTGAGATACAATTCTAAAGGATTGACCAGGATTCGAGAAACCCGATCCCAGGTTGGTCTTACTTATGATCAAAGACGCGCAAATGTCCAAAATGCCTTTCATGGAAATGGAGATTTGATTGTTAATCGCAAAATCCTGGTCATAGATGATGTAGCCACCAGCAGTTCAACAATGGATGCTTGCGGTGCAGCTTTAAAGAAAGCGGGAGCAGAACAAGTATATGGATTAACGCTTGCCAGGGCAATATGAAGTATTCGGGGATATTCGTAACCTTTACAACTCTTAAGGAGGATCATCAATGACTTTTCACATTGATATTACTGGTCGAAATATGGAAGTAACAGATCGATTGTCAGATTATGTGATCAAAAAAGTTTCTAAGCTTGACCGATACTTGAATGATATTGATGAAGCCCATGTGGATCTGGCTTATGCAAAATCTGCACGCAGTGCCTCAGATCGCCAGGTTGCACAGTTGACAATCCGTGGTAAGGGATTCATCTTACGTTCAGAGGAGCGAGCAGATGATATTTATGCAGCATTAGATACCGCACTGGATAAAATGCAGCGCCGCATCGAACGATATAAGGGTAAGCGTAATCGTAGAAGAGGTGATGGCAGATCTGCTGCTGAGGTAGTTCCTTTTCCAGAAAGTTATGAAGAGGAGGAACCACCAATTATTGTTCGCCGAAAGCAATTTACCGTATCTCCGATGGATGAGTCGGAAGCTATTGAACAGATGAGTCTCTTGGGTCATGAAGATTTTTTCGTCTTCTTTAATGCAAGTACTGAATCTATTAATGTCCTCTACCGGCGTAGGGATGGGACATATGGTTTAATCGAACCAGAAATTGGTTAAATTAATTCAGGGGATATAAAAAAGGCGGAATATGTACATTCCGCCTTTTTGTATTATGATGTAAGTAGTTTTGATGAAACCCTGAATTATGTGACATTAGACTTGTGAAGAAAATAAAGTTACACTAATCCCGAATAATTCTTAGGAGCTTCCTGATGGATAAAGAGGATCAAAGTAAGCTGCTTCAAATTTCGAATCTATTTCTTGATACAGAAATTGATGAGGCGTCAATCGAAAATGCTACCCAAATCTTATTACAGGCGATTGGTGAAGATATCTCACGCACAGGATTGGAACGAACTCCGATAAGGGTTGCTCAGATGTATGCGGAGCTCCTGGCGGGATATAGAACTGATCCAGTGACCTTAGTCAATGATGCATTATTTGAGGTTACATATGATGAAATGGTTCTCGTCCGTGATATCGAATTCTACAGCTTGTGCGAACACCACTTGCTGCCTTTCATGGGAAAGGCACATGTCGCCTATTTCCCCAAGGGAAAAGTGATCGGTTTATCCAAAATACCCCGCATCGTTGATTTGTTTTCACGCCGATTACAACTGCAAGAGAGGATGACGCGCCAGATCGCTGATTTTATTGAGGAGCTACTAGAGCCACATGGCGTGGCTGTTGTCGTAGAGGGGATCCATCTTTGTGCCATGATGAGAGGTGTGCAGAAACACGAGGCAAGAATGACAACTTCTGCGATGTTGGGTGCTTTTATGTCCAGTATTGCAACTCGCCAGGAATTTCTAGACAACATCTCCCGTGGCGCTGGCCCGATGAAGTTCTAAATCGGATTTATTAATAAGCGGTGAATTAACCAATCTTTCGGAAAGTGAAACCAGCGATTCACCTGTAAGGGGATTCGTATAATCAGGGATAAGTTCTGCCACTGGAACGCTCATGTGCGCATAGTTCCATATATCAGGATCAATTAATTCATCATCAAAGATCAATACGTCTAAATCTATTGTGCGGGGCGCATTTGGATCTTTTGTGCGTATTCTACCCAATGAATTTTCAATTGGTCTAAGAATCTGAGTTCTTAATTGGGTGATGGATAATGGAGTTGTTGCTAGTACTGCTGCATTAAGAAAATCAGGACCTGGAGAACCCACAGCTTGAGTTCGCCAGGCGCTTGATATTTGCACTATGGAAATAGATCTTTTTAGTAAGCTGAGTGCCTTTGGCAAATTCTGATCGGGTGAAATATTTGATCCGAGCCCAATTATGACTCGGTGTTCTTTATCCTGCTTTGGTTCGCTCAACTTCGACCCCTACTGACCGAGCAAATCTTACTGCATTTGGTTTTTCGACGCGAACACAGGCTTTACTGACTCCTGGTTCCTCCAGACACAATTTAGCAATATCTTCTGCCAAGGCTTCAACAGTTAATCGTTCAGCGGTTTCTGCCCTGGCTTGGGCTTTTTTAGCGATTGTTCGATAATTGATGCTATAGGATATGTCATCGGTTTCGCCTGCTTTACGGAGATCGGCAAAGATGGTGATATTGATAAGAATGTCTTGAGGTTTCTCACGCTCCCAATCGTTAATGCCGATAATTCCACGTACAAGTAAATCCTTGATTATGACTCGGTCCATTAGTAATTTCTCCAGGGAATCGATTATATTAGAAGGTAACCGCTCTTGCTAAATGCTTCTTTCTCAACCTGAATCTCCTCTATATGCTTGCTGGAGCGATTATAGTGGAGAATGATATTTCCACCATCCCTTGCAATAGCTAATGCCATCGCCCGACCGAGGCGCACACCTGCTGCGGTGATGAGAATCGTTTTTCCCTCTAACGTCATACAGCCACCAGGGATTCAGCAACCCTTTCGAGTCGTTCGCGAGCTTCACGAGCCACGTTCAACAATTCTGAATTCTCACTTAGTGATCCAACTGTGAGTATTACTTCTGGATTAGCGATACGCACTATCGAGGAGGTCTCATCCTTTGCCTCAACGGTCACATTGCAAGGTAAGAGCAAGCCAGTGACTGCGTCTTGACCAAGAGCTCGGTGGGCAAGTGGGGGATTACATGCACCTAAAATTGTATAAGGTCGAAAATCAATATCAAGTTTTTCTTTTAATGTATTTTGAACGTTGATGGAGGTTAACACTCCGAATCCTTCCTCTTTAAGCGCCGTCTTGGTCCTTTCTAAGACATCTTCATAAGGGTAATTGACCTGAATTTCAAATCCGATTTCTCCCGACATGGTACCTCCTTTTATATTGAGTTTCTGTTTCCCCATTATATAGCAAATATATCATTCTTATGGATGTGAACAGATCAGCTAGTATTGTTTTCAATTTGTCTGGATTGAATACGCCTACCCATCAATATCAAGCAGCAAGCTAGTATGATCCAAGAAACGATTTGGGCAATCCGCAATCCATTACCAATCAGCATGCTGTCTCCCCTAAATGCTTCGATGAAAAGTCGGGAGGCTGCAGATGAGGTGAGAAAAACCAGGAATAAAAACCCTGGTATCCTCACCCACTTAGTTGTATCTAGGTACATTACCATGATTAATATCAATGCAGCCAATATAATTTCGTACACCTGGGTTGGGTGACGGAAGGAACCCCATAATTGGATGCCCCACGGAACCGCAGTTGGTGCACCAAACGAACTCCCTGAGGCAAGGTGTGAAATTCCCTGGGCAACTGCTATGACAGCCAATAATGGTGTCAATGCATCAAGTGTATTCCATAGGGAAAGCCGCTTACGAACCCCGTAAATTAACATCGCTCCTACTGCGATCACCGCACCAGCAAATGGATCGAATAGACCGAGATTGATCGATATAAGACTGGATGGGTTTGCTGCAAAGGCATCCGGATAGTTGATAGCATAAGCTAAACGAGCTCCGATTACCCCTGAAATGATCCCAACGAAGACTAAATTGTAGAGTACACTCGGATTGCTTTCACGTTTTTTCGCCCGACGTTCAGCAAGACTCAATCCTAACCAGAGTCCGGCAAGAATGATCAAACCCGGAACCTGGATCGCCAAAGGACCAATTTGGAGAATGGGGAACATTAAGGAGTTCCTTCGACAAGCTGCTCTGATCGGATCCGCAATAGAGTTTCCGACATCGGTCCTCCAACTACAACCTCCTGAATGATCCCATCTGCATCGATGAAATAGGTGGTAGGTAGAGCGCGAACTTCGTAGAGATTCGCTGCATCCCCAGCTTGGTCCAATAAGATCGGAAAAGTTAAATTTCGAATCTGAGCGAATGTGGTCGCATCGCCCAGATTGTCTTGATAGGTTGTATTAACCGCTAAAACTACAAAACCCTGGTCTTTGAATTCATCGTAAACATTTTGGATCGCCGGCATTTCTGTTCGACAGGGTGGGCACCAACTGGCCCAAAAATTGATTAATACCGGTTTACCACGCAGTTGAGAAAGAGTAATGGGATCTCCGCCTAAGGTGGATAAGCTCAAATCAGGTGCCAGAAATCCCTGTCTCGGGGCTGGAATGTGCCCTTGGGTTGTGGAACCCGATTCTACTGCGCTTAGCCATATCCAAAACGCTCCAGCGGTTAAGATGAATATGGAGATCCCGATCCAGATTTTTGTGAATTTATGCATTGCCAGTTGCGAACTTTTAATATTCACATAAGAGAAATAGGTTTGTAAGTGTAAACAAGGTTGAACAAGAGTGTCAAGTGATTGATCGTTTCTCTTAATAATTATTCATTCAAATCAATCAGGATTGGGATTCTGGCTTAATCAATATTTAATAGTTTTGCTGTCTTAATTGAGATATGATGGGATGCATTCTAATCAACAGGAGTCATAAACAATGGGCAATTTTGCATCAGGCTTATCGTTGAAGTTGCTTATCGGAATCGTTGGGGTATTTCTCATTTCTGCGTGTGGTGGGAGTCAAATTCCTGAAACGCCTCAAGCTCAGGCAGAATCTCCTACACAAGTACTCCAAACCACGTCCACATTGGTATTGCCTCCAGCGGCGGATCCTGCCACACCAACTGCGAGCGAAGCAGAGGACATGGTCGCCCGGTCGCAGGATGGTTATCCTTATCCGGCCCCAGAGGGAGGTTATCCATCATCAGAAGGTCAAGGTCCAGAAACGCTTCCACTGACCGAAGGATATCCAAGCCCAGATGATAGCTTTGTTGCGACTGTGCCTGTGCTCAAAACAGAACTTGAAGCCACCGATCCATCAACGGTCAACCTTGCCTCTGGAGAAATTCAGCTCATTGAATTCTTTGCTTTCTGGTGAGGACGGTGCCAGGCTTTTGCACCCATCGTGCATGGGTTAGAGTTTGAATATTACGACCGCATAAATTTTGTATATTTGGATATCGATGATCCAGCAAATGATAGATTCGAGGATGTCTTAGGCTTCCGCTACCAGCCGCAAGTGTTTATTCTCGGTGGAGAAGGACAGGTTCTGTACGAATGGATTGGCGCTCCATCTAGGGATGAATTGGTAGCTGCTTTTGGGGACGTGCTTTCCCAGTAAGATTTTCCAGAGATAGAATCGCATAGGCTCAGGATGGGTAATGATTGATTCCCTCTACTTTCCGAGATTTTTTGATTTATGTTTGTGTCACCTGAGAGATCGCTGCACGCATAATGAAAATTCACTTTAAACCTCAGTTGAATTCGGTTCTTCTTTGATCAGTTGTTTGTACATCACAAAAGCGTCCACGAAACCAAGGCGCGAGTGCCTGAAAGCCTTTGGGAGATTACCTACGATTTCGAAGCCAAGTTTTTTCCACAGGTGGACCGCATCCTCGTTCGTGGAGACAACCAGGTTATACTGCATCGCCCGATAACCCCGCATAACCGCCTCTCGCTGTGAATGTTCACACATAGCTGATGCTATTCCCTGTCCGCGAGCTGTTTCGGTGACGATGTAACCGCAATTGCAGACATGAGCACCCAGAGTGGGTTGGTTCGGTTTGAGGTAGTAAGTGCCTACGATAACATCGTCTTTTCTTACTGCCACAAATGTGATCTCGGGTATCTCAATCCAGACATGGCGTGCTTCCCGTTCGGTGATGTTGGGAGAAAAAGCGTAGGTTTCCCCTGCACGGAATACCGGTTTAATAATCGCCCACACTTGATACCAATCTTGATCTAAATAAGGTCTGATGAGCATCTCGAATGCCTCTACAATTAGGATAAATTTGGTTAGCGTTATGAATTCTAACAGCTGCGGTCGTACAGAAGTAACAAGAATTAACGAGGGGACAAACGATATTTAGCAAGGAATCAGCCATTTGTACTTGACAGATATACGGTAATATTTTAGAATATTAATACCCTACCCCCCTGGGGGGGATTGGAGTCGAAGATGAAAGATAACGATAATACTTTACACAGATTGAAGATAATTGAAGGACATGTGCGCGGCATCGAGCGGATGGTTGAAGATGACGCTTATTGTATCGATGTCATTCGCCAGATCCAGGCGGTACAGGCTGCTTTGAATAAAGTCAGCTCAATGATCCTGGAAAATCATCTCAATTCATGTCTGATTAGTGCTGTGCGGGGTGATGATCCCGATGCTCGAGAGCGAGTTCTGCATGAGATCAGTGAGGTGTTTGAAGCTTCAACAAAGAATTAAATTCAAGAATAATTTATTATTTAATTGGAGGCAAAAAATGACAACTACAGTCACCTATAGTATTCCGAACATTTCATGCAATCACTGTGTCCATACTGTTACTATGGAGGTAAGCGATCTTGAAGGTGTTAAGAGCGTGGTAGCAGATCTGGATATGAAACAGGCTACGATCACTTTCGATCCGCCTGCCACTGAGACGGGTATCAAGGAACTACTTGCTGAAATCGATTACCCGGTGGCAGAATAGCTTGCGCTATATTTCATCCAAATAGATTTAAATGGAATTCTTCATTCCAGAACATTCGATATCAATTCAAGAAATTTTGGATTGATTGGCATACGATGGTCGGAAATTGTGTCTTAAGTTATTTTCAGAGGGATAACTGATGTCAGCAGAAATGCAGATAACCCTACCAATAACAGGTATGACTTGCGCCAACTGTGTGGCGACTGTTGAGCGAAACCTCAAGAAGGTTGATGGGGTAAACCAGGCAACCGTCAATCTTTCATCTGAGAGAGCGACGGTGGAATTCGATCCCAACCTGGCGACCTTAGATGATGTGATAAGTCGGGTTCGCCGCGCTGGCTATGACATTGCCATTGGGGACGCGGATTTTATTGTTCAACGCATGAGTGACGATAATGATGCGCGCAGATTGGAAAGCGATCTTTCCCAACTAGATGGAGTCCTCTCAGCACAGGTGAGTTTTGCTGCTGAGAAGGCTCATGTGGAGTATATACCGACAATGATCAGCCAGCTGGACTTGCGGAAGGCAATCAGCCAGGCAGGTTTCCACGCTGTTGAAACAGGCGGCGAGTTTGAAGATGCGGAAAGGAAAGCCCGGCAGGCTGAGATCGCCAAACAACGCCGTTTATTAACTATTGGTTTGGTCTTTACTATTCCTCTTTTCATGCTGTCGATGGCGCGTGATTTCGGCTTACTTCCAGCACAAATTGCTGATTCTGTCTGGTTAAATTGGGTGTTCTTTGTACTTGCCACTCCAGTGCAGTTTTACGTTGGTTGGGACTACTATGTTGGAGCTTATAAAGCCCTGCGCAATGGCTCTGCCAACATGGATGTTTTGATCGCAATGGGTTCATCCGCAGCCTACTTTTATTCCATACCTGTGATGCTGGGTTTGATACCAGGTCATACTTATTTTGAGACCTCGGCCGTGATCATCACTTTAATTAAGTTAGGAAAGTATCTTGAAGCGCGTGCAAAAGGACACACCAGCGAAGCGATTAAAAAGCTGATGGGTTTGCGTGCTAAAACTGCCCATGTGGTGAGAGATGGGGATGAAATCGATATACCGATAGATGAGGTCCTCGTTGGGGATGTAATAAGTGTTCGTCCCGGGGAGAAGATCCCAGTTGATGGTGTAGTTATCGATGGTCATTCCTCAGTGGATGAATCGATGTTGACCGGTGAATCCTTGCCATTGGAGAAGAGACCTGGAGATGCGGTGATCGGTGCCACGCTAAATAAACTGGGTTTAATCAAATTCGAAGCAACCAAGGTCGGTAAGGAGACTGCCCTGGCGCAGATCATTCGCTTGGTCGAGCAAGCGCAAGGCAGCAAAGCCCCCATCCAGCAGCTCGCTGACCAAGTATCTGCAGTGTTTGTACCAGCTGTCATTGTGATCGCGTTAGTCACATTCCTGGTGTGGTATTTCATCATCCCTATGCCTACGAACTCGGAGTTAACACTCTTCACCCGAGCCTTAATTAACATGGTAGCGGTGCTTGTTATTGCCTGTCCATGTGCAATGGGCTTGGCGACGCCTACTGCTGTGATGGTAGGCACGGGTAAAGGTGCTGAGATGGGAATATTGTTCAAGTCTGGTGAAGCGCTTGAGCGCGCAGGACGTACATCGAAAGTTGTATTAGATAAGACCGGTACGATAACGCGCGGCCAACCAGCAGTTACCGACTTTATTGTTTTGGAGCCGTTACAAGCTGAATTGATTCAAGGAGCAGGTACAGCAGTTGCGGATGCACCGGGTGTCAATCAAGATAATGAGATATTGAGATTGGCGGCCTCCCTCGAAAAGGGGAGCGAACATCCCTTGGGTGAAGCGATTGTTGCTGAAGCTGGTGATCGGGGACTGATATTGAGTGAACCGGAAAGTTTTAAGGCCGAAGTCGGACACGGTGTAGAGGGTTATGTTGATGGTCACTTTGTGCTGGTTGGAAATCAGCGCTTAATGGAGAATAATAACCTTAACTTAGAAGGTTCCAATACGATTATTGAGCAGCTGCAAAGCGATGCAAAGACAGCCATGCTGGTAGCAGTCGATGATATCCTGGTCAGTGTGATCGGTGTTGCCGACACCGTAAAAGAAGGCTCCGTAGAAGCGATCCAGGACATAAACGAGATGGGCTTGGGTGTGGCGATGATAACAGGCGACAACCGGGGTACAGCTGAGGCTATTGGGGAACAAGTTGGCATAGGACAGGTGCTCGCAGAAGTATTGCCTGGAGATAAAGCAGACCAAGTAAAACAACTACAGGATGAAGAAGAGATCGTAGCAATGGTTGGCGATGGGATTAATGATGCTCCAGCATTGGCCCAAGCAGATGTCGGTATTGCCATCGGGAGTGGCACGGATGTAGCAATTGCTGCTGCTCCTGTCGTTTTGATCAGCGATGACTTACGCGCAGTACCACGAGCAATTTCGCTCTCGAGGAGAACCTTACGTACGATCAAGCAGAATCTATTTTGGGCGTTTTTCTATAATGTGATTTTGATCCCTGCTGCTGCATTGGGATTCCTAAATCCTATGTTTGCGGCAGCCGCGATGGCCTTCAGCAGTGTATTTGTGGTAACCAATAGTTTGAGATTAAGAAATTTCAAACCTGATTACTGATCATCTAAGTGCTACTTCTGACAATAATTATTGGGCTGTGATTCATCTCAGCCCTTTTATTATTGTCGATGAAAAAAGGCGATCTTTAACAGAAAGATTCAATCACTTGAAAGATTAATTTACATTGCGAATAAGTACAAGCAGGGTTGTATCGTCTGAACGGCGAGATGACCCTGAAAAGTGATTCAGATCTGAAAGAAGAGATTTTGAAATCATATCTGCATGGATTTCTAGAGGTGATGGATGCATCAGCTCCCCTAAGAGCAGCTCCTTTAAGCGATTCACACCATAATAATCGCCAATTTCATTCTGTGCTTCTGTAAGACCATCCGTATAAACTACAAGCATGTCTTTTGGTTGAATTGATATGCTACCTCTTTCCCAAGTTTGATCTTCTAAAATTCCAACTGGCATACCCGTTATTTCTAAATTTCTCATGATGATATCGTGGTCGCGCTTAATAAGGAAAGGGGGATTGTGACCTGCATTTACATAAACCAGTTCATTGGAAATCGGATCTAAGACACCGTAAAATAAGGTCACAAAGAGTCCTGAATGGGTATCCTTGATCATGCGGTTATTGACCGACGCAATGACTCGCTCTGGCTCATTCGGAAATTGCGTTGCATAAGTACGAAGAAGCGTACGGCAGGATGTCATAAACAAGGCCGCAGCTGCCCCTTTGTCAGCCACGTCTGCCACAATAATGACTTGATGTTCACCAGGCAAGGTGATGAAATCATAAAAATCACCTGAGGTCTTTCTGGCTGGCTCAAAATTTACCGCAAGATCATAACCTGAAATTTGAGGGAGTTCTTCTGGCAAAAAGCTGTCCTGGACTCGTCGGGCTTGAGCCATCTCAACTGCTGCTTCGTCTTGTTCGAGTGCTATAGCATGTGATTTCTCTGTTACTTGATCGAGCCTATTCTTGACCTGTTCCATGAGCCAGGTCGCTCCAAGATCCCCGTATAATGCCTGGGCTTGAAGATACAAACCGCGTGCTGTTTCAAGGTCTGTTGGTTCACCCCTGGCCACTAAGGCATCCCCCCAATTGCACAACTGACGAGCTTTTGACCAGCGATGGCCTCTTGCTGAAAATGTCTCGGTTAATTCCTCAAATGCCTCAAAAGCTTCACGCCAACGACCCTCACCAACAGCAAGATAGCCCTCAGCTGTTAATAAATTAACATGATTCCAGAAAGGTGATAAGGTTGTTTTTTCTTGTCTAGCTTTTTCCAGTAGGCGGTTAGCCTCTTGGTGATTTCCTTGTAAGGTTTGGGATATGGAAAGAAGACTTAATGGCCATACTGTACTTGCTAAACCCCTGGCTGCTATCTCAAGCGCTTCAGTTAATAAATCCTCCACCTCATCCCAATTCGGTTCCTCACCGATAAAATATTTCTCAATATTTATATATGCAATTCTGGCATCAATGCCTAATAGATGGTGGAGATCCCCTTTCTGTTGGATAATTTCCCTGTAATCACGCATTTTTGATAGCGATCTTTCTATCTCGCCACGCAATGCTAAGAATTCTGACTTGAGACCCACTAGCGAAGGTTTTGTTAAATCTGGATCGGAAATTTCAATGGCTAATTCATCTAGCGATTTAATCCCCTCTTCAATATCAGCCAATCCATCGAGGGTGTACTTTACCTCGACCAGAGCAATTTTCGCGAAAAAAACTTCCTGAGGTACACCACGACGAATAGCAGCCTCCAATGCTCGATGATAATCTTTCACAGCAAGGATCGTGTCACCATAAACTGATTGTCGGATTGTACCCAAGTTAATATTGGCCCGATTAGCAATAGTAAATAAGTTCTCACTTTCTGCTATTTCGACCGCCTTGGTTAATGCTTCTATGGCTGAATCTGGTGGCTGATCTGAAAGCAGACCCAGGGTAGCTAATGCATCTGCTTGGACTTCGACATCATATAAGCGCTCCGCCATCTCAAGTGCCCGACGGCACCAAAAAGAGGCTTGATCGGGAATTCCATTGAAGTGGTATGCACGGGCGGTTTCGTGTACTAATAATGCGATTTCATGACTTTCTGGAGCACTTTTTACGAACTCATATCCATCAAGGCAGATCTGCAATCCGCGGGGAGTATCTCCTTGCCACCAAGCGGCACGAGAAGTTTTTGCGTAAGTCCGAGCCACTGCGGCAAGATCATTTATTTCACGGTAGACATCAATCGCCTCAAACCAGATTTGAATAGCTTCTTCATATCGGCTTTGCCTAGCAATCGATTCACCTAATGCATCGAGTAGTTGACCGCGCTGATCACTTGTGCTGGGCAGATCCAAAGCACGACGGAAATTCTCTTCTGCCTCAGGGTTGGAATAGGAATCTAGAGCTGCCTTACCTGCAAGGGTGAAGTATTTTAGGGCGCGTATGTTATCACCCGCAACCGAAAAGTGTTGTCCCAGACGTGGAGCAAGTTCGCGTGAATTTAGTCGATCAGGAAATATTTTTTCGACAGTTTCACCCACCATTAGGTGAAGTTTTTTACGATCAGCAAACAACAACGAATCATAGGCAGCATCCTGTAACAACGTATGCCTGAAGAGATACTCAATTTCTGGCTCGATCTGAACAAGTCTGATTAATCCAGCTGTTTCGAGATTGCTGAGAGCTCTCATTGTTTCGTCAGTTGTTGACGATGTCACAGCTTGGTCTTCAATGAGAACGTGCTGTAGAACTTTTACTGGAAATTGGCGTCCGACAACTGAGGCAACACGCAAAGTACGCTTGCTCTCTTCTGGAAGTCTATCGATGCGGGCCATTAACAACCCCTGTAGATTATCCGGAATATTGATGTATTCAATGTTTTTCACAGCCAGCCATCGATCTCCTCTTTGGTTGATCGCTTGCTGGTCGATCAACATGCGGACAACTTCTTCTACAAAAAATGGATTTCCTTCAGACTTCTCTAAGATGAGCTCACGAATGTTTCCTGGCAATGCCTCGATCTCGAGAAGGTTAGAAATCAGCTCACGGCTATCCGTATCTGAGAGGACATTCAGATTGACTTCAGTCAGGCTTCGCCCAAGGATCTCCCTTGCTGAGGTGATCAGTTTCCAACCGGGCGAGTCCAATTCGGGCCGAGTGACCAGACAAAATAAAATTGGGGAATTGAATACAAGAGGTAAAAGTCTGGTTATAACTTCTGTTGATGAAGGATCTGCCCAATGCAAATCTTCAAAGATCAAGATTAGAGGACGATTTGTGGCCAAGGATGTAAGCAATGCCGACATAGCAGTGGTATACCTAGCTTGTAAAGCTTGTGGATCAAGGAGGCGAATTCGCTTCAAAGCTTCTTCATCTAGTTCAAAAGACAGCAGGTGCCCTAAAAAGGTAAACACATCGTAAGCTACCTCGCTATCTAAGTCGCCGAAGAGATCGATAATCAAAGCCTGGAAAGATTTACGCAATTCATCATTGCTGGTCCCTTCTGACTCACCAAGCAATGAACGCAGTAAATCGAGTAAAAGATGATATGCGATATTATTCCCATACGATAGGCTATGTCCTTCAGCCCATTGTGGGGATGGTGAACGTTGGGTGATACTAATCGCATTTTGCCACTCTGCGATCAATCGTGATTTACCTAATCCCGGCTCACCGGTTACCACCACCGCACGACCCAATCCTGATCGGAGGTATCCACACAATTCGAGTAAATTCTTCAATTCTTTGTCGCGACCTACCATAGGACTTTCCAGACCAGCAAGTCCCCGTAAAGTACCTGGTGTCGCTTTTCGATTGAGAACCTGGTAGGCATCTACAGGTTTAAGACGACCCATTACTTCGACTTTATCAAGCGGATAAATTTCGAATAAAGGTTCTACAAAGCGGAATGTGTTTTCAGAGATGATGACCGTCATCGGGGGAGCTGCAAACTTCAGGCGCGCGGCCAGATTAACTTCACCACTTGAGGACGAATACTCGTACCTCAGATCGTCCCCAACTGGACCGACGACAACCGGACCTGTATTGAGGCAGAACCGCATGGCGAACTCAATTCCATATTTTTCCTTGACCTGCCTGGCAAATTCATTAATCGGCTCCAGGCAATCCAAAGCGGCTCTGACTGCTCTGACCGGATCGTCTTCGTGAGCGACTGGTGCGCCGAAGAATGCGACTAGCGAGTCGCCAAGCAAGCGGGCAATTGTACCTTCATAATGGTAAATGGTTGGGGTAATCAGGTCAAAAGCACCATTCATTATGGAGGTCCATGCCTCGATATCAAGTTGTTCAGCCAGTTGGGTTGAGCCAACCACATCAATAAATAGTATAGTAACTATCCGGCGTTCACCAGATAAGGTCTCTGCTCTTGCTTTGGATTTTAATTTTGTCGGTGCAGCTGATGCGAGGCGTGAATGCTGGGCATCATCGGAATGAGACTTAACCTGTACGGCCTGCCCACAATATTTGCAGAAGCGATCTCCAGATGAGAGATCAGTCTGGCAATTTGTACATTGTAGTGTGAGAGCGGTACCGCATTGCGAACAAAATCGGGCTGAGTCTGTGTTATCAGCCTGACAGCTGGGGCATATCATACGTCATTTTTCCATTCGAGTGCATAAAGTATGGAAATCGATCTTCTTAACAATAATCAAAAAATCTTCACCATAAGCAGATAATTATACTCTAACCTAATTTTAATCTCACTCCAACAAACAATAAAGATGTACATGTTAACATTTGTAATATTCTAATAATAGTAATTGAGGTTTATCTGGGTATAATCGACTGATAAGAGAAGTAAGAAGCTCAGTCTAAACCTCGTCAAGAGGAACACGTGAAGCGAAAATCAATCTCTCGACGTGAATTTTTGAAATTGAGCGCCTTGTCCTTGGGTGGACTTGCACTTCGCCCATGGGGTAAGCGGTTATTTACGCTGCAAGATTTCCCTGAAGCTGAAAGATTAGGAAGAGTGAGTTGGTACGCGATCCCTCTTAAGGAACGCCCTGACTACGATAGCAAGACAATTGGAACTTTATATCCAGATACAGTTCTACCTTGGTTGAAAGATACTGTTGGATATTGGCCAAATAGAATTAATCAACGATTTGTTGAAACTCCCGAGGGATATGTTTGGCCAGAATACTTTATACCTGTACGAAATCAGAGAAATATTCCAGTAACCACACTTCCCCAATCGGGAGAGAATCCAGGTATGTGGGTTGAAGTAACAGTTCCGTACGTGGATCTTATTATGGAAAATCCACCACCACGATCAAGTTATTTCGTACACAGTGTTGATAACAATCTGCCACTAAGATACTACTATAGCCAAATTCTCTGGGTGGATAGGATTAGGAATGATGATTCAGGGGTAATCTGGTATCGAGTAAATGAACGCTATGGTAATCCAGGTGATATTTTTTGGGCACCCGGAGAAGCTTTTCGACCCATTCCACAAGAAGAGATGGAACCAATTTCCCCAAATGTAGATGACAAGTACATAATTGTGAATAAGAACTTGAGGGAACAAACGCTATCTTGTTATGAAGGCAATAGTGAAGTTTATTACTGTCGTGTTTCGACAGGAACGGGCGAGGATGCTACTCCAACATCTGCGGAATATTCACCTGGATTCCAGATCTGGCGCAAATTACACTCATTACAAATGTCTGGTGGCACAAGTGAAGAAGGTTGGCAACTACCAGGAATAGGCTGGACTGCACTTTTTAAGGGGGATGGGATAGCCCTCCACTCAACTTGGTGGCATAACAACTTTGGTGAACCTATGTCTCACGGTTGTGTGAACCTCTGTCCTGAAGATGCGAAGTGGTTATTCCGTTGGACTCAACCGGCCGTGCCTTTTGCTAGTGGAGATAACGACGTTACCATAACTGGAGAATCAAGCACCAGGATAAAGGTGGTTGATGCTTAGTTATACTTGCTAGGAGAGCAAATTTAATGGATCCTTCGAATGTGGGATTGAGCATTGCGTTTTTAGGCGGCCTGGCTTCTTTCCTTTCACCTTGTGTATTCGCATTAGTACCCGCTTATATTGGCTATCTAAGTGGGAGATCTGTTGGCAGTCAAGATAACAGCAGAGTTTACACGCTTTCTCATGGTGTAGCCTTCGTTCTGGGTTTTAGTACGGTCTTCATTTTGTTGGGATTAGGCGCTTCGGCTATTGGTAATTTATTGTTCGATTTAAGACCGTATTTAACAGCGATCGGTGGTGTGGTGGTGATCATTTTTGGAATCCATATGATCGGGATAATCAGGATTCCTTTCTTAGAGTACGATGTGCGCCGTCAGGAAGCCCCGGATAAACGCCTTGGCTATTTTTCTTCCTTTTTACTGGGAGTTTTCTTTTCAGCTGGTTGGTCGCCATGTGTGGGTCCCATTCTGGGAACAATCCTGACATTGTCATTGAGCACCGGATCTATTACACAAGGTTTTTGGCTCCTGGTTGCTTATTCGATTGGGCTGGCGATCCCGTTCTTAATCGCAGCGGTTGAAATCGGACTGGTCACATCGTTGATAAGGAAATACGGCAAAGTTGCGCGTTATGTCGAAATCGCAATGGGTATCGTGATGATCGCGATCGGAATCTTGTTATTCTTGGGTCGTTTTGAGCAGGTTGCCAGCTTGGGATTCTTCTTCGGATCATTCGATGAGGTAAGAATTGGTATTTATTTGTTGATTGGAATCGGTTTATTAATTATCATGGGTTTGATCCCCGCCTTTATCGCCCGATCGAAGGGCCGGAAATTTTCAGATTGGTGGTTATTCGGTGCAACATTGATCTTCGTGGCACTTCCAGCAGCATTATTTATCAAAGATAAAAATGAGGGATCAGATCGGGAAGCGTCATTTAAAGGTGAAGAACAAGAAATACCCGCCGAAGGATAGAGGCGAATAAACAACGGAAGGAAACCATTGAGATCGAAAGATATATTGATACTTTTGGCCGGCCTGCTGGTTGGGGCCGGTTTAGCCATTTTAATATTCAAAGGATTTGATCTCAGTCGCCGGGATGAGGTGAGCGAGCTTGACGCTCCAATTCCGGGTGTTGCATTACCTGAATCGGCAGCGGTGGATTCTTTTGCACCTGATTTTGAATTGAAAAATTTGGATGGAGAAACTTTAAAATTAAGTGATTTGCGGGGTAAAATTGTGCTAATTAATTTTTGGGCGACCTGGTGTGAACCCTGCAAAGTGGAAATGCCTTTATTTGAGGAACGTTATCAGATAGCTGGATCGGATCTTGAGATATTGGCAGTAAACTTTGATGAATCTGAGCAAGAAGTCAGTCAGTTTGTTGATGAATTTAATTTGAGTTTTCCAGTGTTGTTGGATCCAGGTGGTGAAGTTCAGAACCTCTATCGCGTTAGAGGTTATCCGACGACTTTCGTAGTGAGTGAAGAAGGAATTATCCAATATCATCATATTGGACTTTTCACTGAAGGGCAGCTTGACCAATATCTCACACAGCTAGGTGTGCTTGAATGATATCCGTTATTTTATACAGCAAGCAAGATTGCCATCTATGTGATCAAGCATTCCAGCAGCTTGAGGCACTTCAGAACAGCGTTCCCCATGAGCTGGAAGTAATTGATATAGATGGGAACCAGGAGCTGCAAAAGAAATATGCATTGGAAGTTCCTGTGGTCGAGGTGGGACCATATCGACTTAAAACCCCCTTTTCAGCTCAAGAACTGGAAATCACGTTGAAGGCTGCTGAGCAGAGGGAAAAAAACATTGCTGATATCGATAAACAAGTTGCTGCAGGCGAAATCAGTATCCCAATCAAAATAACTCGAGCGGACCGTTTTTCCTATTGGATTTCAAATCATTATATGCTTGTGCTCAATACGTTGGTTCTGATATATGTAGGATTACCTTTTCTAGCCCCAGCCTTGATGTCCGCCGGCTATACACGCCCAGCATCTGCGATATATCGGGTATATGGTGTTGTGTGCCACCAATTGGCATTTCGATCTTGGTTTATTTTTGGGGAACAACCCGCCTATCCGCGTGAAGCCGCCGGGGTTGAGAGTCTAATCCCATTTGGGCAGGCAACTGGATTGAGTGAGACGGATGAGTTAGCAGCCAGGCAGTATATTGGTGAGGAAAATATTGGCTATAAAGTCGCTCTTTGTGAACGAGATGTGGCAATTTACGGTGGAATATTGTTCTTTGGAATCATTTTCAGCCTTACTGGACGCAGGATAAAGTCGCTACCTTGGTATTTGTGGCTGCTCGTCGGGATATTACCCATCGCAATTGATGGATTCAGCCAATTATTGAGCCAACCACCGCTCGGTCTATTCCCATACCGAGAGAGTACTCCATTTTTAAGGTCTCTGACCGGGTTCTTGTTCGGATTCACAACAGCCTGGTTTGGTTATCCCATTGTCGAGGAATCAATGGTAGATCTCCGGCGATATTATCGCAAGAAGCTGGCCCGTGGAAAGGCCCAAGAGGAATCAGGTAATGCCGTTCGATCAACCTGATTCAATCCGATTTTACTCCAGCGAATTGTTAGCCGAGGATAACTTAACACACGCCATCTTCACCCGGCGCGGTGGGGTGAGTCCGGAACCCTGGGCATCACTGAATGTTGGTGGTTTGAGGGGTGATGATCCTGAGAGGGTATATCAAAACCGGGTGCTTTCATTCGAAACCATGGGGAGAGAGCCAGAGTCAGTTTATGATGTCTGGCAGGTGCACAGCTCTGATGTGATCTGTACAACCGGGCCGAGACCACAAAGAGTTCGACATCGAAAAGCAGATGCGATCCTCACGGATCGACCGGAAGTAACATTATTTATGAGATTCGGTGACTGTGTGCCAATCCTGCTACATGATCCCATTCGAGGCGTGATTGGAATCGCCCATGCGGGTTGGATGGGAACAGTTAATGGGATCGTCACCGAGACGATTAATGTCATGCAGTCTGAATATTGCTGCAATAGTGAGAATATTAAAGCAGTGATTGGCCCCTCAATTGCTGTGCATCATTATGAAGTTGGCCCAGAGGTTGTTGAACAGGTTCAAGGTGCATTTAAACATGATGTTGACGATGTATTAGTGCATGAAGGAGAAGTGACTTTTTTTGACCTGTGGCGAGCCAATCAGCTTCTGCTGGAAAGGAACGGTGTCAGAGATATCGAGGTGTCTGGAATTTGTACTGCGTGCAATCTCGAGGATTGGTATTCTCATCGCGGGGAATCAGGGCTGACAGGAAGATTCGGGGTTTTATTGGCTTTAGAAGATGACTAGTAAATGGTGCGAAACGCGACTTTGGTCCGCTCGGCATCCTCACTACCGGAAATAGAAATCAAAACAAGTTTTGTGCTATGAGACAATTGAATCCCAGATATAATTAATCACCAAACTGACCAGGTAATTTAGCGAATCAATAATGATGAGCGATATATCAACAACATCGGTGTCCGAGAATTACGAGAGGGTCTTGAGCAGAATTGACCTGGTGGCACGCTCGAGTGGAAGAGATCCAGAGCAAGTTCGATTAGTTGTCGTGACGAAGGGCCAATCCATTGACAAGGTTCGCCAAGTGGTATCTGCCGGTGCCAGGTTATTGGGTGAGAATTATGTTCAAGAGGCGCTTCCAAAAATCAATGAGCTAAAGGTCGAATTTGATCTTGAGTGGCACATGATCGGACATATTCAAAGTCGGAAAGCTAAATTGGTCAGCAATAACTTCGATTGGATTCATACCGTTGACAGTCTGCGGTTAGCAACAAGGTTGGATCGATTCGCTTGTGAGGTAGGAAAGCGAATACCTGCTTTGTTAGAGTTTAATATGAGTGGTGAAGAATCCAAATACGGTTGGAAGGCGTGGAATGAACTCGAGTGGGAAAGATTGGCTGATGAGATCGCGCCAATTATTGAATTATCGCAATTGGATGTTCAGGGGGTGATGACGATGGCCCCTTATTTCACTGAACCTGAACGATCTCGTCCACATTTTATTCGCTTACGAGAATTAAGTGAATTTCTCGCCTCCAGGTTCCCAGAGTCTAGTTGGAAAGAGTTGTCGATGGGTATGAGTACAGATTTTGAAATTGCAATTCAAGAAGGGGCTACAATGGTCAGAATCGGTACTGCAATTTTAGGTGAGCGAAGTAATTAGCTACGAAGGAATCTAATGATTATCTTATTAATCAACCTCATAAACTATGCAACTTTGGCTTTGACGCTGCTGTTGATTGCTTATGTAGTTCTGTCTTATTTTATGGACCCTTATCATCCAGTACGGATGACTATCAATCGCTTTGTCGAACCAATATTGAATCCGATCCGCCGATTGCTGCCTCAAACAGGCATGGTGGATTTCAGTCCTTTAGTGGCAATAATCCTCTTACAATTAATCGAATTTATCTTAACACGCTTGTTGATATCATTGGCGAGCTAATATGATCAAGCAGGCTATGGATGGGGAGACAAGCACTACGATAGCTGTCAGGGTAACACCACGAGCCAAGAAGAATGAGATCCATCAGATTCTTGACGATGGCAGGGTAAAGGTTCGCCTGACAGCGCCACCTGTCGATGGGAAAGCTAATCAAAGCTTGATTCAGTTGTTAGCAGATGTCATTGGGATAAATTCTTCGCAAATTATGATTGTCTCCGGAAGAAAAAGGCGGGAAAAATTGGTGCGCATAAAAGGAATCGCTCCAGCGACCGTTCAAGCCAGGCTCACTGCAGCATTAGGCTGAACACTAGGCAAATTGTTGAATACTAAGCAACAGGAAGAAGTGGGGTTAACCTGATTTCAAATCCCCCGGCAGCATAATGCCAGAGGGTTTCATGTGCAGCCTGCATCAGATCATCATCTCCCTCTGCGAATAGTCGGTGTATTGAGGGTAAGGCCTCTAACTCTGGCTTGAGTTTTAAATACTCCAGGGCAGCGAGCTGTTGGTCAGGAGATCCGTCGTCTAAAACCGCAATGAGCAAATTATGAGCAGGTTTACCTGGTGCAATACCCATGCCTCTTTCACCAGCATATGATATCAGCCAAGGTGTTTCGTGCAATGGGAGTAATGGTACCGGGATATTGAGACTGGTTATCTGGGCCTCTTCAAGTGCCTGCGTCGCTGCAGCTCGGACGACCCACTCCTGATCATCGACTGTCAGCATCTCCAAAATCTCCCTTGCCCAAGGTTTCTTAATTTGCATGAGCCCATGAACTGAAGATCGTCTTACCATTAGATCTTCCATCTGGCTGGCTTCTTTGAGAATCTCATGACCGTCCGCAGAATTTAGCGCCAACGCCTCGGATGTAGATCTTTGGAGATCTTCACCTCCGTTGAGCAGGGCAGTACCTAGATATTCAAAGGCTTGTTTACTACCAATTCTGACTAGGGCAAGGCATGCTGAACGATAGATTGAAGGATCTGGGTCTTCGAGAAGTTCTCCCAATCTATTCAACGATCCCGAGTCAAGCAAATATCCCAATCCTAAAGCTGCAATTCTGCGCAAATCCTTATTGCTGGTGTGCGATAACTGTCCCAAAAGGACACCTACTGCCTGGTCGTTGGAAAGCAATAAAGCTGAAATTAATCGCGCTCGAAGTCCGAGGGGTATGTCCTCTCGCTGCACCTGATCCGCTATGAAACGCATGGTCTCAGTACGCCATGTGGCGGATTTTGATGAATAACTCAACAAGCGACCCATTTTAAGTGGATTGCGAAGCAAAAGGTCATCATTTGCGTCCAATAGCTCAGAAACTTCTGGAGACATGTCCCTTGAATTGATCAAAAACGAAATGGTCAATGTTTTTCCGGTCCAATCTTCTTGATTACTCAAGAAGTGTGAGATGGGAGCATTAGCAAGCGAAGCAGATGCCAGATAGGCAGTTATCAAGTGATGTGAGAAAGAAAGCCGATCCTGCAAATGTCCAACCAGAAGCCCACTTTCCAATAGATTTGGTAGGGCGCCTGGCAGGTGCTTGAACGATCCGCTTCGCCTTACGTTGCCTAAACTTTCTATGACCTGGTGATCTTTTTCTCGATCTGTTTCAGTGGATTGATATTCAACTTTCAATCCCCGAGCTCGCTTCAAATTAAGAGCGATATTTTGAGATGCGATCATTTGCAGGGCAAAATCTTCAAGACCAGAACGGATATTGGGCATCTGCTCTGTGATTCGCAAAATGTATGCTTCGATCGCATCAACATAATCAGGTCCGAGCGTATCACCGGCAAAAGCAGCCCATACTTTCAACGTTGCATCAAACGGAGACAGAATCGGTTTGTCAGCCAACAACCAGGCATTCAATAGGCGTGGATCAATTCGACCCTCGTTATCTTCAATTGAAGGTTCTATAAAACGCAACCAGGCTTTCGCCCACTTGCGAATGAATTTGAAATATTGTCTTTCGTCCCAGGCTGCCATAGCTATTGGAATGAGTCCAAATGCTGTCAATCCGCTGATGTTTTCCGGAGTAGAGCTGATGACAATTCTGGAAAGAGGATAAGATTTGAACAGATCATCTAATAAAACAATTACTTCTTTGTGAATTGATTGAGGCACTTCGTCCCATCCATCAAGCAGTAGAAGTGCCCGGCCATTTTTGAATGCCCCCCTCAACAGCTCTTCATGGCGATTTAGGGATAAAGTATTTGCATATGACCTGACAGCTTCAAGGATGTGTTCCATTGGTTCATCGGTAATTCGATCCCCTGGAAGCAGATCAGATACGTGGACAAATACGGGTAAATAATTCTTAAGGTCCCCGATGCCTTGATCACGCCTGACGATTTGGCAGATTAGATGTGCCAAGGTGACTGTCTTCCCGGAACCTGGATTTCCAATGAGGATTAAGTTCGCGCCAGCACTGAGCGCTTCAGCTAAAGAGAAAGAATTGTTCGAGTAGCGCGAATATATTTCCGGCCAATCTGGTAGATAGGGTATTGTCAGTTCAATGATATCGGGTTGTCGACCATCTCCGTTGGGATCAACGCGCAGGGGTGGTGGCATCAGTTGAGGTTCAACCAGAATCTCGTCTAAAGAAAAAAGAGGGCGTGAGAGGTGAAGCCGTTGAACATAACGTAGTGTATCTTGCCGGTGCTGTTCCTCATGATTTGAAACCAAGCTTTTACGAGCATTTTTTGAATTTGTGCGCAGATTCTTCCATACCTTGGGCAGTGTAGGACGAGCTTTGCTTGCCAACCACAAACCCAGTGCGCCGGTGATAACCCCGATCCAAAATGAGATATGATCAAAATTAAATACTTGAAGAAATCTAGACATGTTCAACCTACATACAGAATTCTTCTGCAAGTATCACAGTGAGTTATCTTTGACGGAATTTGTGCTGAGCCATAAGTGGCCGCTGAAAGAGTTGATCCGCATGCTGAACAGGTTCGTTCGACAACTCTAGAGACTGCTACGCCGCTTTTTTTGGATCGCAGGGCATTATATGATTCCAAATCATTAGCATTGATGTTTGATGCCGCTGCCTGTCGTTCGCTTTCTTGCCTGGTGAGATCTTGGTTCAAAAGCTCTTTTTCTTTAAGCAGCTGATTGTTCTGTAAGTTAATATCTTCGACGATGCTTGAATGTGATTTGGCAGCAGCTTGATAATTTTCCTCGGCATCATCTAAAACTAACATAGCCTCAAGTTGGCGATCCTCCAAAATAGTTAAGTAACGTTTTAGTGCTTCCGCTTCATTTTGCAAATCCTGCAATTCTTTAGGATTCTTCACTTTTCCGCTATAAAGAGTTGCTTCGGATTGTTCGATTTTAGATCTTTGTGACTGGACATCAACTTCAGCTCGGCGTAGTTGTAATGCTGCATCATTCTGTTTCTGATGAGCATCTTCGACCTTTTCCTGCGCAAGACGGATCTGAAGATCGTCTGCTAATTTCGCTTCAATTTCATTTAAACGTGAGTAGATTTTATCTAACTCGCTATCAATTTGCTGCAATCTAAAGAGTTTGAAAGATTGACTCATAGTAAAGATTATAGAAGGGGATTTCGATAAAAACAAGGGGAAACAGACAGAACCAGCAATTATGCAATGGGGGAATGAGAATACTTGCCGGAAGCTTACGGAATTGTCAACAGGATCTGTGAGTAAATCAATAAGGTTACAATATTTTTATGCTGCAAAAACGTGATGCCCGGTTCGTATTTCTGGCAGGGATATCGTTTTTGATCCTAATTACAGGGCCCTACTTATGGGCATATCTTACAACAGGAAGCGATCATTTTTTTGGTGGCTTTTTGTTTAACCCAATAGACGGAAATTCATACCTTGCCAAGATGTACCAGGGCTGGCTGGGAAGCTGGCGATTTACCCTGCCATATTCTCCTCAGTCTGGTGAGGGGGCATATCTTTTCTTGTTTTACTTGGCTTTGGGTCATCTATCCCGGGTAACTGGTTATTCTCTGCATTTTGTGTTTCATATGATGCGCTTGCTTGGTGCACTCATTTTGTTAATTGTATTATGGAATTTCTATAGTCAGGTATCACCCACACGTATTGCAGCAAGGATGGCATTCTTATTTGCTTTGTTCGGATCCGGGTTGGGTTGGTTTGTTTCTTTCTTTGGTATTCTAAGTGCTGATTTATGGGTCGCAGAAGGATTTCCTTTTCTCTCGGCCTATGCAAATCCACATTTTCCATTAGGCATGTCTATCTTAATCATGGTATTGACGCCCAGAAGAGAGTCCGGACAAGATCGAAATTCCATTTTCGATAAGAAATTTGGATTAATTTTAGTTATCATGGGATTACTTCTAGCAAACCTTTTGCCATTTGGGATTGTGCTTGCAGTTGTCATTTTGGCGGTTATGTCTATCTGGGAGAGCTGGGAACGAGTTAATTCAAAAAACAAGCTACCTCAAGATAAACAATTAGGATTCCTTCAACTAATCTATTCAACGGTCAATTTTAGAAAATTAATCCTGCTAAGTGTTGGTGGAATACCAGTGTTACTATATCAAGTTTGGGTAACCCAAAGTGATCCAATGTTGGCAATTTGGAGCGCGCAAAATCTTACGATCTCGCCGCCAATATGGGATTTATTGATTTCTTTCGCTCCTGTATTATTGTTTGGTATCCCTGGAGCCTGGTTTGTTTGGCGAAAAGGGGGATATGCCCAACGAATCCTGATCGTATGGAGCATTGTAGGAATTTTACTGATATATATACCTTGGGGACTTCAAAGACGGTTTTTATTAGGTTACATGGTTCCCCTCGCTGGTTTGGCAGGCTTAGGCTTGGATCACTTATTTTCCCACCAAAAGCGCATAAAAATAGCGATGTTATCTGTAGTCATAATGATGGCGTTGCCTACCAATCTGCTGATCCTGGTTGGTGGAATGGGCGCTATTCAATCTCATGAGTCGATGTTTTACCTATCTAAGGATGAGAAGATCTCCTTGGATTGGCTTGAATCCAACTCTCCTGATGATGCTCTCGTTCTGGCCAGCCCACAAATGGGTTTATTTATTCCTGCCTATACAGGTAGAAGAGTGCTATACGGGCATCCGTTTGAGACCGTCAATGCGGATGTCATGGAAGCTAAAGTTGAGCACTTCTTCCAGGGAATGATCAAGGATAACGAAATATCAACTTTGTCTGATGTTGATTATTTATTCTATGGACCTCGCGAGCGGGAATACGGAGGGCATTTACTCGGAGCAGGCATGAAGGTTGTTTTTCAGTTTGGGAATACCGAGATTTATGAAATTGATGGCAGTTATTCGAATACTGTTGAATAATGTTTTGCTGATTATAAGTTGAGAGATTAGCGCGCTGAAAGCCGAGAGGAAATAAGTTGATCCGTAAATTAAGTTTTTGGCATCGTACCGATACCAAGCATACGCGGCTCTCCGAATCAAGGTTATCCTTAATTATCTTTCTAGTTCCAATATTTATTTTGATTCCGACCTTAAATTTATACCCTTACCCTGCTTCTGGATCGCTTTACTCCGATTTGACGATTTCGCATTATCCTAACATCCAATTGGTTAAAAATACTCTTCGGGATTGGGGGGAAATACCGTTATGGTCGCCGCTGATCTTGAGCGGATCTCCTTTCGCGGCGAATCCTTTATCCGGTTTGTGGTACCCATTCGGATGGTTATTGTTTTTTCTCCCTTTGCCTTTTGGGTTTAATCTTTTGATAATCATGCACTTAATTTGGGCTGGATTGGGCACCTATTTTCTCTTGAAATCTGAGGGAGTCAGCCATGTTGCAGCGTTGTTCGCGGGATTCGCATTTTCCCTATTGCCAAAGTTCTACTCCCATTATGGAGCTGGTCATCTGACATTGTTATTTGCCATCCCGTGGACACCCTGGTTGCTGTTAAGTCAAGTACATAAATTTCAATTTGGTGGCAGCAAAAATCAATTCCGCATTTTACCAGGGCTCATCCTCGCACTGATATTTCTGGCAGATGTCCGCTGGGGGGCGTACGCGACATTGTTGTGGTGGGCCTATTCCACTGCACACTGGAAAAAGAGCTGGCGTCGATTGATTTACGACATAATCACACAGTCATTCTTAGCATTAATTTTAATTGCTCCTCTAATCTTTCCGCTGGTAGAGTTTATCCTTCATTCCTCTAGGTCAGGTATGCTCCCTGAAGAAACGCTTGTATTTTCATTGCCTTTTGCGAATTTAGCTGGTTTTCTGTTCCCGAATGGAAGTGTATACCACGAATGGATGCTCTATACGGGAGCGAGTGTATTGATCCTGGCGGTGTTAGGAGCGACAATCAGAAAAGCAGACCGTAAAGTGCTGTTCTGGCTTGGTGTGTTCATAGTGAGCTTGATATTCGCGCTTGGTTCACAGATACCGGGAATGGTCTTCATAGCACGGTTACCCCTAATGGGATTGCTGAGAGTTCCATCGAGGGTTTTGTTTATCACGGGGATGAGTTTGTCTGTCCTTGCAGGTTATGGTTTGGATTTAATACTTGACAGTCCAAAAAATTTTTCGCATAGAGTGATCAATTTGGCTCTTTTCTCCTGTTTTATGTTTGTAATCGCTATTTCAGTGGGAATTTATGCACTCAATGGCTACTTACCCATTGGAGTGATCTGGGGAAGTATCTTTCTGTTAATCGCGGTAGCATGGATCGGATTGAAATTAAAGTTGCCGTTACCAAAAGAGATTTGGGTATTGGGTTTATTCGTGATCTTGTTAGTAGATTTGCTCAGCATTGATCGCTCAAGTTTAAGATTCAAGGAACCTGGACTAGTTTTCAGTGAGGGTGAAGAAGTTGCTGCATACGTATCATCAAAGCCGGGATTATTCCGAATATATTCACCTTCATACAGCATACCCCAACATACAGCAGTCGAGTATAGATTGCATTTAGCTGATGGAGTGGACCCTTTACAGATCGATGATTATGTTGAGTATATGGTGTTGGCCAGCGGAGTACCTCGGAATGGATACAGTGTGACTACGCCTCCCTTCGAGCAAGGTGATCCGAAAGTTGATAACGAAAAATTCACACCCGATACCAAGAAATTAGGTTTGCTGAATGTGGGTTATGTCATTGCGGATTATGAGGTATTCGCCGAGGGTTTGGCTTTGGAAGAAAAATTTGATGATGTGTGGGTATATCGAAATATAAATCAATTACCACGCGCTTGGGTGGATAACTCCTATGGAGGAGCTGAAAACGTACATAAACCTGCGGTAGTGAATGAGTATAATCCAAATCGTATTACGATCACTGCTGAAGGACCAGGCACACTGATATTATCTGAAATTGATTATCCTGGGTGGTGGATCTGGATCGATGGAGTACTAAGTCCAAGCAATAAATTTGCCGGAATATTGAGGGCAGTTGATTTAGATCCTGGGGTTCATACCGTCAATTTGATATACCTACCGATGAGCTTGTTATCTGGGATTCTGCTAGGTCTGTTTGGAGTTTTAGGAATTGGAATTTATTATTCCAAATTAGTGTTAAATCGCATCAGGTTGAAATAAATTCAAACCAAACAAAAACTTTCGGTTGTGCAAGGTGCAAAATGATGATAAAATGGTAACAAATTGATAACAGTTATGTAAGAAGACGGATTTACTGCAGGAGGATCAGGATGCTTAACCTCCCGACCGAATACTTTGCGAGTGAGACTTCCCAGAAAGGTATCGATCTAGACACAATTCAAGCCAAACCATCAACTCGGCGCGCCCTTATCATCGACGACGACCCCGACACTGTTGATCTCATAAAAATAATATTTCGAAATGCCGGCATGGATGTTATCGGTGCATTCAGTGGAAGAGAAGCGATCGAAAAATGTGCTGATACACACCCAACTGTTATATTGTTAGATTTAATGATGCCTGATATGGATGGTTGGGAGACCTTTCAGAGTATCCGGCAAATGACAGATGTCCCTGTTATTGTTGTTTCTGCGGATACCAAAAAGGAAAATGTAGTAAAAGGTCTCAATATTGGTTTTGATGATTACGTGACCAAGCCATTCTTTCCTCCTGAACTCATTGCTCGGGTGAACACGGTTTTAAGACGGGCATCAGGAGCAGAACCAGTAACCAAGCGGATTTACCCAAATATCGAATTGGTTATTGATTTCGAATCCCATGAAGTAGAGTTGAGGGGAGAACCAGTGCATCTCTCTTCAAGGGAGTTTGCACTCATGGAAATATTGGCTTTAAAAGCTCCCCGTCTAGTACGCTATGAAGAGATCGCCAACAAAATATGGGGCATTGATAATATTAAAGTGCGCAATCGGATCAAATACCTGATCTACTTACTTAGACAGAAAGTTGAAGAAGATCCAAATGATCCTCGCTTGATCCTCAATCGAGAAGGATTGGGATATCAGTTGGATATTGGGGAAAAACCAGAACCATTACTATAAGCTTATCCCAAATTAAGTTCACAACAACTGCTGGGTCTATCATTATTGATAATTGGCAGATTCTGCACAGATTTCATGATATAGATACTCCATAAATGAGCCTGTGAGAATCTTCACCTGAATGACTATACGTAGACCCTGGTATCTTTATTTCCTGCTTGTATTTTTTCCCTTTGTTCTGTTCGCTCCAATTATTTTAAGGGGACAGGCATTGTTTTGGGGGACACCCTTAACACAATTCATTCCCTGGTGGACTTCAGCTTGGGAAATGATCGCACGGGGGGTTTTGCCACTTTGGAGTTCGGAGATTGGGATGGGAGCTCCTTTGATCGCAAATTATCAATCAGCTCTTTTCTATCCACCAACCTGGATCTATTTCATCTTATTCCACTTTGGAGATGTGCCTGCAATGGCATGGGGACAGGCAATTATGGTCGTGTTTCACCTGTCTTGGGCAGCGTTTGGGATGGCGCTTCTCAGCAGACACTTGGGGGTGAGCAAATTTGGACAGATTGTCGGTGGTCTAGCATTCGGCTTAAGTGGCTATCTTGTTTCCAGGGCAGGTTTTTTAAGCATCAACTCGGCTGTTGCCTGGATGCCGTGGATTATCCTGGGGATAACAAAATTAGTAGAATCTTTATCGGGGGAAAAATTCTTCAGAAACTCGTCCAATCCGACTCGTTCAAAGAATAATAAATTCGATATTCTTGTTGCCTTTATGCTCCTGGTGTTATGTATTGCCATGCAATTACTCAGCGGTCATGCCCAAACCACCTGGTATACCTTGATACTGGGAGCTTCATGGCTAGTATTCTTCGGGTTAATTTTCACAATAAATGAGAGAAAGAATAAAATAGACGCAGAAACCCCCATTTCGGATCAAGGCGGAGGGGAGAATTTAGTTACCTATCTAGTCAAGGATAAATCAAATGGTAAGTTCAATGTCAAGCCATTTATCCTCATCATGCTGGTTTTTGGGATCGCGTTGATTTTAGCAGTTGGTTTGGCTGCTATACAATTAATTCCAACTGCAGAATACTTAATGCAATCTCAACGTTCTGCGGCTGTAGATTATGACTTCGCCATGTCATATTCGTTTTGGCCCTGGCGTTTTCTAACTTTGATCACGCCAGATTTATATGGCAGCCCGGTCAGTGGCGACTATTGGGGTTATGCAAATTATTGGGAGGATGCAATTTATATCGGTTTGTTACCTTTCATCTTCGCACTCATTACCCTGATTAGAAAAGGGGCAAACACAAATATGAATGTGGGTATAAGACCGGCTTTTGTTGGATTTTTATTTGGGATAATCCTGGTTTCGTTTCTACTTGCTTTGGGCCAAAATACTCCGCTATTCCCCTGGCTTTATGAAAACGTCCCCACTTTTGATATGTTTCAAGCACCAACCCGGATATCTATATTGGCGGTGTTCTCGTTAACTCTGCTGTCAGGATTTGGAGTTGATTCATGGAGGCATCCTGGAGCCAGAGGATTATATTGGTTGCGTTTAGGGGTTGTTGCGGCATTGGCGATTACTATCGGGGCGATCGCCGCGTTTTTTATATCACGGTCGTTTGCCTGGGATATCAAACCATCTTTCATCAAAGCAACTGCTATACTTGGAATTTCGGGAACAGGGTTGGTTTTCCTGGCAATGAAAGCTCCTCATCCGACGAAAGAAATCGAAATTAATAGAAAGTGGGGAAAGTGGGAGTGGGCAGTAGTTTTATGGGTTGCTGCAGACCTTCTTGTAGCTGGGTGGGGATTGAACCCTGCAGTAGATCTCGGTGTTTATGCTGATCCTTCTCCATCTGCTGAGGAGATCAACGGAATGTTGAATGACGGGCGATTATTCTTGCCCAATGAAGATGAAGAAAAGCTTAAATTTGATCGCTTCTTAAGGTTTGATACATTCCAACCTTTTGATGAGGGTGAAGACTGGAAAAGCTTACGGACTGCTATGCTGCCAAATGTGGCTATATTAGATGGCATCCCTTCTGCTAATAATTTTGATCCCCTTTTGCCTGCTCGTTTTGTAAATTGGCTTGAAACACTGGAAAAAGTTAATAGCGTCACTATGGAGCAAATGTTGATGCTGATGGGAGTTACAGTGGTTGAAAGCATAGATTCAGGCAGTACAAGTGGGGTGAAGTTTGAGAGCCGCGCAGCATATCCACGATTTAGGTGGGTGCCATGCAGTATTGATGCAGAATCTGGTGAAAAAGCTTTGCAGATGATCAAGAAAAGCCAAGTAGATCTCCAAAGAGAAGTCATCCTCGAGCAAGTTAGTCAAAAGGCTGGATATATTTGCGATCCGACCCACAAAGCGGAGGTCAGAATTTTATCGATCCAGGAAGATAAGGTCGAGCTACAGGTGAATTCTCCATCACCCGGGTACTTATTGATGGCTGATGTATGGTATCCTGGGTGGCGTGCTTGGACGGGTGGGCAGGAAATCCCGATTCTACGTGCGAACTATCTCTTTCGGGCAGTGGCTATTCCAGCGGGGGAACAAAAGGTAACAATTGCATATCGATCACTGATTTTTTATCTTGGAGCCCTGATAAGCGGAATATTTTGGGCAGGGATTTTGGTGTTCAGTGTTTTCTGGATAATAAAAGATCGTCATGGGAATTAGTTCCGAGCGATAAACACTGAATTAAAACGATTTTGTCTCTCACTTCTCCACAGATTGGTATAAAATATGAGCTTGCAGCTTGTAAATCATCTGATGTTCGGATTTATTATCTTTATGCCAATTCAAATGAATGGAGAGATTTATGATTAATGTTCAGGACTTTTCTGAGAGACTGATCTCTAATATTGAAAAAGTAATTATCGGAAAACGGGACTCCGTTGAGCTCTCAGTAATTACACTTCTTTGCCAAGGACATTTACTGATCGAAGATGTGCCGGGTGTCGGAAAAACGATGCTGGCACGAAGCGTGGCTCGCTCTATCGGATGTTCATTCAGCCGCATACAATTCACACCAGATA